>Ga0194060_10003772_pt1 | contig 10653 bp, 9 predicted proteins | sample SepL225m_MetaG_FD_163427 | JGI IMG/M metagenome (GOLD analysis project Ga0194060, IMG submission 163427) | Anoxic zone freshwater microbial communities from boreal shield lake in IISD Experimental Lakes Area, Ontario, Canada - Sep2016-L222-5m | ecosystem: Environmental > Aquatic > Freshwater >... | reverse complement strand
GGTAAAACCATGGTGCCGCGCCAGGGCAACAATTCCTACATTTTCCCCGGCGTAGGCCTGGGCGCGATCGCCTGTGGCGCGACGCGGGTTACCGACGAAATGTTTCTTGCCGCAGCGCAAACTCTGGCCGACCATGTAACGCCGGCGGACCTGGAGCAGGGCAGTCTGTTCCCGCCGCTGTCCAACACCCGGGAAGTGTCAGCGCATATCGCGGTGGCGGTCGCCGAAGTGGCATTTGACCGAGGCCTTGCCTCCAAGTCGCGTCCCGAAAATATGCTCTCACTGGTGCGGGCGCACGTGTACGACCCGCACTACCCGGCTTACGTTTGAGTTGCGCAACTTGCTTGAAAAAGCATTGCGTTGAATTTCCATGGCGGGCGCTTCCGCTGAATGTCCACCAGCGCGTGCCCCATGTCGACGGATGAATTTTTTGGCCACAACGTCTAGGCGGCGGCATGGTTTTGGCGTAAGATGATTTTCATATTTTTCTTATGCACTCGGCAGAGGACACCACGATGCACATGGCTGACGCCCTACTTTCACCCACGGTCGGCGTCACCTTGTGGGCTATTTCCGCAACAGTCCTGAGTTCCTGTGCGCGGCGTGTTCAACAGGGTGATCAGGACCACCTTGTGCCGCTGATGGGAGTGCTTGGCGCATTTGTCTTTGCCGCGCAAATGATCAATTTCACGATCCCCGGCACGGGTTCGAGTGGCCACATCGGGGGCGGTTTGCTCTTGTCTATCCTGGTGGGACCGCATGCGGCTTTTGTGATCATTGCGTCGGTCTTGACCGTGCAGGCGCTTTTTTTTGCGGATGGTGGCTTGCTTGCCTTGGGCGCAAATATTTTCAATCTGGGGCTGTTTCCGTGCTTTGTAGGGTACCTGATGGTGTACCGCCCTCTGGTAGGAGCGGCCCCGTTGCAGGTCTCGTCACGGCGCATTGGCTGGGCGACCTTGCTCGCCGCAGTCATCGGACTGCAATTGGGTGCGCTTGGCGTGGTCCTGGAAACATCGTTCTCGGGCATCTCCAATCTGCCCACCGGCACGTTTCTGTTGTTAATGCAGCCCATCCATGTGGCCATTGGCATCGTTGAGGGACTGGCTACTGCGGTGGTGATACTTTTCGTGCGCCGAGCGCGGCCCGAGTTGTTTCTGGTCGATGCGTGCAGTATTTCCATGCAACGTCCGTCGTTCAGAAGATCGACGAAACCCCTTCTGCTTGCGCTGTTTACAACGGCTGCACTGACTGCAAGCGTGCTCTCCTGGTTTGCCTCCAGCCAGCCCGATGGTCTGGAGTGGTCGGTGGCGCATGCGTCGGAGGGCGTCACCCAGCGGCAACCCGCATCGACCCTCCACGCGATGATGGCCGATGCCCAGCAACGCTTTGCTTGGCTTGCCGACTACAAGCGTCCAGTCGCACTTCTGCCCGCAATTTCGGCGAACGCCGAGTCAGTCGACGCCACCATTCAGAAGGACGGGCCAGCGGTCGATGGTCGCGGCTCCCTGGCAGGTCTTCTCGGTGCGGTTGCCACACTGCTCCTGGTGCTGGGCATTGGTCGCGCGCTTCGTGGGCGTCGATCCAAGCCGTGAGTGGACTCGGCGACGCGCTGTTCGCATTGCATTCTCTGGACGCCTTGGCCTCCCGGCCGGGGGTGCTGAACCGCATGGATCCACGCGCCAAGATACTGGCAACGTTGGGATTCATCGTGATGGTGGTTTCTTTTGACCGATATACCTTTCTGGCACTCCTCCCGTTCGCCCTGTTCCCGATTGCACTCTGCGCCATGGGGGATGTGCCGTTGCAACTGATCCTGCGCAAGGTGCTGACGGCATCCCCATTTGCGCTGATGATCGGGATCTTCAACCCCTTGCTCGATCACACAACGCAGGCAGACTTGTTTGGTTTCGGTGTGTCGGGCGGCTGGGTATCATTTGCATCCATACTGCTGCGCTTCTCGTTGACCGTGAGTGCAGCCTTGGTGCTGGTCGCAACCACCGGCTTTTACGGCGTATGCGGCGGATTAAGCCAACTGGGTGTGCCGCGTGTCTTCACGACCCAACTGATGTTTCTGCACCGCTACGCTTACGTACTGGCCGCGGAGGCGGCACGCATGAGCATGGCACGCGAGCTGCGTTCAAGCGATGGAACAGGGGCCAGCCTTAAAACCTACGGCACGCTACTGGGGCACCTTCTGCTGCGTTCTATCGACAGAGCCCAACGTATTCACCTGGCCATGGTTTCGCGCGGATTTGATGGCCAAGTGCGCCGACTGCACCCGGCGCATTGGCGGCACACAGATTCTGTCTTTTTGACGGTTTGCACTCTGGGTTGCCTTCTGGGACGCGGCGTCGACCTCCCGCAGTTTCTAGGTCGCTTCCTTCTGGGGTTGACCGCATGACCGCCCCTGTGGTTGAAGCGCAGGCGCTTTCTTTCGCGTACCCTGATGGGCATCGCGCCCTGAACGGCATCAGTTTCGGCATTGAACGTGGCGAATCGGTGGCTGTGATCGGAGGCAATGGGGCCGGCAAATCCACGCTGCTACTGCACCTCATCGGCTTTCTTCGTCCGACCAGCGGCTGCGTGCGTGTGGGCGGCTTCACCGTCGGTCGTGACACCCTGACACAAGTGCGCCGCATGATGGGCATGGTGTTTCAGGATCCCGACGACCAATTGTTCATGTCCACGGTATGGGATGACGTGGCCTTCGGTCCGCTCAACATGGGACTCTCTACGGAAGAAGTGAACATGCGTGCACGTGAAGCGCTGGAAGTCGTTGGCGCCTCCCACCTTGCTGCGCGCCCGCCATACCGACTGTCGGGTGGCGAGAAGCGGGCCGTTGCCATCGCCGGCGTTTTGGCCATGGCGCCTTCGATTTTGATCATGGATGAGCCCAATGATGGACTTGACCCGGCAGCGCGCAGACGCCTGATCAAGCTGCTGCGTGGGTTTGCACACACCCAGATTATTGCAACGCACGACCTCGACCTGGTACTCGAATTGTGTTCCAGGGTGCTGGTCATGCACGACGGTCTGGTTGAGGCCGATGGCACGCCGCAGGAAATCTTCAGAGACACCGCACTGCTCGGGCGTTGCCGACTCGAGCCGCCACTGTGTTGGCAGTCAATCAACCCGCCAATGTCTCAGGAGGCCTGACTGTCCGTTCGGTTTGGCGCTGGCAAACAAATGCGAAATTCAGCCCCGCCGCTCACCGCATTGGAGGCGCTAAGCCGGCCCCCATGTCGCTCCACAATGCCATAGCTGATCGACAGCCCCAAACCGGTCCCTTGCCCCACCTGTTTGGTGGTGAAGAACGGCTCAAACAGACGATCGAGATGGAGCTCCGCGATGCCGGGTCCATTGTCGATAAAACTCAGGCAAATCCAACCGTTTTCACCAACACCTGAAATGTGCAATCGCGGGTCCGCCTGGCTGGCAGTGGCATCACAGGCGTTTTGCACCAGATTCATGACCACCTGCTGAAGCTGACCGGAGGAACCCGAACACACAAGGCCGACGGGTAGCTCAACATCCACCGTGAAGCGTGCCGCAACGCTGTGGGTCACCCAGCGCACCGCACGCTCTACCACCTCGTTGAGGTTCACTTCTTCGGGATTCGTCTTGTCGATCGCTGAAAAGCGCTTCAATGCATCAACAATGTCGCGTGTGCGTTCAGCGCCTTCCACCATGCCCTCAATCAGGACCGGCATGTCGGCCAGAATGCGGTCAATCCGCAACTCCTGTCGCACCGACTGCAGCGCCGCGTCGTCGGCGCGGTCACTGGCGTGGACCGCCTCCAGATAGCGCTCCAGGCGCTGCGCGTAACGTTTCAACGACAGCACATTGCCCAGCACAAAGCTGATCGGGTTGTTGAGTTCGTGTGCCACTCCGGCTACCAATCGACCCAATGACACCATTTTTTCTGCATGCAGCAGCTGGCCCTGCGTTCGCTTGAGGTCATCATGGGCCTGCCGCAAAGCCTGGTAGGCGCGTTGCAGTTCGCCCACGGGCCTCCCGGTAACCACCATGCCGATGAGCTTGCCGGTTTGCGACAGACGATGCGTGCAGTTCATCGACACGGGCACCGTCGAACCGTCTCCAGCGCGAAGGAAAAACTCGCAATCCTGCAAACCTTCGCGCCCCACGCCTGCAAACATCGCCTTCGCCTTGGCGCGTTCCGCTTCGTCTGAAAAAAGGGCATAGACGGAGGTCTTTTCCAACTCCTTTGAGGATTTTCCGGAAAGATGAAGCAGCGAAGCATTCACCTCCACGATCGATCCGTGACGGTCGCAAACAATGAGGATGTCCGACATCGACGCCAACACGCTCTCGATGAACTGGTGCGAATCCTCCAGGGCCGCGTTCTTTTCTTCCAGTTCCACCTCGTACTCGAGCAACTCGTTGTACACCTCGTCCATTTTCTGGATCACTTCGATCCAGGCCTGCTCGCCGAACTGTTCTGTCAGCGGCGAGGGCGTGGGCTTAGCGGACGGGGCGGTAGTGGACATGGGCCTGCCCCTGATCATTGTGAGCATGATGCTGTTCGGCTTCCAAAGCCACCAGATTCAAATGGCCATGGCGCACGCCGCGCTCCGCTACCAGTGCATCGGCAAACTGGCGCACTTCAGCGGTTGGCCCTTTCAGGATGACCGACTCGATACAGTTCTCGTGGTCAAGATGGGCGTGCAGCGCTGCGACGGTCAGGTCATGGTGCTGGTGCTGCAGATGCGTCAATCGCTCTGCGAGTTCGCGCTCGTGGTGGTTGTACACATAGGACAAGTTCGCCACACAATGGCCGGTAGGAAATTCACGTCGGTGATCGCTTTCGATAGCGCTGCGTATCAGGTCGCGCACTGCCTCCGACCGGTTGCCGTATCCGCGCGCGGCAACCAGAGCATCAAATTCGCCGGCAAGAGACTCGTCGATAGAAATGGTGAAGCGTTCCATACTTTTCTAACCTCAATGTACCGTGCACACCATGCACGGGTCAAACGACCGCACTACGTGCTGGAGGGTCGGCAGTGCAGAATCACCCACGGGCAAGCCCACCAGCGCAGTTTCCAGCGGTCCGGGTTGCTGCTCGGAATCGCGCGGCGAAAAATTCCAGGTGGTAGGTGCAATGATCTGGTAGCGATCAATGTGCCCATCTTTGACCGAAAGCCAGTGGCCCAGGCCGCCTCGTGCCGCTTCGACCAGGCCAACGCCCTGCCCCGAATCAGGAAGATCGCTGGCAAGAAAAAACGCCTCCCCCAAAATGATGCCTGTCACCCAACGCTCCATGGCAGGCACGACACAAGCGAGTTCCATCATGCGCGCGACCATGCGTGCCGTGACACTGCCTCCATGGCGCGACACCAGGTCATCTAACAGGGGCTGACCTGCCACCATCTGCCGCGCCAGCGCCCCTGTTTCGGCAGCTTTCAACGCGTATCGGGGTGCCTTGCACCAGGTATAGGCCCCGGCTTTATCAGCATCCACCACGGTCGCGCCCAGCGCCGGCTGGAGCGGCCTATCGCCTAAAAGCCAGGCGCTGTGGACATCTTCGGTGATCAGGTTCACCTCCATCGCAGCAACGCCTTGTCCGACTTGCCAAATGCCCGCACCATACAACCCGTAGGCGCCGTAGGACAGGAAGCGATCCGTCGCATGGCCAATATTCTCCAACCCCAAATCAAAAGCCAGATTCAAAAAGCAAGGAAAATCCCCCGCCCGACCGGCAGCCCAGGCGCGCAGGCTGACCTCAGAGGTTAGTTCGCCCACATTCTCCAGCGTGTCGCCCAGCATGGTCGTTTCCAGAAAGGCGCGAAACTCGCGCAGCAAGGCCAGAATGCGGACTCGCTCCGCCGCCGTCATGGCCTTGGTGCTACCTCCATGCTGAAGGGCCAACGTGTGCGGCCAGCGCCCCGCCAGAAAACCCATCAACTTCAGAAAGTTGCCTCGCGCATGGAGCGCGGCTGAGGCCGCAGTCCCTCTGCCCGCCGCAAATCGTTTCTCCACAACTGCATACCAGTGCCGATCCGCGTAATTGGCCCGCGTGAAATCTGGCATGAAGAAAAGGTAAAAGTGCGTCAAATGATCTGCAAGGTTCTCTGTGGCCTGAATCAACTGGCTGGAAAGTACGGCGTTGTGTGGCATCTCGACGCCCGCAAGCTGGGACAACGCCATGGCAGCAGCAGCCGACTGCGCTACCGAACATATGCCGCAGATACGCGGCACGATCACCAGCGCGTCCTGCGGTGCACGCCCCACCAGGAGTTGCTCAAAGCCACGAAACAGAGGAGAACTCACCCGGGCCGAGCGCACCTGACCGTCTTCGACATCCAGTGTGATTTCCAAATCACCTTCGACGCGGTTAAAGGGTCCGAGCACCACGCGCCTCATTTTTCCGCCTTCTTTACGGCAGGTCGCACCACCGTGTGGTCCGCCATCGAGTTGGTTCGCACCCGTTTGGGCGTCGCGGATTTTGACAAGGCCGCTAGCGCCACAAACCAGGCCTTGGGCATGTCTGCGGGCAATCCGATGGGGATCCCCGCGAGCTTGCGTGTCTCCTGAAACGGATGCCCGGGCGACTCAAAGCCTGGCTCAACACAGGTGATACAGGCAAAGCCACCGCGCAGGCAGGAGCCATTGCCATTCCAGGGTCGAAGGTTGCAGTCCGCATGCGCCTGGGTGCCCTTGCAACCGAGGTTCTCCATCAGGCAACCCATGTCGGAGTGCTTCTTGGCGCTGGCCTTGAATTCGTAATACTCATTGCGAGGGCAGCCATGGTGGACCAATTGGTCGGCATACAGGAGCGGCCGGCCCAACTCATCGAGGTCACCGACCTGCAAACCTTCCAACGCCAGCTTTTCCAACGTATCCACGACCCAGCCAGGATGCACGGGACAGCCTGCAATATTCACCACGGGCAGCCCTCCCCTGGAGACGAACTCCTCGCCCAAAAGCCCCCCGAAATCGGCGATCTCATACTGCAGGCCGGTAGCCTGCAGGGGGTTGCCCGGTGTGCTGGCAGACAGGCCGCCAAACGCGCTGCAGGAGCCAATGGCAAACACCCAGCGCGCACGCGCGCTCAAACGCTGTACCCACTCGGTCATGGGGCGACCATTTCCCGCCATCAGGTGAAACTTTCCGGTGCCATGGGGACCACGCAACATGGCACCTTCGATGCACAAGACATCAAAGTCCCGGGCTCCACTGGCGCAATCTTCCAGGATCTGCAGTGCCTGGTCACCGCTCTCCAGCGCCAACGCGGGGTGCCAGACCAACGTGATCCCTGCATCGCGCAGCTCATCGAACAGGGGCCGCGGCTCCGAGCACAACAGGGACTGCGTGCACCCACCGCAACCAGCACTTTGCAGCCAGAGCACACGCATCAGCGTTGCTCCAACCCGGCGCGCACCAGCTTGGCACGCAAGCCCACGCGCGACAGCCCGAGCTCGCGAGCGGCAGCCGATTTGTTCCAGCGCAGACGAATCATGGCCTCACGGATCACCTGAATTTCGAGCTGCTCCATGCGCTCCTTGAGGCCCCCAGAAAGAGTCGTTAGCCAGGCCAGATCTTCGGTCTGGGTTTCACCCACGGGGGTGCGCAGCACCTGAGGTGAGAGGAGGTCGGCCCCCAGCTTCGCTACGTCCGTCAGTGCCACCATGCGCAAGATTTCGTTTTGCAGTTGCCGCACATTGCCCGGCCACCGGTAAGCCGCAATGCAGGCCAGCGCCTCGCTGGTAAATCCCTCAACCGTTTTACCCAACGACCGGCTGCTGCTTTCCAACAGGCGCTGCGCCAACAAGGCCAGGTCCATGGGGCGCTCACGCAACGGCGGCACATGCAATGCAATGGTGGCCAGCCGGTAAAAGAGATCCTGCCGAAAACGACCCGTTCGCACATCGTCTTCCAGGTCACGGTTGGTGGCGGCGATGACACGCACGTCCACTGTCACCGCCCTGTTGCTACCCAAGGGACGGAACTCGCCCTCCTGCAATACCCGCAGCAACTTGACCTGAAACGCCGGGCTGGTTTCACCAATTTCGTCCAGAAAAAGTGTGCCACCGTCGGCTTGCTGGAACAGCCCCACCCGGTCTTCATTTGCGCCAGTGAACGCGCCGCGCTTGTAACCAAACAGTTCCGACTCAAGTAAAGTGTCGGGCAACGCGCCACAGTTTTCGGTGATGAAAGGTCGACTGGTTCGGTGACTCTCGTAGTGAATGGCGCGCGCCACCATTTCCTTGCCAGTGCCGGACTCGCCGGTGACCAGCACCGACAGATCAAAAGGTGCAATGCGCTCCACCAGGTCACACACCGCATTGAGCGGACTGCCTGGCGCACGGATCAAGCCCCGCAATCCAAAGGCATGTCGCAGTTTTTCATACTTGGACTCGACCCGTCTTTTAAGCACCGGTTCGGATGTGCGCAGGTCAAGCGACAGCCGCTGGTTGTCCTGCTGTAGCCGCCACACCTCGGACGCCCGCTTCAACGTCAACAGTATTTGCTCGGGCTGCCAGGGTTTGAGCAAATACTGCCAGATACCCGCCTCATTGACACCGCTGATGATGTCTTCCGAATCCGTATGACCGGACAGGATAATGCGCACCGCATCAGGCCAGCGACTGCGCACCTCCTTCAAGAATGACACGCCCGTCGTTCCGGGCATGCGTTGATCGCACAGCACCACGCGAATGGCAGAGGCATGCTGCTCATGCTCCAGGATTTCCATGCCCGCGGCCGCGCTGCTGGCACAGAACACCTCAAAGTCTTCTTCCAGCGTGCGCCGCAACGCCTCCTGCGAACGCACTTCGTCGTCGACAACCAGAACGGCAGGAAGTTTTCGCATGGCACTTGATGTCATGTCGGAATCTTCCAGTGCAGGTCGCGGTGCAACGCCAGATGCCGGGGGGTCCAGGAGTGGGCAGAGCGAGACACGAAGTGGTAACGCGCCACGTGGTAGGACGCGTCAAATCCGAAAAAATTGCGTTGCATTTCGCTCAACTCCTCGGCGCGGTAGGCCGCCAGAGGTTTGGCGCTTTCGTCGGCATTGCGCCTGGCACTCTTCAGCGCGATCCGACGCGAGAACCCGGACGCATCGGTCAGTTCTGTCGCCCGGCGCGCCACCTCGTCGGCAAACCCCGTGCTTGGCAGGCAGGCATCAAAGAAGCCACTTTGAACCGACTCGGTCGCCGTCATGGGCAGGCGCCGCCGCATGATGGCTTGCGCCCCGGCCGCGCCCATCCGCGCGGGAAGCAGATAGGTCCAAAACTCCGAACCATACAGGTTGCCCATGTTCTTGTAGTGCGGGTTGAGCATGACGCCCTCGCGCACCCAGACCTGGTCCGCACAACGCGCGAGAAAACAGCCTCCCGCCCCGGCACCACCTTGCAGCGCGGCCACGGTCACATGGGTTTCACAGCGCAGAATAGCCTCGGCCAAGTCGTCCATGGCGGAGATATTGGCCCAGGATTCGTCCGAAGGGCTTGCTGCTGCTTCAATCGTGTTGAGGTGAATGCCGTTGGACCAGAAGTCCGCGCCTCCGCGCAGTACGATCACCCGCGTCGGTCGCGTCGTGGCCCATTGAAAGGCCTGCATCAAGCGGTGGCATTGCACGGTGGCCATCGCACCGTTGTAAAAATCGAAGTCTAAATACCCGACGTCCTCACTCTCGGCATAGGCAATATCCTGCCAGGTTGGCTCAGCCGCCTTCCACCAGCCTTGTATCGGCATCTCGGGCAGGGACTTGGCTTGTTCAAATGCGAGCGTGGCGGGCAACTTGAAACCGCCCGGACGTTTCACATGACCTATCCAGATTGCACCATCGAGCGTGCCCCGCAATACCGCGGTTTCACGGCGGGCCAGCAGTTCCCCCGGTTTTCCATGCATCCGGGCTTCGGGCCAGGCGTCAAACAAGTGGCAGGGTTCACCAAAAAGCGCGTCGGCAACACCAGGAAATCCGTCTGCCGCGTTCAATTTAGCCAGCAAGGCGGCCGTAGTTTCGGTCTGCCAGTCCATCGCCCGGTGGGGCTGTTTCATCAGCGCATGGGCCTGACCAGGCACCCGTTGCGGAGTGAAGTCGCCTTGCTTGATGTGGTCCACCGCGGTCAGGACGCAGCGCAACGCAGCCTCGGTGACTTCGTTGCGATAGACCGAGGACTTTCTGGCCACGCGCAAGGGAAAGGTTGCACTGGCCCAGATCGGCCCGCCATCCATTTCCGCCTCCGCCTGCAAGACCGTCACACCCCAAACCGGCTCGCCGCGCTGAATAGCCCAATCCAGTGCCGACGGACCCCGGTCGCCCGCCACCCCGGGGTGCACCACCAGGCACAGGTAGCGGGACCAGATCGACGCAGGAATGGCACGCTTGAGAAACGGAGCAAGGATCAGGTCAGGCCGGAACAACGCCACCGCTTCTTCGGTGACCGCGTCCGAAATATCGTACTCCACACTCAGTGGGTGCCCCAGCGCGCGCAGTTCCGCGAACAGTCGCTGCGCGAGGCTGTTGAAGCTGTGGGTGAGAAGGAGTATTCGCATGTCAGGAGGATCTCACATGGGATGGTACCCCCAGTTGCTGTGCGAACCAATCGGGACTTGGTCAGGGCCAGCTCTTTGAATGCAAAAAATGCCTGCAGCCCACAGTAGAAAAGCGCAAGCAGCTACTAATAATAT
>Ga0194060_10003771_pt1 | contig 10653 bp, 5 predicted proteins | sample SepL225m_MetaG_FD_163427 | JGI IMG/M metagenome (GOLD analysis project Ga0194060, IMG submission 163427) | Anoxic zone freshwater microbial communities from boreal shield lake in IISD Experimental Lakes Area, Ontario, Canada - Sep2016-L222-5m | ecosystem: Environmental > Aquatic > Freshwater >... | reverse complement strand
GAAAGTTGTACCCTGACCCGGTTGACTGAAGAGCTTCAATGCTCCGGCATGTGATTTGATGATGCCGAGTACCGCCGACATTCCAAGTCCGCGACCGGTAAATTTTGTAGTATAGAACGGCTCAAAAATTCGCCATTTTGTTTCTTCATTCATGCCGCAGCCGTTGTCGGTGACTTCAAGACAAACATATTCACCGGGGGGGATCGGCTTGCCGTTATAATCCTCATATACCTTGCCAGCTATAAGCTTAATCCTGGAGAACGAGACATCAACTACACCCTGTTCAGTGCCAATAGCTTCTGACGCATTTATTATCAGGTTCATGACTACCTGCCGAAGTTGGCTTGAATCACCTTCTATAAGGGGGATTTCAGATGAAAGATCAGTTTTGATGACCGCATTTTGGGGCAGGGTCGCTTTCAACATGCCGAGTATTTCCTCCACCTCCTTCACCATATTAATTTTACTCTTGGTGAGTTGGGCTTTCCCGGCATATGCCAGCATCTGACGGCAGAGACCGGCTGCTCGTTCAGCGGCCTCTTCAATTATAGGGATGTTTTTCTCTGCCTTACCATAATTCAATTTTGTCAAACCACAATACCCTACAATAATTGCCAGTATGTTATTGAAGTCATGTGCGATGCCACCTGCCAAAACTCCGAGGCTCTCCAGCTTTTGGGTGTGCTGGAGTTGCTGTTCAAGCGCATGTTTTTCTTCTTCGGCTTTTTTACGGTCAGTAATATCCAGACAGATTCCATACATTCGTTGAGGAGCACCTGATTCATCATAGATAGTTTGACCAAACGCATTGATCCATCTTATCTCACCAGTGGGTTTAATAATCCTGTATTCATTGAAAAAGTCGGTATGATCACGCATGGCATTCGTAATGTTGGCTTCAGCCACATCTATATCGTCTGGATGTAATGTGCTTTTCCATAACTCATAGTTTGCAGTACTTGCAGGCTCAAGCCCTAACATCAGAAACTGTTCGGGAGACCAGTACAGTTGTCCTGTGATGCAGTCCATTGCCCACATAGCTGAACCTGCTGACTTTATTGTTAGAGTAAGAAACTCGTTGGCTTCTTTAAGCTCTTCCTCTGACTTTTTAGCTTTGGAAACATCGGCATTAATACCTATCATACGCTCAGCCGCTCCATCTTTCCCTCGAATAACTAGAGCGTTGGCTTTGATATGTTTGACAGTACCGTCAGGATGAAGCACCCGAAAAATAGTATCAAATTTCTTTTCTCCGTTCAGTGCCGCCTGGCACTCGGCAAAAGCCATGTCCTTGTCGTCAGGATGAAGACCGTTAGTCCATGCGTCTATGTTGCTTGAGAATGCGTCAGGTTTAACCCCATATAGCTCAAACATCCTGTCATCCCAGACCATTGTATTGTCTCGAACGTTCCAGTCCCACACTCCAAGATGTGCCGCAGAAGTTGCAAGATGAAGTCGCTGCGTAATAATCTTCAATTTCTCTTCACTGAGTTTACGTTCAGTTATATCAGTGAAAACAACAATTCCTGCGATTACGTTGCCAGCTTTATCATAAATGGGAGCAGCATTGGCTGAGACTATGCAGTCATTGCCTTCTTTTCGACGAATAATAAACTCACGGCTGTTTGTCTCACCTAACATGATTGAACGGGCAAGCGGAACTTCATCAGGCTCTAGTGGTCTGCCATCAAAATCAAAGAGTTGCCAACTGGCCACATACTGATCAATTCCGACTCCATTGACCACACTCTGTCGGTTACTGCCACGTATGAGAAGACCGGCATCATTCACGTAGCGTAGTTTACCATCTGGAGCATCAGCAATGGCAATTCCAGCAGAGCTTTGATCCATAGCTGCCTGGAGAATCGCTTTGGTCTGACGCAGCTCCTCTTCTTTAAGTCTCTCCTGTTTCTGCATTCTGACAAAGTAATAGGTAAAAATTAGCGTACCTGTTATGAAAAGTATCACCAGCAGCGATACTCTAACGACTTCTTTACGCCAATCTTTGAGATATTCACTGGTTGCCAGACCCACGACAATATAGAGTTGATGACGGGATAATTTATGAGCGGAGAATGATCTTTCAATGTTGTCAACGGGAGAAATTACCTTAAATGTGGTGCTGGATTTTCCGGATTTAACAAATTCCTTAAAAACATCTGTTACTTCTTTCTGACCCACAGTGCTGCCAATTCCTTCCGGCTCAGGATGACGCACAATTACGCTTAGATCTTCGCTTCTCAGCACAACTAAATCTTTGTCTCCAAGACCGAAAGAGCTAAAGAGCTTTTGAATATATTCCAACCTGATAGATGCAATTACAATGGCAGCGCATGAGCCATCTTTATTGTTGAGTCGTCTTGCAAATGGCAAAATCCAATTACCAGCGGTGGCACTGAGAACTGGTTCGCCAATTATTAATTTTCCGGTTGGATCATTTTTAAGTTTTATGTAGTAGTCACGATCTGCAATATTTGCCCTTTTAACCAATCCTTTACTTTCAAATAATAATTCACCTTGAGCATTTGAGACCAATAATCGGCTGATTTCCGGGATACGCTCATGTAGTCGTGTCAAATAATTTTCCAGGTTTATATTTTCGATTTTGTCTTTAGTTATCAATCTCTCAATTTCATCAGAAATTGTGAGCAAGGTGAGATTGATTTCTTCAATGCACTCATTCAGGTTGTTTTCAAGAAGCTGTGACAGGCTCGAGGATCTGGATTTTGCTAGTTCTTCAGCTTGAATCCGAGCCTCATAAAGAAAGAAAACAGCTAATGCAACGACGAACAGATTTACCAGCAGGACACCCGAAATCAGGCGCAATACGAATGCACGAAGCGAGAGAGGAAACTCAAGACCTTTTAGTGTGTGGTTCATAGCATCACCTTATAAATACGCCGGTAAACATCACAATGTCGTCTGCAGTGAGCCATTCATAATTGTTGCCATTTGTGCCCGGGAGGGCGTAGCGAGAAGTATTCTTGTTTTGGAGATGAACAATAATGTTCAATGTATTCTATTCCTGAGAAATGCTGCAAGTTCTGCAACAGGCATGGGACGACTGTAGTAATAGCCCTGCACGATGTCACACTGCTGACTTCTAAGGTAACTCAACTGGAATTCTGTCTCGACTCCTTCGGCGACAACATTCTTTCCCAGTGAATGGGCAAGAGCTATTGTTGCAGAGGCAATTGCTGCATCATCAGAGTCTGTTTCCAAATCCTTCACAAAGGAACGGTCGATCTTGAGTCGATGAACCGGGAAAAGTTTCAGGTAGCTTAGCGAGGAGTATCCGGTACCGAAATCATCAATAGCCAACTCAACGCCCATTTCCCTGAACTTATTGAGGTGAAGAATGGCGGCATCCGGGTTATCCATGGCAACACTCTCGGTGATTTCCAGTTCAAGCAGATGCGGGTCAATACCGGTCTCTGTAATAATTTTCTCTACCATGAAAGGAAGATCGCTCTGTTTGAATTGCAGTGCAGACAGGTTGACCGCCATTCTTATTTGTGGCAATCCCTCAGCCTGCCAGGCTTTAAGTTGCCTGCAGGCAGTTTCCAGCACAAATTTGCCGATAGGTAAAATCAATCCGGTCGATTCGGCAACACCAATAAATGAATCCGGAAATACTAGACCTAGATTTGGATGCTGCCAGCGAACCAGTGCCTCGACACCGATCATCTGTCCTGTAATTACGTCAATCTGAGGCTGATAGTGCAGAATGAACTCCTCATTCTCGACAGCTAGCCTTAGATCATGCTCCATAAGCAGCCTTTCGCGTGCATTGGAATTCATCTCCTGTTTAAAGAACTGGTAATTGTTCCGCCCTTCCGATTTTGCATGATACAGCGCAACGTCGGAATTTTTCATCAACTCTTCGACAGTTTCACCGTCATGGGGAAAAATGCTGATTCCGATACTTGCAGTGGCGTACAGTGTGTACCCATCAATAATATATGGTTGGGATAAGGCATGTTGCAGCTTGCCAACTATAGGTGCTACGGAAACTCCTGATTGGATTTGCGGCAGAACTATTACAAACTCATCCCCACCCAAGCGAGCAACTATGTCTGCGTTGCGCACTGATTCGAGGAGACGGGCGGCTACCTGGTAGAGCAGCATGTCGCCTATAGGGTGCCCAAGAGAATCATTAATGACTTTGAAGTTGTCCAGGTCAATGAACAGCAACGCCATGTGCTCGTCGGACCGCTTCGACATTTCAAGAACCAGAGTAAGGCTTTCCATTAGGCTGGAACGGTTGTAGAGGTTGGTAAGGGTGTCACGATATGCCAGATACTCGATTTTTTGCTTCGCCTCCATTCGTTCAGTGATGTCGACAAAACTGCCGATGTAGTTGGTAATATCTCCTCTATTGTCCCTTACGACTGTTATAGTCAGCCACTTTGGATAAACTTCGCCATTCTTGCACCTGTTCCAGATTTCGCCATGCCAATAATTATGCCGCAGCAGCGATTCCCACATCACTTTATAAAAATCTTTGCTTTCCCTGCCTGATTTGAGAATACTGGGATTTTGCCCAAGAACCTCCTCCTGACTATAACCTGTCAGGCTGGTAAAAGTATCATTGGTTGCAAGTATTTTTTTGTCTGGCCCGGTAATGATAATCGCTTCGCCGCTGCGCTCAAAAACCTTTGCCATGAGGCGAAGCTTATTTTCGGCACGTTTTCGTTCAGTGATATTGTTTATCAGAGCAAAATATGCAACTACGTCATTTTCACTGTTTCTCTGCGGCACAAAACTGACAAGCTGAATCTCCTCAAGGTCTTCCGCATTTGTAACAACTCGCTCAACCTCACCCTGCGTTCCTTTTAGAGCATCTTTAATGTAGACTTTAGAAGCACTGTAGACTTTTTCGCCCAAAATTTCTTGAACAGTATGACCATGTATCTGTTCCTGAGGGATGCCAATCCAATCTGCGTAAGCCTTGTTTGCAAATATATAACGTTCATCTTTATCTACATGAGCAATAAGAAAAGGAATGCCGTCCGAGACAATGGCGTATCGCGACAAAAGATCCTGAGCCAGAGTTGTTCTTTGGACAAGCGACTCTTCATACTTGAATCGCTTGTTTTGGGCAAACGCTATGCTCAAACTGCCAACAATCAAGAGGAAAGTGAAGCAGAAGAATGCAATACTGTCCGTTCTTCTTTCGGAATCAAGATCTCTTGCCAGAGGTATGGATATACTCATACCGCCAATTATGTCACCTATCTTTAAATCCGGTTTGTGCTGGAGATGGCATTTGAGGCAACTCTCTTCTGCGACGAAAGCATGAATCTGTCTCAGATAAAATCTACCATCAATAGTACCTTCCTGATGAACTTCACGAACAGTGGTAGCAACAAACTGATCCAATGCTTTTTTTTCCCAAGGATCAGCACTGTTCCTAGGATTAAGTGGATCCAGGCTGACAAGCTTACTGATGATTGGATTTTCTGAATTGCGACTGATGGATTCAAAGACCATCTGCGACATGTAGGCGTCATTTATGAGTGTCAGTTTGGTGCCATCGGTTGCTACGATATCCCGATGTTGCCCATTGAGGTGGGGATTGGGAGTGACTTTGTTACTCTCGGCATAAACTCCACCTAATTGAGCATTCCACTTTCTGTACTCCATATTTAACGCATAGTAATCCTTTGCCAAATGCATTGGACTTTCCATGGTATCCAAATGGTGAATAGAGACAATTGCTAAAAAGAGTAAAGACAGAGTGAGCGACCAGGCGAATATCCATATAACACCAAAGCGTTTTACATCATTTTGAGCAGTGCTGTTCATAAATACCTCGCAAGTGTATTACACTGGAGCAGATAGATGTCAAAGGTCAATGCCAGATAGGGGAGCAGTTGAAAAGGCGATTATGAGAAGAAGTAGTAACACCGCATCGGTATTTTCACCCATTACCACAATTATCAGCGTACCATAATACGCTATCCCCTACGCAATCCCCTAAACAGGGTATTTTCGTCACTACCTGCAAATTTTATCGGGCTTGTTATGAAGAGTGGTGGAGTTCGACTTCGGGAGGGAACTACAGATAACCGTCGTTTCTTGCCTTGAGGAGTGCCTCGGTCTTTGAGTTTACGTGAAGTTTCTTGTAGATATGCTTGATGTGAGCATGAACGGTGTGGTAGCTGATGTTCCAGCGCTCTGCGATTGTTCTCTCCGAGGATCCGCTTGCTATCCCCTGCAGAATATCTTTCTCGCGCTCAGACAGAGTCTCAGCCTGTTTTTCGGGCTTTGTCCCCCTCAACTCTTTGATAAGGTTGCGTGCTATCATCGGAGACATCGGCGCAGCAGTATGCAGACGGTAATTATAAAAAAATAAAATCGCTATTTTTAAGAAACTTTCACTAGGCCACTCTTGCTCCCTACCGTTTTCTGTTTTTCTTTGTAACCATAGCCGGTTCAGCATTTTTGTTATGATACCCACAACCGCGTGGAAGCCAGCGCAGACTCTGTACCAGATCCGGTGTCAACTGAACACAGCTCGGATTGATCTCAAAACGTCGCTCAAAAATTTTGCAAAGGCGACTATCAATATCAAGGAAACGACAGGCAGACTGCATATAGTAGATATTACCCCGCTGGTCTTCTATTTTTTCAAAACAGCAGCTCCCGCACTGTTTGCAGTGGCTATCCCAATCAGTCGCTTCCGCTGAACTGTCAGCCATAGTTATTTTTTACCTCGCTGATTTTTTGTCCGAATCATATCTGCCAACGTTCCCATACCTTTCGCGGCATCATCACTCTGACGACGAAATTCGGATAAAGTAGCTTCTTCTTCCGCAACGGCCCGGGCGGGGCCGGCCAGAGCCAGAGAGAGGCGACGATTGGCGCGGTCGATACTTTCAATTTTAACCTCAAGCTGCTCACCCTCTTTAACAACTTCACGCGGATGGTTAATGCGCTTCCCCGAACCAAGTTTTGATATGTGCAGCAGACCGTCAACACCATCACACAAGGTTACGAAGACACCAAATGTGTCCAACCGCACAACTCTGCCGGTATGGAACGAACCTTCAGGATAAGTTGTCGGCACCTGATCCCACGGATCGGTAATGGTATCCTTGATACTTAGAGAAATACGATCTTTTTCAGTGTCGATTGATTTTACCACGACCTTCAGTTGCTGACCGACGCTCAACACCTCGCGAACATCTTTTACCCTGCTCCATGCGATTTCAGAAACCGGAATCAGCCCTTCAAGTCCGCCAATATCGACAAACGCGCCGTAATCCTGCAGTGAGGTCACCGTGCCGTTTACTGTCATACCGACGGTTATCCCTGCATGTGCCTCGTCTTTCAGGCGACGCTGTTCCTCTTCGAGCAGGGCGCGGCGGGAAACAATGATATTGCGACCATTTTCGGCATATTCGGTTATCTGAAACGTCAACCTGGTGCCGATGAGCGCTTCAGGGTTTTCGACACGGCGGAGGGCTATCTGAGAGTAGGGGCAAAATGCTCTGGCGGTCCCGCCCAGTTTAATTTCATAACCGCCTTTGATCTCCTTTTCAACAACGCCCTCCACCGGCACGCCAGCCTGCCATGCCTGCTCGAGTTGCGCAGCGCCGCCGCAACTTGAAGCGCCACCGCCGATTTTACTGGTGAAACGCATTTCTCCATTACTTGACGAAAGGAAATATGCGGTGATGGCATCACCTTCCTTGACGGTTAGATTGCCGTCAATATCAAGAAATTCCTTCCGCTCAATTACCCCCTCCCCCTTCTGGCCTGTATCCATAAAGATCCATTCAGAGCCGATCTTCAGCACGTTTCCGGTCAGTTTCTGACCAGGCTCCAACCAGTTTCTCCCTTGGCTACCGCTCTGTTCAAACAGTTCGGCAAAATCATCATCAGTATCTTTTTCAGTTTCCTCAATCATATCATCGTCATCAATGTCATGCTTACTTTTCATCTGCGGCTCCCTTGGACAATTTTTGGTTGCGGGACTATAACACAACTGGTTTTATAATCAATTCAATGAATCCGTTTTTTTACATTATGCCCCCTTGAAAACCGTATGTAGTATGATTATGTTGCCGTATATAATTCCACTACATCGAAGGAGATGAATCTGTATGTCAAAAATCACCAAACCGTTCCAGACCGAAGTTCAACAACTGCTTGATCTGGTGATCCACTCACTTTATTCCAACAAAGATATTTTTCTCCGGGAGCTGATTTCCAATGCCTCGGATGCTATCGACAAGGTACGCTTTGAATCTCATTCCGACGAAACCCTGCTGGAAGGGAACAGCGACTGGAAAATCAAGCTGATTCCGAATAAGGAGGCCGGCACACTGATCATCCGCGATAACGGTATCGGCATGAGCATGCCTGAAGTGGAAGAAAACATCGGCACGATCGCCCGCTCCGGCACTAAAGCATTCATGCAGTCACTCAAAGATAAAGCGGAAAGCGGCAATCCGGAACTGATCGGACAGTTTGGCGTCGGCTTTTATGCCTCATTTATGGTTTCTGAACGCGTCACGCTGGAAACCCGCAAAGGTGGAGCCGCTACAGACGGCTGCCGCTGGGAATCGACAGGCGACGGCAGTTATACCATCGAAGAGTGCAGTCGTGATCTGCGCGGTACGGAGATCACCCTGCATCTAAAAGAAGAATTTAAAACTTATCTTGATGAATGGAAAATCCGCTCGATCGTCAAGAAGTACTCAGATTACATCCAGTATCCGGTTGTCATGGATATTACCCGCACAGAAACCCCCAAAGGAGTGGATGGCGAGGTAATAGAGGGGGCCGGTACGATCGAGAAGACGGAAGAGCAGACGCTGAACTCGATGAAAGCCATCTGGACCCGCCCCAAGAGCGATGTCACGGAGGAGGAGTACACCGAGTTCTACAAACATGTTTCCCATGATTACGACAAGCCGTTTCGAACTATTCATTTTTCAGCGGAAGGTACCAGCGAATTTAAAGCGCTCCTGTATCTTCCTGCCAAGAAACCGTTTGACATGTTCATGAACGATAGGAAGAAAGGACTGCAACTCTATGTGCGCCGCGTCTTCATCAGTGACAAGTGTGAGGAACTGATACCGGACTATCTGCGGTTCGTAAAGGGTGTTGTCGATTCATCAGATCTGCCGCTCAATGTTTCACGGGAGATTCTTCAGGAAGATGTGCAGATTAAGCGGATTCAGAAGAGCCTAGTTGGCAAAATTCTTTCGACACTTTCAGAGGTTAAGGAGCAAGAATTTGATGATTACGTTTCTTTTTGGAAGGAGTTCGGACAGGTTGTCAAGGAGGGTTTGCACTTTGATTATGCCAACAAGGAAAAACTGCAGGAGCTTGTCCTGTTTGAAAGCACCTCAACTGCAGCCGGTTCATATGTTTCACTGAAAGAGTACGTTGGCAGAATGCCGGAAGACCAGAAAGATATTTTCTACATTACCGGCGCCAGCCGTGACACTCTGGAGCAGTCACCGCACCTGGAGGCATTCCGTGCGAAAGGGTACGAAGTACTCTTTCTGACTGATCCGGTTGATGAATGGGTTGTTCAATCTCTAACCGAATATGAAGAGAAACACCTTAAAGCGGTTGACCGCGGCGATATAAGTCTGGACAGTGACGAAGAGAAAAAGGAAAAAGAAAAAAAACGTGAAGAGGCACAAAAAGAATTCAGTGATCTTATCTCCTTGATAAGTGACCGTCTCAAAGAAAAGGTCAAGGAGGTTCGCTTCTCAAACCGCCTTACCGAAAGCGCCTGCTGCCTGGTTGCTGATGAATATGGCATGAATGCCAACATGGAGCGCATTATGAGGGCAATGAACCAGGCGGTTCCTGAATCAAAACGCATTTTAGAACTGAACCCGGATCACGCCATCCTGAAGGCGATGTCTTCAATTTACCAGAAAGATGCTTCTGCTGCCTCTCTGGCAGATTATGCCGACCTGCTCTATGATCAAGCTCTTTTGACGGAAGGCTCTACAATCAAAGATCCACTCCGCTTTACCAGACTGGTAAGTGATCTGATGGTGAAAGCTGCTCAGTAGGTGGATTGAATATTAGAAGGAAACTGTATATAAGGGGTTGGATCTAAGGTCTGACCCTTTATTTTTGGAGACTTGCATGCTTCATAGCGAAAAAACAGTCAAAACCGGATTCCAGCGTACTATTACAGTTCTGCTCTGGCTTTCCATAGTTCTTGCCTGGCTGATTTCTATATTTTCCGTAATTGAAGAGATGTGTCTTGCAACTGCCTGCAGGGACACTGTTAACTTCACTTTCCTGGGAATTAATTTGGGTTGGTTGGGCGTTGCATATTTTAGCGTTTTGCTGATTATGCTTTGGCAGCGCACGCGGAAAATCTTCTTGAATTGGGTGCTGGTAGCAATGGTTTTTGCCGGAGTTGGAGCCGAACTCCGTTTACTCTGGATTCAGAAATATGTTATCAAGGGGTGGTGCCCACTCTGCGTTTCAATTTGTTTTGCACTTTTCTGTGCAGCTATTCTGCTTTTATTTGAAAGGAACCAAGTGGTTGAATCGGATAGAATCAGCAATAAAAGCGTTTTTACATGGATAATTTTTATTCTGATAATGATTGCGTCCGGATTATTATTTGCAATCCTCGGTGTAAAATCACTTGAATAACGGCAATTA
>Ga0194060_10003770_pt1 | contig 10654 bp, 10 predicted proteins | sample SepL225m_MetaG_FD_163427 | JGI IMG/M metagenome (GOLD analysis project Ga0194060, IMG submission 163427) | Anoxic zone freshwater microbial communities from boreal shield lake in IISD Experimental Lakes Area, Ontario, Canada - Sep2016-L222-5m | ecosystem: Environmental > Aquatic > Freshwater >... | reverse complement strand
GAACTACATCGCCACCTGGAATGCGGCCATGCTGATGAGCAAGGACTTATCTGAGGCGATGACGGCGAACATGACAAAACGGGTGCCGGTGTTCAAGGACTGATTCGGGCTGCATTTCAAGTCGGAGTCGTCACGTCAGCATGTGAGCAGCGACAAAAACCCCCTCAACTCGCACTATTTCTGCTTGACGTAAATCGCGGCATTCTTGGCAGCGTCTTTGAAGGGTTGCTTGGCAATAATCTTTTTTCTCAAGCCTTCATAGACCGCACCCTCAACGATGTGGCGCACAACCAGTTGCGCCTTGGTTGAATAGGGTCGGTTGTCAATGATTTTTTGTGCTTCCGGGTCTCCAATGCCCGGCAAGGTTGCCAATTCGACGGCGTTGGCACTATTGATGTCAATCAGTGGGCGTTCGACGCTCGCGACCTTGAGTTTGGATTTGCTTGAGGCGTGCGATTCTGTTGCGATCGTGCTGTCGGCAGCCACGACCATGTGGTGCGTCAATAGCAGCCCCATCGTCGCCAGCGCCGTGCAGGTGGTACGGAGATTCATCTTGGATTCCTGAAAAAATATGACCCGGGAATGTTGCCATACCCGGGTCAATGTGGGGTCCAACCGGCTGAGCTCGCGAATCGAGCCCAGGCCAAGGTTGGCGTCAGTTCGTCTGGACTATTTGTGGACGGTTGCCGTGTCGTAGTCCTTGCCAACACCATGGCATGTCAGGCAGGCCTCGCCCTTGGCAAGCGCGGTGCTACGTGCTTCGTAGATGGCGCCACCATTGGTCACCATGTGCGCCTTGGCCGTGGAGGTGTCGTGGCATGAGAAGCAAGCCGAACTGATGGGTGAGCTGATCAGCGTTGTCGCCTCAGCGGCACGGGTAAACCCGGTCGCTCCGGCCGTGCCGGCTGCTACGACCGTTCCGTCCACCAGCGTGTACGTGCTATAGGCTTGACCTGGAGTCGTAAAGCTGAAGCCCAGGCCGTACTTGGTGCCAGCAACCTGGCTGATGTATGGCGATGTGCTGGTGCCGGCGGCAGCGGTGGTTCCGGTCGCAACGGTTGGCGATAGCATTTTCGGTGCAATGGCCGTTCCTGTGGAACCGAGATTCACCGTGTTGGGTGCATGGCACTGGTTGCAGTCACTCAACTTGCCTGGATAGCCCAAGGTTGAGTAGCCCAAGGCCACTTGCCATGTGTAACCCACACTCCGCTTGCTCGAACCGTGAATCGCATGGATGAACGTATTTGCGTTGGACGACCATCCACCGCTCAATTGCGTGGTGTTGTGGCAGAAAGCGCAGGCCGTTGCATCGTTGCGGGCACCACTGTGGAAGTACGGCTCGGTTCCGAGTTGGTCATGGCAGCTATTGCACTTGGCTGAATCCACAATAACGCGGCGTGCCGTGTAACCCGTAGCCACCAGTTTCTTCAGCACTGCTGGACGAGCCAGGCCACCGGAGGCGCTGGTTGTGGGGTTCGTCGACACGTTGGCGGCCACGTAGGGATAGTCGGCAAGACCCTTCTGCGTGAACGAACCAATGATCGCGCCGGTCACCATCTTGGCAGCAGCGGGGATGACCAGCGGTGCCGGAACCACGGCAGTCACCACGCAGGCAGCGGTTGCAGGCGCAACGGGTGCGGCACAGCTACCCTTGGCTTGACCCACGGTGTCACCCGTCAATGTCGCCGTGAAGTAGCCACTTGCATCAGGACCCGTAACACTGCCAGCCTTTGGAGATCCGCTTGCAATCAACAGATTGGTCAGCGACACACTCTTTTGCACATTGAAGTCTGCTGGATCGGCAATGCCGTCCTGTGGAACAGCATAGGCAACGTAGAGGCTGGGTCCTGATGTGAAACCAGGGATGGGCTCGTAATCGCCGGGAACAACTTGCTGCCCATTTGTTGCATGGGTTACCAACTTGGGTGCTGCCAGAGATGTCACGACAACGCCATCCTTCTTGATCTGGAAGGTAATGACCGGCTGTCCACTTGTATTCACGGCAACGCTCTTGATGTCGTAAGCAAAGTTGATAAGGCCTGCTTTTGCGACAGGGTTATTGGGCGTGGCGAAGTTGGTCCGGTGGTCCACTGCGATCACATCCGCCGTGTGGCACATCGCGCAGATCATGTTGGTTGCGTCTTTGCCAGGAGCGTGGCCCGACTGAGTCGTCCCAATTGCCACTTTGGCTGCTACGTCCTTGGCCTTATCAGCCAGCGTAACGCCCCTGCCCGTAGCAAAGTCAATACCGTCATGGCAGGCACCGCAAGCGAGTACGCTCGGAGTGGTTTTCCAATTGTCGCCGTTGGTTGTCTTGTTGACTGCCGAGGCAGAACCATCGTGGCACTTGGCGCAGTTAGCGGGGTCTTGCGGCAGTCCGTGGTTATTGAACTGCATCGCGCCACCGTTGGCATTGAAGTTGTACCCGGTTTTGACCAAGCCCTTGCCCATGTGCAATTTATGCATGAAGTTGGGGAAGTTGCCAATAGCACGGCCGTTCACAACGGCGGTCTCAGCCCGTTTCTGGGCGGTTGTACCATTCACTCCGCCGGTCAGGACCAGACCACCGTTGGAACTAAGGGCTTCCATGCTAAACGAATACTTGATTTGATCCGTATGGCAGGTAACGCAGTAGTTGGGGTCTTTGCGACTGCCGTGGGCCAGCACTTGACCATCATGACAGCCACTGCAGGAGTCGATCTTGACGATATTGCGCGTGGCGGTGACAGTTGCTCCATCCGGACGGAAGTCGAACACCGTGTTGGCAGTGTTGACCATGTTGACTGTGGGGTACAGGGGGTCGGTCACGGCCTTGGGCGTATTCGAGCCCGTACCGGGTGCAGCGCCACCGAGTTGAATTCCCAAACGATGGGTCAATGTCGCGTCATAGGCCAGGTCGCCCATGTCGGCTTTCTTGGACAGACCATCGGTCGAGTCTGTCAGGCCAGCGGCAATATCCTTGATCTTGGTGATATCACGATAGAACGTGTATTGGTAGCTACCATCTCCGTTGTCCACCAAGGTTCCCTGGGTGTCCGAAGTGGGATAGGTTCCGCACCAGGTGGCTGCCGCAGTGGCCGTCTTGTTGCACGAGTCCGTTGAGGGAATGGTGCCGGCGGCCTGTGCAACCGTGACCGGTTTAGTGACGAGGTAGCTAACCCATTTGCTGGTTTCCGAGGCGTAGGTTGTACTCACGCCATTGGCGGTTACCGTAGTCGTTGTTCCTGGAACGAGCTTAGCCAGCGTAAAGGCGATATTGGTCAGGCCGGCCACAGTGGCCGTGGAACCTTGAGATTTGTTTCCAAGACCAACCACCGCATTGCCATTGGCATCTTTGACAGTGAACTTGACAACCGGCGTGCCACTGATGGCCACGCTCGTCACGGTCACTTTGGGCGCCAAATTCTTCCATGCGGTGGAGGCCGCTGCGGAAGCGGGTGCTGCATTGCTTCCTGCATTAACTTTAGCCGTCAAATCGGTGCCGGGAGTTCCGGGCGTACCCGGAGTGCCGGGCGCGCCGGTCGCGCCGGTTGGTCCTGTGGAACCGGTAGGTCCCGCTGGGCCGGTGTCCCCGCTACCGCCGCAACCAGCCATGGCAATCGCCAGTAGGCTTGCGGCTGCAAGCTTGGTCCATTGGGGTGGGGGTCGATTTTTACTCGACGAGTCAACGTGCTGCATGAATGCCTCCTTGGGCGGTAAGAAAAACCTTAAAAACTGTGGGTGATTCTCAGACTACTGACCGAACGAGTTTTTGCCGTGGATCAACCTTGCGAGCATTGGCGCCTGGGTTTTGCCCTGTTTTTGAACCTTTTTGAGCCATTCGTATCGCAGCGTTCAGAGTTCGCAATCGAATTGCCGCCGTGGCGTTTTCCGCAACAGGCGCAGGATGATCAACATCGCGGTCATGAGGATTGATATCAATCAAGAAATATCGATCGTTCACTACCCATAATGGGATCATCAACCCCAAGGAGTCCACTATGGTTACTACTAAAAAAGTTGCACCAGTGAAAGATGAACCAGTAAAGAAGCCAGCGCGCAGCAAAGCAACCGCGGCTCCCAAAGTTCCTTCTGACAATCCTGCGGCAACCAAGCCGGCATCTCGCAAGCGTACCGCTACCCCAGCGACGCAAGCCACTGGTAGTCCAAGTAGCCCTGCCAAGAAAGGCGCGGTAGTTGTTCCCGTCAAGGTTGTGGCACCAAAGAAGGAGGCAGCCAGAACCAACAAGCCAATGGATCCGGCGCGCCGCGCAAACTACGTGGAAGTTGCTGCGTTCTACATTGCTGAGCGGCGCGGTTTCGCTTCAGCCCGTCCCATGGACGACTGGCTTGAGGCGGAAGCCGAGATTGACCGCCTGATTGCCAGCGGTCACTTTGGAAATTAGGCCCAAGCCTCCAGCACTTCCCGCATTTCGTTGATATTAAAGATCTCCAAGCGCCCATTGACTTTGGCCATGGCGCGAGATTCCACGCCGCGCTGTAGCATGAACTCCATCAGCGCGAGCGATGTATCACCGTCTTGTTCCGGGTACTGAAGCCATTTGCCGTTGCTTTTTACCTGAAGGATGAAGCTTTCCATAACGAACACCTCCTGTCGAACACTGTGACTGTCCCTCCATCATCGTCAAGTGCGCGCCGGTCGTGGATTCAATGAGAGGGCGGTTCGCCGTTCTTATTTCTTTACCTGGAGTTCCTGGCGTTTAGCACGCCTCGTCAGCTCCGCGCTAGACTAGGGTCGTGATTCCACTACGCGACATGACGAGACAAAGTCCCATGACAAAACGCACTGCGCCCCAACCACCATTGACGCATGTCCAACCTGACCAGACGTTCGAACTGGCCGCAGAGTTGTTCTCGGTGCTGTCCGCACCCATGCGACTGCGAATCATCAAAAGCCTATGTGATTCCGAGAAGAACGTCACTGAGATTCTCCAGGAAGTCAACACAACGCAACCCAACATGTCGCAGCACCTCGGCACTTTGTACAAGGCGGGCATTTTGGGGAAGCGACGAGATGGTGTGCAGATGTACTACCGCGTCATTGACCCGCGTGTAACGGAGCTGTGTCATGCCGTGTGCGCCCATGTCGTGACGGATTCTGCCGCCACACTTGAGAACTAGAGCCTTCAAACTAATATTTGTATATTTATTTACACAAATATTAGTACTAAATGATTTAAATCATTCAGGGTTTCTACCTAAGGGAAAACAATGCCTTCACCACTTTCGAGCGGCTGATCGCACGGGTAGTTGAAATGCAGAAGGCCGCTCTCTTACAGAGAGACGGTCATGCGCATTCACTTCTTCAAGGCGGCCCTTGCTGCGGCAATACTGGTCGGCACAGCCCATGGGGCCCCTGCACAGCTTGGCAAATCCACCGCCGACCACAGCAAGTTCAAAGAGCTTACTCGCAGCTTTGACTCCGGCCCCGAAGTCACCAAGGCCTGCCTGAGTTGCCACACCGAGGCGGCCAAGCAAATCCACCAGACCCAGCACTGGAAATGGGAGTACGTCAACCCCAAAACCCAGCAGCTCCTGGGCAAGAAACACATCGTCAACAACTTCTGCACCTCGGTGAAGTCCAATGAAGGTGGCTGCAACAGCTGCCACATTGGCTACGGTTGGAAGGACGTGCAATCAGAGTTCAATGCCGAAGAAAACGTCGACTGTCTGGTCTGCCATGATGCGACGGGCAAGTACAAGAAACCTTCCGGTTTTGCAGGGAACCCGGTCACCAAAGACACCGAGTACCCTCCCGGCTCCGGCAAGATCATCCGAGGCACCAATCTCAGCGAGATCGCCCAGAAGGTCGGGCCCACCAAGCGCACCACCTGTGGCGCCTGCCACTTCAATGGCGGCGGTGGCGACGGTGTCAAGCACGGCGACCTGGACAGTTCGCTGGAAGCACCTAACAAGGACCTGGACGTGCACATGGATGTGGATGGCAACAACTTCAGTTGCGCCACCTGTCACAAGACGGACGTGCACCAAGTCCCTGGCAGCCGGTACGCACCGACCGCGAAGGACAAAAATCCTGCGCATCTGCGCGGCAAAGACAACAAGTACAACCCGGCCACGTGCCAGTCTTGTCACGGCCAGACGCCCCACAAGCAGGCGAAGCTTAACGACCACACCAACAAGCTGGCCTGCCAGACCTGCCACATTCCCGCCTATGCGCGGGGGGGTCAACCCACCAAGATGTGGTGGGATTGGTCCACCGCCGGCAAGCTCGACAAGGATGGCCAGCCTTACACAGAAAAGGACGAAGACGGCTACGACACCTATATGTCGATCAAGGGCAACTTCGTGTGGAAAGAAAACGTCACTCCCGAATACGTCTGGTTCAACGGCACCGTCAAGTACACCCTCGTGGGAGACAAGATCGAGAAGGGTGACAAACCGGTCAAGATCAACGCCTTCGAGGGCAGCGCCACCGATGGAAACTCAATGATCTGGCCCATCAAGATGTTCCGCGGCAAGCAGGCCTATGACCCGGTGAACAAGTCGCTCATCATGGCCCACCTGGGCGGTAACGATGACACCGCATTTTGGAAAAACCTCAACTGGGACAAGGCGGCAGCTACCGGCATGACCAATGCCAAGGCCAACTTCTCCGGGAAGATCGATTTCATCGAAACCGAGAGCGCCTGGCCCATCACGCACATGGTGGCGCCCAAGGAAAAAGCCGTGGGCTGCGTGGAATGCCACACCAGCAACGGTCGGCTGGAAAAAATCGGCGGCGTTTACATGCCGGGGCGTAGCAGCGATCACCCACGTTGGCTCGAAATCGGCGGTTGGCTGGTGGTAGTGCTCACGCTGCTCGGCGTGACCGGCCACGGCCTCATGCGCATCGTTTCCAACAAACGCAACAGCTAAACCGGAGAAGCACATATGTCACGCGTTTACCTCTTCAAACCCTTTGAGCGTTTCTGGCACTGGTCGCAGGCAGCATTGATCATCACCATGCTGGCCACCGGCTTTGAGGTTCATGGCACCTACTCCCTGCTGGGCTTTGCCAAGGCTGTGAGCTACCACACTCTGGCCGCCTGGACACTGGTCGGATTATGGATTTTTGCCATCTTCTGGCATATCGCCACCGGCGAGTGGAAACACTACATCCCGAGCACCCACAACATCGTGGCCATCGCCAGGTATTACTCTTCAGGCATCTTCAAGGATGAGCCCCACCCCTTCCGTCCAAGCCTGGAAAACAAGCACAACCCGCTTCAGCGCCTCACCTACCTGGCGGTGCTGACCCTGCTAAGCCCTCTCCTCTGGGTCACCGGCGGGTTGTACCTCTTCTATCCCGATTGGCCTGCCCTGGGCATCTCCGGTCTGAAGCTCGAGTGGATCGCCGCCGGGCACACGCTGGGCGCGTTTCTGATGCTGGCCTTCCTCCTCTCGCACCTGTATCTCGCCACCACCGGCCACAAGCTCACCTCCCAAGTGATGGCCATGATCACCGGCTGGGAAGAACTTGGACACCCGTCCAAGTGAGTGCGCACTGATCCCAATTGCAACGTAGAAAGTAAGGAGTCACTATGAGTACCAAGTCCCAACGAAATCTGCTCGCCGCCCTGATCACGGGCATGCTGATGCCGATTGCGGCCCAAGCAGCGGAGGCCGACCTGCTGAAAAAAATCGAGGCCCTGGCGCAGGAAATAGAAATCCTGAAAAACCAGGTGAAGGCCGACCGCGAGCAAACGTCCAAAGCGCAAGCGGCGCAGAAGGCTGAAGTCGTAGCGGCCGATGAATTGAAGAGCCAGGTGAAAAAGCTCGATGACAAGACCCTTGGGAAATGGCTCACAGTGGGCGGCGATTACCACTTCCGCTATGACAACCTCAAAGGCGATACCAAGACATTCACCGACGTGATTGCCACGTTTGGCAAGGCAGCCCAAGCGCTCCAAGGCGATTTCTTTGCCAACCCCTCGACGGTAGCCGGCTCGTCGCACTACTTCGGCGCACCGCAGGCCGGGGGCATGTCCACGGCCGGCGCACTGTCTGCCTTGATGGCGTTCCAGCCCGCCATGAACAACGTTGCCACCTTTGACCAGGCACGTGCCTTCCTGGGCAACCCCATGAACGGCGGCCTGGTGCAGGGTCTGGGCGGCTTTGCCGCCACGATCCCCGCCTATTCGCCTGAAAACACCGGCATGTACAGCAACAAGCTGGGCTTGGACCTGCATGCCAAGGCCACGCAGGACGTGAGCGTGACGGCACACCTGCAGATGTACAAGGTCTTTGGCGCACAGAATGAAGCAGCGGTAACCAATGGCGCCTCTGCTCCCTTCTTTGCCGATCGCGTCGGTGTATTCGATGGCACCCTGAGCCGCGTACCGTCCACGAGCTACCTGAACGTTGACCGTGTCTACGCAACCTGGAGCAACATTGCCGACCAGGAAATGTGGTTCTCGGTCGGGCGGCGTCCCTCCACTGGCGGGGCACCCAGCAATCTGAAACTCAACAACCCGCGCCCTGGAAACGGTGGCACCCCTTCTTTGCTGGTGGATTACGCCTTTGACGGCATGACCTTTGGCTACGCACCGGAAATTGACGCATTGCCCGGTGCCTACGCCAAGATCTGCTACGGGCGCGGGTTTGAGAGCGGGTTTACCAACCCGACCAACTCCCTGTCTGACACCGACATGGTGGGCGTTGCCATCATCCCCATCGACACCGACCCGCTGCGCGTCTGGATGCAATGGAATCGTGGCATGAACATCTTTGATGCCCCGACCATGAACAACACCTACTTTGGAAATACCGCTGCCAGAACCAACCTGGGCGACATTGACTGGTATGGCGTGGGCTTCATGAGCACGTTCAAGAACGTCGGCCCGGGCAATCTGCATGTGTTTGGGGACGTGGGCATGAGCGTGACCCACCCCAACAACAATGTGTCGGCCCAGTTTGGCTTCCAGGGCTTGATGACCGGCGGCTTCTTCAACCCGGAAGCGCCGACCAGCAAGACCGGCACCGCCGTGGCCTTGGGACTGCGTTACGACCTGCCTTCCAGAACCATGTTCGGCCTGGAATACAACCATGGCTCCAAGGACTGGATCACCTTCGCACCGGCAGCCGACGACATGTGGACCTCCAAGGTGGGCGCACGCGGTGACGTGGTCGAGGCCTACATGATTCAGGAACTCGATCGCACCCCGATCTCTTCGTATTTCAGCAAGACGTTCTTCCGACTGGGCGTACAGCGTTATGACCTGAAGTACACCGGTTCCAACAACTGGGTGGGTGCACCGGTTGAACTCTCCACCGTCAATGGTCAGATGATGACCATGACACCGCTTGAAAGCGCCACCAATATTTACGCCACCTTTGAAGTCAAGTTTTAAACCCTTTTTTTTGAGGAGATGCTATGAAATCCACACTCTCAACACTCGCTCTGGCCCTCGTTCTGGGCCTGTCTGGCGCGACTTTCAGCGCCAGCGCCTGGGCAGATGAAGGCAAGATGGTTGGACCCGTCACCAAGATCACGCTCGCTGCGGACGGCAAGTCTGCGACTGCGATTCTGAAGGACGCCAAATCCGGTGAGGCTGCCACGCTGACCGTCACCGATACGCTGACGCTGGACAAATTCAAGGACAAACGCATCGTCGAAGGCGACGAGATTCGTGCCCGTTGGGAAAAAGACGGCAAGAACACCAGCAAGTCGTTCAAGAAGACGGCCGGCTGCTGATCAAACTGTTTCGACGTCCTCACCGGACCAGTCTCCTGTACCGTGAGGCGCAGGGTTAGTCAGGAAACCTTCGCCACCGCTTGCGAGGCTCTCGCTTTGAGACAGAGTTCACGTACAAAACCGGAGGGGCTAAGTCTTGGGCGACTAGACTCACGCTTTTCACCGCAGAAAGTGAACCATGAAAGCTTTTCAAGACTACTACCCCGAAAATGTCGCCCACTGCTACGGGTGCGGCTCCATCAATTCCCATGGCCACCAGATCAAGACGCACTGGGACGGCGACGAGACCGTGACGTATTTCACGCCCGAGCCGTACCACACCTCAGTGCCCGGCTATGCCTATGGTGGTTTGATTGCGTCATTGATCGATTGCCACTGCACGGGCACCGCCGCCGCCGCAATGTACCGCGCCGAAGGGCGTGCGATGGACACGCTGCCGCCATTTCGCTTTGTGACGGGTTCGTTGCATGTGGACTACCTCAAACCCACTCCGATTGACGGCGCACTGGAGATTCGGGGAAAGGTCAAGGAAATCAAGGGACGCAAAGTAATTGTCCAGGCGACGGTGCTGGCAGGTGGTGTTGCGACAGCACGGGGTGAAGTGGTGGCCCTCCAGATGCCCGAAAGTTTCGGGTCTGACGCGGCGTCACCGGCTCACAAAATGTAGCGCGACAGGTCCTCGTCTTTGCTGAGTTCTGCCAGCCGGGAGTCCACATAGGGACCATCGATATGCACGGTTTGACCGGCCAGCGCTGCGGCGTCAAAGCTGACATCGTCGAGCAACCTCTCCATCACCGTAGCGAGTCGCCGCGCCCCGATATTCTCGGTGCGCTCGTTGACGTCAAATGCGATTTGCGCCAGCCGTGTGATTCCATCATCGGTGAAGTTCAGAGTGACGTTTTCGGTAGCCAGAAGGGCCTGATACTGCTTGACCAACGAGGCGTGGGTCTGCATCAAGAT
>Ga0194060_10003769_pt1 | contig 10657 bp, 11 predicted proteins | sample SepL225m_MetaG_FD_163427 | JGI IMG/M metagenome (GOLD analysis project Ga0194060, IMG submission 163427) | Anoxic zone freshwater microbial communities from boreal shield lake in IISD Experimental Lakes Area, Ontario, Canada - Sep2016-L222-5m | ecosystem: Environmental > Aquatic > Freshwater >... | reverse complement strand
GTGTTCTTCAAGTTCGCCGGCGGCAAGGGTGTGGCCACGGCTTTTGGCGTGCTGCTGGGTATCAGCTGGGTACTAGGCCTGGCCAGCGCTGTCAGCTGGCTGCTGATGGCTTACTTCTTCCGTTATTCGTCGCTCGCAGCGCTGACCTGCGCCGTGCTGGCGCCGGTCTATTATGTTTTTGGCGACGGCTCGGTCTGGTACCTGAACAAGGGCGTCTTGCTGTCGGTATCCATCATGTCCCTGCTGCTGATTTATCGCCATGCCGAAAACATCGGCCGGTTGGTCAAGGGTACCGAGTCCCGGCTTGGCAAGAAGACCAAGGCCTGATCCGGGTTCAGTCCTGGTATTGCCCGGGTTTCGCAGCCTCTATCAGCGCCAGGGCCTGCGCCAGACTGGCGGCCATGCTGACGGCGTTGCTGGCGTGCGCCACGCAATCGGTACTCCAGACTTCACTCACACCCGCTGCGCGCAGCAGTGGCAGTGCACTGGCCTCAAACAACGCATGGGTCACTGCGACGTCAACTGAGGCGGCGCCACCGGTTAGCAGCATCCGTGTCGCCTCCGCCAGCGTGTGTCCGGTGCTTGCTACATCGTCGAGCAACACCACGTGGCGCCCGGACAGTGCGCAGTGCGGTAATTCGATATGGACCGAGCGGTCGCCATGGCGCAGCTTGCGGCACACCGCATGCTCCAGACCGTGGCGCTCTGCCGCTTGGGACACCCACTGGGCAGATTCTTCGTCCGGGCCTACCAGCAGCGCGGCGCTTCGGTGTGCGGCGATCAGGTCAGACAAGAGCGGTGCACCGCTGAGCACCAGCGTGTTGCCGGCGGGCAGAGCTTCGTGCAGGGTGGCGACGCGGTGCAGATGGGGATCGACCGTGATGACGGCGTCAAACAGTGTCGCAAGGAACTGGCCAACAATGCGCTGGCTGATGGCTTCGCCGGGTTGGAAGGCTATGTCCTGACGCATGTAAGCCAGATAAGGCGCCAGCAGCGTCAGGTGTTCTGCACCCAGGCTGCGCGCGGTTTGCGCCACCAGCAACAATTCAAGCAGCTTTTCGTTCGGCTGGTTCAGTGTTCTCAGAATTACCACATGCTGCGGCAACGGCTCTGGCAAGTGCAGCTTGAGTTCGCCATCGGGGAAGCGATGCCGCTCAATCTGCCGGAGGTCCAGCTTTCCAGCTTGAGCGATCCGCTCGGCGCTCGCTCGCTCGTCCTCAAAATAAAGCAGCATCAAAACTCCACAAACATCTGCGGTATTTCTTCGGCCAGTCCGATCGTGTAGGCGTTGGATCTGGCGCAGGCCTGACGCGCAAACTCGATGTCACTGGGGAACTCGGCGTGCACGCGGTACAGAACGTCGCCGGGCGCGACCACATCACCGAGCTTGCGCAACAGATCCACACCGGCACTGATGACCTTGGGCGCGCCGGCCAGTCGAGCGATGCGTGCTACCTGCAGGTTATCGATACCTACCACCAGGCCGGCCTGTGTGGCGCACACCTCGAAGGTCAGTCGGCCCAGCGTTGGCTGATTGTGATCAAAGCGCTTGCTGCCCTGCGCCGCAATGATGTCGTTCATCTTGTTCAGGGCGCGGCCGGAGTCCAGGATGTCGCGCGCAATGGCGAATCCGTCGCCACCGCGCACGTCCGGACTGCACTCGATAAGGCGGCCGGCGATTCGCAGACACTTTTGCCGCAAATCCACCGGCGCGCGTGGGTCGTTTGCTAGCACCCGCATCACGTCGCGCGCCTCCAGCACCGGACCGATACCCTGGCCTATGGGCTGGCGGCCATCGGTGATCAGCACATCCAGGGAGAGATGCAATCGGGAGGCCACAAACTCGAACAGGCGGCGCAAGTGCTGCGCATCGGGCATGGAGCGAACCTTGGCGGTGGGTCCGATAGGAATGTCCAGCACCAGATGGCTGGAGCCTGCCGCAATCTTCTTCGACAGAATGGAAGCCACCATCTGGCCCGGTGAATCAACGCCCAGCGGCCGCTCCACCGAGATCAGCACATCGTCGGCCGGCGACAGATTGGCTGCACCGCCCCAGGCCAGGCAGCCGCGGTGCTCACGCACAATCTCGGCCAGCCGGTCAAATGGCAACTCCACATTGGCCAGCACCTCCATGGTGTCTGCCGTACCTGCAGGCGAAGTGATGGCGCGCGAGGAGGTCTTGGGACACAGCAGTCCGTGCGCGGCCACAATAGGCACCACCAGCATCGAGGTGCGGTTGCCGGGGATGCCGCCGATGCAGTGCTTGTCAACCACCAGGCGCTCGTGCCAGTCGTGGCGGCGCCCGCTCTCGACCATGGCTTCGGTCAGGAAATAGACCTCTTCGCGATCCAGTTCATCGCGATTCGTTGCCACGACAAAGGCAGTCAGTTCGATCTTGGAGTAGTGCCTCTCAGCAATGTCGTGCACGATGCCGCGGAAATCTTCGCGGCTCAAGCGTTCACCCGAGATCTTGCGATGCAGTGCATCGATGGAGGCGGCCGGTTCGGCCTGCGAAACACTGGCCGCGCGGCCAGCGCTCGCGCCCAGCTGCACGAAAGCGTCTTCCGAGAGTCCGATTTCGTTGCACCCCACGATGGCCTCGTCATCGACCACGTTCAAGGTGGCAAGGATGTGTTGCCCGTTGGCCCGGATCTCGACTTTGGAGAGGGCCTGAAAGCCCTCGGCGCGATACACCTCGCAGTCGCGATGCAGGTAGGCGACGTTTTCACGGTAGGTGTCGATTGCGACGCGTCGCACCGCCAGGCTGGAGGTGACCAGCGGTTTGGCTCGCGCTGCGTCTGGCGTCAACACCTGATCACGCCCCGGTTTGCTGGCTCAGACGCGTTTTCTGTATTCGCCGGTGCGGGTATCGATTTCGACCTTGTCGCCTTGTGCCACGAAGATCGGCACGCCGACGTCAAAACCGGTGGCGATCTTGGCTGGCTTGAGTACCTTGCCGGAAGTGTCGCCTTTGACGGCGGGCTCGGTCCAGGTGATCTCGCGCACGACGCTGGTCGGCAGTTCAACCGAAATCGCCTTGCCGTCGTAGAACACCACTTCAACAGTCATGCCGTCTTCCAGGTAGTTCAGCGAGTCGCCCATGTTTTCGGCTTCGACTTCGTACTGGTTGAAGTCGCTGTCCATGCAAACGTACATCGGGTCAGCAAAATAGGAGTAGGTGCATTCTTTCTTGTCCAGAATCACCTGATCCATCTTGTCGTCGGCCTTGAACACGACTTCAGTGCCGAAGTTGGCGATCAGGCTTTTGAGCTTCATGCGCACGGTGGCCGAGTTGCGGCCGCCGCGGCTGTATTCGGCTTTCAGGACAACCATGGGGTCTTTGCCGTGCATGATGACGTTGCCGGCGCGAATTTCTTGAGCGGTTTTCATAGTAATGGTGTGAAGGTTGGCCGCACTTTTCGCGGCAGGGGCTGCATGACCGCAAGCGAATCCGGTCAATATTGCAAAGCGTTGAATTTTAACGGTTTTTCCGCGCGAATCGGATGATCTTTGTCACAAGATCGTCGTCCTGCAGTTGCCGCGCTCTGGCGCTGCTGACGCTTGTGTGCCATTCGGTCAGTTCTAGCTCGGGCAGGGCGGCCTGGCTCAGACCGTTCCAGACCTGGTGAAAAGTCCGCAGTGAGGGTGGCGCTTGCAAATGATCAAGGAAAGCGCCCAGCTTGGCCTGGTGCGCGTTGTCGGACTGCGCGTAGATCTGCCAGACAAAGGGCTTGCCGGCCCAAAGGGCGCGCACCAGCGAGTCTTCGCCGCGGACAAGGTTCATGTCGCAGGACCAGAGCAAGTGGTCATAGTCAAGCTGGTTCAGCGCGGGCAAGTAGGTGAATATCAGCCGCTCGTTGGCATTCCACCCGGCGTCTTTGCCATTCATGCAGGCGATACAGGTCAGGACGGCGGCCGTGGCGCGCCCCGGCGTCACCAGCAGCCGTGTTGGCTGCTCGGCCGCCGCCAGTTGTTCCAAAAGAGACTGCAAGGCCGCCGGCTCGTAACAGAACAGCGAGATCAGCCGCTCCCCCTGAAAGTGGATGGCCAAGCGGCGCAGCCAGGCTTCACGATCGAAGGCAGCCTGCCGTGCGGCCAGATCGGGCTCGCGCAGAAGACCGCCGGTAGCGGGCGTGAAGCCGGGGTAGAAAAAATACTTGCGCAGCCCCGCACCCGGCCCGGACAGCACAGGCGAAGGTAAGCCGTGGCAGGGTTCAACATACGCTTCTGCGCTCAGATACTCCAGGTTGAGCCAGACGCCGTCATGCCCGGCGAGAAATCCGGCATCGACCTCGCAGCCAAAGGCTTCGATCAGCACATCGCCAGCGGGTAAGCCGGTGGGCGACAGCGCCTCGTTCCATTGCCTCACTGAGACCCCCGGCGTGCCGCCGGGTGCCATCCAGGCCAGCGCGCTGGCGTCGTCCAGCCACAGGCGCACCTGCTCGCCGCGCGCGGCCAGGTCGGCGGCGAGACGCCAGCAAACGCCAACGTCACCGTAGTTGTCGATGACGCGGCAAAAGATGTCCCAAAGGTTTCCTGTTTTCACGCCAGAGATTGTCCACAATACGGACCTATGTCTGATTTGCCTGATTCCACAACCGAGCCCAACGCCCAATTGTTGAGCGATGTGGCTGGCTTGCCACCGCTGCCTGGCGTCTATCGCTATTTCGACAGCGACGGCGCTGTGCTCTATGTCGGCAAGGCGATCAACCTGAAGAAGCGGGTGTCCAGCTACTTCCAGAAGAACCATGGCGCCACTCGCATTGGCCACATGATAAGCAGAATAGCTCGCCTGGAAACCACGGTGGTGCGGTCCGAAGCGGAGGCGCTGCTGCTGGAAAACAACCTGATCAAGACCCTCAACCCGAAGTACAACATCCTGTTTCGGGATGACAAGAGTTACCCGTATCTGAAAATCACCGGTGTCGCCGCCTCGGCCAACGTGAGTTCGCAGTTTGCCCGCGTCGCCTATTACCGGGGTGCCGTGGAAAAGAAGCACCATTACTTCGGTCCCTATCCGAGCGCTTGGGCGGTAAAGGAAGCCATTTTGCTGATGCAAAAAGTCTTTCGCCTGCGCACTTGTGAAGATCCGGTCTTCAATAACCGCAGCCGGCCCTGTCTGCTTTACCAGATCAAGCGCTGTTCGGCGCCTTGCGTCGGTCATATTTCTGCGCCCGATTACGCGCAGGACGTGGCGGATGCCGAACGTTTCCTGCACGGTGACGCACAGCAAGTGATGCAGGAACTGGAGCAGCGCATGCTGGCCCACGCGAAGCTGCTGCAGTTTGAGCAGGCGGCCGAACTGCGCAACCAGATTGCCGCTCTGTCCAACGTGCTGCATCAGCAGTCGGTGGAGAACGTGTCGGACCGCGATGTGGACATTCTGGCGGTCAAGGTGCAGGGCGGACGCGCCTGCGTCAATCTGGCCATGGTGCGTGGTGGGCGTCATCTGGGCGACCGCGCCTATTTCCCGGTTCACGTGGACGACGCGGTGGGCATCTATGTTGACGACGATGACACAGCCAGTAGCGTGCTCTCAGTCGAAGCCCAGGTGCTGCAGGCTTTTGTGGCGCAACATTATCTGCAGGTGCCGGTGCCGCCCTCGCTGGTGCTGAGCGTAGCCGTTGACAGCCATCTGATCGAGGCACTGTCAGCGCAGTCTGGTGTCAAGGTCACAGCCGTGCATCAGCCGCGCGAGCAACGTCGTCTGTGGCTGGAAATGGCGCAAACGAATGCCGCTTTGCAACTGGCACGTCTGCTCTCGGAAGAGGGCTCACAGCAGGCACGCACGCGCTCGCTGGCGGAGGCGCTCGATCTGGCGATTGAAGATCTGGAGCAGCTTCGCATCGAGTGTTTTGATATTTCCCACACGGCGGGCGAGGCGACCCAGGCATCCTGTGTCGTGTTTCAAAAGCACAAGATGCAAAACGCCGAGTACCGGCGCTTCTCCATCGACAGCATCACGCCGGGTGACGATTACGCTGCCATGCGCCAGGTGCTGCTGCGCCGTTACGGCAAACTCGCTGACGCCATGCGTGAAACGCAGACCAGCGGCGCTGGTGCGCTCGGGCGTTTGCCCGATCTGGTGCTGGTCGATGGCGGCAAAGGGCAGGTGTCGATGGCGCGCGAGGTGTTTGAGCAGTTGGGTCTGTCGCTGGCACTGATCGTTGGTGTGGAAAAGGGCGAAGGCCGCAAGGTAGGGCTGGAGGAACTGGTCTTTGCCGATGGCCGCGAGAAGGTTTATCTGGGCAAGGACTCGGCTGCCTTGATGCTCGTAGCGCAGATTCGGGATGAGGCCCACCGTTTTGCCATCACCGGCATGCGCGCCAAGCGCGCCAGAGTGCGCCTTGACGGTGGCAAGCTGGAAGAGATTCCCGGCGTTGGACCCAAGCGTCGGGCCAAATTGCTGCAGCGCTTTGGCGGAGTGCGTGGAGTTGCCATGGCAGGGGTGGAAGATCTGGCCACGGTTGAAGGCATATCGCACGAACTGGCCGAGGATATTTACCGCGCGTTGCACTGATGAGCGGACAAGCTGCGCTATAGCCGTGCCACAATGACGCCGTATGTTTTTCAATACTCCGACGCTCATGACATGGGGTCGCATCGCCGCGATTCCGCTGATCGTTGGCGTCTATTTTGATGCGCTGCCGCTCGAGACAGCCAGCCGCGACCTGATCGCAACCTGCGTGTTTGTGTTGTCGGCGATCACGGATTGGCTCGATGGCTATCTGGCGCGCAGGCTCAATCAGGTTTCTTCTTTCGGTGCTTTTCTGGATCCGGTAGCCGACAAGATACTGGTTTGCGCCAGTGTGCTGGTGCTGGTGCATCTGGGGCGGGCGGACGTCTTTGTCGGGCTCATCATTATTGGTCGCGAGATTGCCATTTCGGCGCTGCGTGAATGGATGGCACAGATCGGTGCCGCCAAGAGTGTCGCGGTGCACATGGTAGGCAAGCTCAAGACCGTGGTGCAGATGGTGGCCATACCGTTTCTGCTGTTCAACGGCACGCTGTTCGGCTTGATCAATACTCATCTGTGGGGCGCCTGGCTGATCTGGATCGCTGCCGTCATGACGGTATGGTCGATGGTCTACTACCTGCGCAAGGCGCTGCCGGAAATCCGGGCGCGCGTGAAGTGAGTGAGCGTGAAGATTCGGCACTGATCCGTGCCATGCCTGTGCTGTTTGTGCTGATCTGGAGCACCGGGTTTATCGTCGCCCGCTACGGTATGCCGCACGCGCCGCCTCTGAAATTTCTGGCACTGCGCTATTTCTTTTCCATCGCCTGCTTTCTACCCTGGATTTTGCTGGCGCGGGTCAAGTGGCCGGCGACAGCCAGTCAGTGGGCCCACCTGGGTTTCACCGGCGTCCTGATGCATGCCTGCTATCTGGGCGGTGTCTGGGCAGCGGTGAAAGCGGGCATGGGTTCTGGCTTGTCGGCCTTGATCGTCGGACTGCAACCGGTACTGACAGCGCTGTGGTTGTCCAGCACCGGCGGCAGGGTCAGCATGCGGCAATGGAGCGGACTGGTGCTGGGCTTTGCGGGATTGGTGCTGGTCGTGTCGCGCAAGTTTGGCCAGGGCGGTGAGGCAAACTGGGCCAATGTGTCGATGGCCGTGGGTGCCCTGTTTGCAATTACCCTGGGCACCCTGTATCAGAAGCGCTTTGTCAAACCCTGTGACGTGCGCAGCGCCAATACGGTGCAACTGATGGCGGCCCTGCTCGTGACTTTGCCGCTAGCCGTGATGGAAACCGAGAGCGTGCGCTGGAACACAGAGATGGTGGGTGCCATGGCCTGGTCGGTACTGGCGCTGACGCTGGGTGGCAGTTCCCTGCTGTACGTGCTGATTCAGCGTGGTGCGGCAGCGTCTGTGACCAGCCTGATGTACTTGGTGCCGCCAGTTACTGCTTTCATAGCCTGGGTGTTGTTTGCTGAGCCCATCAATGCGGTGACCGTGGTTGGTACCCTGATGACGGTGATGGGCGTAGCGCTGGTGGTTAGGCCGGCAAGAGCGAGCGTACCCGCGTTGCGCCAGTGATGAATTGATTGACCATGATGCATAAGGATTCGCGATGAGCAAAAAGAGAATTGCGGTGATCGCCGGTGACGGCATCGGCAAAGAGGTCATGCCCGAGGGCATTCGCGTGATGGAGCGGGCAGCGACCAAGTACGGGATCGACTTGCAGTTTGACCACTTCGATTTTTCCAGCTGGGACTATTACGAGAAACACGGCAAGATGCTGCCCGACAACTGGAAGGACCTTATTGGCGGCCATGACGCCATCTACTTCGGTGCGGTGGGCTGGCCGGAAAAAATACTTGATCACGTCTCGCTGTGGGGGTCATTGCTGCTGTTTCGCCGCGACTTCGACCAGTACGTCAACCTGCGTCCGGCGCGACTGATGCCCGGCATCATTGCGCCGGTGGTGCGGCGCGATGGTAGCCGGCGTGCGCCGGGAGAGATCGACATGTTCATCGTGCGCGAGAACACCGAGGGCGAGTACTCCAGCATTGGTGGGCGCATGTATCCCGGCACTGAGCGTGAAATCGTGATGCAGGAAACGGTGATGTCGCGCGTAGGCGTGGATCGGGTACTGAAATTTGCTTTTGAGCTGGCGCAGTCGCGGCCGAAAAAACATTTGACCAGTGCCACCAAGTCCAATGGCATTGCCATCACCATGCCGTATTGGGACGAGCGCGTCGCTGAGATGGCCAAGCGCTACCCGGAGGTCACGGTCGACAAGTTCCATATCGATATCCTGACCGCCCACTTTGTGCAACGGCCCGATTTCTTTGATGTGGTGGTGGCCAGTAATTTGTTCGGTGACATTCTGAGCGACCTGGGTCCTGCCTGCACCGGCACGATCGGGATTGCACCGAGCGCGAACCTGAATCCACAACGCAATTTTCCATCGCTGTTTGAGCCGGTACACGGCTCTGCGCCTGATATCGCTGGCCAGGGAATAGCCAACCCGATCGGCCAGATCTGGTGCGGCGCCATGATGCTTGATTTTCTGGGTTACCGCAGCGCTCACGACGGCGTTCTGGCGGCCATCGAAAAAGTATTGGAGCCCCAAAGTGGTGCGCCGCGCACGCGTGATTTGGGTGGCACAGCAGGTACCGCCGATGTCGGGCGGGCGATTGCAGAGGTACTTTGAGCAGGGTGCTGCGGTGGCGTCAAAATTTCGTCGGCGCGAGCGAGAAAAGGCGACTAGAATTCGCGTCCGCCCTCTAACATGGCGGACACCAATTTTTTTGACGAGACAAACAAATCAACTCTACTTAAATATGATGGGATTATTGTGAACAAGACTGAATTGATTGAGCACATCGCAACACAGGCAGATATTTCCAAAGCGGCGGCCAACCGCGCGCTGGAGGCGGTCATTGGCGCCGTGAAGACAACATTGAAGAAGGGGAACGATGTTTCTCTGGTTGGATTTGGCACGTTTGCGGTGACAAAACGTCCCGCCCGCGTGGGCCGCAACCCACGCACTGGCGCTGCGATTAAAATCAAGGCAGCCAAGGTGCCGAAGTTCCGTGCCGGCAAGGCTTTAAAAGATCATTTGAACTGACAGTCGATTAAAGTGGGGTGCTTAGCTCAGTTGGTAGAGCGGCGCCCTTACAAGGCGTAGGTCGGCGGTTCGAGCCCGTCAGCACCCACCACCACTTTACCAATGAAAACAAGGGTTTGCAGCGATGTAGGCCCTTTTTGTTACCTGCAACTTAAGTGCACCGTAAGTGCAGCTTTTGACTAGCGTGGCGTAATTTTGCACTTAAGTTCTGACCGTAAGTGCTCCAGAATTTCAGGAATGCCAGAAAGATATCGCGGACCACACATGGAAGGAATGAAACGGATCGGCTCCGGCGGCGAGCACAGGGTCATCGGCTTCGCGCTCGACGATTTCGGCACCGGCTATTCGTCGCTTTCCTACTTGAAGCGATTGCCGCTCAATCAGCTCAAGATTGCCAAGGATTTTGTGCGCGACATCCTGTTCGACCCCGATGACGCGGCCATTGCGAAGATCGTGGTGGACTTGACCGAAAGCATGAGCTTGGATGTGATAGCCGAAGGCGTTGAAACTGAAGCGCAGCGCGCCTTTCTGGCTGGGTTGGGTTGCCACAACTATCAGGGTTATCTGTTCAGCAGACCCCTTCCGATCGATGAGTTTGAGGCCTTTGCGTACCGATTTTCAGGGCCGCCGACTCCTGACCTGTTGCAATGCAGTTCTCCTGAATTGGGGGCACACTGAATCATGCGAAAGAGAAATTGCACCTGTGGTGCGCAAGCTGATGTGCGTAGCGGCACCCGCCGCGCGCCGGATGGGGGTGACGAAATCGTCTACCGAATGGTCTGTCCCGTCTGCGGGCAGCTCGGCCCCGCAGTTCCGGTGGCCGGAAAGGACGAAGCCGCCGGCCTCGCCGAAGCCATTAACGTGTGGAATGAAATGATCGCGTGCCTGCGACCGCTGGAAGACTGAATTCAATCGATCAGCTTCGGCGCAAGACCGGCCAGCCCACATTGCCGGGGATGGCTACGATCCCTGCGAATTTCAAGGCATCATTCAAGCGCTTTCGCTGCTTGAATGGCCTCGATCTGGTCCATGATGCTGTTCATGCGCGCGACGACCGCCTGATAGGGCGCAGGAGTGGCCAGATC
>Ga0194060_10003768_pt1 | contig 10657 bp, 10 predicted proteins | sample SepL225m_MetaG_FD_163427 | JGI IMG/M metagenome (GOLD analysis project Ga0194060, IMG submission 163427) | Anoxic zone freshwater microbial communities from boreal shield lake in IISD Experimental Lakes Area, Ontario, Canada - Sep2016-L222-5m | ecosystem: Environmental > Aquatic > Freshwater >... | reverse complement strand
CAAGGTGTTTGAGGCGATCGAGAAATTCTCCGTGGTCAAGACCTTGCAGGCCATTGAGTCGGCCAATGTGGTTTTGCTGCTGATCGACGCAACCCAGGGTGTGACCGATCAGGATGCGCATATTGCCGGCTACATTCTGGAGAATGGCCGAGCCGTGGTGCTGGCGGTAAACAAATGGGACGCGGTGGATGAGTACCAGCGCGATCTGGTCAAACGCTCCATCGAAACCCGCTTGCCTTTCTTGAAGTTTGCTGCTACCCATCTGATATCTGCCACCAAGCGGCAGGGTCTGGGGCCGCTCTGGGCTTCCATTGCACAGGCTTTCAAGGCTGCCAACTGCAAGATGTCAACGCCGGTGCTGACCCGTCTGCTGCTCGAAGCGGTGCAGTTTCAGAGCCCCAAGCGCTCCGGAATGTATAGACCCAAGTTGCGCTATGCGCACCAGGGAGGCATGAATCCACCGGTGATCGTGATTCACGGCAATTCACTGGAGCACGTGACCGACGCCTACAAGCGCTTTCTGGAAGGACGTTTTCGCAAGGAATTTGATCTGGTCGGCACCCCGATGCGCATTGAATTCAAGACTTCCAGCAACCCCTACGCTGACAAGGCTGTTTGACGGGCATCCGCCATGTCACGCCGCTGTGGTATCGTCAGCCCCTTATCAATTTTTTGAACACGGAGAATATCGTGAACAACAAAGGTCAGTTACTTCAGGACCCTTTTCTCAACGCCCTGCGTCGGGAACATGTACCGGTCTCCATTTATTTGGTCAATGGGATCAAACTGCAAGGTCAGATTGAATCTTTTGATCAGTACGTTGTGTTGCTTCGCAACACCGTTACTCAAATGGTTTACAAACACGCCATCTCGACCATTGTGCCGGGCCGCGCGGTGAATTTCTCAAGTGGCGAGGGTGACGAAGCTGCCGTCTGATCGTCAGAGTGCTCCCACCCTGCTGGTCGGGGTCGATTTTGGATTGCCGCATTTCGATGCCGAACTCGAAGAGCTTGGTTTGCTGGCGCAGACGGCCGGCTTGAGTCCGGTTGCGCGCCTGACCTGCAAGCGCAAGGCCCCCGACGCTGCGCTGTTTGTCGGTAGCGGCAAGGCCGATGAGATCAAACTGCTGGCCACCCAGCATGGTGTCCTTGAGGTTCTGTTTGATCAAAACCTGAGTCCGGCGCAGCAGCGCAATCTGGAACGTCATCTGGAACTGCCGGTGAACGACCGCACCCTCCTGATTCTGGAAATTTTTGGCCAGAGGGCGCGCAGCCACGAGGGAAAACTGCAGGTGGAACTGGCTCGAATGCAGTACCTAAGTACTCGCTTGGTGCGACGCTGGTCGCATCTGGAGCGCCAGAGCGGCGGCATTGGCATGCGCGGCGGACCGGGTGAAACCCAGATCGAACTTGACCGGCGCATGATTGGCGACAACATCAAGAAGATCAAGGAGCGCCTGCAAAAAGTCAAGCGCCAGCGCCGGACGCAACGCCGTCAGCGCGAGCGCCGTGATGCCTTCAATATTTCCCTGGTCGGCTACACCAATGCCGGCAAGACCACGCTTTTCAATGCCTTGGTCAAAGCCCGCGCCTATGCCGCGGATCAATTGTTTGCGACGCTCGATACCACCACGCGCCAACTTTATCTGGGTGAGGCGGCGCGCTCCGTTTCCCTGTCGGATACGGTGGGCTTCATTCGCGATTTGCCGCACGGCTTGATTGATGCCTTCGAGGCTACTCTGCAGGAAGCCGTGGATGCCGACTTGCTCCTGCATGTGGTGGACGCGTCCAGTGAGCACTTTGCGGAGCAGATTGCCGAAGTCCAGCGTGTACTGACCGAGATTGGTGCGGCAGAGATTCCCCAGCTTCTGGTATTTAACAAACTCGACGCCCTTGAAATAGGGCGCCGCCCCCTGCAACTGGAAGACAGTTTCGATCTGGCCGGGATTCAGACGCCCAGAGTATTCTTGAGTGCCATGCAGGGCGAGGGGGTGGCGGCTTTGCGCGGGCAGTTGGCACGCATTGTCTCGGCTTCGAACTTAGGCACAATCCGGTAACGTTACACAAGAGAAGATGAAATGAAACTTCATTTACGCCGCCCGGACTGGGCGCAACTGCCGGGTTGGTTCAGAGGCATGTTTAACCTCAATGATTCACGCTGGGGTCGCAGTGATGATAAAGCGGCCGAGGGTGAAAAAACCGATGCAGAAGCGCCCAAGGCGGATGAACCTGCAGCACCGGTCAAGAATGGCGGCGAGCGCGGGCCCCGGCGCGGAGCCAACCAGGGTCCACCCGATCTGGACGAACTGTGGCGTGATTTCAACCGCAAACTCGGGGGTCTGTTTGGCGGACTGAAGAATGCCGGCCGCGGCGGTGCGGGTGGCGCCGGCGGTGGTTCCGGTGGTGGCTTTCAGCCAGATATGAAAAGTACCGGGATCGGCATCGGGCTGATTGCGGGTGTGGTGCTGCTGATCTGGTTGGGCACCGGTTTTTTCATAGTCCAGGAGGGGCAGCAGGCGGTCATCACCCAGTTCGGAAAATACCGGTCCTCGGTCGGCGCCGGATTCAACTGGCGTCTGCCGTATCCGATTCAGCGTCATGAACTGATTTTTGTGACGCAGATCCGCTCGGTCGACGTCGGGCGTGACACCGTCATGAAGGCCACCGGCCTGCGTGAGTCCGCCATGCTGACGGAAGACGAAAACATTGTCGAGATCAAGTTTGCCGTCCAGTACCGGCTCAGCGATGCGCGTGCCTTTTTGTTCGAGAGCAAGAACCCGGCAGAAGCGGTTGTTCAGGCTGCTGAAACAGCGGTTCGTGAGGTCGTGGGCAAGATGCGCATGGACAGTGCCCTGTCCGAGGAGCGCGATCAGATTGCACCGCGTGTGCGCACCCTGATGCAAAAGATTCTGGATCATTACAAAGTCGGTATCGAAGTCGTCGGCATCAATCTGCAGCAGGGCGGTGTGCGCCCGCCCGAGCAGGTGCAGGCGGCGTTCGACGATGTGCTCAAGGCCGGACAGGAGCGTGAACGCGCCAAGAATGAGGCGCAGGCCTATGCCAACGATGTGGTGCCGCGTGCCGTGGGTTCTGCTTCGCGCCTGAAGGCAGAATCCGATGCCTACAAGGCTCGGATTGTGGCGCAGGCGCAAGGCGACGCGCAGCGCTTCAAGTCGGTTCTGGGTGAATATCAGAAGGCGCCCCAGGTGACGCGCGAGCGCATGTACCTCGATGCCATGCAGCAAATTTACAGCAATGTCACCAAGGTGATGGTCGATTCGAAGCAGGGGTCCAACCTGCTTTACCTGCCGCTGGACAAGATCATGCAGATGAGTGCACTGGGCGCTGATGTCTCGGCCGTCTCTGTCGGTCCGATAAGCGCCTTGCCGGCAGCGGCGCCAGCGTCGCCGGTCCCGACACCGGATGCACGGGTCCGCGACGCTGCACGCACCCGTGATCGCGATTCACGCTAGGAGCACAGAATGAACAGGCTTGGTTTTATTTTTTCTTCGTTGCTGGTAGTGTTTGCGCTTGCCAGTTCCATGCTGTTTGTCGTCGATCAGCGCCAGTTCGGTGTGGTCTATGCCCTCGGACAAATCAAGGAAGTCATTACCGAACCCGGTTTGAACTTCAAGCTGCCGCCCCCCTTTCAGAACGTGTCCTATATCGACAAGCGGTTGTTGACGCTCGAGACCAGTGACACTGAACCCATGCTGACGGCAGAGAAGCAACGTGTCGTGATTGACTGGTATGTGCGCTGGCGCATTTCGGAACCTTCTGAATACATTCGCAACGTTGGTCTGACGGAAACCGATGGTGCCAATCAGCTCAATCGCGTCGTGCGCAATGCCTTTCAGGAAGAGATCAACAAGCGCACGGTCAAGGAACTGCTGTCAACCAAGCGTGAAGCCATTACCGCCGACGTCAAGGCCGAGGTGCTCGACAAGGTCAAGGGCGCCAAGCCCTGGGGCGTGGACGTGGTCGATGTACGCATTACGCGCGCCGATTACGTCGACACGATCACCGAGTCGGTTTACCGACGCATGGAGGCCGAGCGCAAGCGGGTCGCCAATGAGCTGCGCTCAACCGGTGCCGCCGAAGGAGAAAAAATCCGGGCTGATGCCGATCGACAGCGTGAGATCGCGGTTGCCAATGCTTACCGCGATGCACAGAAGACAAAGGGTGAGGGGGACGCCGAGGCCGCCCGCGTCTATGCTGAAGCGTTTGGACGGGATCCCCAGTTTGCCCAGTTTTACCGCAGCCTGGATGCCTACAAGGCCAGCTTTGGCAAGAAAACGGATGTGATGGTGGTAGACCCTTCGTCCTCCGAGTTTTTCAAGGTATTCCGTGGCAACGTCACGGCCACCCCCACCCCCGGCAAGAAATAAGCCTTGGACAGCGACACTTTCTGGCTGGCTCTGGCCCTGGTTCTGGTCATCGAGGGTATTTTCCCCATGCTGTCACCCGCCGGCTGGCGCCGCATGTTGGCCCAGGTGTTGCGATTGCAGGACGGGCAACTGCGTTTTTTCGGGATGTGCAGCATATCGGCCGGCCTGCTGCTGATTTGGCTGCTCCTGTAAAGGATTCCGGCGTTTTAGCCCGGTAAAATCGGGGTTTTAACAGCACGCCTAAATCACATGTCCGCCTGGGTCCTGCCGGATCACATATCCGATGTCCTGCCTTCTGAAGCCCGGCACATAGAGGAACTTCGCAGAGACCTGCTCGACATTGCACGTGGCTATGGCTACGAGTTGGTGATGCCTCCTTTGCTGGAGCACCTGGAATCCTTGCTGACAGGTGCCGGTGAAGCACTCGACCTGCAAACTTTCAAACTGGTTGATCAACTCTCGGGGCGCATGATGGGCCTGCGCGCTGACAGCACACCGCAGGTGGCGCGCATCGATGCGCATTTGCTCAACCGCCAGGGTGTGACACGGCTTTGCTACTGTGGCCCGGTGCTGCACACGCGTCCGGGCGGGCCGCACGCCACGCGCGAACCCTTGCAGTTCGGCGCTGAAATCTATGGCCACGTCGGGCTTGAGGCGGATCTGGAAACGCTGCAACTGGCGCTCGACTGTCTGAAAGCAGTCGGGGTGCAGGCGCCCAGCGTTGACATGGCTGATGCCCGCATCGTCAAAGCCTTGCTCGACGGCGTGGCGCTTGAAGCTGACTTGCTGGCGCGCGTGCACGCCGCGCTGGCTGCCAAGGATGGCAGTGAGTTGCGGGATTTGACGCGCGATTTCCCAGCTTCTTCGCGTCAGGGCTTGCTCGCCTTGATCGAGCTTTACGGTGATGAAGAAGTTCTGATCGAAGCACAAAAAGCACTCGCGCCGCTGCCAGCAGTGCGACAGGCCCTGCTGAATTTGAAGTGGTTGGCGGATCATCTCGATGGCGTCCGGCTGAGTTTCGATCTGGCCGATTTGCGCGGCTATTCCTATTACACGGGCGCCCGGTTTTCGATTTACGCCCAAGGCGCCAACGATGCGCTGGTGCGTGGCGGCCGGTACGACGAAGTCGGCGCTGTTTTTGGCCGCAATCGCCCGGCGGCGGGTTTCAGTCTGGATATCAAGAGTCTGGTGGCGGTGCTGGCGGCGCGGCCTTTGCGCGCCGCCATACGTGCGCCCTGGCGCGACCTGCCTGATCTGCGTGCGGCCATCGCTGCCTTGCGCGAGAAGGGCCAGACTGTGGTGTGCGTGTTACCGGGCCATGAGGCGCAAGTTGAAGAGTTCCATTGCGATCGCGAACTGATTGAAGTCGCGGGGCAATGGGTCGTGCAAGCTGTTTGAGAACTATGAAATGACTGCAACAAAAGGACGTAACGTGGTTGTCGTTGGCACCCAATGGGGCGACGAGGGCAAAGGCAAACTGGTGGATTGGCTGACCGAGAGTGCGCAGGGTGTGGTGCGCTTTCAAGGTGGCCACAATGCCGGACACACGCTGGTGATCAATGGTGTCAAGACCGCCTTGCATCTGATTCCGAGCGGCATCATGCGCGTCGGTGTCAAATGCTATATCGGCAACGGCGTCGTGTTGTCGGTAACCAAGCTGTTCGACGAGATGGCGGGGCTGGAAAAGGCCGGCGTTGAAGTGCGTTCGCGCCTGCGTGTCAGTGAGTTGTGCCCGATGATTCTGCCGTTTCACGCCGCCATCGACGTGGCGCGCGAAGCGGCGCGCGAGAAGGGCGGCAACGCCAAGATCGGCACCACCGGGCGTGGCATTGGCCCGGCCTATGAAGACAAGATTGCACGGCGCGCCCTGCGTGTGCAGGACCTCAAATTCCCCGAACGATTCGCATCGAAGCTGCGCGAACTGCTGGATTTGCATAACCATGTGCTGACCACTTATCTCAACTCAACGGTATTTGATTTTGGTCCGACTCTGGCACCCTATATGGCCGATGGCAAGGTTTTGTTCCAACCGGTGTTCGACGAGGCAATGCGCCAGGCCGAACTGCTCAAGCCGATGATGGCCGATGTCTCGCGCGAGCTCAACGAGGCGCATTTGAATGGCGCCAATCTGCTGTTTGAGGGCGCGCAGGGTACGCTGCTGGACGTTGACCATGGTACCTACCCCTACGTGACATCGAGCAACTGTGTGGCCGGTAACGCCGCTGCCGGTGCCGGCATCGGCCCGGGCCTGTTGCATTACATCCTGGGCATCACCAAAGCCTATTGCACGCGCGTCGGCGGCGGCCCGTTTCCGACCGAACTGCAGTGGCAAGTGCCGGGCACGCCGGGCTACCACATGAGCACGGTGGGTGCTGAAACAGGCGTGACCACCGGACGCAGCAGGCGCTGCGGCTGGTTTGACGCGGCGCTGCTCAAGCGCAGCGCCCAGGTCAACGGACTGTCGGGTCTGTGCATCACCAAGCTCGATGTGCTCGACGGCCTGCCAGAACTGTTGTTGTGCACCGGGTATGAACTCGACGGGCAACTGGTCGACATCCTTCCCATGGGCGCCGACGACATCGAGCGCTGCAAGCCCATCTATGAAACCATTGCAGGCTGGAGCGACAGTACCGTGGGCGTGACCCGGTTCGAGAAGTTGCCGACCAATGCGCGGCTCTATTTGCAGCGCATCGAGCAGGTGACCGGTGTGCCGATCCACATGGTTTCCACCGGTCCCGACCGTGAGCAGACCATTCTGCTGCGCCACCCCTATCTGCTTGATTGATTCAGGAGCGAACCCATGTTGACGGAAGACGGCAAACACTTGTATGTGAGTTACGACGAATATCACAACCTGATCGAAAAGCTGGCGATCAAGATTCACCAGTCGGGCTGGCAGTTCGACACCATCCTGTGTCTGGCACGTGGTGGTATGCGCCCAGGAGACATTCTGTCGCGGGTTTTTGACAAGCCACTGGCCATCATGTCAACCAGTTCCTACCGGTCGGACGCCGGCACGGTGCAGGGCGTGCTCGACATTGCGCGCTTCATCACGACACCCAAGGGCGAGATCGCTGGTCGCGTCCTGCTGGTGGACGACCTGGCAGATTCCGGTCACACCCTGCGCGCTGTTATCAACCAGCTCAAGACCAATTACAAGCCGATTACCGAACTGCGCAGCGCCGTCCTATGGACCAAGGCCCTGTCGACCTTCCAGGCCGACTATTCCGTGGAGTTCCTGCCTAGCAACCCCTGGATTCATCAACCTTTCGAAGGTTACGATTCGCTGAGTCCTGAGCAACTGCTGCAAAAGTGGAGCGTTTGAGCGCGCAGGACAGCATGACCGAACTCAACACCACACTGATACACCATCCGTATCATCCGCCTGAAGGGTTCGCCGCGCCGCAACCGGGCGTTTTCAAGGCATCGACGGTGATCTTTCCCACTGTGGCGGCGATGCGCAACTTTGACTGGAAGGACAAGAGCGCCTACACCTACGGCCTGCACGGCACGCCCACGACCTACACGCTGGAGGAGCGCCTTTGCACACTGGAAGGCGGACTGCAATGTCTGCTGGCGCCAAGCGGGTTGGCAGCCATTGCCAACGTTGCCTTGTCCTTGCTGCGCTGTGGCGACGAGGTGCTGATTCCGGACAATGCCTATGGCCCGAACAAGGTTCTGGCGCAGGGAGAACTCATGGGCTGGGGCATCAGCCATCGTTATTACAACCCGATGGACGCGCAGGATCTGGCAGCCAAGATCGGTCCGCAAACGAGACTCGTCTGGCTTGAAGCCGCTGGCTCTGTGACGCTGGAGTTTCCTGATTTGCGCCAGTTGGTGCGGGTTTGCAAGGATCGTGGCGTCTTGTGCGCGCTGGACAATACCTGGGGTGCCGGACTGGCCTTTGCGCCCTTTGACCTGCAGCCCGGCCTCAGCCCGGCCCTGGGCGTTGACATATCGGTGCACGCGCTGACCAAATACCCCAGCGGCGGTGGCGATGTGCTGATGGGCAGTGTCATCACGCGGGATGCGTCACTGCACATGAAACTCAAGCTGACGCACATGCGACTCGGTACGGGCGTTGGTGCCAATGATGCAGAAGCCGTGCTGCGCGCCTTGCCCAGTATGGCCCTGCGCTACCGCTCCCATGATGAGGCCACGCGCAGCCTGGCCACCTGGTGCCAGACGCGAGCTGAATTTGCCCAGGTATTGCACCCGGCGCTGCCCGACTCGCCCGGCCACGCCCATTGGCACGCGCTGTGCAAACCGGAACTCGGTGGTGCGGCAGGACTCTTCAGTGTGATCTTTCCGGTGCAGCGCAGTCAGGCACAGGTGGATGCGTTTTGCAATGCCCTCAAGTTGTTCAAACTGGGCTACAGCTGGGGCGGCCCGATGAGTCTGGTCGTACCCTACGACCTGGCTTCCATGCGCACTGGCTGGCCGGCCCATTTGCAGCAAGGCACACTGGTCCGCTTTTCAGTGGGTCTGGAAGCGGTGACTGATCTGCAGTCCGATCTGCAGCATGCGCTGGAATCAGCGCTGGCCTGAGGCCGCAAACGCTTGGTCGGCGCCGGCGCTGCGGTGTGAAATGGTAAAGTGTCTCCAATAACTTGAAAGCACATCTTGGCTACACCCAACTACGGATACGAAAAACGTCAGAAAGAACTGGCAAAGAAGAAGAAGAAAGAGGAAAAGCTCAAGCACAAGGCCGAGCGCAAAGTCGGCGAGGGTGCGCCCGACGAGCCCGGCCATGAGAGCGACGCAGACGCGTCAGGCGCTGGCGGATCCGAGACGCCGCCGCAAGCACCCTGATTCCTACTTCGGCATCCAGCCCAGGCCCTTGGCGTGCAGGCTCTGGATGTAGAGCCGGTCCTTTGTTTCAGTTACCGCGGTCGTTTCGGGATAGGCGCCGCTCGGATCCTGCAAGTCAGCCAGCACCTTGCCGTCTTCGGTGAAGGCCATCACATGGCTATAGGCTTTCGGGATTGGCCACATGAAACGCGGTAGCCGCAAGGTGAGTTTGCGCATGAAGGGCTGACTTGCCAGTTTGTCGATGGTCGCGTTGCGCGGTTTGGCAAATCCGAGCCATATCTTGCCATCCGTGCCACGCATCAGGTTGTCCGGATAGCCCGGCAAATTGTCGAACAGCACGCTTGCTTCCTGGTTGGGCTGTGAGACGTCAACTTTACTGGCCTGGGTTGAAATCTTCCAGACGCGGTACTTGCCGGTTTCATTGACAAACAAGGTTTTTTCGTCCTGACTCAGCGCCACACCATTGGCAAAACTGAAGCCCTTGGCGACGACGCGGGTCACCTTGGTCGCCGGGTCGTATTCGAGAATCCGGCCGGTCGATGACTGCTCCAGAATATCGAGAATGCTGGCCTCAAAAGTGCCGCCCCATTTGGCCGGTGCGAAGCGGGCCGAGGCGTCGCTCACGTACATCTTGCCGTTGCTGGCGATGATGACGGCGTCGGCGTAGAGAATGGATTCGCCGTCAACCTTGTCGCTTAGCACGCTGATTTTCTTGTCCGCACTGATTGCCAGCAGTCCCTTGACCGCGTCTGCTGCTATCAGGTTGCCGCTTGCGTCAAAATCAAAACCCAACACACGCCCTCCGGTATTGGCAAACACTTCCTGGCCGCTGCCGTCCGGATTCATGCGCAGAATGTTGCCACTGGCCACCGTGGTATAGAGCTTGCCGTCTCTGGCCAGCACGATATGCTCCGGTCCTTCTTCGCCGCCGAGCGAAATCATTTTCAGGTTGGCCAGCAGATTGTTGGGCGTGTGCGGCCCGCTGTAGCCTGGCGCTGTGGGTGCATTCCAGCTGACCGGTTCAATGGGCACCGGCCACAGGCTAAGGTAGGCGGCCAGTGCCAGTACCACGGTGCCGACGATATAAAGTGCTGTTTTCATGGTGTCTGCCCTATCAGTTGTTGCGCCAGCACTGCCATGGCGCGGGGTGAGTGGTCGGTAGGCTCAATGATTCTGGCGCTCTCAAAGTGCCGGAAGTTGCGCCGCATCGATTGCAGGTAGACCGGATCATAGTGCTGACTGAGCAGGTCCTGCACCACTGGCGCAATGTTGCCGCCGCGCACCGAAGCCTGCCAGCGCGCTACCAGGGCCTTACCGAGAAAGGTGGACAGCACCTGCAGCCGTTCGCAGAAACTTTCGACGTCCTGCACAAAGAAATCATAGTCTTCCAGCAGCAGTGCCACGCGCTCGCTGTCGGGTAATACCAGGTTCAGACAGGGGGCACCGTGCATGGCTTCG
>Ga0194060_10003767_pt1 | contig 10658 bp, 10 predicted proteins | sample SepL225m_MetaG_FD_163427 | JGI IMG/M metagenome (GOLD analysis project Ga0194060, IMG submission 163427) | Anoxic zone freshwater microbial communities from boreal shield lake in IISD Experimental Lakes Area, Ontario, Canada - Sep2016-L222-5m | ecosystem: Environmental > Aquatic > Freshwater >... | reverse complement strand
ATCGTACGCGGTACAACCTCACGCAAGATTGTTAAAATGGTGCGCAATGCCGGAGCGCTGGAGGTGCACCTCCGGATATCTTCCCCGCCAACGAGCTACCCATGCTATTACGGCATTGACACACCGAACCGCAAGGAACTTATTTCGTCATCGCACACAACTGATGAAATCTGCCGATATGTTACTGCCGATACACTGGGGTATCTCTCGGAAGATGGGCTCTGCTCCTCAATCGGACAAGGTGATACCCGCTACTGTAAAGCCTGTTTTGCCGGTGATTACCCTGTTGCATTCCCAAAACCTGTTGTGAAACCCCAGATGGGACTATTTGAAGAGGAGGCTGTAGAATATGAGTGAACGTGAACAATTAAAGAAGATCATCCTGGATTTATCGTACGAAAAGCGTTTGATAACACTGGCCTCGGGGCGTCAGAGTGACTTTTACTTTGATGGTAAGCAGACTACCCTACATGCTGAGGGGGGGCTTCTGGTCGGCAAGCTGTTCTATGAAGCCCTCAGGGATGTTGAAAATGTTCAGGCAGTTGGAGGCATAACTATGGGAGCGGATCCAATTGCCACGGCGACCTCGATTGTAGCTAATTTAGCTGGCAGACAGATGCATGCTTTTATTATCCGTAAAGAACCAAAAGGGCATGGTACCGGTCAGTGGCTTGAGGGGCGCAAAAACCTCCCCGCTGGCACCAGAGTTGTTATTGTTGAAGATGTCGTTACCACCGGTGGATCCTCCATGAAGGCGGTACGCCGTGCCGAGGAAGAGGGATTGGTTGTACTCGGTATAGTGACATTGGTTGATCGCGAAGAGGGTGGCCGCGAGAATATCGAGGCGGAAGGATACTGGCTGAAGGCACTCTTTACCAAAAGTCAATTGGTTGGAGAGTAGTATTGACCAAACAACGCCTCGATAAACTGATTTTATTGCGCGATCTGGCTCCGTCGATTGAAAAGGCGCGAGCCCTGATAATGGCTGGCCATGTTGTAGTAGGTGACCACAAAGTTGACAAGTCCGGTCATCAGGTTGCAATTGATGCAGATATTCGACTCCGGGTTGAGGCTCTTCCGTATGTCAGTCGCGGCGGTCTCAAGCTGCAGAGAGCGTTGGATGAATTTGGTGTTGACGTAACTGGGCTCGTAGCCGTCGATGTCGGATCATCCACAGGCGGCTTCACCGATTGTCTGCTACAAGCTGGTGCCGCCAAAGTTTTTGCCATTGATGTCGGTTATGGTCAATTGGCCTGGAAGCTGCGGCAGGATGCGCGCGTCGTCAGCATGGAGAAAACCAATATCCGCTTTGTAACGCCGGACCAGCTTGATGATATACCTGTTCTGGCCGTTATTGATGCCTCATTCATAGGGCTGGCCAATGTGCTGCCAGCGACAGTCAGGCTGCTTAAGCCGGGTAGTAGGATCATAGCTCTTATCAAGCCGCAGTTTGAAGTTTGTAAAGGTGAAGTGGGGAAGGGGGGGGTAGTGCGCGATCCTGCCGCCCACGATAAGGTAATCGAAGACGTCCGCCGCACCGCATCTGATCTTGGGTTGACCGTCTCCGGTCTCTGCGAATCTCCGATAACCGGGGCGGATGGCAACCGCGAGTTTCTGATTCTGCTGCAACTACGATAGTTCCATGAAGAGGAGGAGGATGATATGGAGAACTGTATTTTCTGTAAAATAATTCGTGGCGAAATACCGTCGAAGAAGGTGTTTGAAGACGACCGTCTGCTCGTGATTGAAGATTTGTCCCCTCAAGCGCCTTTGCATCTACTGCTGTTACCGAAAAAACATTTCGTTAACTGTCTCGACATGACTGCAGAGGATGATGAGTTGGTCGGGTACATCTTCAGGAAGGGTGGTGAGATCGCCAGTAAAGATGTTTTTGCACAATCAGGATTCAGGATCGTGCAAAATAACGGTTCAGGAGCCGGACAGTCGGTCTTTCACATCCATTTTCACCTGCTGGCAGGGAGAAACCTGGTCTGGCCTCCTGGGTAAAAACTAGAAAGCCATAAGCCGCTTAATCAAGCCAGGAAATGCAATATCGACAGTCATAATCACCGTCAGAACGATCATAGTCACAACGGTAAGCCAGGCAATGATATTGAATACCGGGCCGTTGACAAAGCTTCCCATGAGGTTTTTGTCATTGATCAGTTTGATCATGAACATCAGCACAAATGGCAGAACCGCACCGTTGACAACCTGAGAGATGAACATGACCGTCATCAGCGGCGCATTCGGAATGAGTATCAGTGCGGCGCTGATGGTGATGATGATCGTGAAGAGCCAGAAAAACTGCGGAGCCTGTTTGAAATCCTTATCGACCCCAGATTCCCACCCCATTCCTTCACAGATGTAGTAGGCCGTCGAAAGAGGCAGTATACAGGCGGCAAAGAGCGAAGCATTAAAGAGTCCGAACGCGAACAGTGCAGAGGCGTGCTGTCCTACGAGTGGCTTCAGCGCCAGCGCCGCATCGGCAGCTGTTTCGATTTTCAGCCCATGAAGGTGAATTGTCGAGGCGCAGGCAACCATCATGAAAAAAGCCACTACTATGGCCATGATGCAGCCGAAGATGACGTCTATCCGCGAGAAATTGTACTGATCGGCGGTGATCCCTTTTTCAACGACTGCCGCCTGCTGATAGAACTGCATCCAGGGCGCAATGGTCGTGCCGACGATACCTATCAGGGTCATCAGGTATGCGCTGTCGGTCTTGAATGTAGGGGTTACGGTGGCTTTCATGACGATACTCCAGTCGGGACCTGCCATGAAGGCTGCGATCGGATAGGCGATGTAGACAAGGCATGCTACCAGAAAAACTTTCTCGACAACCTTGTACGACCCCTTTACGATCAGCAGCCAGACAAGAACAGCACAGACCGGTACCGATACGTATTTGCTGACGCCGAATATTTCAAGACTGGCTGCTATACCGGCAAATTCAGAAATCGAATTGCCCATGTTGGTCAGCAGCAGGGCGATCATGACGTAGAAGGTGACCTTGACGCCGAAGGATTCACGAATCAGGTCTGAGAGCCCTTTGCCTGTGACAGCCCCCATCCTGGCGCACATCTCCTGAACCACAACCAGCGCAATAGTTGTCGGTATCATCATCCATAGAATCGAGTAGCCGTAATTTGCCGCAGCCAGAGAATAGGTGGTGATTCCGCCGGCATCGTTATCTACATTTGCGGTTATGATCCCAGGGCCCAGAATCGCCAGAAAGATCATGACGTTCCGTGGACTGAAACTTTTTAACGGCTTTATAAATCTGAATTGTGAAATATAGTTGAACATCGGATCACGCTTTTAGCGACGTTTGATTTTGATAATCTGCGGCAGGTAATGCGCCAACACATCGTCAACGGTGACGATGCCGGCCATTTTATTTTTTGAGTCCAGTACCGGGATGGCTATCAGGTCGTACTTTGCAAGCGTTTCCAGCATATCCCCCAACTCCGCATCGATATGAACCGATTTGACGTTCTCTTCCATGATATCGGTGATAAGCGTTTCCGGCGGATTCATGATCAGACCTTTGAGGGAGACAACCCCTTCCAGTCGGTCATCTTCGGTGACGACATAGCCGTAAAAGATGGTTTCGACTTCATCGGCGCACTCTTTGAGGATTTCCAGAGCCCGGCCGACGGTGATATCAGTCGTAAGTCTCAGGTATTCAGGGTTCATCAGACCCCCCGCCGAATACTCCTCGTGCTCCAGTAACTCCTGGATGTCTTCAGCGTCTTCCTGATCCATCATATCGAGCAGCTCCTGTGCTTTCTGCTCCGGCAGGTCGCTCAGCACATCTGCAGCTTCGTCCGGCTCCATCTCTTCCAAGATGTCGGTAATCTGTTCATTGTCCAACTGATTGATTACCAGGTTGCGCAAGTCTGATTCAAGTTCGTAGATAGTCTCCCCGGTGGTTTCGGCATCTATCGAATCAAGCACGGTGCGGATGCTCTGGATCGGAATGTTTTCTATTATATCGGCGAGGTCGGCTGGGTGCATCTCGTTCATCTGATCCCGGGCAATTTTAAGCGCGAGTTTGGATGAATTGGCCTCCAACGGCTGGACGTATTCCCAGCTGATCTCTGCGTTAGGTATATCGCGCTTGATCGCACGGGCAATACGATCCCCAAAATTCTCATATCCGAGGCGTCTGAGCAGCCCGCGAAAACCGATGTCCACGGAGAATATGCAGAGTTTGTGATTAAGTTTGCCGAGTTTTATGTCATTAACCCGAACAACTTTGGCACCGTCCACATCAACAATCTGTTTATCAAGCAGGTCGCGTTTAACCAGAATATCGCCTTCTCCCGGCAGATAAGAGGTCAGGCCGACCGGCTTGACGCTGCCGGTTGAAATTAGCACGTGAGTGAAGAGTGTCACTTCACTCCAGGGAAGGATTTTTATACCGCCGCGCGATTTAATAACGATGTGAGAGACCTCAGGGAACGCTTCACCAGGTATCATGATTAAATCACGCAGTACACCGATGCGATCGCCGTTGCTGTTGATCACCGAGCGGCCAATGACCGAACTGAGATATATTTCTGAGATTTCATTCATCATGATTCAGAACTTTCGCAAAAAAAACTTTCGAAAATAAAGTACAGTATCGGCTTACAGGTTTGCAAGCGTGAATTCAAAGCATTAATTTAAAACATGAAGCGTCGCATGCTGATATTTTGAAGAAGTCCTATACCGACCATGGAGGTTATCATCGACGTTCCTCCGTAGGAAAAAAATGGCAGTGGAACTCCGACTACCGGAAACATGCCTATCACCATTCCGATGTTGATTATGATATGCCAGAAGAGCATTGCAGAAACCCCTATCGCAAGCAGTCCGCCGAAACGATCGTTGCATCGATGGGCGATATTAAGTCCCCACAGCACCAGCATCAAGTAGATGAATATGAGCAGCAGGCAGCCGATGAAACCCCATTCCTCAGCAAAGACAGAAAAAGCAAAATCGGTATGCTGTTCAGGAAGGAAACGAAGCTGTGACTGAGTTCCCTGGACAAAGCCTTTTCCTGTAAGTCCCCCTGAACCTACTGCAATTTTACTTTGAATGATGTGATAGCCACTTCCAAGACGTGACCTTTCAGGGTTTAAAAAGTCAAAAATGCGGTTTTTCTGGTATGGCCTCAACATGAACGCCCAACTGAGCCAGGCCATGGGAATCATAACGCAGACAAAAGTAACAATGGTGTACCAGCGCAGGCCAACGTACATGATCATTGATAGCGCGATCAGCGTGATGAGTGACGCGGTTCCTAAATCAGGCTGTTTAATAATCAATGCAGCCGGTATGGCTAGAAGGCTTAATGGAATAAATAAATCTTTTACAGTCATCCCGCCGACCGCTTGAAAATTATTAAAAAATCTTGCGAACGTCACAATTATAACGATCTTCATAAGTTCTGACGGCTGGATATTAAACAGACCGAGGTTAAGCCAACGTGTTGCCCCCATCGATCGCTTGCCCCCCACAAGCACAACAATCAGAAGTAAAAGCAGTAATCCATAAAACCAGTAGGAAATATCCTCCAGAATGTGATAGTCAAGGCTGCAAACTGCGAGTGACACGGCAATTCCAACAAGCATCCAATAAAATTGTTTTAAATAGTAGGGCATACCAACAATTTTATATGGGGTTGTGGCGCTGTAAATATTCAAAACCCCAAGCAGACAGATCATTAACACCAGGCCGGCCAGAACCCAGTCAATACTTGTCAGGAGGCGGCGGTCAATCATGGGTGGGAGTTCCATTGTTACGAGGTGTTTTGGGAGTTACTGGTTCGCTCATCTTCTCTGAGTCGACATCATCCTGATCCTCTTCTGGTGAACCGCTTGTTGGCTTGCGGGGAGGTTTTTTGCTGTCAAAATAGGCTCTCAGTATCTTCCCGGCAATGGGAGCAGCTGCAGACCCGCCATGCTCACCATGTTCAACGACAACAGAGACGGCTATTTCAGGTTTTTCAAATGGTGCGAATGCGACAAAGATAGCGTGATCACGGAACTCGTATTTGGAGCTGTTTTTACCGTTGCGCATTTTTACAACCTGTGATGAGCCTGTTTTTCCTGCTACCTTGACGTCATACTGTCTTGCTTTTGCCCCGGTTCCGCCCGGTTCATTGACTACGGCCAACATCCCCAGTTTAACTAGTCGGAACGATTCTTTGGGGAAAGATGCCGTGCCGATTATTTCATTATTCGTTTCCCTGACGGTTTTCCCGTCCGGATCAACAATCCGTTTAACAAGATGAGGACGATAAATGGTCCCTTCATTGGCAATTGTCGCTGTCATGGAAGCAAGCTGGATAGGGGTCATAAGAACCGCGCCCTGACCGATCGAAACCGGGAGCGTTTCCCCATGATACCATCTTTTGCCGAAACGCTTCTGTTTCCACTCCGAGGTTGGAATGAGCCCACTCTTTTCGTTAAGCAGTTCAACGCCTAGAGGGGCGCCAAGCTTGAATGCACGTGCGGCGGCGGCTATTTTATCAACGCCAAGTTTTTCACCCAGTTGGTAGTAAAACACATCACATGATTCCCGTAGTGACTTGTGAAGATTTGTCGTACCGTGCCCTTTTTTGTTCCAGCAGTTGAACTTTGATCCACCCATAGTGTAGCTGCCACTGCAGTTTATCGCTGCTGCTTCGTTGATTGTGCCACCCTGTAATCCAGCCAAGGCGGTTATTACCTTGAAGGTCGAGCCGGGAGGATATTGACCGCTGAGAGCTTTGTTTTCAAGTGGATGGCGTTTGTCCTCAAGATAGCCCTGCCAAACATCAGCAGGCAGAGTGCCGCAGAACAGAGCCGGATCAAAACCTGGATTGCTGGCAAATGCCAGAATTTCTCCGGTTGTGACGTCCATGGCGACTGCTGCGCCAGGTTGGTCACCAAAAGCTTTTTCAGCCTGTTTTTGCAGTGCAGCATCAATTGTAAGTACAACGCTGTTGCCAACTGTTGGACCTTTCTCCGAGATGATCCGCAATATTCTGCCTCTGGCATCTACTTCAAGCTGACGGCCCCCGTCACCGCCATGAAGTTCTTTTTCCATGGCACGTTCGATTCCGTTTTTACCTACGTAATCTCCAGGATTGTACTCTTCAAAAGCCTCCGAATCCAATTCCTTTTCTGAAATTTCGCTGATATAGCCGAGGAGATGCGCTGCAAGTTCTTTGCTTGTGTACTCACGAACCGGTTTCATTTCAATCTCGACACCTTGCAGCCGCATACGGTTTTCTTCAATAATTTCAACTTGATCGCGTGACAAATTGGAAGCCAGAACGATTGGATAGTACTTGGCACGGTGCCTGTTTTTTTCCCATCTTTCACTTATTTCAGTACGATCAAGCCCAAGAAGAGTGGAGAGAAGCTCTAGAAGCGCATTCTTGTCCGTAACCTCCTGTGGAATGACTGCAAGACTGAACGAAGGTCGGTTGCTTACCAAAACTTTTCCGGCACGATCCAGCACTGTGCCACGGGAAGCGGCCACAGGTACGAACCGGAGACGATTGTTTTCCGACATGGCGCGATAATCTTCAGCGTTGAGTATTTGCAGATGCCATAGCCGTATGACTATAAGCAGAAAGGCAATGCCCACTACGAAGGAAATATACATAACATGCTGTTTTGATTCAGCTAACTCCCTGACAAAACGGCGACCTTTCATGTTGTCGGCACTTGTTCGTCAAAATTTGGGAATAGGGTCACAACAGAGGCGACAAAAGCGTTAATCAGAAGATGGGGGAGAAAATCTGTAAACATGGAATAAACAATTCCAGAGGTTGTCGTAAACAGAACCATCAGAATCAAGCTTAACGCGAAATTTACAAACGTCACACCTAAAACTGTTAGAACAAAAAGGAGGGAACTTCCTGCATACATACGTCCTGAGACACTCTTTATGATAAGAAAAGAAATCAGAAAAGTGGCGGCATTAAGGCCGAGAAACAAACCGCTGCAGACATCATTGAGCATGCCAAGTATCCACGCCAGAGGCGCCCCGGCTTCAAACGGTCCACGAAGTGCAATAAATACCATGATAACGAGCAGCAGATCCGGTTTAAAAGGGGAAATTACGAAGATTGGAAGCAATGATACCTGAACAACAATTGATGTAATTACAATAAAGAACAGCAGTAAAGCGGAACGTCTACTCATATCCGCCCCGCTGCACTATCAGAACTTCCTCAAGATGTGGAAGATTAGTTGCAGGGCGAACCGATACGGTCTGAAATATCCCGTATTCCCCGCGCTTTACCATGGTAACTTCTCCTATTGGAATACCTTTGAGAAAAACACCGCCGATTCCTGAAGTAATAAGTATATCGCCTACTTTTACGTCTTCCCCCCGGGTTGTGAATTCCAGTGAACAGTTCATCTCGCCCCTGCCCTTAACGACACCTCTGGCTCTCGATCGTTGATTTATTGCCGAGATGCCGCTTGCATGATCAGTCAGTAAAAGAACACGAGAAGTAGTGGCGGAGACTTTAACCGTCTGACCGACAACTCCTTCGGCGGAGATGACCGCCATTCCTCCGCGAACACCGTTCGAGCTGCCGCGATTAATTACAAGTGACCTGAACCAGGAGGTAACATCTTCCCCAATGACAGATGCTGCTATCATTGGTTCTTTAAAGCGCTTTTTCATATTCAGAAGCTGCTCAAGGCGCCAATTTTCCAAAAGCGCCTCATTTGCCTCATGCACCCGCAGATTAAGTGCGCGGATATCTTCACGCAGCCTGATGTTTTCATTGTGAGTATCCACTAGGAGTAAATAGCGGTCCCTTATATCCTCTACAAAACCACTAAACCGGTAAACCGGTTGAAGAAGCGGTGAAAGCAAACTAAGAGTCGTACGCTCGATAACGTTTGCTTCCCGACTGCGAGGGACATTCAGCGAAAAAAACAACAGGGCGGCCAGAACACAACCGCCTATCAAGAGCTGATATGTATATTTTTTCAGAAAATCCATTTTTCTTTTCTCTAACTATACTTCGGCTTCGTCGCAGACCCGCTGGAGATATTCTCTGTAGGAAGAGTTGGGTGTTGCTTCTATTGCCGCTCTCATCTGCCTGGAAGTAATAAAGCCGCGTCGCAGTGCTATCTCTTCCAGGCAGGCAATCTTCAGACCCTGCCGTGATTCGATGGTTTCGATGAAATTACTGGCCTCAAGCAGACTCTTGTGCGTGCCGGTATCAAGCCAGGCAATTCCCCGGCCGAGACGCTCAACCATCAGTTCTCCACGTCGCAAATATTCAAGGTTAACATCCGTAATTTCGAGCTCGCCGCGCTGAGAAGGTTTTATCGCCTTTGCAACCGAAACAATATTCGTGTCATACAGGTACAGTCCGGGAACCGCAAAATGTGATTTAGGAAGCTTGGGTTTTTCTTCGATACTGAGAACTTTCCCCTCTGCATCGAAGGCAACAACGCCGTAGCGTTCCGGATCGTTGACCTGGTAGCCGAAGACCCTGGCTCCGGTCGTAAAGCTAGAGACGATCTTGTCTAGGTTCATTTTGCCGTAGAATATGTTGTCGCCTAGTATCAGGCAGACCGGCTGGTTGTCGATAAATTCCTCGCCAACAAGGAATGCCTGGGCGATACCTTTCGGCTCGGGTTGAACTTTGTACGTCAGGGTTATTCCCCAGCGGGAGCCGTCACCTAAAAGCGCCTCAAAGCGAGGCGTGTCCAGCGGTGTTGAAATCAGCAAAATATCCTGAATACCGGCGGTCATGAGGGTTGCCAGTGGATAGTAGATCATTGGCTTGTCATACACCGGCTGCAGCTGTTTACTGGCGACCAGAGTCAGAGGAAAAAGTCGGCTGCCTGCGCCACCTGCTAGAATTATTCCTTTTTTTATTCCATTTGACATGAATAGTAACCTCACACGTTAATTTATATCTACCTTAGGTAACATGTTACCCGAAGCGGTGTCAAATTTGATTACACCGCATTTAACTGCCGAGAGCAGGTCATCACATATGGTTGCTTCAGGAGAGATGTACCGCTCTTCTTCTCTGCCGTAACCGGTACGAACAAGAATTGTCCGGCATCCGGCGGCCAGTCCCGCACCTACGTCAGCGCGTTTGTCACCAATCATGGTCGAATTCTGCAGATCAATGTTAAAGCGACGGGAAGCATCTTTGAGCATCCCCGGCAACGGCTTGCGACAGTTACAGGGCAGGGCATAACTTCCGCGACCTGAAGGGTGATGTGGGCAGTAAAACCAAGCGTCAACATAAGCTCCGGCGCGTCCAAGCTCATAAGCGATATGACGATGCAGTATTTCCACATCCTCCTCTGTATAATAGCCACGCGCAACGCCGGACTGATTGGTAACAACGATTACCATGATTCCAGTCTGGTTGAGAATTTTGATCGCTTCTGGCGCACCGGCAATAAATTCAAAATCTGCAATCTGGTACAGATAATCTTTTTCCACATTAATGGTGCCGTCGCGATCCAGAAAAACTGCGCGCTTCATGATCCCTCCACAAACGATATTTTTATTATAAATAACATGCTGATTTAGTGGGCAAATAAAACAGAGAAGCATTGACAACGAAACCTCGAAACAACTATAACACCAAGTACCAACATAATCAGGGAGATGTGTCACGTGATAAAAAC
>Ga0194060_10003766_pt1 | contig 10659 bp, 6 predicted proteins | sample SepL225m_MetaG_FD_163427 | JGI IMG/M metagenome (GOLD analysis project Ga0194060, IMG submission 163427) | Anoxic zone freshwater microbial communities from boreal shield lake in IISD Experimental Lakes Area, Ontario, Canada - Sep2016-L222-5m | ecosystem: Environmental > Aquatic > Freshwater >... | reverse complement strand
ATGTGCTTGTACTTACATTTTTCCCATTAAAATATATTGCATAGGTGCCAGAGTTCCATGTCATTCCAACGTAACTCCATGTATTTATGGGAATGACAATTCCAGAATCTATATTTGAATTATTTCCGAGACTAATACCTAAGTTTCCTGTAGTTGGCAATCGAGTTAGATAAATGCGATTAGTTTCTCGATTACCTTCAACTATCATTTCATTAGCAGTTGGTGATGAAACTGTTGGGTATACCCATGCAGATATGCTTCCTGATGTTGCTGATAATCCATTATTTGGATTGATGATGACATTTTGAGAGGATCCGTTAAATAAAAGTGCTGAGCCATATTTACCAGTGGTCCATGTGGGGCTATTTGATAAAGCGCCAGAGCGATTATTACCACTTGAATCTAATGCTGTGGTGCCTATTTTATCATCAAATTTCCATTCACCAATGGGAGGATTGCATGTTGTTGTATCCCCCGGGACACAGTATGAGCGATCGACACCGTTACTGGGAGTGGATCCATCAGAAGTTGTAGAAAGAGCACCAAGAACTACTGTTTTGCCTTGATTATAATCTGCAAGGATGTCAGATTGAGATAGAGCGCCACGATATAGTCGCAAATTATCAAGATTTCCTAAAAATTCGTCAGTTCCATCTGTGGCATTTCTATCGCCTACATAAATAGTTCCAGTGTTCACAAGCGAGCCTGTTCCTGACAATGCAACCTTACTGTCTACTAGATTGCCATCGATATATAATTTGAGAGAATTTACTCCATTTTTTACACCGGCAAAATGATGCCATACGCCATCATCATATCGTGTGGGTGCATTGGTTCCAATCGAGTCTTGAGGAAATGTCCCCGTTCCTCCCGTTCCAAAAATTATTTTACCTGTGCTACTCATATACACTGTATATCCAGCGTTATTTGCTTGTTTATAATATATATATTCATCAGCACTAATGGAGCTTCTCTTAAACCAAGAAGATAGTGTAAAATCTTCGAATCCTACAAAGTCAAATGAACCACTATTATTCAAAAGTGTTGCACGTAAGTTATTTGCACCAGCATAGGCTCCTCCAAATTTACCTGATGAAGTCCAGCCCGTAGAATTGCTAAGAGTAAGATTGTTGAGTGAAGATACTTTATCATGAATCACTGTTCCATACCCTTCATCAAAACTCCAATTAGCAACTGTTCCACCAAAAGGAGTTCCTACTATTGGATGATCAGCATTCATATCCTCAATAATTTGTTTTGAGGTGCGGGTATAGTTATATATTTTAAAATCATCTATTATTCCATTCCATGAATATGTGCTTCCACCTCCAATATTAAAAATTTGAGTTGGGTGTGTGCCAGGTCCTCCTGTATATGTTGCGGAGCTTGTAATAAATATACCATCTTTATAAATAGAAGTTGTACTTCCATCATATACTCCAGCGATATGTGTCCATTGGTTTGAAGAAATAGTTGTGCAAGCTGAAGATGAATTGGTATTATTTGTAATCCAGAAGCATGTTGTTCCTGAATTTGGCATATCAAGATAATAACCCCCACGATTAGTAGCAGATGTGAATCGCTCTTTATAAAATACACGAGGATTTGCCTCACCTCCAGTTAATTGTGGTTTAATCCATACAGAAAAACTAAAAGGCTGTTGTCCCTCAAAATCTAGTGATGCACTTGCGGGAGCAGTTACATATGCATTTATTCCACTAAAAGATATTGCGCTTCCATATTTTCCTGTGGTCCAAGTTGGGCTTCCAGTTGATGCTGTTGTTGAGTTGTTGTTAAGACTCGAATCATAGGCGATAGTTCCAACTTTTTCATCAAAATTCCAATATGCGACAGGTTCGGGGGCATAATTGTATATTCTATCGACTTCGCTTGGGGCAAGTGCGCGATTATATAATCGTACTTCATCTATTTGACTTAAATTGGAAAGATAGAGTGAGTTAGCTCGACCTATTTCAAACGTTGATCCAGATATAGGGGCTGTACTGGTAACAACAACATGACTCCATGTATTTGTTGTAAGAGTTGTGTTTGATTCCCCATTGATATAGATTGTTGGAGAGGTGAATCCAGTTGCAGATAGATTGCCAGTAGTTGATGTGATATATGTTGTTCCATTAAGATTTATATAATAATTTGTAGTATTTGTTGGATATACCCAGAAAGCAACTGATTGGACATTAGAAATAGTTGATGTAATATTAAAATATTTTGATGATCCATTCATGACTGGTGCTTTTCCGAATTTTCCTCCTGAAAAGGTTATGGTTCCATTATTTGTTAATGTTGCACTGTTACCAGAAGAATCAGAGACATTGCCAGAAGATTCATCAAGTTTCCAATACCCTATTTGTCCATTAGATAAAGTGTTTTGTTTTGCTCCTCCCATATTTGTTGTTACTCCTTCAATACTTTGTTTTGCAATGTAGTTCATCTTTACTTGATTTGATGAGAGAGCATAGGGATATACTTTAACTTCATCAATGTAACCTGACCAAGCAAATAGAATTGGCGATTGATAAGAGATGTTGAGTGTAGATGAATTTAATGTATTAACGCTATAATCATAAATACATATGTCATTATTTCCAAGTGCACCATTATTATCAAGAATAAGATTGAGGCTGTTACCTGAAGCCCATCCAGTACGATTAATTATTTCTTGTATTATAGTGCTTAAATCAGGACTACTATACCGAGTATTGTTGACCCACGATGATGGTGTATAAAGAATACTAGCACTAGTATATATCATATTCCTTGGAAGATTGGTTCCAGAAGGCAACGAGGCGTTATCAATTGCATTTCCCTTAAATATTAAGTCAGGAATACTATTTCCAATGCCACATGATGTGTTACTAAGAATAGCACTGGTGATAGTTGTTCCTCGAGGAATAGTAACATTCGTAAAATTCCATACAGCTGTTTCTGTACTTGTATTCCAATAACCAGCTGAAATATTAACTCCATCCCACGTACTCCACTGATTACCATCATTAGCTGTGTTACTAATGGTTTGACTAAAAGTGCTAATGGGCATATTAGAACTAACAAAAAAAGAAGTAGAAGAACCATTCAGAGAACCTGAAGCAACTAATGATGCATCTTGTCCTATCAACTGTCCATCAATATAAAGTTGTATAGTCGTTGCAGTTTTAACAGCTGAAAGATGATGCCATATATTATCATTATAAGTCGTAGTTGAACATGCCTCATCATCAGGCCCCCACGTGTTGTCATCGTCAATGCCAAAACACACTACTCCTGAAGTTTTCATATATATGGCATAACCAGCTGTGCTATATCTTCCTATAATTTGTTGATTTTGAGAAGGAGCAGATAAAGGGTGTTTAAACCATAAAGAAATACTCATACTACCACTACTTGCATTCAACTCTGTATCATTACTATATGTTCTATTGATGTAGCTAGTAGATCCATTAAACAGATAGCAGTTACCACTCACACATTGATCAGAGCCGACACGAGTTGGACTTGAAGTACCAACCCCAAGTGATCCTGAGTTTTGATAATTCGTAGAATCTTTGACTACAGTCGCATTATCCTGATCAAAAGACCAACTAAGGACCGGACCTTTACTTGTTTCCTCAGTTAAAAAAGTTGGTCCTGATGTTGGTGTAAACGTTGCGTTACTAAAATTAGATGTTTGGGAAGCGCTTGAAGCCTGAGAATTGCCATAATACATAAAAACACTTGTTGAAGCAGTGCCTCCGTTAATCTCAGGTATAAGAACATAAAAACTTGTAGAAGTAGTGTTGCATGCTCCACCAGCAGAATTATAAAAATACTGTAATGCTTTTCCATTTTGATCGGTAAAACGAACATCAGCGCATGTTGATAGCATTTTACCTGCGGATATAAGGACAGATGTATTTACGAGATATTGAATTTTTTGAAATGTTGTCCCAGTATTCGTATTATTTACCAATATTTTTTGTCTGTATCGATAATCATCGTCATACCATGCAGAGCTTAGTACAGGTCTAAATAACCAATACCATATACTTGTAGATACTATCAAAAACACAACAAATAACATAAATAAACGTCTCTTCATAGTTGAATTGTATGGGTAGAAGTAGTATTTAGACATTATGGCAGGCTCGTATACAAAAAACAACTATGAAATACGCAACTAATACGGAAATTTTACAACGGTCAGTATATAATACTTCATGGACTTTTCCTCACTTGCTTTTGTGGATATAGAAACAACAGGTACCAGTCATGAAAATGATCGAATCATCGAGATTGGCGTATTACGTGTACAAAATGGTGAAGTTATTGAGACATTTTCTTCACTTATCAATCCTCAAGTTGAGGTGCCTGATTTTATACAACGCATGACGGGAATTGATACAAATTTACTTCACAGCGCTCCTCTCTTCTCTGAAGTTGCTGATACGATTTTTCGACTTGTTGATACATCTGTATTTGTTGCTCATAATGTAGGGTTTGATTATAGCTTTCTTAAATCAGAATTTAGTCGACTTGATAGACAATTTCTTGCTCCTCGTTTATGTACGGTAAAGTTATCACGCACATTATATCCTCAATATCAAAAACACGGACTTGATACGTTAATGGAGCGATTTAATTTTATAGTTGAGCGACGTCATCGTGCGATGGATGATGCGCATGCAGTGTGGCAATTTTATCAAATGATACAAAAACAATTTCCTTCGGAAGAGCTTCAAAAAACATTACATCAATTGACTCGTCATTATCAAATACCAAAATCATTTAGTGCGGATGAAATTGATAGGCTCCCAACTGGTCCGGGCATATATATATTTTATGATATAAATCGTCATCCTCTCTATATTGGAAAAAGTAATACTGTTCGTGAGCGAGTGCTTGCGCACTTTTCCGATACGTTAACATCTGATAAAGAAATGGATATGGCACAACAAGTACATTATGTAGAAGCAATCTCAACAATTGGAGAATTGGGAGCAGAACTTCTTGAGGTTGAAAAAATTAAACAACTGAAACCCATATATAACAAAAAAATGCGAAAAAAATCAGTTCAATATGTCCTCATTTATTCTCCTGATGATGAAGGGTATTATCATGTGAGGTGTGAAGAAGTCGTATCAGCAATTCCATCTGAAATGTTGAACTCATTATTGGGAATCTATACATCAAAAGCTCAAGCAAAAAATTCACTTATCCGACTATGTGCTACATTTTCATTATGTCCACAATTTTTAGGATTAGAAAAAAGATCAGCATCTTGTTTTGCGCATAAATCAGGTAGATGTAATGGAGCATGTGTTGGAATAGAAAAACCGCAAGTATATAATCGGCGCATGTTGACAGCATTTTCAAGAAGTAGAATAATGAGATGGCCATACCAAGGAATGATTGTCGTAAAAGAACAAAGCAGTGATAAAAATATTGCCTATATATTTAAGGACTGGATATATTTAGGAACGATAGAGATGAAAGATCAGGCACAAGAGCTTAATTTATTTGAGAATACTGAATTTGATTACAATTTATATTCAATATTAAAAAACTTTTTGGTTTATAATAGACAGAAACATGCTATTTCAAACATCTCTGATAAAGAAATCTCTGAGATGACGAAATAAATTATTTCAACTTACTAAGAAGTTCATCATATGTGCGATATTCGAGCTTTTCCCCATTTAGGAATAATGTTGGAGTTGAACTAATACCATATTTTACACCTTCTGAAGCATCCAAATTTACTCTATCTTTGACTTGTTGTGATAGTCTATCTGACTTAAATTTTTCAACATCAAGATTGAGATCTTTTGCATAGGTATCAAATAGTATTTCTGGGTTATCAGACTTAGCCCATATTTCTTGGTTCTTAAAGATTACATCGCTATATTCCCAAAATTTTCCTTGGATGCTTGCAGATTCAACTGCCCACGATGCTCGATCTGTATAGGGATGTGCACCACGGAGTGGAAAGTGTCGGTATACGAGAGTTATTTTTTTGGAGATTGCATTATTTGCACTCCCACTTGCTTCTACCTGATTTTTGAAAAATTCATGAGTAGCTTTGCATGCTGGGCATTGAAAATCACTATATTCTATGAGAATATTCTTTTTTTCAGAAGACCATGCGACGTGATCATCTGGTTTGATTTTTTTTAATGCTTCAATTATCTGAGTTGGTGATGTTTGGTTTGACGAAATATAGACAATGGTGAGAAATACGGACAACGCGATAAAAGAGATAACTCCGATAATAATATTGTTTTTTGTTAATTCCATAGGAGTATATATTACTCTGTTTGGCTCCAAGTTTCAAGTTCATTAAGATTGTTTTGAAGCTTCTTGGTACAATATACTTATAACATATGGGATGTATAATAATATATTTAAGATCAATATTTAATAAACAGATTGGTATTCATCATAGCTTAAACGATTCATATAAGACAATATCAATTCCAAAGAATGTATCTTTTTTTAGAAAACTACTCGCTTTTACTGGTCCGGGATATATGATAGCAGTTGGGTATATGGATCCGGGAAATTGGGCTACAGATTTAGCAGGTGGTTCTTCATTTGGATATAAACTTTTATTTATTGTGTTAATTTCTAATCTATTTGCGATTGTGCTTCAACATTTATCAGCAAAGTTGGGTATTGCAACGGGACGGGATCTTGCACAAATGTGCAAAGATAAATTTCCTCGATTTGTAAATGTGTTTTTGTGGTTTATGGCTGAAATTATGATTGTTGCATGTGATTTGGCAGAAGTGATTGGATCTGCGATAGCAATTAAATTGTTATTTGGCATCCCTCTTCTTATCGGTGTAGTGATTACTGGATTTGATGTGCTGGTATTATTATTGTTGCAACAAAAAGGATATCGATATCTTGAAGCTATTGTGATGGTTCTTATTGGTACAATCATTCTTTGTTTTGGCATAGAAATAATTATTGCACAACCACAACTTCTTCCATTACTTCAGGGATTTATTCCAACAAAAGAACTGTTTACAAATGCTGAAATGTTATATATTTCAGTAGGTATTTTGGGAGCAACAGTGATGCCACATAATTTATATCTTCATTCATCTATAGTTCAAACACGTAACTTTTCAGAATCAAAAAGTGGAATAAAGGAGGCAATATATTTTTCTACGATTGATTCAACGTTTGCATTATTATTAGCATTTTTTGTAAATGCCTCTATCTTAATTCTTTCGGCCTCTACATTTCATACGAGAGGTTATGAACAGGTGGCAGAGATAGAACAAGCATACAAACTTCTCTCCCCTCTTCTGGGAGTTGTTGGTGCAAGTACATTATTTGCAGTTGCGTTGTTGGCCTCGGGTCAAACCTCTACTATCACGGCAACATTAGCGGGACAAATTATTATGGAAGGGTTCCTCAATCTTCGAATGAAACCATGGATGCGTCGGTTACTTACGAGGTCTCTTGCTGTCATTCCTGCCATTCTTGTTATTTTATTATATGGCGATTTGGGATTATCAAAATTACTAATCTCAAGTCAGGTTGTGTTAAGTTTGCAGTTGTCATTTGCGGTATTTCCTCTCGTGTATTTTACGAGCAATAAACATATTATGAAGGGATTTGAAAATAAAAAATGGTTACAATATACTGCGTACATTATTGCAATTATTATCGTTTGTCTTAATATATGGTTAGTACAAAACATTTTTTCAGGTTGATTTTATCTCTATTTATTTTTGTTGTTATTGTTTCATTTCCGAGCACAGTTATTGGTCAAACACCAACAATAGTTCCTACGCTTCAAAAACCTCAAACATATGAGGCCACTATTATTGATATAGTACAAAAATCAAAAAAGACAAATGGTGTTTTGAATGACTCTCAGGATATCAAATTAAAATTAGAGGAAGGTTCTGAAAAAGGGAAAAATGTTACTACTTCAGTTATGGTAAATCCGGGAGGAAAACAACAAGAGTATGTGAAAGGTGAACGAGTTGTCGTACAAATATCTCAAATGCCAGATGGATCAGAGTTGATCTATATCGTTGATTATGTTCGTACGACTCCATTATTTTTGCTTTTATTTTTGTTTATTCTTATTGTTTTTATCATCGGACGATGGCGAGGATTGATGTCTATAATTGGGATGATATTTTCATTTCTGATTATTATTCAATTTATTATTCCATCTATTATTGCAGGAAATAATCCGATTCTGATCTCTCTTCTTGCTTCAACAATAGTCCTCCCAGTAACTTTTTACATCTCCCATGGATTTAATGCAAAGACTACTATTTCAATCGTAGGAACTTGTATAGCATTGTTTTTAACAGGTATACTTGCAATCATATTTGTGTATGCTGTTAAATTATCGGGGTTTGATAGTGATGAAGCAATGTTTTTGCAAACTATCATGGGTGAAAAAATTGATGTTCGAAATCTCTTATTAGCGGGAATTATTATTGGAGCATCGGGAGTCCTTGATGATATCACTATTTCTCAAACTGCAATTGTTGAAAAGCTCATTGATGTGCAAAAAAGACCTTCTTTTTGGCAATTATATAATCAAGCGATGGATGTGGGGAGGGATCATATAGCGTCTCTAGTTAATACAATATTTTTAGTTTATGTTGGGGCATCACTTCCTCTTTTTTTACTTTTTTCTCATGCAAACGAGTCGTATATGAAAGTGATAAATCAAGAGATTGTGGCAACCGAAATTGTACGAACATTAGTCAGTAGTATTGGCATTATTTCAGCAGTCCCCATCACAACCCTTCTTGCTTGTATTTACTTAAAAAAAAGAAGTACTTAGAAATTGGGATATCTGTTACTATTGTATTAAGTTTATTATTATCTTTATGATTCCTGTAATTCTTATCACCGGTTTTCTTGGTTCGGGTAAAACAACATTTATCAACTGGCTACTTCAAAAATATCCTGAAAAACATATCTCAGTTATTCTCAATGAATTTGGGAATATCAAACTGGAAAGTTCATTTGTAAAAAATCAATCGGGAGATGTTGTTGAATTGGCAAATGGATGTATGTGTTGTGTTGCAAAAAGTGATGTACCACGAGTAATAAAATATATTCTTGAAAATAGTCCATCAACTGAATTACTTCTTATTGAGGCTTCTGGTTTGTCAGACCCCGATCCGCTCAAAGAGACTCTTCAATCAGATGAGCTCTATGAAATAACATATCTTCAATCAACAGTTTGTATCATTGATTCAAAAAATTTCAAATCTACCTATGTTGATCATCCACTAGTTTTGTCTCAATCAGCAGATGCAAATGTGATAGTGCTTTCTAAGTCTGTAATGACTTCTCAAGAGGATCTAGCAGAAGTTCGAAAGATCCTGACTTCAAATATTCCCGACTCCCCTATTCTTCTCTGGGATGATAACTTAAAACCCGAAGATCTTTTTCAAACTCTTAATCACAAGGAACATTCTCCTGAAGAAAAAGAAGAAGTTGAACATCATCATCTCCACGAAGAATATATGCAATACTGGTTTAATACAGATAAAAAAATTGATATCGGGAAGTTGCAATCTGCGTTTACTACGTTATCACCGATGATATATCGGGCAAAAGGACACGTGATATGTGCGGATGGATCTGCTCGTTTGATACAGTTTGTCTCAGGAGTTTTTGAGGTGTTACCTGCAGAAGGTACCAACATCACAAGCACCTCAATTCTTTGTCTCGGAGAGACACTTGATGCAGTTAAGATAGAAGAAGTGCTCAACCACTCTATCTTTCTTGGCTAATAAAACTACCAATAATTATCGATCTCATTCTCCAACGGATATATCATATTTAATATATATTTTTATATGGGCGCACCTATGGGTGCGCCCTGTATTATGACGATTGTTCATACAATACATCAGATTCCCATTCAGAAGGGTTGTGAACAATATAGTTTTGAATTGAGATATGCGATGATTCCTCACGTATGATATGTTCATAATAATTTCGTTTGAAAAATACGCAACAAATGTGTATAATAATACTATGGGACACGAGGAACTTCAACATCTTGAAAATCCACTTCATAGGTTTAAAGAATTATCAGCTTCTATAATAGAAAAATTTCGCTTGGAACATGCTCTGCATGGAGTATATGCGCCTCCTGATATGACCCATATGATTGATATAAAAAAGAGTGGAAATAATACAATTTTTTCGTATTCTGATAAAGAAGATAATCCATGGGTGTACACGTTTGAGCAAAGCGCAAATGGTATGAGATTGACAGAGGTAAAAAGACAAGTATCGGATGATACAGGAACATTTACTACTAACGTTAATATTAATTATAGTGGAAACGATATCTTTTCGATTAACTCTTCTCAAAGTTATGACACTCAAACTCCTCAAGGCGTGTTGCGGACACAGGTTGATTCTCTGCATCATCAACTTAAAATAACGGAAGAAGCAATACATTTTGGAATGCTTCCTGATTATTATATCGATGAATCAGTACAACCATTGATAAGTCAATCGATTCGTCCTGATGATGGGTAATATGTCAAAACATTTTGTGCATTGAGAGGTAAAAAAAATTGGGTCTCAATATCACGTTTTGTTTTTTGACAATATGACGCCTTGTGTATTTTATCAGGATTGTTTTTCGCAAACTGTTCA
>Ga0194060_10003765_pt1 | contig 10662 bp, 12 predicted proteins | sample SepL225m_MetaG_FD_163427 | JGI IMG/M metagenome (GOLD analysis project Ga0194060, IMG submission 163427) | Anoxic zone freshwater microbial communities from boreal shield lake in IISD Experimental Lakes Area, Ontario, Canada - Sep2016-L222-5m | ecosystem: Environmental > Aquatic > Freshwater >... | reverse complement strand
GGCTTGATCTCCAACATCTTTGATAGCTACGAGCCATTCAAGGGTGAGATTGGTGGGCGCAAGAATGGCGTGCTGATTTCCATGGACGCAGGTGAAATATTTACCTACGCCCTGGGCAAGCTCGATGACCGGGGGCGCATGTTTGTCAAGGCCAATGATCCGGTTTATGAAGGCATGATCGTGGGCATCCACAGCCGCGAAAACGACCTGGTTGTGAACGCTACGCGCACCAAACAGTTGACCAATTTCCGCGTCAGCGGCAAGGAAGACGCGATCAAGATCACGCCTCCGATCGAATGCACGCTGGAATACGGCGTGGAGTTCATTGAGGAAGACGAACTGGTTGAAATCACACCGAAGTCCATTCGCCTACGCAAGCGTCACTTAAGCGAGAACGAACGCAAGCGCGCCAGCCGCGGACCGATCTAAAGACGGGCGTGAAGCTCACCCACAACCGGGCGGTTCTGTTGATGGTGGTGGTGACCCTGATGTGGTCCATCGCCGGCGTTGTGACGCGCCATCTGGAACAGGCCCGCAGTTTCGAGGTGACGTTCTGGCGCAGCTTTTTCACGGTGCTGGCCCTGCTGGTCATCCTGCCCGTGTTTCAGGGCACAGGCGTCTTTCGGCGCATGCGCAGCGGCGGTTGGGCGCAATGGGTTTCAGGTGCCTGCTGGTGTGGCATGTTTACCTTCTTCATGGTGGCGCTAACGCTGACCAGCACGGCGACGGTTCTGGTCACCATGTCGATTGGCCCGTTGCTGACCGCATTGGGCGCGCGCGTCTTCATCGGGCACCGCATCGCGCTGCGAACCTGGCTGGCCATTGTTGTGGCCGGCGCCGGTATCGCCTACATGTTTGGCAGCCAGATGGGGCAGGGTGGTGTCAGCCTGGTCGGGGTCCTGGTGGCGCTGGGGGTACCGTTTTCTGGCGCTGCCAACTGGACGTTGACGCAGCATGCCCATGCCCAGGGCCACGACGTCGATTTGATTCCAGCCGTGTTGATCGGCGCGGTCATGTCCTGCCTGTTGACGCTACCACTGGCCTTTCCGTTTCAGGCATCGGGCCACGATCTGTTCCTGCTCGCAGGTCTCGGTCTGGTGCAACTGGCAATTCCCTCGGCGCTGGCGGTCCTGTGTGCCCGTGTGCTCAAGGCGCCTGAAGTTTCATTGCTGGGTTTGCTGGAGGTCATTTTCGGTATTCTGCTGGCATGGCTTGGCGCTAACGAGGTTCCAGGCTTGCAGGTGTTGACCGGCGGCGCGCTGGTAATTGGTGCCTTGGTGAGCAACGAGTTGATCGCTTGGAGAAGCAGAGAATGAAGACAGAATCCTTGCCGACGCCGCACGCTGCGGTCGACGTGCTGACCGAGGTCCGCGGTCAAGTTGGCTTTGTTACCCTGAACCGGCCGCAGGCGCTCAACGCCTTGTCGCTTGGCATGATTCGTTCGCTCACCAAGTGCCTGCTGGCCTGGCGCGGTGATCCGCAGGTCAAGGCCGTGGCCATTCGTGGCGTCAGCAAGAGCGGCCCATTCGCTGCCTTTTGCGCTGGCGGTGACATCCGCTTCTTTCATCAGGCGGCGCTGGCAGGCAACCCGGAGTTGGAAGATTTCTTCACCGAGGAGTACAGCCTCAATCACCTGATCCACGGCTATCCCAAGCCGTTCATCGCGTTCATGGATGGGATCGTCATGGGTGGGGGCATGGGTATTGCCCAGGGCGCAACGACCCGCATCGTCACGCAGCGCACGAAGATGGCCATGCCGGAGACCAATATCGGTCTGTTTCCCGATGTCGGGGGTGGCTACTTCCTGAGCCGTTGTCCCGGCCACGCCGGCGAATGGCTGGCTCTGACCGGGGAAGTGATCGGGGCCGCGCAGGCCATGGCGTTCGGCCTGGCTGATGTGTGTTTTGATCCGAACCAACTGGTATCCGCTTGGGACACCTTGGCTGAGTTGGACATGCATGCACCGCAGGCCCTCGAGGCCTGGATTGCCGGGTATTGCATCCCCGCCGGGGTGGTAGCAGGCGAACTGACAGCGCAGATTGACTGCTATTTTTCGCTGACATCAGTTCCTGCCATCTTGGCGGCACTGGAGGCGGCAGACGATGCGTGGGCGCAGCACACGGCAGCCACGTTGCGCAAGCGCTCTCCCTTGATGTTGCATGTGGTGTTGGCGCAGATTCGTCGTGCCAAAGGCCTGTCGCTGGGCGATGATTTGCGCATGGAGCGTGACATGGTGCGGCACTGCTTCAATACCTGGCATCTGGGTCGTATCGGCGTCAACAGCGAGACCGTGGAGGGCATCCGTGCCCTGGCGGTCGACAAGGACCAGCAACCAAAATGGCAACCGGCCGCGGTCGATGGCGTGACGGACGCCATGGTGGAGCCGTTCTTCGCGAGTCCGTGGCCGCCCTGGGCGCACCCCTTGCGCAATTTGACCTGACTCATTCCTTTAAATGGAATTACCGGTTGCGGCCTTTCATGGCCCGCTCCACTTCGCGTTTGCCTTCGCGGTCTTTAATGGTGTCACGCTTGTCGTGCTCGGCTTTGCCTTTGGCCAGTGCAATCTCGCACTTGATCTTGCCGGTCTTCCAGTGCAGATTGAGCGGCACCAGGGTGTAGCCCTTCTGCTCCACCTTGCCGATCAGGCGCTTGATCTCTTCCTTGTGCATCAAAAGCTTCTTGGTGCGCGTCTTGTCCGGACTGATATGGGTCGAGGCTGTGCCCAGCGGGTTGATCTGCAGGCCGATGAGGAACAGTTCGCCATTGCGAATCACCACATAGCCATCGGTCAACTGCACCTTGCCCTCGCGCAGCGACTTGACTTCCCATCCTTCCAGCACCAAGCCGGCCTCAAAACGTTCCTCAAAGAAGTAGTTGTAGGCCGCCTTCTTGTTGTCGGCAATGCGGGAAGCGGTTTCGGGTTTCTTGGCCATGGGGTCAAATGTGGGGATGTAAGTGATGCGTACAAGGCTTGTCTACAATCCCGCGCAAACCCCATTCTATGAAAACCGTAACGAAGTCCGTCCTGATCTGGTACAGCCCTGAGGAAATGTACGCGTTGGTGACGGACGTCGAGCGTTATCCCCAGTTCCTTCCCTGGTGCGATCAGGCGCGCGTGGTCAGTACGGATGAGAGCGGCATGACGGCCGAAATTGGCATCGCTTTCAGTGGCGTGCGCCACACCTGGACGACGCGCAACGAACACGTGCCAGGCCGCCAGGTGCGCATCAATCTGGTCAATGGCCCGTTTTCGCGGCTCGACGGCGAGTGGAACTTCAAGCCCCTGGGCGATGAACGCGCCTGCCGCGTTGAACTCATCCTGCACTACGGTTTTGACAACAGCACGTTGAGCAAACTGGTGGGCCCGGTGTTCGACAAGATTGCCGGCAGCATGGTCGACGCCTTTGTCAAGCGTGCGGGACAGGTTTATGGCGGTTGAAGCGCTGATCCAGGTATTGCTTGTTTACTCGCCAGCACCGCGGGAGGTGCGTGAAGTTCATCTCCAACTGGCGTCTGGCTGCACAGTTGGGCAGGCGATTCAGGCCAGCGGCCTGCTGCAAAGCTTCGCTTGCGTTGATTTGGACAAAGCTGTCTTGGGCATCTGGGGGCGTAAGGCGAGCCTGAAACAGACCCTGCGCGAGAATGACCGCCTCGAAATCTACCGGCCACTCCGAGTCGACCCAAAAATTGCGCGGCGTGAGCGCTTTGTGCGCCAGGGCGCGCGTACCGCCGGGTTATTTGTCCGCAAGAGGGCCGGCGCCAAGGCCGGCTATTGAGCTCGCACCACTGAGCGGCGGCTAATTGCAGTCGGATTCGATGATCGCGTTAATCCGCTTGAGTTCTGCAGCCCTGCTGGCAGCATCCATGACTTCACGCTCACCTTTATCGTTGATCTGGGCAATGCGTTGGCCGGATTCGTAGCTGGTCTTGGCCTGCCTGGCGCGTTTGCAGTTCTCGGTCTTGGCGGCAAGAAATTTATCCTGTTCAACCTTGCGCCTGGCCACTTCGGCCTCGTCGACCTTCTTTTTCCTCTCCACCAGCTCTTTGTCAACGCCGCTTAATTTCGGGGCGCTGGCATCGGCTTGCGGAGCCGGGGCCGAGGCGGGGGTCCGTGGGGCCGGGCGCTTCTGAATGTCCCTTTCCAGGACCTCAGGCGGCGGTGCGCGGTCGCTGAATACCTTGCGCCCGTCCTTGTCTAGCCATTGCCACTGGGCTGCGGCATTCATTGACACACAGCAGACTGCGGCGAGCAGGAAAGCTTGAATTTGGTTCATGCGTGAGTTTAGCGTGCGCTGCGTTTTTCGTTCAAGCGCGCTGCACCTTTGGCCTGCCGGTGTGTCGGTTTTTCACCATTCGGGAACGGCTTGGGCAAGCTGGCGTGGGTACAATTGGCGATTTGGAGCCCAAGAACATGCGCCTCATTGGCAAAGCGCTCACCTTCGACGATGTCCTGTTGGTGCCAGCGTACTCCCAGGTCCTGCCCAAGGACACATCCCTCGCGACCCGTTTTTCCCGCAATATTGCATTGAACCTGCCACTGGTTTCAGCTGCCATGGACACGGTTACCGAAGCGCGACTGGCGATTGCCATTGCGCAGGAGGGCGGTATCGGCATCGTTCACAAGAATCTTTCACCGCAGGAGCAGGCGGCCCAAGTGGCCAAGGTCAAGCGTTACGAATCCGGCGTGTTACGCGATCCGGTCGTGATCACGCCCCAGCACACCGTGCGCCAGGTGATGGATTTGTCGGAGCAACTTGGCGTCTCCGGATTCCCGGTTCTTGACGGCGGCAAAGTCGTGGGCATTGTCACTGGGCGCGACCTGCGTTTCGAGACCCGCTATGACCTGCCCGTCAGCCACATCATGACGCAGCGCGACAAGCTGGTCACGGTGCCCGATGGCACCACGCTGGCGCAGGCCAAGGTACTGCTTAACCAGTACAAAATCGAGCGTCTGCTGGTGGTCAACGATGCCTTTGAACTCAAGGGCCTGATCACTGTCAAGGACATCACCAAGCAGACCAGTTTTCCAAACGCCGCGCGAGACGCCCAGGGCAAGTTGCGCGTCGGTGCTGCGGTTGGCGTCGGTGAAGGGACCGAGGAGCGCGTTGAGGCGCTGGTGCGTGCCGGTGTTGACGCCATCGTGGTGGACACAGCGCACGGCCACAGCCACGGCGTGATCGAGCGCGTACGCTGGGTCAAACGCAATTACCCGCAGATTGACGTGATTGGCGGCAACATCGCCACCGGGGCGGCGGCACTGGCACTGGCCGAAGCCGGCGCCGATGCGGTCAAGGTTGGCATTGGGCCGGGCTCAATTTGCACCACGCGCATCGTCGCGGGCGTGGGTGTGCCGCAGATCATGGCGATTGACAATGTGGCCACGGCGCTCAGGGGCAGCGGCATTCCGCTGATTGCCGATGGTGGCATTCGCTACAGCGGCGATATTTCCAAGGCCCTGGCGGCGGGTGCCAACAGCGTGATGATGGGCAGCATGTTTGCCGGTACCGAAGAAGCACCGGGCGAGGTGATCCTGTTTCAGGGCCGTAGTTACAAGAGTTACCGCGGCATGGGCAGCATTGGTGCCATGCAGCAGGGCAGTGCGGACCGCTATTTCCAGGAATCCACCACCGGCAACCCCAACGCCGACAAACTGGTGCCAGAGGGCATTGAAGGGCGCGTGCCCTACAAGGGCTCCATGGTGGCCATCGTGTATCAGATGGCCGGTGGCGTGCGCGCCAGCATGGGCTACTGTGGCTGCCCGACGATCGATGAGCTTCAGGCCCGGGCCGAGTTTGTCGAGATCACGACGGCAGGTATTCGCGAAAGCCATGTGCACGACGTGCAGATCACTAAAGAAGCGCCTAACTACCGGGCGGAATGATGACCCCCACGCTTGTCGCTTCGTGTACGGCGCTGCCCCCCGAGGGGGCTGTTTCGCCTTGGGGCGGCCCGGCGGCGACACTGGCTCACCCCCAGGCTTCGCGCACTGCGTGTCGCTACGCCACCCCCCTTGCAGGGGGCAACACCTGTGGCCCGGCTTAGCCGGTTCCACGGTGTTCCTGATATCAGGCACAAGGTACTCGAAAATCCCTTCTAACAATGCAGCACCAAAAAATTCTCATTCTTGACTTCGGTTCCCAGGTTACCCAACTGATTGCGCGGCGCATCCGCGAGGCGCATGTGTTTTGCGAGGTTCATCCATGTGACGTGAGCGAGGATTGGCTGCGCGCCTATGCCCGTGATGGCAATCTCAAGGGCATCATCCTGTCCGGCAGCCACGCCAGCACCTACGAAGAACACGAGCTGCGTGCCCCGAAACTGGTGTACGAACTCGGCATCCCGGTGCTGGGCATTTGTTACGGCATGTTTACGATGGCGGTACAACTCGGAGGACTGGTCGCACCCAGCACGTTGCGCGAGTTCGGACATGCCGATGTACGTGCGCATGGGCATACCCAGTTGCTTGACGGTATCCAGGACTATGCAACGCCGATGGGCCACGGCATGCTGCAAGTCTGGATGAGTCACGGCGACAAGGTCACTGAATTGCCACACGGCTTCAAGTTGATGGCCAGCACTGACAGCTGTCCGATTGCCGGAATGGCCGATGAAGAGCGGCGTTTCTACGGTGTCCAGTTTCATCCGGAAGTCACCCATACCAAGCGCGGTGCTGCGATTTTGGAGCGCTTTGTGCTCGACATCTGTGGCACCCGTGCGGACTGGATCATGGGCGACTACATCAGTGAGGCGGTCGAAAAAATTCGCGCCCAGGTCGGCCAGGAAGAGGTCATTCTCGGCCTCTCGGGTGGTGTTGACTCATCCGTCGCTGCAGCACTGATCCATCGCGCCATCGGCGATCAGCTGACCTGCGTTTTTGTCGACCATGGCCTGCTGCGCCTGCACGAGGGCGACATGGTGATGGAGATGTTTGTCGGGAAGCTGCATGCCAAGGTGATCCGGGTCGACGCAGCAGATCAATTCCTGGGGCAACTGGCCGGGGTCAGTGATCCGGAGGCCAAGCGCAAGATCATTGGTCGCGAATTTGTCGAGGTATTCAAGAGTGAGGCGGGCAAGCTCAAGAGCGATCAGTCGCGCCATGTGGCTTGGCTGGCACAGGGCACCATCTATCCGGACGTCATCGAGTCCGGTGGCGCTGGCAACAAGAAAGCGGTGGTCATCAAGAGCCACCACAACGTGGGTGGCCTGCCTGAGCAATTGGGACTCAAACTGCTGGAGCCTCTGCGCGAGTTGTTCAAGGACGAGGTGCGCGAACTCGGCGTGGCCCTGGGCCTGCCGCACACCATGGTGTACCGCCATCCGTTTCCGGGTCCGGGACTGGGGGTGCGGATTCTGGGTGAAGTGAAGAAGGAATACGCCGACTTGTTGCGTCGCGCCGACGCCATCTTCATCGAGGAGTTGCACAATTTCATCGACGAGGAAAGCGGCAAGAGTTGGTACGACCTGACGAGCCAGGCCTTTACGGTATTCCTGCCGGTCAAGAGCGTGGGCGTAATGGGTGATGGACGCACCTACGACTATGTCGTGGCCCTGCGCGCAGTGCAGACCAGCGACTTCATGACCGCTGACTGGGCTGAGTTGCCCTACGCCCTGCTCAAGAAAGTGTCGAGCCGCATCATCAATGAAGTGCGTGGCATCAACCGCGTCACTTATGATGTCAGCAGCAAGCCACCGGCGACGATCGAGTGGGAATAAGCAATAACCTGATCGCTTTTGTTTGCCTACCCTGAAGGAGTTTTCATGATCGGATACACCTGTATTGGCACCAATGATCTGGCACGTGCCACAGCTTTCTACGACGAACTTTTTGCCATGCTGGGCGCCCGGCATTTTTTTGAGATGGATCGTGGCATCGGGTGGGGCACGACGCCAGGTAAGCCCATGTTCTGTGTCATGCGACCGTTTGATGGGAAGGTGGCAACGGTCGGCAATGGCGACATGGTTGCCTTGCTCGCCAAGGACGCGGCCCAAGTCCAGGCGCTGCACGCCAAGGCGCTGGCACTGGGCGGCGCGGACGAAGGCGCACCCGGTTTGCGTGACGACAATTTTTATGGCGCCTATTTCCGCGATCTCGATGGCAACAAGCTTGCCGCCTATTGCATGCTTGCCGTGTCGGCGTGACGCCATGTACCTGCCCGCACAATTCAAGTCAGAGGATCGCAGCCAGGCGCGGATGCTCATGCGTGAGCATCCGTTTGCCAGCCTGATCAGCCTGGACGAAGCGGGTTCGCCCTTTGTCACCCACCTTCCCCTGCATTTGGAGGAACGGGGCGAGACACTGGTGTTACTCGGTCACTGCGCCAGGGGTAACGGGCATTGGCAATACCTGCGGGACCGACCGCAAGCCGTGGTGACCTTCATGGGTCCAGATGCCTATCTGTCGCCCAAGGTTTATCCGGATCTGGCGCGGGTGCCAACCTGGAACTATCTGGCGGTGCACTGCAAGGTTGAGGCTGTGCTGATTGACGAACCCGATGCGAAAGACCGCTTGCTCAAGAAACTGATCGGCGACCATGAGCCTCCATTTGCACAGCAGTGGCGGGGGTTGGGCGCCGACTTTGCGCAGAAGATGCTTGCCGGGATTGTTGGTTTTGAACTTCGCGTGACGGATTTGCAAACCAAAATCAAGATCAACCAGCACCGGCCCGAGTCACATGCCAAGATGAAGTCGCTCTATGAGGCTGGCAATGACAACGAACGCGCGCTGGCCCTCTGGATGGAGCGGCTGGGCATCGGTGGCGGGGCATGAAAGGATTGTTCGGCTTGGCCGGCCTGTTGCTGGCCCTGGTCGTCACGGGCCTGCTGATCCGGCAACAACTCTCAGCCGTGAAGCAGAGTGCACCCTTGCTGCCAGCGACCGTGCTCTCAGGCCCGGACGGGGCCACCAATGCAGCAGCGCCGGTTTCCAAGGACCTGCCACAACAATACAAGCAGGCGCTGGAGGCCGTCATCCAGGCGCCACGCACCGTGCCCGACGACAAGCAGTGACAAACATGCCGCCCCTGGCAGATGGTGATTTCATGCAAGTCGCACTGGCGCAAGCGCGCGCCGCAGCCGCGCTTGCCGAGGTGCCAGTCGGCGCCGTCGTGGTGCGAGACGGGCAGGTGATCGCCACGGGCGCAAATGCGCCGATCGGCGCGCATGATCCGAGCGCCCATGCGGAAATCGTTGCCCTGCGTGCCGCCGCTCAATTGCTTGGCAATTACCGGCTAAATGATTGCGAATTGTTTGTCACGCTGGAGCCCTGCGCCATGTGCGCTGGCGCCATTTTGCAGGCGCGGCTCAAACGCCTTGTGTTTGGTGCGCATGACCCCAAGGCCGGCGCCGCCGGCTCGGTGCTGGACTTGTTCGCCAATCGCCAACTCAATCACCAAACGCAAGTGCAGGGCGGGCTTCTGCAGGATGAATGTGCGGTTCTGCTGCAGGATTTTTTTCTGCGCCGGCGCGAGCAGACGCATGAAAACGCCAGTCCGCTGCGCGAGGATGCCCTGCGTACGCCGGGTGGGCGATTTGCTGCGTTGGCTGACTACCCCTGGGCGGCGCATTACGTCAGCGATTTGCCCAGTCTGGAAGGGCTGCGCCTGCACTACCTTGATGAGGGTCCGCGCGACGCGCAGCAGTGCTACCTTTGTTTGCACGATGCTACGGCATGGAGCTACGTCTTTCGCGAACAGATCGCAACCTGGCTCGCCGCCGGTCACCGTGTGGTGGCAGCCGACTTGATCGGCTTTGGCATGAGCGACAAGCCGAAAAAGGATGGGTGGCACGATGTTGATCGACATTGCCGCGTTCTGAGCGAACTGGCGCAGCGAATTGGTTTGCAGCGCTGCGTTTTATTGCAGCAAAATTCGCAGGAACTGCTGGGGCCGGTACTGGCCGCGAGCGATGCCCTGCGTTACATCGGCATCCAGACAGCCGGCATCAGCGTCGACTCAGGCGCTGATGCTTATACAGCGCCGTTTCCGGATCGCGGTCATCAGGCTGGACCGCGCGCCTTCACCCGGATGGCCTTGCACAAGACACGAGACATTGAGAGCGGTTCACCATGAAGAAACACATCTACATTTATTCCCCGTCTGGCGCCGTGCGTGACAAGGCGGCGTTCAAACGCGGCGTGGCGCGTCTGCAGGCCCTCGGGCATGAGGTTGAAATTGACACGGCAGCGCTGGCCAGTTATTTGCGTTTTGCCGGCGACGACGAGACGCGCCTGGCCGCGATTCACCGCGCCGCCGCCAGTGGCGCCGACGTCGCGCTGATTTCGCGCGGTGGCTACGGGCTGAGTCGGATTCTCGCTGGCATTGAATACAAGAAGGTGGCTAAAGCCATCGAGCAGGGTATGCGGTTTATCGGCTTCAGTGATTTCACCGCATTTCAAAGTGCGGTCCTGGCGCGCACCGGGGCCATTACCTGGGCCGGGCCGGCCCTTTGTGAGGGCTTCGGTGTAGGCGGCAAGCCCGACTCAGCTGACGGCCATGGCAGCGGTGAGAAACGACAGCCTGACGAAATCATGGAGGCCTCTTTCGACGATCTGCTGCGCGGCCAGGGGGAGGGCGCTGGGTGGCGGCAACACAAGGTATTCGGGGCTGTCACCGCGACGGTTTCAGATGCTAGTGTGGCGCTCAGGAACGCAGTGCTCTGGGGTGG
>Ga0194060_10003764_pt1 | contig 10662 bp, 10 predicted proteins | sample SepL225m_MetaG_FD_163427 | JGI IMG/M metagenome (GOLD analysis project Ga0194060, IMG submission 163427) | Anoxic zone freshwater microbial communities from boreal shield lake in IISD Experimental Lakes Area, Ontario, Canada - Sep2016-L222-5m | ecosystem: Environmental > Aquatic > Freshwater >... | reverse complement strand
AAAAAAAATGCAATACATGGGGCCGCTAAAATCAATAGTGAGTGCTAAATTGCCTTTTATGACCCGATTACCTAAAAATCGGGGAATTACCCAGGCTGAAGAGGATAAATCCCTCATCCTCCGCCAGGTTAATTCCTTTACCCTTAGATGTAGTGAATTTCTCATGCTGAAGGGGTGGTTGATTCAATGGCCGAGGTTGACCCAAATGACAAGTCCATTATGAGCTACACCGTGCGTCACCATAGATTCGACCCGGAAACAAATCACTTCCGCTGGTTCAATTTGAAGACTTTCGACAATGAAGCAGAGATGGTTCGGCTTATGAACGAAATCTTCGAAGATATCGAGCGACGACGACTTCTTGGCCAAGCTAGTCCTAAGGAACAGGTGGCCGGAAGTCATAATGAGCCTAGCCCCGAAATGAAAACTCACGGTGGATCGGCTTACTCGGCAATTTAGTTGTTACATGTGGATAAGTATATTCAAGCTTTCAAATTTTCGATGACCATGGGGTATGAAATCAAACCCATATTTTGTATCTCTCAAGTCAATTTTTGTCATTTCAATTCTATTTATCTCTTCGCTAAATATTCCATGTTATTCTGCAACTCCTTCCGTAACACCACATTTGCCTAAAGCGTAGTGTCGCATCGAAGTCGGCGATGCTCATATTTCAACTTCAATTTTGAAGCATCAAGGGGTACGTGTGGTGAAAGTAAATGCAAGTTCAATTTGCAATGTTCAACAAATTCGAATGACAATGACTCTCGAAATCTACAAGGTTGGGCAATTCTCGGATTACTTCTTACACCGAGCCGAGACAAATCCAGCTTCACTAGGTTTGAATGGGCTTATCGTAAAAATCCAAGATGCAAAGGTCGTGTGTGCTAATTCCACGCCGAGCTCTTATTATGGAGTGGTCTATGCGAAAGCCCTAATTCAAAGTAAATGGCATTATGCGGGAAGGACTCGGAGCCTACACATTCGCAAATTAAATTGTGGGAACTAATAAGTGGCAACCAATTAACCCCTATGATTCACACGGAGGATTCGCATAGTGGCCGAGTGCGCGCGTCTCGAACACGCGTAGACGAAAGTCTCGAGGGTTCAAATCCCTCATCCTCCGCCAGATTTACTTGGTTAGCGGACTCTCACAAGGGCGAAAGAAGAGTTCGAATAAATTGTTTCGCCAGTTATTTCAACTTTTTTCGGCAAATCGGTTGGGATGTCTCCCTTGGCACCCTTTTCTGGCGGTCTTTTTCCATTGGGAGATTGTGCGGGTTTCTGGCCATTTCCCCCGCCACCATTTCCTGGTGCAAATGTATGCAACTCTTGAATGTAATAAACCGAATCGTAGGAACTCAAATCAGCGCTTTCATAATAGGTTTCAAGTACAACATCGGTACTAAATTCCCAGGCGCTGAGATATTCCACGCCGTGTCGAGCAACGACAACTGAATTGTTAGATATCTCTACATGTGTTGCTAGCTCTTTAAAGTCTGAATACTCCTGATCGGAGAAAACACGTTTCATCTCGAGAGTGCTTAACGGAAGTGTAGATAGAAGTGTTACTGCTGCAAGTAACCCAACCAGTGATTTCTGCCAAAGAATTTCTACGCTACCGAAGATGATGATTGATGCAATGCTTAATGAGACGATCGATAGCCCTGTTAAACGATCAGACCATTCCATGCCAATAAATGGTGATGAGAAAATAAAAGTCGTAATAAGCGATGAGATTACGAGTGATAGATCTGAAAAGGTAAATTTACTTCGCGAGTACCAAGTAATTACTCCAAGGATGAGTGAGGCTACTTGCCCGATGTAGATTGCAAAGGTCATTACTGAAATAGAAGGGCTATGAAGTATTCGATCTAATGCGGGATTTTGAAAAATACCACTTGGCGTTGTTAAGAAATTAACAAGGCGCTCATACCTAGTGGGCACCAAAATTGCCAAAGTCGCAAGTAGCGCTCCAAAGGCCACTACAGAAATCGCTATTCCTCGAAGCCAGAATTTAAGTCCACTCTTGCGTAATTGGAGTAATGCCCACCCCCCCATAAGTGAGAAAGCCAAGAGAAGAGTTCCAAAGTGTGAAATCACAATTAAGGAGGTTAAGCCAATAAGGGAGAGTATCGAGAAGCGCTTTGATTTCTTATCCCAATTAACAAGCACCAGAGCCATAAAGAAGACCACGGGAATTGTAGCCTCATTCTTTATGAAATCTCCAGTAAAGAAATAGAGTTGAACTGGGTGAAGTAAAACAATTAATATCGCAATCGCTGGCAAGAATGGCTTTCTATATTTCTTGGCAATTAAATAGATTGGGATCGCTGATATAGCAGGTAGTACTGCATCGGAGATCCGAACTGCGAGCGGTATGTTTCCAACTACCTTTGCGATTCCTGCTTGAATCCAAAAAATCAAAGGTAGGTCGGAGAATGCAAGCGTGAAGTTGCTTAATACCGAACGAACTTGAACCCAGTAATATGCGCCATCAAGTCCAGGCAAGAGATCAGCGCTTGTTAAAGAAAGTTTCGCGACTATTCCAACGACGACTGCAAGTAGCGAAGTCGTTAGGGAATATCTTTTTATATTCTGGGAAGTATGAGCCATTAGCAAATTATGTTGGATATTTCGTTTCTGGGAGCGTTGCAATGCGGTGACAACGCCTGTAATTTCACTTTTATGAACCGTTTACCTAAAAAACATGGAAGAACTTGGTTCCGAGTAATCGGAGAACTTAAATCTCAACGCCGATGTATTTAGTCTGTAAAAACTCATGAATTCCATCGAAGCCACCTTCGCGACCTAAGCCCGATTGCTTCACGCCACCAAACGGTGCCGCTGGATCTGAAATAACGCCTTTATTTATGGCGACCATTCCTGACTCCATCGCCTCTGCTGTGCGAAGTGCGCGTGTTAAGTTTGATGAGAATACATAACTAATTAGGCCGAAATCAGTGTCATTTGCCCAGGCAATACCTTCGGCATCGGTATCGAAGATTACAACTGGTGCAACGGGTCCAAAGATTTCATGGTTGAGAATTGGGTTATCTCTTTCAACAGTAAGTACCGTAGCTGGATAAAAAGCACCTTCGCCCTCGGGTTTAGTGCCACCCACTTGAATCTTCGCACCAGCTGCGATTGATTCATCAACGATTTCAGCGATTTTGTTGCGCTCTTTAACAGAGACGCTTGCGCCTAGAGTTGTAGTTGCATCGGTGCCACGGCCCATGACAAAAGCGGCCATAGATTTAGTGAGTTCGGCAATAAATTTATCGGCGATTGGGCGTTGTACGTAGATTCGGTTTGCAGATGTACAAGCGGCGCCACCATTTCGCATCTTAGCAAGGAGTAACTGTGGAATTGTTACTGCAAGATCTGCATCATCATGAATTATTACTTGAGCATTCCCACCAAGCTCCATTGAGCAGCGAATAACATTATCGGCGGCCTCTTTTAACAGGACACGACCAACTTCAGTTGATCCCGTAAATGAAAGATTTTTTACACGTGGATCATGTAACATCTTTGAAATCGCTGGACCGGTTTTTTCGGGAAGAACTAAGTTTAAAACACCTTTTGGCAAACCTGCGCGCTCCATAATGTCAACGATGTACATCGCAGTAAGTGGGGTTTCGGTTGCGGGCTTCAAAATCATTGTGCAACCTGCAGCAACTGCAGGACCGATTTTTCGAGTGGCCATTCCGGCGGGAAAGTTCCACGGTGTTATAAGTATGGAAAGACCAATTGGTTGATGCGTTACCAAGATCCGCTTATCTCCAGATGGAGATTTGCGAAAATCTCCGGGCGTGCGAACGGCCTCTTCGGCAAACCAGCGGAAGAACTCAGCGGCATAGGTAGCCTCACCACGAGCATCGGGCATGGCCTTGCCGTTCTCGCGCGATATTAACGTCGCGATGGCTTCAATTTCACTTGTCATAATTTCGAAAGCCTTGCGCAAAATCTCAGAACGAAAGCGTGGTGCTGTCTTCGCCCAGGCTACGGCGGCTGTATCGGCAGCTGTTACGGCTGCATCGCACTGATCCTGGCCGGCAAGGCTAACCTCGGCAATAACGCAACCATCACTTGGATCATGGACTGCAACCTTTGAAACGCCATCTACCCATTGGCCATCTATATATAACTGTGTGCGCATTAGGCGAGCATACGCTCTGCCTGCAAGAAGTTAAAGCCGCTGCGCCCTACGATAGTGGCATTGCAAAGTGATTTTGTTAACGCAATTAATAGAGGAGTACTAGTGCCTAAGTCGTGGACAGATGATGCGCCCACACCTGTTGTGCTGCAAGATCATGCACATCTAAGAGACTCTTTTGCCTACACAATTAAACGCAAACTATTAGGAAATCCTCTTAATAGACACTCTCTCGGCCACCAACGTTTAAGCAAGCGGTATGCCCTTGGAATTCTCTCCTCTGACTGTATTTCATCTTCAGCATACGGCTCAGAGCAGATTCTTATCGCGCTTCTTCCAGCATTTGGCTTAGCAGCATTTTCAATTTTAATGCCAATGACTGCGGTGGTTCTGATAATTCTAACAATTATCACTCTTTCTTACCGCAACGTAATTAATGTCTATACAAAAACCGGCGGTGCCTACATAGTTTCGCGCGATAACTTCGGGCCAGTTGTTGCCCAAATTGCCGCCGTTGCATTAATGCTCGATTACATCGTGACTGTCGCGATCCAATCTGCAGCTGGTGTTGCGGCAATTATCTCAACTTTCCCAAGTATGTCTGCCGCAAAGATTCCGATGATTCTTCTTGTCATCGGAATACTGACATACGGCAATTTACGCGGAGTTAAAGAGGCTGGTAAAGCCTTTGCACTTCCGACTTATTTTTTCGTTGGTTGCATGTTTATCGTTTTTGGAATGGGAATCTACCGAGTTTTATCGGGTTCTCTAGAGGTTTTAAGCACTTCTCAACCTGGTGCAATTGCAGTTGGTGAGAGCCATGGCTTATTAACCGCGGCGGCAATTTTTATTCTGCTACGTGCATTTGCAAATGGTGGCTCATCACTAACAGGGTTAGAGGCGATCTCAGACGGAGTCGCACTTTTCCAGCAACCAGAAGAGGTAAATGCGCGGAGAACTCTTTTTGTAATGAGTGGGCTGCTTGGAACTCTAGTTTTAGGAGTTTCGTGGTTTGCGCACAGAATTCATGCAATGCCCTACGAATCAGGTACTCCGACTGTTATTTCCCAGATAGCTAAAACCATTGTGGGTAATGGGGTCTTTGGGCAAACGATGTTCGTGATGGTTCAGCTGGCAACGATGTTAATTCTCTTTGCGGGTGCAAACACCACGTATAGCGCATTCCCACTATTAGTTAACTTTGTAGCCTCAGATGGTTATTTACCCCGTCAGTTAACAAAGCGTGGGCACCGCTTAGCTTTTTCAAATGGCATTCTTTTACTTTCAGGTGGCGGCGTCTTCTTGGTTCTATTCACCGCTGGATCTGTTGAACATCTTGTGGCTTTCTATGCCCTCGGAGTATTTACTGGCTTTTGTTTAGCTGGCTTTGGAATGACTCGCCATGCTCTTCGTAATCGAACTGGAGCTTGGAAAGCAAAGGTCTTTATTAATGCACTCTCTGGATCTATCTCATTTTTCGTAGTTATTATCTTTGCTGTTGTTAAATTCACAGAGGGTGCTTGGTTGGTTTTGGTAACTGCTCCCATTCTTGTAGTGACATTTCTGCGTCTTCGTCGCCAATATACGCGCGAGCAAGAAGCGCTTCTGGTCAAAGGTGAACAAGAACGTGCCACTTCTATTACCCGTCACGACGTCGCAGTTTTAGTAGACAGTGTTGACATTGCAACAGTTGGTGCTATTCGTTATGCGCGTAGTCTAAATCCCCGTAATTTAACTGCCGTTCACTTCGTAATTGATGACCGTCGCGCTGAGGAGATTCAAAAAGCGTGGGCAATCTCTGATGCTTTAAGTGATGTAACGCTCGAACTTATCGACTGCCCTGATCGCCGTTTAGCTAACTCAGCTCTAGATTATGCAATCCGCATGACTGAACGGGTCGATGTTGAACTCACGCTCCTACTTCCCCGACGTGCATACTCTGGCTTCTTAGGTCGATTGCTTCATGATCAAACAGCTGAAGATATTGCAGCGCCGATTTCCCAATTACCTCGAGTGGTCGCGACGATTGTTCCTTTTGACGTCGACCGCATCGCATCGGCTTCGCAGTTAGAAATCCATCATCTGCACGATGTATCACCTGCAGAGCCACCGGTTGCTAAAGTTAAGATTGAAAAACCTATAACTAATAACACGGAGCCCGTAAGCCACTATGCTGAAAATGTCACATCAATTAGTGAAATTCAGTGGCGCAAACGAGCTAAAGTCCAAGGCCGCGTCACGTCTATTAAGTCTGCTCCTCGAGGAGCTGCGCCAACACTTCAAGTTGAAATATGGGATGAGACGGGTGGAGTATCTCTTCAATTCTTAGGTCGGCGTGAAATTGCAGGTTTAGAAGTTGGTTCACAGATGCGTGCCGAGGGAATGGTTGGCGAAGAGGAGGGTTCAATGGTAATTCTTAATCCCTCTTACGAACTCCTTGTATAAACTCTTTTAACAGCCCACCACACTCTTGGGCCAAAACCCCGGCTCGAACCTCGACTTTAAATAGCGATCGCGGGTCGCGCAAAATATCCCACACTGAGCCAACGGCGCCCGCTTTTTCATCCCATGCGCCATAAACCAGTGTTGAGATTCGCGATTGTGCAATTGCGCCAGCACACATGGCACATGGCTCAAGCGTCACAACTAATGTGTGATTCTCCAATCGCCACTGGCCTGTGACTTCACTGGCTCTGCGCAGTGCAAGAATTTCGGCATGCGCAGTTGGATCTTGATGTAGCTCACGTTCATTACGCCCTGACGCGATAACTTCACCAAATTTATTTACGATCAGCGCTCCGACAGGAACATCTCCGCTACTTAGCGCATCACGTGCAATATTGAGTGCCGAACGCATTAACTCCTCGTCGTTCACAGTTGCAAAAGCTCTGCAAACTGATCTCCAAAGCCAAGTCGATTAGCGATAGCTTCGAGTTGCTCATCTGGGAATAGTTCAAGATCGTCACAGAGAGCGCACAGCTCCATTCCATTTAATCCAAGATCTGCCAATATTTCGATTTGTCCGATAGGAAAGGCATCATCATCTTCTTCTGGCATTGGCAAATCTGCAATATCGAGAAGTTCTTCGGCAACTGGATAATCAAATGCACATGTTGAATCACTTAGAAAGAGTGAAATATGCGAACCAAGAACTCTAATAAGAATAAAAAACTCTTCATCTATTGAAATGAGCGCAATAGCTCCACCATTAGTTTGTTGAGATTTAAGGCTCGTAATTATCTGGGCGATGTCGGTTGGGTCTGGCAGCACGCCTAACGTCCAACGTCCATCTTCATGCCAAGCTGCAACTGCAATATCCAATTCGTTTGTGATGCTCGTTACTTTCGCCCTGGCTACCGGAGCCTCATCTAGGACATCAAACTCTTCAATGTCATCTGCGAGCTCTTCATCGAATTCTGACATGTGCCCATAGTTCCACTCATTGGAAAGGAATGAAAGCCCTGTAAGGTATGGGACATGAAAGTACACGTCGCCGATCATCCGCTCATTGCGCATAAATTGACGGTTTTGCGGGATGAACGCACCGATTCGCCAACTTTCCGCCGCTTAGTCGAAGAGCTCGTCACGCTTCTTGCTTACGAGGCAACGCGCGATGTACGTACTCATTCAGTTTCAATTAAGACTCCAGTTACGAAAACAACTGGTTTAAAAATGGCTGAACCGCGGCCGGTTGTTGTTCCAATTTTGCGCGCAGGACTTGGAATGCTTGAGGGAATGAGCAAGTTAATTCCAACGGCTGAAGTTGGCTTTCTTGGAATGGTTCGTGATGAGAAAACACTTCAAGCAAGCACCTATGCCAATCGACTACCGGATGATCTATCTGGGCGCCAAGTTTTTGTCCTTGATCCAATGCTCGCAACTGGCGGAACTTTAATCGCGGCTTTCCATTACCTAATCGATTTAGGGGCAAATGACATTACCGCTATCTGTATCTTGTCGGCCCCTGAAGGAATCGCAGCAGTTGAGAAAGAGTTTTCATCAAGTACTGTTCCAATCACAATTGTGACTGGAGCCCTCGATGAAAAGCTTAATGAAAATGGATACATTGTTCCGGGCTTGGGCGATGCCGGCGACCGACTATATGGAGTTGTATAAATGGCATCAACATCACCAGGGTATGGAATTACCATCCGCATCGAAGGCCCACCTTCATCTCAACCTGTCGCACTTGCAACAACAGTGATCTCGGATGCTGGTGCCACGATAACTGCGCTTGATGTTGTCGAATCGCTATTAGAAAAAGTTGTCATTGATATTACATGCGACACAATCAACTCTGAGCATGCCGATGAAATCACAGTAGCTTTAGCTAAACATGCTGAATTAACCGTTCGAAAAGTCAGTGACCGTACATTTTTATTACACCTTGGTGGCAAAATCGAGGTAACTTCCAAGGTTCCATTAAAAACTCGCGATGACTTATCTCGGGCATATACCCCTGGCGTTGCAAGAATCTGCCAAGCTATTGTCGATGATCCATCCGATGCCCGTCGCTTAACTATTAAGCGCAATACTGTGGCAGTTGTAACCGATGGATCGGCCGTATTGGGCCTTGGAAATATAGGTCCAGCAGCAGCACTTCCTGTAATGGAGGGTAAGGCCGCCCTATTTAAGCGATTTGCCGATGTCGATGCATGGCCAGTCTGCTTAGACACCCAAGATGTAGATGAAATTGTCCGCACGGTTCAATTGATTGCTCCCGTATATGGTGGAATCAATTTGGAGGACATCTCTGCACCTCGTTGTTTTGAAGTTGAACGTCGACTTCGTGAGCTCCTAGATATTCCTGTTTTCCATGACGATCAACACGGCACTGCAATTGTCGTTCTCGCCGCCTTGCGAAATGCGCTCAAACTTGTGAATAAGGATTTAGGTAAGGTCAAGATTGTGTTGAGCGGAGTTGGTGCCGCTGGAAATGCGATCGCTCGACTCTTAGTACTTAATGGGGCTAAAAATATCATCGGTTTCAACCATCATGGTGTCATCACTAAAGATATGAAGTCTCAAGACTCCATGCAGCAATGGTTTATTGATACCAGCAATCCCGATAACTTTACTGGCAACATATCTGGCGCCATGAAAGATGCCGATGTCTTTATCGGAGTCAGTGCACCAAATGTTATTTCTGAATCAGATGCAGCATCAATGGCGCAAGGGTCAATTATATTTGCATTGGCAAATCCTGATCCAGAGATAGACCCAGTTATCGCTCGTAAATATGCAACTGTCGTTGCTACTGGGCGCAGTGATCAGCCAAATCAAATTAATAACGTTTTGGCTTTCCCTGGAATATTCCGCGGCCTCCTTGATGCAAATGCGCATAAGATTACAGATAAATTATTAGTTGCAGCCGCCGAAGCGATTGCAGATTGTGTATCCCCCGAACAACTTAATGCTTCCTTTATTGTTCCAAGTGTCTTTGATCCAAATGTGACCAAAGCAGTTGCTGCGGCGGTAAAGAAGTCGGTGTGATTGAACTTGCGGCATCATTTGATGCCCAACTTTCTACGCTGGCGCCATATTTAATTTACTTGGTTATTGGCCTTGTAATTTTCTTTGAAACCGGCGTGATACTTGGGTTTTTTCTTCCAGGAGATTCAATCCTCTTTAGCGCTGGCCTGGTCGCTGCGGCCCACAATGGCGTCAATATTATGATTTTGCTTGTGGTCATTTTCCTTGGAGCTTTCTTCGGCGACCAAATAGGATTTGTTCTAGGTCGTTTAGTGGGCAGGCCTTATTTAGAGAGATACGATTCGCCACGAATGCGAAGACTGATAGCAAACTCTGAACGCTTCTACCAGCACACTGGTTGGTGGGCTGTTGTAGCCGCACGATTCTTCCCATGGATTCGAAGTTTTGTACCTCCAATTGCCGGTGCTTCAAAAATGAACTACTACAAATTTCTCACTGCAAATGCTCTCGGAGCACTTTTGTGGGGAGTCGGAATCACATTGGCGGGTTACTACGCAGCTACATTGCCTTGGGTGAAGACTTGGTCTTATGCAATTGCCACTTTTTTTATCTGTGCCTCACTGGTTTCCGCACTCGTGAACTACTTACGCCACCGACGATAACACCGATATACGTCATCGCAATTCCGGTTATCAAGTAGATTCCAACGTGTGTCCCGCTTGAAGGTGAGAATATGTCAAGGAAAATTGAAGCGATCAATTGGCCGCCAACACTGAAAAGAGTAAATGTTAGAACACCTAGGTGTTGAACTACTGTTGCGGCAAAAGCGATGTAAATAACTCCTATAACTCCGCCGCTGTACATCCAGAAGTTGTTAGTTGGGAGAGCAACCAGTTGAGTATCGCTCGTTAAAATTTGAACTAAAAGTAAAATTCCTAAGCAGCTTGTTCCTGTTATAAAATTGAGTAGAGAAGTACTATAACTTTGATGCGTATGTTCATTAATCTTCCCATTGAGAGCTCGTTGTACACCAATAATTGAACCAGCTACAACAACGATTGTTATGCTAA
>Ga0194060_10003763_pt1 | contig 10664 bp, 8 predicted proteins | sample SepL225m_MetaG_FD_163427 | JGI IMG/M metagenome (GOLD analysis project Ga0194060, IMG submission 163427) | Anoxic zone freshwater microbial communities from boreal shield lake in IISD Experimental Lakes Area, Ontario, Canada - Sep2016-L222-5m | ecosystem: Environmental > Aquatic > Freshwater >... | reverse complement strand
GGGCTGCTGGTAGTCCGCCGACTCCAGCCCGATCAGCGCGCGGAATTCTTCCCCGTGCGCATGCGCCAACTGCAGCACGATGCGGCCGCCGATCGAGCAGCCCATGACGACCGGGCGTTCCAGCCCCATCGCCTTGCAGAACGCGCGTATGGTCGCGACATAGCGTTCGGTCGTCAGCTTGTATTCGGCATTCTGCCAGCCCGCCGGCGGATAGGATTTCCCGTGCCAGGGCATGTCGAAGGCGATCACGCGATAGCGCGAGGTGACGGCGGCGTCGCACAGCAGGTGCCGGAATTGGCGCGCGTCGGCCCCGGCCGTGTGCAGACACACCAGGGGAATACCGCTGCCGGCCTCTTCGACGTAGATGCGGCAGTGATCGCCGAGGACCGGCACCGACAGATAGCGGCCCACGATGGGCTCGAATGCGGGCGCGCTCATCGCGCGCCTCGCTCGCGCGGCAAGGCAAGCAGGTCCTTGAAATACTGAAGATTGGCCATGAACGGCTGCAGCCGGCCCTCGATGCGCATCGCGCCGCGCTTGCTGAGCGCGAACAGATCGTGCCATCCGGCCTCGGGCAACGGCTGCCACAGCGCCGCCCACGCCTCGGCACCGGCGCGGATGGCGAAATCCCAGGAACCGAGCGGCGGCATGCGAGCGGCGATGGCCGGACGCCCACTGTGTATGCTCAACAGGAGTTGCTCGACGCCGATTTCGATCAGGCAGCAGGTCTCCACCTGCGCGCCTCGGCGCAGTAAATCGGTGTCGTTTGCAAACTCGGATTCAAGCGCTTGCCTGAAGCGATTCGCCAAAATACGGTCCTGCGCCGCTTGCCCGCCGGAATCGGGATTCGACATTTTCTTGCTCCCTGTCGCGCCAGAGGGCATCATTCTACCGTCGTTCTGTTGGAGACGGTCTGAACAAGAGGCGCGCTCCGGAACTCTCCGCGAGAAATGCCGATATGACACTCTCCAGTCCGAACCCAGTGACCCATCGCATGGCGGAGTTCGCGCTCGATACCACGTGGGAGAGCTTGCCCGAAGCAGTGCGCAGGGAAGCGCTCCGGGCCTGGGTAAACTGGGTCGCGTGCGCGACAGGCGGCGCGGCCACACAGACGATGGAGACTGCCGTGCAGGGCGTGCTCTCCATGGGCGCTGGCGGCGACGTACCGCTGTTGGGTCGGCGCGAGCGCACCAGCCTGGCGGACGCCGCCTTGCTCGGCAGCCTGAGTTCGTCTGCGCACACCTACGACGATACCCATCTGGCCACCATCACGCATCCTACCGGGCCGGTGGCATCGGCGGCACTGGCGACCGCCCATCGCCTGGCCGCTTGCGGCAAGCCGGTGCCGGGCGCGCGGCTGCTCAACGCGCTCGCGATCGGCGTGGAACTCGAATGCCGCCTCAGCTGCGCCATCGCTGCGGCCGGAGCCGATCTTGGCTGGTACATGACGGGCCTGTCGGGCGGCGTGGGGGCCGCCGCCGCCGTCGGCAGCTTGCTGCAGCTCACCCACGACCGGCTCGTGTCTGCCATCGGCCTCGCCGCGGCGCAGGCGTGCGGGCTGCGCGCCACCCATGGCAGCATGGCCATCGCCTACGTGCCGGGCGTCGCGGCCCGGAACGGCCTGGTTGCGGCCTACATGGCCGCGGCCGATTTCACCTGCGGCGCAATCGCCATCGACGGGCGCAACGGCCTGCTGCAGGTCCTGGCGAGCGATGCCGCCGACCCGGCTTTGATACGCGCCGGCCTGGGCAGCCGCTTCGAGCTGTTGAACAACGCCTATAAACCCTATCCCTGCGGCATTGTCATTCATCCGGCCATCGACGCCGCCCTGGACCTGGTGCAGGAAAACAAGTTCGCACATACCGAGATCGAGCGCATCGACATGCGCGTGCACCCGGACGCATTGAACCTCACCTGGCGCAAGCTGCCGGACAACGTACTCGATGCCCAGGTCAGCCTTTTTCATTGGGTGGCCGCAGCGTTCGTCCAAGGTGCGGCCGGGGTGGAACAAGGGGCGCTGGACTGCGTGCATGACGCGGCAGTACGATCCCTGCAGGAGCGTTCGCACGCGGTTGCCGACGCCGGGCTGGCCGGCAATCAGGCCGCCGTCACGGTGCGCCTGCGCGACGGCCGGACGCTCGACCGGTTTACGCAAAATGCAACAGGCAGCGTCGGCAATCCCATGACCGATCAGCAATTGGCATCCAAGTTTCGCGCCCTGGCGCGCCTGCCCCTGGGAGAACGCCGCGCCGATGAATTGCTGGTCCTGTGCCTGAACCTGCCGGCTAACGCCAGCGCCGCTGAAATATTGGCGCACGGAGCCCTCTAGCGGGCTCCGCTGCGTGCGTGAATTCCAGACCATGAGGAAGAAACGATGAATCCGTCCAGCCTGATACGTACTGCTTGGGCCGCCACCCTGTTGAGCGCAGCCATGCTCGCCCCTTTGGCATGCGCACAATCGCCTGATTTTCCAAACAAGCGGATCACCCTGGTCGTCGGTTTTGCACCGGGCGGTTCGAACGACATCATCGCCCGCGCGATTGCGCAACCGCTGGCGCAGCTGCTGGAAGTGCCGGTGGTGGTTGAAAATCGCGTGGGTGCGGCTGCGATGATAGGAGCCAACCATGTCGCCAAATCGAATCCGGACGGCTATACGCTGCTGGTGACCAGCGCCAGCCCGCTGGTCATCACGCCGCAGACTCACGACAGCGTTCCGTATGACGCCCAGAAAGACTTTGCCGGCATCAGCCTGATAGGCATTACACCGGAAGCGCTGGCCATCAACCCCAAGGTACCGGCCGCCAATCTGAAGGAATTGCTCGACCTGATGAAGAATAAAGACCTGAGCCTGGCATCGGCGGGCAGCGGCGGCCTGCCGCACCTCGCCATTGAATTGTTCAGGAGTTCGGCGCCCGGTGCGAGGATCGTGCATGTCCCGTACAACGGCGCAGGGCCGGCGGTCAGCGACGCGCTCGCCGGACACGTGGATGGCGTGGTCATGGACCTGCCGGCGGTCTCCACCCACATCAAAGGCGGCCGGCTGCGCGGAATCGCGCTGGCAAGCGATAGCCGTTCCGAATTCCTTCCCGATCTGCAGACCTCCGGCGAGCAGGGGCTGCCGGGTTTCGTCGCCGTCAACTGGATAGGTCTGCTGGCGCCGGCAAAGACGCCGCCGGCCGTGATCGACAAGTTGTACCAGGCTTTGCTGAGCGTGATGAAAACAGCCGAAGTGAAGAAAATGCTGGCGCAGTCGGCGGTGCAGGTATCGCTCAGCGAATCGCCGGCCGCTTTTCAGAAGTTCATGCTCGCCGAATACGGGAAGTGGGGCAAGGTCGTGAAGGATGCGGGCGCCAAAGGCTCCCTGAGCAACAAGTAAGCCGGCTCGACGCGCAGGGAACGCTTCGGTTCAAGACCAAGACAATGCCCGAAGAGCCGCGCCAGTCCTTGCTCTGCGGGCGATCTCCGCGGAACAAACAAGCGCCTTTCTAGCAATGGGCCGGGTGTCCTCTCAGGCGCTGCCGTCCACGAGCTTGCTGATCACCGGGAAGTACGGGTCGCCCAGACCTTTGGCGATCGCCTGCTCGAACAGCGCGTCGACGCGGCGGGCGCCGGCCGCATCGATCCCGTGGTCGGCCGCCAGTTCCAGCGCGTAGGACAGGTCTTTCTTCGCGTATTCGACGGAGAACGCCCTGAGCGGGAATACCTGCGGGATGATCGCCTTGGCGCCGTGGTTTCGGAGCGCGAAACTGTCGCCGGAGCCTTTTGACAGCGTTTCGAATATCAGCTTGGCATCGAATCCGGCGTGCCGGGCGATGGCGTAGGCCTCGGACAGTGCGGCCACCGTCTGAAACAGCACCATGTTGTTCAGAATCTTCGTCACCTGGCCGCTGCCGATGGCGCCGCAGTGGGTGATGTCGCTCGCGCAGCAAGCCAGGATCGGTTTGACTTCCTCGAATGTTGCACCGTCCCCGCCGACCATGACCGACAGCGTTCCCGCCTCCGCAGCCTGCCGGGTGCGCGCCACCGGCGCATCCAGATAGCGCACGCCGCGTGCGGCAAACTCGGCCGCCAGTTCGCGCGTCAGCTTGACCGACGAGGTTCCGAGGTCGACGAAGATCTGGCCTTGATTCATGTTTTCCAGCACGCCCCCGGACGCGTGCGCCAGGTCCACCAGCACCTTCCCCGACGGCAGCGATACCAGCACCGCGTCACAGCCGCGCACCAGCGCGCCTGCGCTTGCCGCGGCTTCTGCGCCCAGCGCCGCCAGCCTTTGCACCGGCGCGGCGTCGAGGTCGAATACCCGCACCTTGTGCCCGCTCTTTGCCAGGATATTCCTGCACATCGGTTCGCCCATGACGCCGAGACCGATAAATCCGATCGTGAGTTTGCTCATTCGCCTCTCCTGTTTTCTTTGCCGGACAAGCCGGAAGTATAGCCGGTCGAATTCGCGATTTCACGCGCCTCGCCGGATGCAGCGCGCAGTGGCGAGCGCATCCGGTTCTTGAATCCCCGCTCCAGTGTACAATTTGCCGGCACGCCAAGAACAGGAACATAGAAAACAGGCTCGCACCGGCTTAACGCTAACCGCCAACCAAAGGAGAAGGACCATGACAGACAGCAAACAGAAGCAACCCAACGCCCGCCGCGAAGTGCTGAAGAAGGGCGCTGCCCTGGGCGCCGCCGCCGTCGCCGCGCAGTTCGGCTTTCCTGCGATCGTGCGCGCGCAAGCCGATACCATCAAACTGGGTCACATCACGCCGCGCACCGGGTTTCTCGGGCAGCTCGGGGAATACGGCTTCAAGGCCGCTTCGCTCGCGGTCGAGGAGGCCAACGCCGCGGGCGGCGTGCTCGGCCGCAAACTCGAGCTGGTCGCCGAGGACAGCGTCAATCCGCAGACCGCGGTCACCAAGGCGCAGAAGCTGATCGAGCGCGACAAGGTGGTGTGCCTGATCGGCGAAATCAACTCCGCCTCCGGACTTGCCATCGCCGAACAGGCCAACCGCTACAAGATTCCGTTCTTCAATACCGGATGCAATTCGGATGCCCTGCGCGGCAAGAACTGCAGCCACTTCATGTTCCATATCGAAGGCTGCAACACCATGTACACCAAGACCATCGGCACATGGCAAAAAGCAGAAAACAAGATCAAGGGCACCAAATTCTATTTCCTGACCGCCGATTACGCCTTCGGCCACGACCTGTATCGCGTCTCCTCCAAATTCCTCACCGACAACGGTGGCATCAATATCGGGAACGACCTGGTGCCGACCAACTCGGTGGACTTCAGCGCCTACATCCTGAAGATCCGCCAGGCGCGCCCGGATTTCGTCTACATCTGCCTGGCCGGCGTCGACCAGACCAATTTCCTCAAACAGTACAAGGAGTACAACCTGCCGTTCCCGGTCACCGGCGGCACCATGGACACGATCCCGTTCTGGGGCGCCGGCATCGATTCACTTTCCGGCTACTGGCAGAGCCTGTGGTATCACCGCCTGCAGGTCGCGAGCGCGCAAGCCTTTACCAAGCGCTTTACCGACAAGTTCGGCATGCCTCCCGACAACCAGGCCTGGGGCGATTACACCGGTGTGAAGATCGTGCTGCAGTCGCTCGCCGAAACCAAGGGAACCGATATGGTCAAAGTGGTCGACTACCTGGAAAAAGGCGCGAACTTCGACATCCTCAAGGCGCGGCGCGGTTCCTTCCGCAAATGGGATCACCAGTTGCTGCAGGAAATGTACGTGGTCAAGGTGCAGGACAAGGCGAAGATGCAGGACAAGTGGGATATCTTCGAAATCGTCCGGGCTGTTCCCGGCCCGAGCGAGTCGCTGGAACTGATTCAGCCCACCCAGGCGGAAAACGCCTGCACCATGGCCTGATCGCTCTATCCCGACGTAACCCGCCCCTCATGCATGCCGACTCGGCGCGTGAGGGGTGCACAACGCAAGCGCTGATCGCACACCGATGTCCGGCATACTGATCGAACAGATCCTCAACGGTCTGCTCGTCGGCTCCTATTACATCGTCCTTTCGCTCGGGATGTCGCTGATATTCAGCCTGGGCGGCGTGGTCAATCTCGCCCACGGCGCGTTCTACGCGCTGGGCGCGTATTTCGCCTACTCGATCCAGGAGCGACTGGGCTTCGGCGGCGCCGTCCTGCTCGCACCCGTAGGCGTAGCGCTGGTCGGCATGCTGGTCGAGCAGTTGTTCCTGCGCCGCCTGTATCGCGAGGATCCGATGCTGGGGCTGTTGTTCACTTTCGGCCTGGCGATGACCGCCGAGCAGAGCCTGCGCCTGATCTGGGGCACCACCGGGATGCCGTTTCCGATCCCGGAGGCGCTGCGCGGCCAGCTGTTCGTCGGCGATTTCATCTACTCCTATTACCGGCTCACGGTGCTGGGCGTGTCCGTATTCACCATCGCCGCTTGCTGGCTGCTGCTCAACAAGACGTCCTTCGGCATGATCGTGCGCGCCGGCACCCGCGACCCGGAAATGGTGCGCGCCATGGGCGTGAGCCTGAGGCCCGCGCTGACCGCCGTGTTTGCACTCGGCGTCGGACTGGCCGGACTCGCCGGCGTGATGTCGGCGCCCCTGGGCGGGGTGCAGCCGGCGATGGGCACCGAAATCCTCACCGCCGCCTTCGTGGTCGTGGTCATCGGCGGACTGGGCAGCTTCTGGGGTGTGGTCTATGCCGGCCTTCTTGTCGGTGTCGTGCGCGGCATCACCGTGGTGTTCTATCCGCCCGCAGCGGAAGCCTCCATGTTCATCCTCATGGCGCTGATCCTGCTCGTGCGCCCGCGCGGCCTGATGGGCGAGAAATTCGAGAAGTTCGAATGAAGCGCGCTTCTAACGGATCGGCGCGCGCATGCTGAAGCACCCCTTGAGCATCAGCGCGCTCGCGCTGCTCGTGCTGCCGCATTTCTGCATGGCCATCGGTTTTACCTACGGCATCGCCACGGAAATTGCGCTGTTCGCCATGGTGAGCCTGGGATTCAACCTGCTGCTCGGCTACACCGGACTGCTCTCTTTCGGCCACGGCCTGTTTTTCGGTTTCGCCGCCTATGCGGCGGCGCTGGCCCAGATCCACTGGTTCTCAGGCAGCATGCTGCTGCCCATTGCCTTTGCGTTAAGTTCGACTGCGGCGCTCGGCTGCGCCGTCGGCTTTCTGGTGCTGCGCCGACGCGGCGTGTATTTCTCCCTGCTGACCCTCGCCTTTACGGCGCTGGGCTTCTACATCGCCTTTCGCTGGACCGATTTCACCGGCGGAGAGTCCGGTCTGCGCGGCGTCAAGCGCACCGCGCTCCTTGGCCTGGATCTGGACAATCAGCTCGCGTTCTACTATTTTTGCGCGGCGCTCGTGTACGCCGTCGCATGGATCATGCTGCGCGTGGTGCGCTCTCCGTTCGGCTCGGTGCTGGTGGCCATACGCGAGAACGAGCAGCGTGCCGGATTTGCCGGATACCCGGTGCGGCGCTACAAGCTCGCGGCATTCACGCTGTCGGCGACCGTAACCGGACTCGGCGGCGCGCTGTTCACCTTCCTCAAGCTGTTCGCCGCTGCCGACCCCCTGCATCCGAATTTCTCCGGCGAAATCCTGGCGATGTCCATCATCGGCGGCAGCGGCAGCTTCATGGGTCCGCCCCTGGGCGCCGCCTTCTATGCACTGTTCCGCGAACTCCTGTCGGGCTATACCGCCAGCTGGATGTTCTGGTTCGGGCTCCTGTTCATGGCATTCATCCTGTTCTCGCCATCGGGTTTGGTCGGCCTCGGAAAACGTCTGCTCGCGCCCTGGCGCAAAGAGGCCGAAACCCTGGCTGCGATGGCCTCGCGGGTGAAGCCCAACCCGTCGCAGGAGGTGCCGGCGAGCCTCGTGCAGGCGCAGCCGCCCGCGCGCGACGCGGTGCTGCTCGCGGCCGAGCAGGTGAGCAAGCGATTCGGCGACTTCAAGGCGGTAGCCGAGGTCAGCATCAGCCTGCGCCACGCGCGCCTGCATGCATTGATCGGCCCCAACGGGGCCGGCAAGACCACCCTGTTCAACATCCTTTCCGGCATGTACGCGCCGGAGAGCGGCAGCTTGAGCTACGACGGGCAGGCCGTCAAAGGACTGCGCTCCGATCGCTTCGCCGCGCTGGGCATCGCGCGTTCCTTCCAGATCACCAATCTGTTCCAGGGTCTGACCGTATTCGAGAATCTGCGCCTGGGCGTGCAGGCGCACGCGCCTCTGCGTTTCAACGCATGGCGGGCCAAAGAAACGCTGGAAGACGTGAATGCGGAAACGCGCGCGCTGGTGCGCTTTCTCGGGCTCGAAGGCGTCGAAGACGCGCTGGTGTCCAGCCTTTCCTACGGCGGACAGCGATTGATGGAAATCGGCGTGGCGCTGACGGCGCGCCCGAAGCTGCTGCTGCTCGATGAACCGCTTGCGGGGCTGGCCGCGGCCGAGCGCGAGCGCATCGTCGGCATGATACGCACACTGGCGCAGCACATGAGCGTGCTGCTCGTCGAACACGACATCGACCGGGTGTTCGAATTCGCCGACCGCATCACGGCCATGGCCAACGGCGTGGTGCTGATCGAGGGCAACGCCGATGAGGTCGCGAGCGACCGGCAGGTGCAGGAGGTCTACCTCGGCAGCGGACGCAAGGTGGTGATGCAGTCGCGCAGCGCCGCGCAGTCGGGCGAAGTGCTGCTGCGACTCGACCGCGTGAACACTTTCTACGGCAAGAGCCATATTCTGCACGACGTCAGCATGGAAGTGCGCGCGGGCGAGGTGACCGCGCTCCTCGGCCGCAATGGCGCCGGCAAGTCCTCTGCCTTCAAGAGCATCATGGGCCTGGTACCGACGACAAGCGGCACGGTGCACTTCGATGGCAAGCTTATCAGCGGCCAGACACCGGAACATATCGCCCGCGCCGGCCTCGGCCTCGTGCCCCAGGGGAGGAGGCTGTTTCCCGGCCTCACCGTCGCGGAGAATCTGCGCCTCGGCGGTCTTTCGCGCGGCGGCGGTGCCGGCGTGCGCGGCGCTGGCACCGGTGTGCACGGCGCTGGTGCCGGCGTGCGCGGCGCTGGCGCCGGCGTACATTGGGATCAGGAGCGCATCTTCAGCTACTTCCCCCTCATTCGCGACAAACTCGATACCAATGCGGACCTGCTCTCAGGCGGCGAGCAGCAGATGGTGGCGATCGCCCGCGCCCTCTCGGGCAACGTCAGGCTGCTGCTGCTGGACGAGCCGTTCGAGGGCCTGGCCCCCGCGGTCGTCGAGGAAGTGTTCAAGTCGCTCGACCAGCTGCGCGGCGAAATCGCCATCCTCATCATCGAGCACGACCTCGACCTGGTGCTGGCGCTGGCCGATCGGGCCTATGTGCTCGATCGCGGCCACGTTTCGCACACCGGGCCGGCCGAACCGCTGCTCTCCGATATAGAGTTCCGCAAGCAGGTGCTATGGATGTAGCCATTTCTTGTCATTGATCAGCCGGAGAATTGCCAACCATGAATGCTTCTGCGCAGGGATTGCGCGTGCTGGTCACCGCGGGCGCCGCCGGAATCGGCCGCGCCATCGCCCAGACTTTCGCCGTGCACGGCGCGCGCGTGCACATCTGCGATGTGGCCCAGCCGGCCCTGGATGCCTGCGCGCGCGAGCAGCCCGACATCAGCCGCAGCCTGGCCGACGTATCCCGGGTGGACGAGGTGGACAGGATGTTTGCCGACGTGAGGCGCGAACTCGGCGGTCTGGACGTCTTGATCAACAACGCCGGCATCGCCGGGCCCACGGCCAAAGTCGAGGATATCCAGCCGGCGGAATGGGAACGCTGCATCGCGGTCGACCTGAACGGAATGTTCTATTGCACGCGGCTCGCCATGCCCCTGCTCAAAGCCAACGGGCGTGAGCGCGGCGGCAGCGTGATCAACCTGTCTTCGGTGGCCGGGCGCATGGGCTTCGGCATGCGCACGCCCTACGCCGCCGCGAAATGGGCCGTGGTCGGCTTCACCAAGAGCCTGGCCATCGAGGCCGGGCCGGAGGGCATACGCGTGAACTGCATTCAGCCGGGCGATGTCGAGGGCGAGCGACAGGACCGCGTGATCGCGGCCAAGGCCGCTGCCCATGGCGTGAGCTTCGACGAGCAAAAGCAGACGCTGCTGGACACGATCTCGCTCAGGACGCTCGTCAGCGCCCAGGACATCGCCAACATGGCGCTGTTTCTCGCCACCGAGACTGGCAAGCACATCTCGGGGCAGGCTCTTTCGATTTGCGGCGACAAGCAGAAAGCCATTTAGCCAGGAGGAAGTCATGGAGAAAATCGCAATTATCGGCGCCGGACTGATCGGCCGCAGTTGGGCCATGGTGTTCGCGCGCGCCGGGCACGAAGTCGCGCTGTACGACATCGACGAAGGCGCGATCAAGACGAATCTCGCGGTCATCCGCGGCGCGCTCAAGGATTTGCGCGCCGCCGGCCTGCTGAATGATGCGCCGGAGCGCATCTACCGGCGCATCCGCGTCGCCGCGGGCCTGGAGGACGCGCTTGCCGGTGCCGACTACGTGCAGGAGAGCGTGTACGAAACGCTGGCGGCCAAGATCGCAATTTTCGCCGCAATGGACGCACTCGCCCCGCCGGGGACCATACTGGCGAGTTCCACTTCGACCATCCCGGCCTCGACGTTCACCAAAGGAC
>Ga0194060_10003759_pt1 | contig 10672 bp, 9 predicted proteins | sample SepL225m_MetaG_FD_163427 | JGI IMG/M metagenome (GOLD analysis project Ga0194060, IMG submission 163427) | Anoxic zone freshwater microbial communities from boreal shield lake in IISD Experimental Lakes Area, Ontario, Canada - Sep2016-L222-5m | ecosystem: Environmental > Aquatic > Freshwater >... | reverse complement strand
ATCTTAAACAATGGGGGGCTACCCCTTGTTAATTTCTCAGAATCCAGACCCCACCGTACCCGTACCCCCTGAAATTGCTCCTTTGCTTTGGTTGGGCTATACATAGTATTTTGCTCAAGGGGTGGGGCCTTCTCATATTTCCAGACTCGATTACTTACTCTATACATAAACACCCCCCGTCATCATTTCTATATAAAACAGGGGGGTATATATTTTTTAGAACTTATGACTGCTTCTCTCCCAATAGCAGTCGTTCATAACAGGGAATTTAGGGGTGTCTGACAGGCAGAAAACGGCCAATGGGAGACTTCGGCAAATTAATAAGGCCCCTCAGGGCCTTATTAATTGAGTATCACTTTGTTTGTTACTGCTCAACTTTGAACCACTCTTGAGTTCTGCCTAGAAGCGGTATACCTATGTAACCTCTGACATCCATCTTCTTGCCATCATCTGTCGACATTTTGACTGTGTAAGTATTACCATCTTTAGGATCTAGAATTTTGCCGCCGGACCAATATCCAGGCTTATCTGCTTTTAAGCCAGTCATTAATTTCATACCAACAATAGGTTGATCTTTTCGTTCGTCTTTACAAAGAGTGCAAGTCACTAATAATGGCTCGCCTGCAATGGGAAACACTTTTGTAATAGTTCCGTCAGCTACCCCTTGGTTAACATCAATCTTGATCAAGTAAAGGGGTTGACCAGTTTTATCGTCAATGGTCTTCCACGTGCCAAGGGCAGGGTCTTGCTGTTGGGCAAAGGCTGTCAAAGAAAGCCCTGCAATGGTCGCTACTACAAATGATTGGAACAATTTATTTTTAATATTCATCTTATTTCCTTTTGCTTAATTTTTGATTGATTGAAATGATCTGTTAAATAGTGCTAAGACTAGATATAGCGTGTTGATATTCATCTTTTAACTTTGTAACTCTTTTGGCAACTGAGGTGACCTCTGTAATGACCCCAATCCCCTGACCGCTACCCCAAATATCTTTCCAAGCCTTGGCGCCTTCAATGCTTCCCGAAAAATCCATTTTGCTTGGGTCTGAAACGGGTAGGTTATGTGGATCCAGGCCTGCTCGTGTAATGCTGTATTTCAGATAATTACCATGCACACCAGTAAAGAGGTTGGTATAAATAATGTCTTCTGCACCGGCTTGAATAATTGCATTCTTGTATTCCATTACTGCATTTGCTTCTTCTGTTGGAATAAAAGCGGATCCGATATAAGCAAAATCAGCACCCATAGCGCGGGCCGCCAAAATTGAGCGACCAGAAGCAATTGCACCACCTAGGGCAAGAGGGCCATTAAACCAAGCCCTAATTTCTTGAATGAGAGAGAAGGGACTTTGGGTACCAGCATGACCTCCTGCGCCGGCAGCAATGGCAATTAAGCCATCAGCACCTTTATCGATTGCCTTATGAGCAAATCGATTATTGATGACGTCATGCAAGACAACGGTTCCAGCAGAATGAGCTGCAGTATTGATTTCCTCTAAAGCCCCCAGGGATGTAATTAAAATAGGGGTTTTATGTTTAAGACAAATCTCTAGATCTGCTTGCAATCTCAAATTGCTTTTATGGGCAATCAGATTGATTGCAAAAGGTGCAGCAGGCTCATCTGGATTAGCGGCATCGTAGGCAGACAAAGATCGGGTGATCTCTGTAAGCCATTCATCTAATTGCTCTGTTGTCCTAGCATTTAGCGCAGGCATAGAGCCAATGATCCCCGCCGTACATTGGGCAACCACCATTTTGGGGTTACTAATAATGAAAAGCGGGGATGCAATTGCCGGTAAATTACCGCGTAATAAATACTTACGCAGCAATTCCGGAAGATGTTGATACCGACTACTCAAAACTTATAACCTAAGCTGAGACCCATGAGGACTGGGTTAACAGTAATTTTGGTTGTAGTGGTATTGCCTGATATAGGTACTCCCGCATAGCTAGAGCCAGAAGTAAAAGTGGCATTAGTGCTGATAGGAATATAGTCGACGTTTCCACGTAATGACCAATTGCTATTGATGTTGTAGATTGCACCAACAGTGACAGCTGGGTTCCAACTGGAACTTAAACTGACGCCACCGCCACCTAATGCGGTGGTTACAGGATTTGAACTAACCTTGGAATTGCTAAACCAAGTGTAGTTAACGCCGGCACCAACGTATGGACGGAATTGGTCTTCTGGCTTATTGAAGAAGTATTTTGCATAAACAGTTGGCGCCCATGCATTTGTGGTTGCACCAGAAGTATATGTGCCATTTGTACCATAGCCGATATTATTTGGTAGATTTAAGTTTAAATTTAATGCGGGTGGATATCCAGCAGCAAGCTCGGCGCCAATGTTATCAGTAAACATTTGCAAAACAGAGAAGGTAACCATGCTGCCATTTTGTACCGACCCTGATGCACCATTGGTAATGGCATTGAAAAGACCTGCATTAGGACCTGTTGAATTAGGTGCACTCAGAGACGAGTTAGTTTGAATATAACTGCCTCCAATGTATCCCACGGTATCACCTGCTTTTTGAGCTTGAGCCGCTCCAGCTATAAGACCCAAGGAGCTAATCCCCAGGAAAATACTTTTCTTAAGTTGCATGATGTCTCCAAAAAATATGCCAATCCAATATGGGTTAGGCTGTGTTTATCGAACTACTGTGTCTTTTTACAAATACTCGGTTGGGCTAAACCAATTCAAAAGTTTGGGTTTGTCTTATTTTTGTAACAAACTAGGCTAAACCCCTACTGGCTGATGCTATTTAGACAATCTTTTATAAAATTTATTTCCCGCTAGGTACAAAGGCGTCGGTATGAATATCTTTATCGCTTACCCCTAAGCGTCTCAATTCTTCTTGACTAGCTTTGACCATGGGGGCTGCACCGCACACGATCGCTGTGCTTGCTTGCACTTCTTCTAAAAGCTCTTTTGTGATCAGCGATGTGACTAGACCACGATCGCCTGTCCAATTACTTTCAGATGGCTCATCAGAAAGAATGACGCGTGTTTGAACGCGGCCAGAAGCTAGATTTTCAAGTTCTTTGAAAATTTCATCTGCAAAGTAGTCGCCTTGATGACGCACACCCAAAAGAATTAAAAAGCGTGCGCTAGTAGATTTCAAGAGGCGATCGCGCACTATTGACAGTACGGGTGCTAAGCCTGTCCCGCCAGCTACGCAGATCGCATTTGCATCAATATCTGCGGCACCCATGGAACCATAAGGGCCAATAAGAGTCATGAGTATGCCGGGCTTAGCGTTATGCCATAGATGCTCAGAGAAAGCGCCGCCTGGTATACGACGGATCAGAAAGCTTACCAATCTGTTCCCTCCAGGTAGTGGCTCTTGGCTAAAAGAATAAGAGCGTGCTAAATCGCTATCTTGCATGGATAAGTTTGCATACTGACCCGCCTCAAACTGTAATGCTTGGTCTAGCTCAATACTTAATGCCAGCACATCGCCTGGCAACTGTTTTGCTAATACTATTTTTCCAGCTCTATGCTCTGCGTGATCTGTATGTATTGAAATATGAAGGTTTGATCGAACTTTACTTTGACATGCAAGCACATAGCCTGAACGAAGTTCTTCCGCAGTTAGTGGCGAAAGAGCAAAGTCCATTAATGGCTTGATCTTTCCACTGACTAGTTTAGTTTTACATTGGCCGCAGGTTCCTACGCGGCAATTGTGGGGATACGGAACCCCATTCCTAAGTGCGGCAGCGAGTAACGTTTCATCCTGCTGTACATCAATAACCAGCTCCCCGTTATTAATATCAACTCGGCAAGGGTCAACTTTTTTTTGTTTAAAAATGGAGAACATGCGCAAGCCAATCGAATAGGTGGAAGTGAAAGAAGAGGGCGCTTATCCGTCTGGACGGAATAAGTGAATTGTTATGTGTTGGCTTTGATTCGAAGCCATACTAAAGTTGGGTTTCAGTGGTGTAACCCATACAATGCAGCGCACTACGCAAAGTTTGTGCAGTTATCGTGGTTGGAGTTGCAGGTTAGTTCCCGGCTCGTCTCCAACTAAATAGTTTGTAATGCAGACTTCCCTAGGGTTTTCCTTACACAATCCCACAACTTTAGTGGTGTTTTTTTTATTAGTTGAGACATCAGAATCCATTCACGTTCATGTTTAACTAGGAGGAAAAGTGAAACCCACTGCAAGTCACACATTAAAAGATGCACCCGACCAACACTTTCAGGATTTAATATCAGCGCCATTACTGGCGATTCCGACCGTGTTACTCTTTTTCGCTTGTTTAGCAGGCGTGTCGGGCGTTGCATATCTTGTTATTGAACACCGTATTCCAATGTTGGTCGGTACACTTATTAACGGAATCATTGCGTACTATTTTTTCAGCTCAACCCATGACAGTGCCCATGGCGCTATGTCAACCATCAAACCCCTCAATGACTTTTTTGGTGTAGTGAGCCTTTTGTTCTTTGGTCCCATTGCCACCTTAAGCGTAGGTCGATGGATTCATGTGCAGCACCACAGATACACTAACGTTGAAGGTAAGGACCCAGATTTTTTTGGTCACAAAATTGATTGGCTAATGCCTGTGCGCTGGGCAAACTTCGATTATTTTTATACGACCTATTTTCTGAAAAATGCTGGTCCTGAGTTGGTTCGTAAATTACTCCCTGGACTTATTCTCCAGATTTTATTTGTCATTGGTGCTACCTATACTGCCTTTGTATATGGATATGGTTGGGAAGCGGTGATGCTCTGGCTAGTCCCTTCACGAATCAGTTCATTTCTTTTTGTGGCCGTGTTTGTATATTTTCCACATGCTCCTTTTGCGGCCACATCAGAAGAGGATGAGTTCAAAGCCACATCAATCAGGGCCGGGTGGGAATGGTTGCTCTCACTACTCATGACCTATCAGAATTACCACTTGGTTCACCACCTCTATCCAGGCGCACCTTTCTACAGAATGATTCGTATATGGAATGCGCGCCACGACTTTCATATGGCTCAGAAACCTTACTTTGTTGCCCCTTTCTCGATAGCAAGAGAGGTTCCGGCTCCAAAGGTATGAATGTCATATAGGGTTGTTGGATTGATGCTTAAAAGTTGTAATTTGGGGGGGCTTGACCACTGGGTCTTGCCCTTCAAGGTCTTTACTATCAGTGAATGCCGTTTCTTATGACTAGAGGCGACTTGGACGAAATGGATTTACTTCTCTAGAGCAAGAGCCACGCCATTGCCTAGCGCCCAATAAATTGGGGGGCTCTCTTTTCAAAGAAAGAGTTGATGGCTTCTGCAAAGTCAGCCGTTTTGGAACTGGCTTCAAAATATTCACTCTCTAGTGCTAATTGATGTTCAAACGTATTTTCAAAACTTTTTCTAAATAGCCGCTTTAATTTCGCATAGGCAAGGGTAGGGCCTTTGGCAAGTTGTTCGGCTAAATCTATTGTGACTTTTGTGAGCTCTTCATTCGGAACTACTCGATTGATTAAACCAATTTCAAGAGCCTCTTTTGATATAAGCGTTTGACCAAGGAGGGCAAACTCAAAAGCCCTTCTAAGACCTATCAATCTTGGAAGATGCCAAGAACCACCAACATCACAGCTAGCGGCAACTTTTACATATGCGAGATTAAACGTTGTATTTTCTGCGGCAATCACTAAATCGCAAGCCAAGGCTAAACTGAGACTACCTCCAGCAACACTACCGTGTAGGCTGGCGATCACGATGGCATCCATATTGGTGAGCATGGTGACAGCACGATGCATGGGGTCGATGATTTCTTTAGCGGTACTCTCTGAGCCACTTTTAAACGCAGATAAAGACCCGCCGGCTCCAAAACAGCGACCCTCACCTGAGATAACAATAACCTTTACCGATTTTTCCTGATTAAGCTCTTTAACCCTTTCCTCAAGAGCGGTAGCCACGCTGACATCAATCGAATTGAGTTGTTGGGGTCTACTAAATGTGAGTTTTGCAATTCCATTATTTATATCAAGTAAGATCGGTGCGCTGTCCATCTTTTATACCTTTTTTTAAAGAATTAACCAGTAAAGTTACGACCGAAGATGTTTCTCGCTATCACCCATTTTTGAATCTCGTTGGCGCCTTCATAAATCTCACCAATTTTTGCATCTCGATAAATGGATTCAAGTGGCCATACCTCGCCGCTACCTAGCATCTCACGTGCAAAGCCATAACCACCACATACCTGAATAGCATCACGGGCAACATCTACAGCAAGTCTGCTGCCAGTGAGTTTTGCCATGGCACCTTCAACCACTGACTTTCCATGAATATCTTGTAACCAACCTGCTTTTTGATACATAGTACGGGCTTGTTCAATGCCAACTGCATGGTCTGCAAATTGATACTGCCAGTGCTGCATGCTGGCCAATTCTTTGCCGAATATTTTCCGTTTGCACATATAGGTGGTTGAAAAATCAAATGCAGCTTGAGCCATTGCGACACCAATAGCCCCAATTCCCATACGGCCAACAGCCAAAGCGGCTAAGGCAATACTCAGGCCGCCATTAACTTCACCAACGATATGATCTTCTGGAACAAATGCATCTGTAAATTCAATATCTGAAGTGAGTTGGGCATGGTTACCCATTTTGAGATCGGGATCAAATACCTTGACGCCAGGTGCTTTGAGCTTAGCAAATAGCATACTCAAGCCATCACCAGTCCTGCATAGCACTAAGATGTAATCGGCAACACAGGAGTTTGTGATCCATCTTTTACGACCATTAATCTTCCAACCACCCTCTACCTTGGTGGCTATGGTTTGCATTGTCTCTACTGATAAATCTGTACTAGCTTCTGGTTCGCTGGTGGCAAAAGACCCAATCCATTCACCTCTAATGAGAGATGGTAAATATTGGTCCCGTAATTCAGGTTTTGCACGTTCGAGCGTTTTACCCACCAGAATCGCTTGGCCGTCATATAAGGCTGAAGCCAGGCCCGGAGAATAGTATCCAAGCTCTTCTAGGACCGTAAGGGTCGCCAGAGTAGGAAACTCTAATCCCAAGCCTCCCACTGCTTTAATGTATGGAATTTTATAAATACCAGCGTCTGCTATAGCCTTCATTTCCTGATGAGGAAACGCATCTCGAGATTCTGGAGTGGTATTTAGTTTATGGGCAACGGGTCTGACTACGTCATCAGCGAACTCTCGTACTTGTTTACGAATTTGCTTTGTTTCTTCGGGTAGCCAAGCATCATTAAAGAGTGTATCGGCCCTACGAATTGGTAAATCATATGACATGAATAATCCCTTTTAATTATTAAGAATGAGATCAGCTGCTTTTTCGCCGATCATAATTGCAGCTGCATTAGTATTACCACCAACGATAGTTGGCATGATTGAGGCATCGACCACTCTTAAGTTATTTATTCCGCGAACTTTCAAGTTTGAATCGACGACAGCCATGTCATCTGAGCCCATTTTGCATGTGCCAACAGGGTGGTACAGGGTGTCAGCGCTTGACCGAATTACGGCTTCAATTTCGCTGTCAGTAGAGACGTTTGTAGTATTTATATCAGTTGGCTTAAGGCCGGCAATAGATTGTTGATTGAGAATATTTCTCGTGATCTTAAAGCCAGAGATGAGGGTGGCCATATCGTCTGGGTGATCGAAAAAATTAGGATCAATCACTGGTGGGGCATTAGCATCCAGACTATTGATGCTTACGGTTCCCCTGGATTTTGGTCTTAGGCAGGCAACATGGGTTGAAAATCCGTGACCCATGGACATTTTGCGCCCATGATCTTCAACCCTGGCCAGGATGAAATGCAACTGAATATCTGGAGCATTCAGTTCTGGTTTTGTTTTTAAAAATGCGCCTGCTTCAGCATAGTTTGTAGCAACAAAGCCTCTGCGTGTTGCTCTCCACTTTTTAATCTCTTTTATGAGATGAAGTCCTCCACCAATCGATAGACCAGCCAAATCAAGGTTATTGAGTTTAGAAACAAAAATAAAATCAATATGATCTTGGAGATTTTTCCCAACGCCTGGCAAAGCTAATTTCACTTCTATTCCAGCTTCTTGCAAGATCTTGGGATCACCAATTCCTGATAGCATTAAGAGTTGTGGTGATTGGAACGTTCCTGCCGAGATGATGACTTCCCTTTTCGCATGAGCAATCAAGACCTTTTTGTCTTGTTGGAATTCAATGCCTATGGCCGTCCCATTCTCAATGAGGATTTTTTTAACATGAGCATGCTGAATGACGTGGAGGTTTTTTCGCCTACCAAGGAAAGGTAATATAAAGGCGCGACCAGTTGAACAGCGCTCGCCGTTAACCATATTTACTTGAAATCGGCAAATACCTTCCTGCTCTTCACCATTAATATCGGCATTGAACTTATGACCTGCCTCCTGGCCTGCATCAATAAATTTTTGTGTGAACGGATTATCACTTCTTCCATCTGAAATATGCAGTGGCCCGCTTCTGCCGTGATATGGCGCACCGAATGTTTCGTTATTTTCTGAGCGCATGAAATAGGGCAGTACATCGTTGTATCCCCAACCAGGATTACCTAAACTTTCCCAATGATTAAAATCATTCTTATGTCCGCGTACATACGCCATGGCGTTGATGGCAGATGAACCGCCTAATCCCCGGCCTCGAGGCTGGTATCCCACGCGGCCATTGAGCCCTTTTTGGGGTACGGTATTAAATGCCCAATTGTGCTCATTTTTTTTGGGCATCAACGCAACGACTGCCATTGGAGCACGATGCAGTATGGTGTTTGCTTCCCCACCTGCCTCAAATAGCCCCACAGTGATCTTCGGGTTTTCACTTAGACGTGATGCAAGCGCTGCTCCTGCTGATCCACCACCCACGATTACGTAGTCAAATTGATATATCGTCATCTTCAATGCCTCCATCTGTCATTTTTTAATAACTAAGGGTTTTATTCTTGATGATTAAACGATCATGACTTTGTGGGGATGCCCCACTAAAGTATGGGTTTATGAACTATTTTTATGGGTTTAATACAACCCTATATAAACCCATTTCCCAGTGAAAGATTGGGGCGGTAGATCTAGCTTTCTGCTGAGTATTATTTTTTAGGAGACTAAAGTGACTCAAACCATGTTGGATCGCTTGCAACTGACTGCCACCCAGAAGCCAAATCATGTTTTTTCTACTTTTGAGGGTCGAAAAACAACATTCTCCGAGCTATGGCTGCATGCAAAGTCTATTGCAGCAGCATTAAAAAACTTTCAATTGATTGAAACTGAAAGAGTTCTTTATCTTGGCAAAAATTCTGACCGCTTAATCGAGATAATTTATGGGTGCGCAGCTGCTCGGAATACTTGTGTTGTGCTCAATTGGCGGCTGACAATCTCCGAGTTAATTGAAATATCCCAAGACGCTAAAAGTAAAATTATTTTTACAGATGCTGAAATGCTTCCTATGGCTACCAAGGTTGCCCAGGCTTGTGGAATTTCCCAAATCATCGTTATTGATGCAAAAGACCAGTGTGCTGCAACTGGTGGCATTGATTACGATAGCCTCCTATCTGATTTTGAGCCAATGGAGCCTATTTCATCGATCACGGCTGATGATGATTTCTTGCAGTTGTACACGAGCGGTACTACTGGCAGACCAAAAGGCGTCCCCCAAACCCATTCGATGCATCTATCTCAGCTAGTCCAATGGGAATCGACGCTTGGTCCTTGGCCTGAAGATGATTGCTGTCTGGTATTCATGCCTTTTTTTCATGCTGCTGGCATTACCTATCCACTATTTGCGATCAACTATGGAACTCAGGTTGAGATACACCGTGGTGCTGATATAAATCAAATTTCAGAATCCTTGCTTTCGGGATCCGTGACAACTATGGTAGCTGTTCCTACTTTGCTTTCGGTCTTTACAACCACATTTGCACCGGGACAAGTGACAAGCTTGAGGACTATTCACTATGGGGGTTCTAGAGTTAGTCCAATTGTTTTAAAAGAAGCAATACGAATCTTTGCATGCGATTTTGTACAAATCTATGCTGCTACAGAAACTACTGCAGCATTGTCTATATTGGGCCCAAAGGATCATCACGATCAGGCTTTGGCGAGTTCATGTGGAAAGCCCAGTAGCTTGGCAAAAATTAAAGTTATTGACAGCAATCACAATATCCTTGCCCCAAATGAAGTAGGGGAGATAGCAATTAAGTCAGAATCGGTTATGAAAGGCTATTGGTGTAATGAAGAAGCATCGAAGGCGGTTTTAATCGATGGCTGGTATCACACAGGAGATCTTGGTAAACAAGATGAAAATGGCTATCTATATATCGTTGATAGACTCAAGGATATGATCATATCTGGAGGGGAAAATGTCTATTCCGCTGAGGTTGAAAATGTCCTAGCTGCTCATCCAGCTATTTTTGAACATTCTGTCATAGGGACCCCAGACAGCCATTTTATAGAACTGGTTACTGCGATCGTTGTATTAAGGCAGGGCATGACACTTACCCTTGAGCAATTGCAAGAATTTGCTCGAATGAAGCTCGCTGGGTATAAGATTCCTCGTAAACTGGTTTTTGTTGATGCCTTGCCAAAAAATTCACTTGGGAAGATACAAAAACAGCAATTGCGGAAAACGATAGAAGCTCTCGTATGATTATTTCTCGAAAACAATTGGCAATTCTTGATGGGGTTTAAGGATGAATGCATCCAAAACTAAAGAGTTAAT
>Ga0194060_10003758_pt1 | contig 10673 bp, 7 predicted proteins | sample SepL225m_MetaG_FD_163427 | JGI IMG/M metagenome (GOLD analysis project Ga0194060, IMG submission 163427) | Anoxic zone freshwater microbial communities from boreal shield lake in IISD Experimental Lakes Area, Ontario, Canada - Sep2016-L222-5m | ecosystem: Environmental > Aquatic > Freshwater >... | reverse complement strand
ATGCTGGAAACAACTCCCGCGCCCAGGCGATTTCATCCCTGTTTTCAGCTACATGCGACTGGATCCAGACCTCCGGGTACCGATGCGCCAACTCACCCGCGCCACGCAACTGCTCGTCGCTACAACTCGGCGCAAAGCGCGGTGTGATGGCGTAACCCAATCGGTCTTTGCCATGCCACTTTTGCAGCAAGGCCTCTGAATCCATCAGACTTTGCTCGCAGGCATTGCGTGAACCGTCGGGCGCGGCGCGGTTGAGCACACCTGCCGGGGCGTGGCGGTCCATCAGGCACAAGCCGCTGATCAGCCTCATACGGCGCTGCTGCGCCTCACAAAACAGAGCTTCGACCGACTCGGTGCTGCAGGTGGCAAAGCTCAGCGCTGTAGTAACGCCATTGCGCAGCAACTCATCCAGAAAGAACTGTGCCGCCTCGGCGCTGTACTGGGCAGACGAAAAGCGCTGTTCTTCCGGAAAGGTGTAGTGCTCAAGCCAGGGCAGCAAACCGTCGGCGGGCGAGCCAATCACGTTGGTCTGCGCAAAGTGGTTGTGCATGTCGACAAAGCCCGGCGCGATGATGCGACCGGGCAAGTGCTCGGTTGGCACGGCCTCAAAACGCGCCTTGAGCTGGTGATACGGCCCGCACGCCTGCACCCGCTGTTGGTCCGCGGCATCCGGCCCGACCACCAGCAGGCCGTCTTCTTCCAGCGCGGCACAGGCGCCTTGCTCGCATTCAGCTGTGAACGAGAGAATGGATGCGCGGTAAGCCTTCATGAGCAGGAGTCTAGAGCAAAGTCAGCCAAGTTTGAGTGTTCGCGTACGCCAGGGACCGGCGCTGCACCGCGACCTAGGGCCTGCGATAATGCGCGCCATGAATACCGCAACCCCCTCTCCGGCGCCGACCCTGGCGCAGCTTTGGCGTCCGATTCTGGCCATGTTGATCGTCATTGTGTCGTCCAACTACCTGGTGCAATTTCCGATCAACGACTGGCTAACCTTGGGTGCGTTCACTTTTCCCGTCGCTTTTCTGGTCACCGACCTGACGAATCGAGCTGTCGGTGCGCAAGCAGCCCGGCGCGTCGCCTGGATCGGCTTTTCCATTGCGGTCATCGTGTCTCTGGCACTGGCGCCCTGGCGTATCGCTGTCGCCTCGGGGGTGGCCTTCATCATAGGGCAACTGCTTGACATCGTGGCCTTCAACCGTTTGCGCACACTGTCATGGTGGAAAGCGCCCTTCTTCGGCTCACTGGTGGCATCGGTGATCGACACGGGCCTCTTCTTCTTCCTGGCGTTTGCCGGCACCGACCTGGACTGGCGAACACTCGCCGCTGGCGACCTTGGCATCAAGTGGCTGATGGCCGCCGTCCTGCTGGCACCTTACCGCTTGATGCTGCCGAGCCTGCAGCGCTGGGTGCCGGTGGCCTGAGCTCAGACAAAGGTCTCAAAACACGCGTCGAGTCGGTCCAGATAAGCCGCTTTGGCTGTCGCATCAACAAAGCTGGCTTCGAAGCTGTTGCGCGCCAGCTGGTAGGCGTGCTGTGCCGTCAGGCCCAGTGCAGCAAAGGTTTCGCAAAAGTTCCGGTTGATGTAGCCACCAAAATAAGCCGGGTCATCCGAATTGACCGTAGCCACGATACCTGCGTCCAGCATGCGCCCCAGGTTGTGTTCGGCCAGATTCTGAAAGACGCGCAGCTTGAGATTGGAAAGCGGGCAAACGGTCAGGGCGATACGGTCCTTGACCAGGCGCGCAATCAAGGCTGGGTCCTGCATGGCCTGCACTCCGTGATCGATGCGCTCCACCTTGAGCACATCAAGCGCGCTCCAGATGTAAGCGGGTGGACCTTCTTCACCCGCATGGGCCACCAGCCGAAAGCCGAGTTGGCGCGCCCTGGCAAAGACCTGGGCAAATTTTTCAGGCGGATGGCCAACCTCGCTTGACGCCAAGCCGACGCCAAGCAGTTTGTCGCGGTACGGCATGGCCTGCTCCAGACATTCAAAGGCCTCACGCTCGCTCAAGTGCCGCAAAAAGCACAGGATCAGCGACGAATCGATACCAAATTGGGCACGCCCGGCAACACAGGCGCGGTGCAAACCATTGATGACAAGATCGGCGCTCAGACCGTGACCAGTATGCGTCTGCGTATCAAAAAATATTTCGGCATGCAGCACATGGTCGGCCGCAGCGCGCGCCAGATAGGCTAGCGTCATGTCGTAAAAATCCTGCTCGGTGCGCAGCACCAGCGTGCCCTCGTGGTAAATGTCGAGAAAACTCTGCAGATCATCGAACACATAGGCGCGCCGCAATGCCGCCACATCAGGGTAGGCCATGGGCAGGCCGTTGCGCTGCGCCAGCGCAAACATCAGCTCGGGCTCCAGCGAACCTTCGATGTGCATGTGCAGTTCGGCCTTGGGCATGAGCCGCAGCAAGTCTGGCAAACGCTGGGCCGCCACTGGTTTGATTTTGAGCATGATCTCCCCGTCAATTGGCAAGAAAAAGGCCACCAAGTGTATGTCCTTGGCGGCCTTTGTAAGGGGTTATGGTGGCGGATAGGTGTCCGCTCGAAAATTGACAGCCACATCGATAGCTTTACGAACCAACTAATGACAATGTCATTACAGTCTGCTACAGTCGCTCCATCTCAAGGAGAAATCCACATGCACGCCGTCACCGACGCCAAACGCGAAACGCTCAACATTCGCATCAAACCCGAAGTTCGCGATCTGATTGACCGTGCAGCAAAGTCACGCGGCAAGAACCGCACTGATTTCATTCTGGACTCTGCCCGTGTTGCGGCAGAAGACACCCTGCTCGACCAGGTAATCATGACCGTGAGTCCGCAAGCCTTTGAGCAATTTCAGGCCCGATTGGATATGCAGCCCAAACCTAATGACCGTTTACTGAAGACGATGCTCACACCCGCACCGTGGGAACGTGAATGAAGTTGACGGCACCGATGCCGTTGACAGAGCATCATGTGACAGAAGGTTTTTCCTGTGGTGCCGACAGCCTGGACCGGTGGCTCAAACGCCGAAGCCTGAAGAACCAGATTCAAGGTGCTTCCCGAACTTACGTGGTTTGTGATGAGGCGCGGGTTGTCGCTTACTACGCACTGGCTTCTGGCGTCGTCACCACGACGCAGGCCACAGGTCGGTTTCGCCGCAACATGCCAGATCCCATTCCAGTGGTCGTTTTGGGCCGCCTGGCTGTTGACCAATCGTTGCATGGCAAGGGTTTCGGTCGTTCTTTGATTCGAGATGCCGGCATGCGCGTCATTCACGCAGCCGACGCCATTGGCATTCGAGGAATGACAGTTCACGCCCTCTCAGATGAGGCAGCAGCTTTCTATGAAAAAGTCGGCTTTGAGTCTTCGCCACTGGAGTCGCACCTGCTGATGACTACCTTGGCTGACCTTGTTGCGGTTGGTGGGGAGTTGCCAGCGACGTGAACTGGATCGGCGCCCTATCTATCAAAGACCGATGGGCGGACCGATCGAAAGCTGTGGACCTTGGTTCAAATCCGCATTCCACACTTGAACCGCCGTCCGCATTTTTTCCACCCGTTGTCTTTGGGACAAAGACAAGCCTTCATGGAGTACCACCAACTCAATCGGAAGGAAACCCCTGGACACCAAACATCTGAGGCAAGAACTACTGGCAGCCCGTTGGGTCGCGCTTCAAATATAGGCTCAGAAAGGGCGTCGGTGGGAGTGAACTGGCGGGCGAAACGCATGATCAAATTGAAGCGCCGACAGCTGACTGTCGTGGCAACCCGCACCCGACCGAGACGGCCACGCTTGATCTCGATGGCGGTCATTGGATTGACGCGAAAATCAGCAGCGGTCAGTCTCGTTTGATACTCACTACACTGGATGTCAGAATTGAATGTAAGTTAGCCTGACTTGACTTAGGACAACACTTCAAGAATGGATCATAAATAGTGACCGTTTGTTGGGAGCGACAGATTCAGTTCTTGGCGAATTGGTCGAAAGACACGTGTCGACCAAATCCTATAAGCGTTGTGGACATGGTGCGGCAGCTTGATAGCGTTTCGATCAATTGATCGTCCAAGGAGGAAGCAGACGTGAGCGAAGCAACGCAGGTAATCGCCGGTGAAGATCAGCTCGCCAACGAGCGCTACTTTGGCATTGGTGTGATAGCGGCCGTGATTGCCAACGTGCTCTTTGGCGTACAGCGCTTCGCCACCGAAATGCTTGGAACCCGGGAGACTGGATGGTGGGTCAATGTCTTCGGCACGGTGACGCTGGCTGCCCTCTACTTCTACTATAAGGCTGGCCAAAGCCAACGATTCCGCCTGTGCGTGCATCTGGGGATCGGCCTATGCGCGATTTGCCTACTGGTACCTGTCCGCTACGGCATGATTTCCTCTTCATGGTGGCTGACTGTCCTTCCACTGACGGCAGTTCTTCTGATGGGGGTGCGACATGGCATGGTCTGGGCTGGGATAAGCATGGTGATGATGGTTTGCGTTGATTTGCTGGCACCAAGTCTGATGGTGGCCAATCCCGCTGGCGAGACCGTCATCGAAGCTGCTGGAAGCCGGGCCATGCTTGTCCTTCTACTATTCGGAATCGCTACGCGTTCACGCTGGGTGGCGGAGCGCCAGACCTTTGAACTTCGCCACGCGCGCGATGCAGCCCAGGGAGCGAACACGGCCAAAAGTGAGTTTCTGGCCAATATGTCCCACGAGATTCGCACCCCCATGAACGGAGTGCTTGGCATGGCGGGCCTGCTTCTGGAAAGCGATCTCAATCAGGAACAGCGGAGTTACGCCCGCAGTATTGCCCATTCGGGGGAAGCACTGCTTGCCCTCATCAACGATATCCTCGACCTGTCCAAGATTGAGGCTGGCCACATGGAGTTTGAATTCCATCCCTTCTCTTTGGAAACGCTGGTCGATTCCGTGGTGGCCGTCTTGCGCATACGCGCCCAGGACAGGGGAATTGGCTTTAAGGTTGTCTTGCCACCCAATGGTTCCGTTGACTACGTCGGTGACAGTCTTCGCATTCGACAGGTCCTTTTTAACCTGGTGGGCAATGCAGTCAAGTTCACGAAGCATGGTGAAGTGAGACTAGCCGTTAGCACTACCCCCCGTGGACTTCGTTTTGAAGTGCAAGATTCCGGGATCGGAATCTCCAAAGATGGTCTGCAGAAGCTTTTCTCCAACTTTGTCCAGGTCGATTCATCCACCTCGCGAAAGTTTGGCGGTACGGGCTTGGGCTTGGTGATCTGCAAGAAGTTGGTCGAGGGCATGCAGGGATCCATTGGTGTTGACAGCGAACTTGGCAAAGGCAGTTGCTTCTGGTTTGAGTTGCCACTCGAGCAAGTCGACAGCAAAGTATCTGTGAGTTCTTTTGATCTTCCCGATGGTGGGTGGGCATTCAAGTACACGGGTCTACCTCCGCAAACTGTCCCTGGAACGCTTGAAGCGATTCCCGACGGGCCAATCGGGAAGGCGACCAGGGTGGAAGACGATCGACTGCCCATTCTGTTGGTAGAGGACCATCCCATCAACCAGAAACTTGCCTTGGTCCTCTTGCAACGTTTGGGCTACACCGCTGAATTGGCAGAGGACGGCGAGCAGGGAGTAAAGGCAGCGAACAGCAAACGCTACGCGCTCATTCTGATGGACGTGCAAATGCCTGTAATGAACGGGTTCGATGCCACTCGAGCCATTCGGTCTGGGGGCGGACTCAACGCTGACACCGTGATCATCGCTTTGACGGCGAACGCCATGCAGTCCGACAAGGATGCATGCATGGAAGCCGGAATGAATGACTTTTTGACGAAGCCATTTAGCAAAGAAGGCCTCGCCGAGTGCATTCTGAAGAATTTCGCTGGAGTTCAGTAGAACTGAGCATTCAATGATCCTCAAGCGCCTGTTCTTCGATTGCCTCCAAATTGTTGCTAGGAAGCAGCCATACAATTTGGTGAGGCGGCGCATTTTGCCGCTCGACATCCGCTACCGTTTCGACGATCTCTGCACACAACCCTGGCCCCAATAGGAATGCCATGAAGATCCTGCAAACTACGCTCAAAAATTGCCAGCCCGAACAGCAGCAACTAGAACCCCTGATAGCTCTGTCGCCGAGCCTCGTCCTCGTTTTCGCAGCGCCGGCCTTTTTTGCTCCGGGCGGAGGCGCGGCACAACTGGCGGACACTTTCCAGCAGGCGAAGGTGATTGGTTGTTCGACTGCAGGTGAGATCGATACCTGCGGTGTTCAAGACAACTGTGCCGTCATCACCGCGGTCAGGTTCGAAAAATCGCGCCTTGTCGCTGGCTCGACCGACCTCGTCGACATGGCCGATTCGCTCGACGCAGGCAAGCGTCTGGCCAATGAGCTCGTTGGCCCCGACCTGCGCGCAGTCCTGGTATTCGGACAGGGACTCAACATCAATGGCAGCGCGCTGGTCGATGGTATGACCGAAGTACTCGGTACGGATTTGCCAATCACCGGTGGCTTGGCTGGAGACAACGGCGCATTTGCCAGGACGTGGACTCTGGGCAAGAACGGCGTGTCGGATCGCGCCCTGGTGGCTATCGGACTGTCAGGCGAGGACCTGCATGTAGGCCACGGTTCCTTCGGCGGCTGGGAGCCATTCGGCCCGGCACGTCGTGTTACGCGCTGTGAAAATAACGTCCTGTTCGAACTCGATGGTGCGCCAGCGCTCGACGTCTACAAGCGCTATCTCGGCGACTACGCGAAGGACCTACCAGCTTCGGGCCTGCTATTCCCCTTCGCCATGATGGGCGACGACCAAAATACTGCAGGTCTGATCCGCACCATTCTGGGCGTTGACGACGCGCAGGGTAGCCTGACTTTGGCCGGTGAAATTGTCCAAGGCGGCTATCTGAAGCTCATGCATGCCTCCACAGATGCGCTTGTCGATGGTGCCGAAGTCGCAGCCAAAGCGATTGCAACCGTGGCCAAACTATCAGGTCCGTCTCTGGCTATTTTGGTTTCATGCGTAGGCCGCAAGCTGGTCATGGGCGATCGTGTGGACGAGGAAGTTGAAGCGGTTGCTGATGTCCTCGGTAAAGACGTCGTTCCGACGGGTTTCTACTCCTACGGGGAAATTAGCCCGTTTTCGCCTGGAGCTTCGTGCAAGTTGCACAACCAGACAATGACTATCACGACGTTTGCAGAGTCTTGAAAACAAGCCACCCTCAGAGGTAAGTGTGCACAAGACCCTGATGCGTCAGTTGCGCAAGATGCTCGGCATCGACGACACCGTGCAGTTGCAACATTTTCTCGATGGTCTGTCAGCATTTGCTGATCAGGAGAGGATGCCCGAAGCAGTGCGCGTCGGCGTGGTCGGCTTGGGTGCTTTCATCGAGCGCATTGCCGACACTTACGAGCAGTATGATCGCTATCAAGTCCTCAGTACGCGAAGTTTGGAGATCAGTTCTGAGGAACTCACCCAAGCGAACAACAAGCTTAAGGCCGAACTGGTCAGCCGCGAGAATGCTATTCGGCGCTTGACTGGCACGGCCCATGCGCTTCAGGGAGGCGTCGACCTAAAGAGCAAACCAGACGACTCCGATAACCTGGACGGTTTGATCGAGGTCGTTACAGGCCTGATCGACTTTCGCCTAGAGAGTGAAAAGGCTGTACGGACTGCCCAGCGTGAGCTCGAAAACCAGAAGACAGCTCTCGATCAGCACGCTATCGTCAGCATCACCGATCTCAGTGGCACTATCGTCTATGCCAACGACAAGTTTTGCCAAGTCAGCCGTTTCACGCGCGACGAATTGCTCGGGAGAAGCCATCGTATCGTCAACTCGGGCATCCATTCACCCGAATTTTTTGCCGCTATGTGGGAAACGATTACTGCTGGACGCATTTGGCAGGGGGAAATCTGCAACCGCACAAAGGACGGCAAACTTTACTGGGTGGCGGCGACCATCGTTCCTTTCCTGGACGAAACCGGTAGGCCCTACCAATTCGCTGGCATCCGGACCGATGTCACACAATTGAAACATATGCGCGATGAACTGGAGGATCAACTCCACTTCGTGCAGGAACTGATCGACGCAATTCCGCTGCCAACTTACTTCAAAGATGTTAACGGCCACTATCTCGGCGTGAACCGCGCATTTGAGGCCGCTTTCAATCGCACGCGCCAGGAACTCGTCGGACGCACGGCGTTTGATCTGCTCGACTCCGACGATGCTGCATTTCACACTGCGAAGGACCAGCAGCTCTTCGCCGATCCACATCCTCAGAGTTACGAAGTCGTGATGCCGATCGGTACCGAGGGTAGGCGCGTCCTGCTCTACCACAAAGCGCCGCTGACGCGCCAGGACGGTAGCACGCGAGGACTGGTTGGCGTCATTCTGGACTTCACCGACCGCCACCTCGCAGAACGAGAACTGATCAAGGCCAAGGAAGCGGCTGATGCTGCGAGCCGCGCGAAGAGCGATTTCCTCGCCAACATGAGCCACGAAATTCGCACACCGATGAATGGCATTCTCGGCATGACGGAACTTACGCTGGATACTGAACTTACTGATGTACAGCGCGAGTATCAGGGCATCGTCAAGTCGTCGGCCGAGGCCTTGCTGTCCGTAATCAACGACATCCTCGACTTCTCCAAGATCGAAGCTGGCAAACTTGCAATCGATGAAACTGCCTTCGATATCCAGGACATGCTCGGTGCCGCACTTAAGAGCATTGCCGCGCGAGCACACGGGAAGGGGCTCGAACTGGCGTGCTGCGTCGCACCAGATCTGCCCGATAGAGCCCTTGGTGACCCCGGCAGGTTGCGCCAGGTATTGCTCAACCTGATCGGTAACGCCGTTAAGTTCACCGAGCGCGGCGAAGTCGTTGTCACTGTCGGCATCGATGAGAGACTCGCCGATGCCATGGTTGTACGATTCTCTGTGCGCGATACCGGCATCGGCATTCCGGCCGATAAGCAACAACTTATTTTCGAGTCGTTTTCCCAGGAGGATACGTCGATCACCCGCAAGTACGGCGGCACGGGACTGGGCCTCACGATCTCCCAGCGCCTGGTCGATATGATGCACGGCCGCATCTGGGTAGAAAGCGAACCTGGCCGGGGCAGCACTTTTCACTTTACCGCACGGCTGGTGTATGCATCGGGCGATGCCGCCAATATTCTACCGGTACCGCACGCAAGCCTGGTCGGATTGATGGCACTCATCGTGGACGACAACAAAGCCAATCGCAGCATTCTGGTCGAAATCCTCCGCGGCTGGGGTATCCAAACCACTGCAGTGGAGGGTGGAATAGAAGCAATCGCCGCCATCGAGGCGGCCACTAAACCCTACACATTGATGCTGCTCGATGCCATGATGCCCGGCCTTGATGGCTTTGAAACGGCAACCATTGTCAGCACTCTCCCGACGGAACGCCAGCCAACCATGATCATGCTGTCGTCAGGTGGCCTCTTCGACGCAGAAAAATGGCGCAGCGTCGGAATTACCAGTTTTGCCACGAAGCCGGTTCTACAAAGCGAGTTACTGGACCTTCTGCTTTCGTCACTCAACCCGCTGCTGCGCAAGCGACATGCGACCAATCCAGCCATTGCTGTGCCAACCTTCGAACTTCCAGCCATGGCTATCTTGGTCGTTGAGGATCATCCGGTCAATCAGACACTCGCGCTAAACCTGCTTGACAAGTGGGGGCAGCGCCCGACGTTGGCACAGGATGGTCGAGAAGCCATAGATAAGCTCAGGGCACATCGCTACGATCTTGTACTGATGGATATGCAGATGCCAGTGATGGGGGGTATCGAGGCGACCCAACGTTTCCGTGCGCAAGAAACCGGTCAGCGCACCCCCATTGTCGCCATGACCGCCAACGCGATGGAAGGTGATCGAGAGACGTGTATTGCGGCTGGTATGGACGACTACCTTAGCAAACCGATACGTTCCGCCGAACTGTTGGCGATCCTCGAACGCTTTGCGCCAACTCGCCCTTTCGTCAGGAACTTCGACTATGCCCAAGCGGTAGCTGAAGAGGACAATGAAATTGTCGCGATCGTCACGCCGACGTTTCTTGCCACCTTCCCCCTTGATGTCGTTTCCTTGCGCAGAGCACTCGCTACCGGCGACCTGGCGGGCCTGCACCGGACTGCCCACTCGATCAAGGGCACATGCGCCCTCTTCGGCGCAACACCAATCATGCAAACGGCACGAACCATCGAGCAGTACGATCCGATACGTGACATTGACCTCAATGTTGATGCCATGATCACTACATTGGAAACAGATTTTGAAAAGTTATCCGTTTGTCTGCGTGCCCACTTGGCTATCAGACCGACCTGAAGCCTGAGACAATGCCAACTCGGATGAAGTTGCCGCTGTAGGATTTGGTCAAAGTAGTCGAAATTTCACAAATCTTAATGACGTGCCGATCTGCCTGTGATTCTTGATGATGTGCTTATGGTTTCCGGCGATTAGCGGGCTGGCTGCAACTTCAAGGCATTGGCTCCGTCTTATGTCAATGGGCAGGTCCATTTGGACAAGCTTTGATTGACCGCTCCCGAAATTTTCGACTGACCGATTTGGGCACTTATGGATAGCTATTCATAAGTGTAGAGTAGAGATGTGGCGCGGTGGCTGTAGGGTTGGCATATCTGTTGACCGACTCTTTCGATTGCCGGTGCCTTACTGTCCAAACCATGGCTCCGT
>Ga0194060_10003757_pt1 | contig 10673 bp, 9 predicted proteins | sample SepL225m_MetaG_FD_163427 | JGI IMG/M metagenome (GOLD analysis project Ga0194060, IMG submission 163427) | Anoxic zone freshwater microbial communities from boreal shield lake in IISD Experimental Lakes Area, Ontario, Canada - Sep2016-L222-5m | ecosystem: Environmental > Aquatic > Freshwater >... | reverse complement strand
CCGGATATCTATGTAGTCTCAATTACCAACGGTAGCACGCTGAAATTATCTGATCTCAGAGGGAAAGTAGTATTACTCAATTTTTGGGCGACATGGTGCCCACCATGCCGTGAAGAGATACCTTCCATGATGAAACTGAACAGTTTTATGACTGGTAAGCCGTTTCAGATGGTGGCTGTCTCAATTGATGAAGGAGGTAAACCGCGCATAGACTCTTTTTTTAAAGAGACCGGTTTGTTTCTTCCGACTTACCTTGATGAAAGCGCCAACTCGACTAAATCGTATGGCGTCACCGGTGTTCCTGAGTCATTCATTATCGATAAGCAGGGTATTCTGATTAAGAAAGTCGTTGGTGGTTTTGCCTGGGACTCCCCTGAAGCTGTCGCCTTTATTGAAGGGCTGATGAAATAGGAGCCCTATGATAGGCCAGGAAGTAACTTATATCGGGGCTTTTGTTGCCGGTCTGCTGTCGTTTCTGTCGCCGTGCGTATTTCCGTTAATTCCTTCCTATATCACCTACATAACCGGCATTTCCTTTGCGGATCTTCAGGCAGAGCATCCTTCAGATGTAATTCGGCATAAATCAATTTTTCACTCACTCTGCTTTGTCTGCGGTTTTACCGCTGTATTTGTGCTGTTGGGCGCATCTGCGACATATATCGGTTCATTCCTGCACGAGAACGCCACCATCATCAGAAAGGTAGGTGGCGTTCTCCTAGTTTTACTAGGTCTTCACGTGACCGGTATTTTGCACCTCAAATTTCTTCTGGGTGAAAAAAAAGTTTCAATCAAACACAAACCGGCAGGGTATGTCGGCAGTTTCCTGGTCGGCGTTGCATTTGCGGCTGGCTGGACTCCCTGTATAGGTCCGATTCTTGCCGCAATTTTGGCTGTTGCTGCAACAGAGGAAAATGTCTTTCATGGTATTTTGTTACTGTTACTCTATTCAATGGGTTTGGGTGTCCCCTTTATTTTTTCGGCGTTTGCCATGCATCGTTTTCTGCTTATATTCAACCGCTTCAAAAAATACATCCATGTTTTTGAAATAATTACCGGAATATTTCTGATGGTGATTGGCGTACTGATTTATACCAACTGGCTTTCTCGGCTTTCAGGGTATGTTACCCTGTTTTACAAGGGGTTTGAGTGAAAGCACATCGCGCACCACATTCAATTCAGTTGACTGTTTCGCAACTTGTCGTAACAGAAGCTTTTTATGCCGGTATTCTGGATCTACCTGTCAGGCGATCGTTCACATCAAAGGGTGCTCCTGACCATCTGGTTATTGATATGGACGGGATGGCAATTGTGTTTGTAGAAGAGGCCGATGTCATTAAGGTACACCCTCTTCTGGAGCCGCGTTTCAGCATGTTTCCGAGAGGTATCGGTGTTACGCTCCATTTTGAGGTTACCGATATTGAGGATATACGTGATGCAATAATGGAGGAAGAACTGGAAATCCTCTATCAGCTTGAGATAAAGCCGTATGGAGTTAAGGAGATGTGGTGCTTTGATCCGGATGGTTATCTGATCGTCCTTGATGAATTACTGCCGATACAGAAAAAAGCGTGAGTTCATAGCGCCGTTAAGGAATATTTTCTGATGAATGAAATTATTTTTCTGCTGCTTGTTTTTGCTCTTCCGGCAGCCATAGGTTTCAAAATGTCCTTATCGCGTGGTAAAAACCCACTTCTGTGGGGACTTTTGTGCGTGTTTCCATTTTTTATTATCGTTCTTTATTTTGATAAGCCAAAACATGAAATCAAGGGACATTTTCGCCTGTGTGCTCAGTGTGGAGAAATTATTCGCTGGAAGGCCAAGATTTGTAAATATTGTGGTTATCAATTCTATTAATTGATTCTTGCCAAAATGTCTCTGTTTGCAGTATCTTTCCACGGTGTAATACTTTCATATAATTTAACTTGGAGGAAGCATGGCCAGTGTACCGGGCAAGACAAAATTTCAGATCGATTTCCGTCAGCATTTGCGTGACCAGAACATCAGTGGCAATCTTGTGCATCTACTCTGCGAGATTGCCGAGGCAAGCAAATATGTAATTAATGCCGTTCGCACAGGAGACCTTGGTGTCGCCGGAACCTCTAACCTCTACGGAGAAGAGCAGCTTGCGCTTGATGTCCTTTCAGATCGAATCTTGCGAAAACGTCTGCAGCACTCTGGAGTTGTCTGTAACATTGCATCTGAAGAGATGGATGAAATATTTCAGGTGACCAGCAATCCGAAAGGGATGTTTTCCGTAGCTTATGATCCATTGGATGGTTCTTCACTGGTTGATGTAAATCTGGCTGTCGGCACTATTGTCGGTATCTATCAGGGCAACGATCTGTTTCAGCCTGGTAGAAAAATGATCGGCTCTATGTATATACTTTATGGACCACGGGTTTCTCTTGTTTATTCGGTCGGAAAGGGGGTTTTCGAATTTACGATGAATCAACTGATGGAATATACTCTAACACGTGAAAATATCCAGATGCAGACATCCGGCGATATGTATTCACCCGGTGGTCTGCGCAGAAAATATAGTGAGGGGAATGAGCGATTCGTCCGATACCTCGAAGAAAAAGGCTCGAAATTGCGCTATTCGGGTGGATTTGTGCCTGACATCAATCAGATTTTGATAAAAGGAAAGGGCGTGTTCATGTACCCGGCGCTGAGTGATTCTCCGAACGGCAAGCTGCGCCTCCTGTTTGAACTTAACCCGATGGCATTTTTGATAGAACAGGCCGGAGGAGCCGCGACCAATGGTGAAATTCCGATCCTTGATATTGTTCCGGATGGTCTTGAACAGCGCTGTCCTGTATACATCGGCTGCAAGGATGATGTTGCAAGGGCTGGCGAGTTTTTGCAGAGTGTAGACTAGAAGAGGATCGTTATGTCGGACTCAGACACCACGATCAATATTCTGCCGCAGCGTCTTTGCAGTGAGGTTCAACTCTTCGATCTCTGCGATCTTACCTCGTTGGCTGCAAAATCGGGCGATTTTGTTCTGATCAGGAATTGCTGATTCGTTTCGAGAAAATAGCGGATGATGAGCTGGGTACTTCGGAACGGTATGTCTTGGATGAGCTTGATGATTCAGAACCGGATGAGGATGCTTACTACGAAGATGATGCCGGTTTAGAGAATGAATCTTTAGACTGTGACGACGATAAGCGCTGGCGAAATTAAGAGTAGTCGAAAATTTTCAAATACGCTTCTGATCGATGCCCATGATAAGCCGCTGGCCGTTTCTGATTCCATTCCTATGTATGACGGCAGGCTTGACTTTTTCCGCAGTCACTGGTTTTTATTTTGATACAATCGCACTACCTGCAGCGTTAATATGCCTTATACTTGCTTGCTTTCTTCCGAAGCCGGAGCTGTTTTCTTCTTGTACTGCTCTGGCTTTCTTTCTCTGGGGATTCTCTGCCCTTCAACCCTGGTTGTCTCCCGAAATATCAGCAGATTCGATTCGTAATAAATCATCAGGTATTCCCATAACGATCGAAGGCGTTATCACTGCGCGCCCATCCGTTGCTCCGGAAGGAAGTCGCCTGACTGTTGAAGTTGAGCAGATACTGCATGGAGATCGAGCAGAAACGGCGTCCGGATTACTTATGCTCTTCGTCAGCGAAGGAGATGTCACCGTTGCACGTGGCGACCGAATCCGCTTTGTCACACGAGTCTCATTGCCTCATCGACTCGGCCTGCCGGGAGAATTTGACTATTCCCGTTATCTCGCTCTTCAGGGCATTTACGCCACCGGCCGGATCGCTTCTCAAAGCGATATAGTCGTTATTCGTGCAGCCGCGGAAAAATCAATGCTGCGAACAAGTGACCAGATTGCCAGAATGCTTGGTGATTCAATACGCCTTTCAATTCATGACGAGCAGATTTCTTCGGTTTTGACGGCGTTACTTCTCGGAGACCAGAGGAGAATCCCGCGTGACCTTGCTGATTCATATACCAGAGCGGGGGTTAATCATATTCTGTCAGTATCCGGATTTCATGTCGGAATTGTCGCAGCATTCATAACTCTGACGATAATATGGTTTCTAACCCGCTTTGAATATCCGGCACTGTATTGGAATATCCGCCGAAATGCAGCACTTATTGCAGTCCCGGCGATGCTTGGCTATCTGCTATTAACCGGCAATGCGCCGGCAACGGCGCGTTCGGTCCTAATGCTGTCTGTTTTTGCTCTGGCTCTTTTTGCCGAACGTGAGCGCGATTCGATCAACACGCTACTTTTTGCCGCCTTTTTTCTTGTGGCTTTCAACCCACCGACTCTATTTGACGTATCGTTTCAACTCTCTTTTATTTCTCTATGGGGCATACTCGTCGCGGTGCCACTCATTATGAGATGCTCCGGTACATTTGCCTCTCCGTGGTTACGAGGCATAGTCCAGTTTCTGGCAGCATCTGTGGCGGCGTCTTTTGTAACCATTCTACCAGTACTTTATACATTTAAGGTGGCCTCCATAAATGGTATTCTGACAAACTTTTTGATTGTACCGCTCCTGGGTTATGGAGCGGTGTTGTCTGGCTTCATTGCTATGCCATTTATAGTGCTGTTTCCCTCTATTGCTTCCTGGCTGCTTTGGCCGGCAGCGACACTTGTAAACGTTTCCAATAAGTTTATCCTCTGGTGTGCCTCGCTCCCTGTACTCACTTTCCATGGCATAACTTCATGGGATATGCTCTTTTTCCTGTTATTTATGACCGGCATTACATTTTTGTCGAGCAAAAAACTACTGTTGGCCGTTGTGGTGCTATTACCTCTTTCTGCCTTGGGTTTGCATATTTATGCTGCAACCGTGTCAGATCACCGGCTTCACATTACCATGCTGAGTGTCGGACAGGCCGAATCTCTGCTGGTGCGACTTCCGGATGGTTCTACGCTGCTTGTTGATGGCGGCGGCTATCTGCATGATACCGGACATGACTTTGGCCAACGGATGCTGGCGCCGGCGTTGGGGGCTCTCCATGTAAATCGTATTGACACGATGATTGCCACACATAGCCACCCGGATCACAGCGGAGGACTGCCATTCATAATTAAAAATCTGCCGGTTGGTATTTTTTTGAGCGGGTCAGACATCTCGCCGGAAATTCAGAAGGAATTAAAATACAGATCTATTCCAATAAGACTGCTTACCGCAGGTGATGTTATTACTCTGCCGGGGCCGGTGGTCATTTCCATACTATCACCGTCTGGGCCAGCAGAGCGTGATTCTGGCAGTGATGAGTCGAGTGTCAATGAACAGTCACTTGTATTTCGTCTCAGGTATGGTGCGTTCAGTATGCTTTTTACGGCTGATGCCGGATATGAGGCCGAACAGAAGATGCTTGCGGGGAGGTATGATTTAAAATCCACTGTTCTTAAAGTGGGACATCATGGGAGTCGATTCTCTACATCAACAGAATTTATCGACCGGGTGCAGCCCGACTTGGCGCTGATTTCAGCAGGGAAGGGTAACCGTTTTGGACTTCCTTCAAGGCAGACCGTAGACCTGTTGAATTCAAAAGGGATTCCGCAGTTGCGTACCGACAGGGATGGAACGGTAGAACTTGTCACTGATGGCATCAACTGGTCCGTTTCAACTCCGTTTAAAGCCGAATGACGTTGACTCCATACATCAAAATAGAGTAAACATATCCGATAAATTATCGTTATTTACTTAATTGGGTGACTTAAAATGGATACAATACTTCTGGTTGCAGATGATTTGGTTTCTCGAGATATGTATGTAAATCTGCTGCAAGCCGAGGGGTATCAGGTTGAAGTCGCCTTGTGCGGGAATGACTGCCTTGCCATGCTTGACAAAGGCCGGTATTCTCTTGTTGTTACTGATCTGGTGACGCCTGACGTCAACGGTCTTGAAATTCTGTCACACGTTAATGAAAGCCATCAGGCGATAGATGTCATACTGGTCACCGAAAATGACAATTTGGAATCTGCAGTTTCTGCCCTCAAACTTGGTGCCAGGGATTATCTTGTAAAGCCGGTCAATCCCGAGGAATTAAAGCATTCTGTCTCTCGCTGTATTCAGCAGCGTCATCTCGTTCAGGAAAACCTTGAACTGAAAAACATGATTTCTATGCTACGTGCCAGTCAGGCTATTGCAGGATGCCTGGATTACGAACAGCTCTATCAGCTTCTGGTTGAATCAATTGCCAGTGAAGTCTCGCTCGACAGGGCTCTTGGCTTTTTTATGGTACAAGGGGGGCTTGAACTAAAAGTAGCAAAAGAAGTTTCTGTTGAATCGGGGATAATCCTTACGGATGAAATTTACGAACGATTCGAATCAATGTTTACAAAAAAAACCAGTTTTGAGCATCTGCCCCTCACATCACCTTCTATCACAAATGGATGTTCCGAAGCTTACCTTTTTCCGGTTTACACACTTACGGAGATGATCGGCGTTATTGTTTTGCTTAATAATCCCTCCTGCGAATTACCTGATATCACTAAATCAAGTAAGAACATTCAATTTTTTATTGAGCAGTCGCTGCGCGCCTTTGAAAATGCCAAATCGTTTTCCAGGGCGAATAATATGTTGTTTATTGACGATGTCAGCGGCCTCTATAATTATCGGTATCTGAATATTGCCCTAGAACGCGAAATAAAGAGAGCTGAGAGGTATGCCTCACATGTTGCGGTTCTATTCATCGATGTGGATTCATTTAAACAGGTAAACGATAAACATGGCCATCTTGTCGGCAGCTCTGTTTTGTCCGAATTTGGTGCCGTGATTAAAAAAGCGGTGCGTGACGTTGATATTGTTTTACGGTATGGCGGCGATGAATATACGGTCATTCTGGTCGAGGCATCGAGTAAAATCGCCGAACTTGTTGCAGAGCGAATACGTAAACATGTTGAGGCATATCATTTTTCCGGAACCAAAAGCCAGGTAATCCGTTTGACCTGTAGTATCGGCTACGCCTGTTGTCCTGAAGACACAGCTTCAAAGGATGTTTTGCTGGAAATGGCTGACAAGGCTATGTATGCCGGTAAAACATCCGGAAAAAACTGCATTCGTCGCATAGGTGTCGAAGCAGCTTAAACAACATTTATAAAATTGAGGTAAACAGTGGCACTTACAGCAGTTAAAGGTTTTAACGATATTTTGCCGGATGAATCTCTTCGCTGGCAGCATATTGAACAGACGGCACGTAGGGTTTTTGAACTGAACGGTTTCGGCGAGATTCGGGTTCCGGTGATGGAAAAGACAGAACTGTTCAGTCGCTCGATCGGTGACGATACCGATATTGTCGAGAAGGAGATGTATACCTTTACTGACAAAGGCGGAAACAGTGTAACGCTGCGACCGGAAGGTACCGCCGGAGTCATGCGTGCCTTCATCGAACATAAATTGTATGCCCAAGATCCGGTGGCAAAACTGTACTATATGGGGCCGATGTTCCGCTATGAACGTCCTCAAAAAGGACGCTACCGTCAGTTCCATCAGATCGGAGCTGAAATCACCGGTGTCAACGATCCGCAGGCAGACGCTCAAGTATTAAATATGCTGACCTCGTTTTTTAGAGAAATCGGGTTGACCGAACCAACACTCCAGATAAACTCGCTCGGCTGTCCGGAGTGCCGTCCTGCGTATCGCACGGCGTTGCGGAGTTACCTGAAAGAGCGGATGGGGGAACTCTGCGAAGATTGCATTAGGCGCTTTGAAACCAATCCGCTCCGAATTCTGGACTGTAAGGTTCCGACCTGCAGCCAAAGCAGTGAGGGAGCACCGTCGGTATTGGAGCATCTTTGCTCCGCTTGTGATGACCATTTCAGTAGTGTCAAGCGCTACCTGGATCTTTCAACAACTCCCTACAGCATCAATTCCCGCATGGTGCGCGGCCTCGATTACTATACTCGCACAACCTTTGAGATGGTTACCGGACTTCTTGGTTCACAGTCGGCTGTAGCTGCCGGTGGGCGCTACGACGGTTTGATTTCGCAACTGGGAGGTCCGGCTATTCCGGGAGTCGGTTTTGCGATTGGGGTTGAACGGATTGCTCTGCTGATTGGCAATCAGCAATTTACCTCATCGCCAGATCTGTTTATTGCCACAATGGGGGTAGGGGAGCGCGATGTCGCTTTTTGCCTGATGGACGGTCTCTTGAAATCTGGAGTTCGTGTCGAGATGGATTATGAAGTGAAGAGTCTGAAGAGCCAGATGCGCCGGGCTGATAAGCTTAAAGCCCGCTACAGTGTAGTTATCGGTGAGAATGAAGTGGCGGCTGGAAGCGCCACCTTCAAGCGGATGGCTGACGGACTTCAGTCAGATGCCGCTCTGACAGTTGCCGGAATACACTCTCTCATAATGAAGCTGGAGCAGTAATGGATTCTCGAACAATCACCCCTGAAAAACGGGACGATGACTCTCACTATGACACTACGCTACGACCTCGCTCCTTTGATGACTATATAGGCCAGGAGAAGATCAAGGGTAATCTGCGCCTGTTCATAGATGCCGCCAAGGGGAGGGGAGAAGCACTCGATCATGTCCTCCTGTATGGCCCCCCAGGTCTTGGCAAAACAACACTGGCCAATATCATCGCCTGTGAAATGGGGGTCAGCATCAAGTCCACGTCCGGGCCTGTCATCGAAAGGCCCGGCGATCTTGCCGCCATTCTCACCAACCTTGAACCGCATGATGTCCTCTTTATCGACGAAATCCACCGTATTTCCCATATCGTTGAAGAGATCCTTTATCCGGCAATGGAGGATTATCAGCTTGATATCATTATCGGCCAGGGGCCGAGTGCCCGCTCGATTAAAATTGATCTGCCGAAATTTACGCTTGTTGGAGCTACAACCCGCGCAGGACTCCTCTCATCGCCGCTCCGTGACCGATTCGGGGTCATATCGCGTCTTGAATTTTATACCTACGCAGAACTTGCCACTATCATCTGCCGGTCGTCCGGTATTTTGGGGATGGAAATTGACCCCAAAGGGGCTGACGAACTGGCCAGACGCAGCCGTGGAACCCCCAGAATTGCCAACCGCCTGCTGCGCCGTGTCCGTGACTATGCCCAGGTACGTGCTGACGGCGTCATAACCCTTAATGTCGTGCGCGCAACTCTCAAGCTGCTTGAAATAGACGAAATGGGTTTTGACCAGATGGATCGCATGATTCTACTGACGATTATCGACAAATTTGGCGGTGGGCCGGTCGGGCTGGATACCATCGCCGCCGCCATCAGCGAAGAGAGCGACACTATTGAAGACGTCTACGAGCCGTTTTTGATTCAGAACGGTTTCATCAATCGCACTCCGCGCGGCAGAGTTGCCACCCGCGCGGCCTACCTGCATTTTGGCCGAATCGCCCCGGAAGCTCCTCAGGCGCATCTCTTTTAGCCATGCAGCAGTTCTTCGATTTCCCCGTTACTCCTAGCTTCAGCTTTGACAGTTTTGTTACGTGTGAAGGAAACTCCGCCGCTTTGAAATTTGCCCTGCGGATTGCTGATCCTTCCGATTCCGAATGTCTTCTCTATCTCCATGGCCCCTCAGGTTCCGGTAAAACTCATCTGCTCAAGTCAATTGCAGGGAACAGGTTCCCCTATCTCTCGCTTCGTGGGTCAATATCCGGTGACCAGCTTGTTGAAACTTTTTCATTTGCTGGCGGTATGGTGGTAGATGATCTGCAGGATATGGCGGACAATCCTGATATGCACCGGGCATTGTGGCAGCTTTTCAACGAATTTCATACATCCGGACGCATGATCGCCATGGCGGGAACCTTGCCGCCGCGCGATCTGGCAAATATGGATGATCATCTGACGTCCCGTCTGCTCTGGGGGTTGGTTGCTCGACTTGACACATCCGATGACCACTCTCGGAGAATGATTATCAAAAAAGTTGCCGAAGATCATCAAATCAGGATCCCCGATGATGTTATCGAATATATTCTGGCAACCACAAGCCGTGAGGTGCGTGCATTAATTACCAGCTTCGATCAGCTCTATCGCTTTTCGATGGCTGAAAAGCGGCGCATAACGCTGCCGCTCGCCCGTGAGGTGCGTGAACAGACGTTGGCAGGGCAACAACTCAGATAGTTGGGAGGGCTGGGGAATGATTTTTGATTTTATAGATGCTATTTATGTTTATACCGGCTATATAGTTGTTAAAAATACACAATAAGAAGACTATAGTTTCAATAAACGACTTATACAGGTTTGCTTGATGACAATAAGAAACAAAAAAATACAGCAGGAAATCTTTCTCTCTGAAAGTGTGACAACGCGAGCTGTCTCACAGATGGTTAGGGAAGGTGGTGCCAGAAAAATCGGCCCACGCCTCTATACCAGCAATATAAACGAACCGGTCGAGGTTATTGTAGCCCGAAACCTCTGGCAGATTGTCGGCATGCTGGCGCCTGGCGGGGTAATCGGGTTTCGAACAGCCCTTGAAAGTCGCCCTGCTGATGACGGATCTGTTTTTATCACCTGCGGCTACAAGAAAATAACCGAACTACCCGGTCTGCGGATTGTCAGAGTAGCCGGCATCGGTCCGACCGAGGGGGATATGCCATTCATCGGCGGTCTCTACATGGCGTCTCCTGCCCGCCTGCTACTTGAAAACCTTGCCCCGACCAAAACCAGAGAATCGGCGACCAGATCAGCCGGGCAAGCCGCTGTGGAAGAAAAACTTGTCAGCATCCTCC
>Ga0194060_10003755_pt1 | contig 10680 bp, 5 predicted proteins | sample SepL225m_MetaG_FD_163427 | JGI IMG/M metagenome (GOLD analysis project Ga0194060, IMG submission 163427) | Anoxic zone freshwater microbial communities from boreal shield lake in IISD Experimental Lakes Area, Ontario, Canada - Sep2016-L222-5m | ecosystem: Environmental > Aquatic > Freshwater >... | reverse complement strand
CTGCTGCTGGGCGACGAGGGCGTGCTGTTCGAGTGGGACGGCCATGCGATCCATCCGCACGAGGCGTCGAGCGCGCTGGGGCGCGTCCACAAGTTGTACCGGGCCGGCCACACCGGCGTCTGGATCAGTACCGACCGCGGCCTCTACAGCTACGACAGCGGGTCGTGGCGGCGTCGGATGGCGCCGGCCGCAGAGTATTACGACGTCTCGAGCGCGGTTGAACTGCCCAACGGTCGTGCGTGGGCGTACATCTCGTACCCGCCGGCGGTCCGCGGATTATGGCGGTGGGAAGGCAACGCCGCCACGCTGATGGAAGGCACGCGTCAGTCCACGCTGAGTCAGGCCGTGTCTCTGGCGATCGGCCGCGGCGGCGAGGTGCTGGCCGCCCATCAAACCGGGCAGTTGACGGTGTTTCGCGACCGGACGTGGAGCCCGCTGACCACGCACGATGTCGAGATTAACGACGCCCACCGCATCGGTCTCCGCGCCAACGGCGACCTGTGGGTGGCGTCGGATCACGGCCTGTTCGTGCACAGCCCGTCGGCGGCGAGGTGGTCGTTTCTGACGTTTCCGTCCGCCGATGGCCGCAACGGCATCAACGACATCTACCGCGGGGTGGACGAACTCTGGCTGGCCACGGCCAACGGGTTGGTGCGAGTTCAACGAGGCACCGACCAGGTCGAACATATCGAAAAGGCCGACGGCGAATTCCTGGGCGGGGTCACCGGAGTGGTGCGCGATGCTCGCGATCGCTTGTGGATTTCCAGTGGGGGCAGTTTCACCGGTGTGCGATGGCGCGACCGGGCCGGCTGGCACCGTCTCACCGGCGATGCGCAACTCGAGCGCAGTTACGTTCACCGCGTCGTGGTCGATACGCGCGGCGGCGTGTGGTTTCTCGGCATAGGTATCGCCGTCCCGCCGGGTGAACGGGAGGCGGCAGGCGGTCCGGGCGCGTTTCGGCTTTCGCCGGATGGACGCATCGAGCGGTGGGGGACGGCCGAAGGACTGAAATCGGGCCGGGTGTACGCGGTCGCCGAAGGCCCCGACGGCGCGCTGTGGTTTGGAACAGGCGGCGGGCTCAGCCGCTGGCTGAAGGGCCAGTGGAGGCATTGGAACGAAGCCGATGGTCTGGCGATCGCTCGCGTCTACACCGTGGCCGTGGGTCCCGGCGGGTCCGTCTGGTTCGGCCACCAGACCGGGGGCGGCCTCGGCCGGTTGGTCGCCGACAAACCGCAGTACTTCACCGCGGCCGACGGCCTGGCGAGCAACCTGGTCAACGAAGTGCGCGTCGACGCGAAGGGCCGAGTGTGGGCGTCGGGTCTGGGGGGGCTCTCGCTGTTCGAGGACGGCAACTGGACGATCTTCGACATGCGGTCGGGGCTGCGGAGTTCGCGTGTCTGGCCCGTGCTCGCGGTCACCGATCAGGTGTATGTCGGCACGACCGGGGGCGGCCTGGCGATTCTCAACCTTCTGGCGCCGTCTGCGCCTCCCATCGTCGTCGCCGAATCGCCCATCATCTCGGCAGATGCGGTCCGGATCATGTGGCAGGCGTTTGCGTGGTGGGGAGAGATGGCGTCAGCCGACGTGCCGACGCGTGTGCGGTTCGACGACGGTGCGTGGACGTCGTGGTCGACCGAGCGCACGCAGCGATTCGGATCGGTGGCGCCGGGGGACCACACCCTGCGCATCCAGGCCAAAGGATTGCTGGGGCACCCGGGACCGGTGACCACGGTGGCGGTGGCGATCGCCCGGCCGTTTTATCTGCGTCCGGTCTACTTCGTGCCGATTGGTGCCCTGCTCGTGACCAGCATCGGCCTGCTGGTTCACGCGGGCGTTCGCGATCGCCGCCATCGCCGCGAGCTCAAGGAGCGCGAGAGGCGGTTCAGTCAGGTATTCGACAACAGCCCGCTGGCGTGCGTGATCGCGACGATCGACGAGCGCCGGATCCTGGAGGTCAACGAGGCGTTTTGCCGGATTTCCGGGTACCGCTCTGAAGAAGTCGTCGGCCGGACGCCCGTGGAGCTGGGCATGTGGCCGCGGCCCGAAGACCGGTCGGTCGCCCTGCCGGTGCTCAACGGTCTCGACGTCCATCAGTCGGTCGAAACCACGATGCGACGCAAGTCCGGCGAGGTCGCCCACGTGATGATGCACGCCGCGCGGATCGAGATCGGGGGCAAGACGGCGATCGTGAGCCAGACCACCGACATCACCACCCAGCGACGCCTGGAGGGCCAGTTGCGCCAGGCCCACAAGATGGAGAGCATCGGGCGGCTGGCCGGAGGCATCGCGCACGATTTCAACAACTTCCTGACCGTGATCATCGGCAACGCGTCGTTGCTCGACGATCACGTGAAGCACGACGAACTGTTGCACGACCACGTGCATCAAATTCGGTTCGCCGCCGAACGGGCGGAGAAGCTGACGAGGCAGCTGCTGGCCTTTTCGCGCAAACAAGTCGTCGAACCGCGGAGCGTCAATCTCAACGACGTCGTGCTCAAGACCGATCGGATGCTGCGTCGCCTGATCGGCGATCACGTCGAACTGGTCGCCATCCTGGCGCCCGATGTGTCCGCGGTGCTCGTCGATCCGTCGCAGATCGAGCAGGTGCTGGTCAACATGGCGGTGAACGGGCGTGACGCGATGCCCCATGGCGGGACGTTGACGATTCGCACGGCCGAGGTCGAGTTGACCGCCGACGATCCTGTGCGCGAGCCGGACACGCCTCCCGGGGCCTACGTCAGGCTGTCGATCGCCGACACCGGCACCGGCATTGACGAAGACACCGCGGCCCACATGTTCGATCCCTTCTTCACCACCAAGGACGCGGGCAAGGGCACCGGACTGGGGCTGGCCACCTGCTACGGCATCGTCAAACAGGCCCTGGGGCAGATTACGATCGTCTCGGAGATCGGCATCGGCACGGTGTTCAATATCGACCTGCCCGTCTCCGATGTCGGGCACGTTCCCTCCGTCACGTCCGATCCACCGGCCGAGGTTCCGACGGGGCGCGAATTCGTGCTGCTGGTGGAGGACGAAGTGCAGGTGCGGAAGCTGGCGGCGTCGGCGCTGCGGCAGCGCGGATTCGAGGTGCACGAGGCGGCCAGCGGCGAGGACGCGCTGCAGTTCGAATCCACGCGCCAGGGGCCCATCGACATCCTGGTCACCGACGTGGTGATGCCGCAGATGCGGGGGACCGAACTGGCGGCCCGTTTGAGGGAGCGGCGGCCAGCGCTGAAAGTGCTCTTCATGTCGGGCTACGCCGACGACGACATGTTTCATCAGGACATGGGCCGCGGGCCGTTCGCGTTTCTCGCCAAGCCGTTTACTCTGGCGGCCCTGGCCGCGAAGGTTCGCGAGCGACTCGACGCGCCAGCCGAGTAGGCCGCTGGCCGCGCGCGGTGTCGCATCAGGCCACGCCGAATTCAAGCCCGCGCAGCGCCGCCATCAGCGCCGCCGATCCCCCGGTCAGGGCGATGGTGGTCTGGCGGAATTCGCGCCGGACCGGATAGCTCCGGCGCAGTTGGTCGAACACGCGGCCGCGCTCGGCCGAATCCATCCCCACCGTGCGACGCAGCGCCTCGTCGTCGCGCGCGATCGGATAGACGGCACTGACGACCTCGCTCAACACGTCTTCTTCGTCGCGGCCCGCCGCCGAGATCGACAGGCGCGGGGATGTCGGCGGCATCGCGGCGGCGGCGTTCCACGCGGGCGCGACGTCCAGGAAGCGGCAGGCCGCGTCGTACACCATGGCCGTGCCGTTCACTTTTCCTTCGAGCGAATAGCCGGCGATGTGGGGCGTGGCGATGTCGGCACGGGCGAGCGGCTCCGGGTCGATGGCGGGTTCGTGATCCCACACGTCGAGGATCGTCGCCCCGAGGCGGCCAGAGCCGCACGCGCGGGCGAGCGCCTCGTCATCGACGACTTCTCCGCGCCCGGCATTGCAGAACCACGCGCCTGCCTTCATGCGGGAGAAGAACGGTTCACCCAGGAGCCGGTACGTGGCGTCCGGGCCGCCGTAGGTCAACGGCGTATGACAGGTGACGATGTCGCACTCGACCAGTTCGGCGAGGGGTCGATAGGCGTCGCTGCCAGAGGCGCGCGCCTTCGGCGGGTCGTTGAGCACCGGCGTCATGCCGAGCGCGCGTGCTTTCGCCGCCACCAGCGATCCGACGTGACCCGCACCGATGATGCCGACCGATCGGCCCGCCAGCGGGCACCCGCGGCGCCGCGCCAGCGTCAGCCAGGCGGCTGTCATGTACTCGGCGACCGCGTTGGCGTTGCAGCCGAGCGCTGCGAAAAACGCGATGCCCAGCCGATCGAGATCAGCGCCGACGACGTGATCGGATCCGGATGTCGCGGTGCCGACAAAGCGCACCTTTGTCCCCGACAGCAGCGCACTGTCGACGGGCGTGACGGCGCGCACCACGAGCAAGTCGACATCCAGAAGGCGATCGCGGGTGATCTGGCGTCCGTTCGACAGGCGCACGTCTCCCAGCGTGCCGAACGCCTCGCGCGCGAACGGGATGTTGTCGTCTGCCAGGATCGTCAGGCCGGACATGCCGTCATTCTACCCGCCTGGCAGGCCGGTCCGTCGTTACCGAGGGATCAGGCCGAAGACCTGGCCGGCGAACACGCTCATCTCGAGGGTCGATCCCGATGACGGAGAATGCCGCCATCCGACCCTGACGCCGCCGGTCAATCCGCCCTTGGTTCCCCGCAGGACGTAAACCGGAACCTCGACGCTGACGCTGCTGGTCCTCGGATTGATCGAGAGGCGAGGATTGATGGCGGCCGCGCCGAAGAATTTCCGCACCTCCAGCGTGGCCACGTGGCTGCGGAGCCGTGTTGGGCTGCCCACCACGCGATCGGTGCATTCGAGTGCGCCGGCGGTGCCTATCGGGACGCACACGCGTCGCATGTCTGCCGACTGGTAGGCGACGGATCGGACGTACTCGGCACCCACCGACAGCGCGCCGTCGATGATGAGGCCCGCCCGTCCGCTGACAGCCCAGTTGACGCGCGTGACCGACGTGCCGGCGGCGGTGGGCCCAGACGCGAAGCTGAATTCTTCGGGTCCCACCGTATAGCTGACGCCGGCGAGAAACAGGCGCCGCGGCGCCAGCCGACTCACCACGTTGTCGCTGAGCGCTTCGACGCACAGATACGGCGACGTATTTGCGCCTTCAGGACTTAGTGCTGATCGAGCACCACCGGCCACGTGCGCCGGAAGCCGATCGTGGCAGTCATTGCGAGTCGACGTGCTTGGTCGACGGTGCGCTCGCGGGACATCGCCGGCCCCGTCTTGGGAACGCCCGCGGAGCGCGGCCATCGTGCATGGCTGCAGGGGCGCGAGCGACGGGTCGGCCCGCTCGGCGTCGCGGCATGCGGCATGCAACGCGGCGCTGGCGATCGATGGGGGATAGCTCGTCCAGAGGACGCCGAACTCGGCGGTCGATTTGTGACGGAGTCCGTCCAGATCCCAGAACGTGGCCTGGTGTACAGCACCGTCTACCAACCCTTGCATCTTGACGTCCACCAGCCAGTCGCCCAGTTGGATTCCGATGCGCGCCCCTGCCAGTTTGGCGGTTGAACTGGCGTCGAGGATCAGTGTCGGCGTTGGACCGCTCGTTGCCGACCGCATCGTGGGGTCCGCGAGCCGCGCCAGTGCGCCGTTGACGACGCGCTGCCGTTCCGCCGCGTCGAGCGTCTCGCGCCTCGATGCGTCAATGGCCGCCGCTTCGGGCCGTTGGGCGGCCGTGGGGCCCTCCGGCAGCAAGACCGCCAGACCCGCGACGATCCACACCACACTCACGATCGCATCCATGGCATCCTCCCCGGTTCGAGCCGAGGCGGATTGTAAGAAGGATGCGGGCCACAGGTGGCCGGAATTGCACGCTCGTGTTGCACGAAGAACTCACGGGGGCCGCACGGCTGCGGCACCCCGCAGGGTCCAGGCGGCCTGGGTCACTCGACCAGATTGAAGATCTCGCGATCTCCTTCCGAACCGCTCAGGCAGCCGGTGTGATGTTCTGATTGACGCGGAACACGTTGTCGGGGTCGTACTTCTTCTTGAGCGCGGCGAGGCGATCGTAATTGCTGCCGTACGCCGCCTTGACGCGCCCCTGCTCTTCCTGGGTGAGGAAATTCACGTACACGCCGCCGGTGGCAAACGGAGCCGCCGCTTGAAAGAGCAGACGCGCCCAGTCGATGCACGCGGCGTCTTTGGACGGGTCGGCCCATCGTCCGTGCACGTTCATCACGAATTGGGCGTCGCGGTGCGTGTAGGCGGTCGCGTCGGCCGGCACCCGGCTCACGGCCCCACCCAGTTGTGCGACCGCGATCTCGGTTTGCGGGTCGGGAATCCGGCCCGCGTGATCGGTGAGTACGTTGATGAGCCCGTCGGGCAGGGCGAGGAAGTCGTGGGACTTCCAGTAATTGCGCATCCCGGGAGTGAGCAGCGGATCGAGAACCGTCTGCCACGCGGTGAAGGGGGTGACGCCGACCACATCGGCGATGGGGCGCCCGAAACTGCGAAGCGGATGGGCCACCTTTTCTCCATCGGCCACCGGTCCGGCATAACACATGGCGAGTACGAGAATCGGCTTCCCGTGCCACTCGGACGCGAGGAACGGCAACGGGGGCGCCTGCCGCAGCACGAACCAACAGACGAAGTCGTCGGGTGTCGTCTTGATGAACTCGCGATAAAACCGAAGCACGTTGCCGGCGGCATCCAGCGGATGAATCACCATGCCCGCCAGCACGTCCGGCCCGATCGGGTGCAGCCGGAACTGGAACGACGTGACGACGCCGAAATTGCCGCCGCCACCCCGAATGGCCCAGAACAGGTCTGCGTGCTCGGTGGCCGAGGCCGTGACGAGCGTGCCGCTCGCCGTCACGATCTCGACCGACAGCAGATTGTCGATGGTCAGACCCAGGCTTCGGCTCAGCCATCCGAAGCCTCCGCCCAGTGTCAGTCCGGCGATGCCGGTTGTGGAGTTGATGCCCACGGGTGTGGCGAGCGCGTGAGCCTGGGTGGCCCGATCGAGGTCCGCCAGCGTCGCACCAGGACCCACGCGGGCCGTCCGGGAGGTTGGATCCCCGTCGACCTGGGTCATGCCCGACAGGTCGATCATCAATCCGCCGTCGCACACGGCATTGCCCGCGATGTTGTGCCCGCCGCCCCGCACCGAGACGAGCAGGGCGTGATGGGTCGCGAACCGAACGGCCGCCACGACGTCGGCTGCCGTGTGGCACTGAGCGATGAGCGCCGGCCGCCGGTCGATCATCGCGTTCCAGACGCTGCGCGCGGCATCGTAGTCGGCCGAAAGTGGATGCAGGAGCCGGCCGCCGAAGCCGGCCGCAAGCGAGTTGATGGCCTCGGGGGGAAGCGATCTGGTCTCGCCCGAACGTGTCTTGATCTGCAAGTCTGCCATGGGGGCCTCCGCCAGTCAGGGCCAACGAGTCGAACGGGAAGGGATCGCATATGAGACGTCGAGGCGCGATGCAAAGATCCCGGACGGGGGCACGGCGCAGGTGGCGAGGCTCCAACGCGCGCAGGATCTGACCGGAATTCGGCGGCTGGGATAGAATTCGGTATTCCGATCAAGGAGGTGTCCGTCGTGCGGCGATTCCATGTCTCGGTTGTGTGCAGCCTCATCGTGTGTCTCGGTGCGGTCGGCGCGTTGTCGGGTGGGGCGGCCGCATCCGAACCCCGGCAGTTGAAGGCGCCCGCCGCGTCGTACGCCGCTGCGGTGGAAGGCGATTACCTCATCAAGGACTTCGCGTTTTCGAGCGGCGAGACGCTGCCCGCTCTGCGGATGCACTACCGGACACTGGGCCAGCCGAGGCGGAACGCCGCCGGGCAGATCCGCAACGCGGTGCTGCTGCTCCACGGCACGACGGGCAGCGGCGCGCAGTTTCTGGCGCCGTCATTCGCGGGAGAGTTGTTCGGGGCGGGCCAGTTGCTCGACGCGACGAAGTACTTTCTGGTGCTGGTGGACAATATCGGGCACGGAGGGTCGAGCCGGCCGAGCGACGGGCTCCGCGCGAGGTTTCCGAAGTACGGCTACCGCGACATGGTGACCGCGCAGCACCGGTTGCTGGTCGAAGGGTTGGGCGTGGCGCATATGCGCCTGGTGCTGGGCACGTCGATGGGCGGGATGCACGCGTGGCTGTGGGGCGAAATGTTCCCCGACTTCATGGACGCGCTGATGCCGCTGGCCAGCGTGCCGGCGCAGATATCGGGGCGCAACCGGATGTGGCGCCGCATCGCGATCGACGCGATTGGGACCGACCCCGAGTGGCAGGGCGGCAATTACGCGGCCCAGCCCAGAGGTCTGCGCACCGCGGCGGCCATGCTCAACTTGATGAGCGGCAATCCGGTACGGCATCAGGCGGCGGCACCCACCTTCGCGGCGGCCGATGCGGCGCTCGACGCCTACGTCGACAGCTACGTCAAGACCGCCGACGCCAACAACGTGATGTACGCCCTGCAGGCCTCGTGGGATTACGATCCCGGGCCCGGGTTGGAGAAGATTGTGGTGCCGTTGATGGCCGTCAATTCCGCCGACGATCTGATCAACCCGCCGGAGTTGGGCATCCTGGAACGCGAGATCCGGCGCGTCGCGAAGGGACGGGCGCTGGTCCTGCCCTTGAGCGAGCAGACACGCGGGCACCAGAGCCATACCGTCGCGTCGCTCTGGGCCTCGTCTCTGGCGGACCTGCTCGCGGCGACCGAGAAGTAGCCGCATCGCGCCGGCGCAATGAGGTGTGTGATGGTTGACGTCAGGGAAGTGCAGTCGCGGTCGGACCTCAAGCGGTTCGTGACGTTTTCCGAACAGCTCTACCGCGGCCATCCGCAGTACGTGCCCAAGCTGATCGACGACGAACTGAACACGCTGCGGCGCGATCGCAATCCGGCCTTCGAGTACTGCGAGGCCCGGTACTGGATGGCCTACAAGGACGGCAAAGCCGTCGGGCGGATCGCCGGCATCATCAGCCGCCGGTACATCGAGACGTGGAAGAAACGGCGCGCGCGCTTCGGCTGGATCGACTTCGTGGACGATCCCGAGGTATCGGCGGCGCTGCTGGGCACGGTCGAGCGGTGGGCGAAGGAGCAGGCGCTCGACGAGGTGCACGGCCCGCTGGGGTTCTGCGACATGGACCGGGAGGGCATGCTCATCGAGGGTTTCGACCAGCTCGACATGCTCATCACGATTTACAATCACCCGTACTACCCCACCCACCTCGAGCGCCTCGGCTACGCGAAGGATGTCGACTGGGTCGAGTACCTGGTGGAGGCGCCGGCCGAGATGCCCGCTAACGTCGATCGGATCGCACGCGTGGTCCTCGACCGGTGCAAGCTCCGCCTGGTGGAGACGAAGCGTCGCGCCGACCTGCTCCCGTACGTGGACGGCATTTTCGCCCTCATCAACGACACGTACAAGGAGCTCTACAGCGTCGTCCTGCTGTCCGACGCGCAAATCGCGTACTACACGAAGGCGTTTTTCGGCTTTCTCGACCACCAGTTCGTCAAGATCATCCTCGATCAGCAGGGCCAGGTGGTTGCTTTCGGCGCCGCGATGCCCTCGCTGTCGCTGGCGCTCCAGCGCTGCCGGGGACGCCTGTTTCCGTTCGGGTTTCTCCGCATCCTCAGGGCGCTCAAGCACAACGATCGGCTCGACCTGCTCCTGACGGCCGTGCGGCAGGACCTGCAGAATAAAGGCGTCAACGCCGTGCTGATCAACGAGGTGTGGAAATCGGCCGTGAAGAACGGCATCAAGGTTGCCGAAACCGGACCCGAGCTCGAGACCAACGAAAAGGTGCAGTCGCAGTGGAAGCATTTTCCCAACCGCCAGCACCGGCGGCGGCGCTGCTTCTGCAAGACGCTCTGAGGCGGGCGGCGGTCCTCGTGTGGTGCGGGCCGGATCGCGAGGCGTTCCGGCGCCGTTGTGTTATTCTCTGCACGATTTCCCCGCAGATTGGTCCCTGACATTTCTTCGAGGCGCATGGAACACCGCTCCGTCGGTCCGTATCGCACTGTCGAACGGCTCGGGGCCGGTGGCATGGGAGAGGTTCACCTCGCGGTGGACACGCGCCTGGACCGGAACGTCGCGCTGAAATATCTCTCCAGCCCGCTGCTCGACACGCCGCGGGCGCGCGAACGCCTCCTGCGCGAAGCGCGCGCCGCCGCCCAGATCACCCATCCGAACATCGCCGCCATCTACGACATCGTCGACGGCGGCGACGATCCGTTTATCGTGATGGAGTACGCGCAAGGCGAGACGCTGGCCAGCCTGGCCAGCCGCGGGCCCCTGCCGTGCGCGCTGGTTTGCCGGATTGGCGTGCAACTGGCCGACGCGCTGGCGCATGCCCACGCGGCCGGCGTGATCCATCGCGACCTGAAGCCGGCCAACGTCGTCCTGACGTCCGACGAGGTGGTGAAGGTTCTGGATTTCGGGCTGGCGCGGATCCACGACGTCGATACCGATGCCGAAGCCGCGGACGCGCCCACCGTGACGATCGTCGAGTCGCACCCCGGGAAACTGGCCGGCACGCCCGCCTACATGGCTCCCGAGCAGTTGACCGGACAGCCCGCCAGCCCCTTGAGCGACATCTACAGCCTGGGCGCCACCCTGTACGAAGTGTTGACCGGCCGACGACCGTTTGCCGGAGCGACGA
>Ga0194060_10003752_pt1 | contig 10688 bp, 5 predicted proteins | sample SepL225m_MetaG_FD_163427 | JGI IMG/M metagenome (GOLD analysis project Ga0194060, IMG submission 163427) | Anoxic zone freshwater microbial communities from boreal shield lake in IISD Experimental Lakes Area, Ontario, Canada - Sep2016-L222-5m | ecosystem: Environmental > Aquatic > Freshwater >... | reverse complement strand
GCGCAGCGCTCTGCAGAGGCCTTCAGGGGTGGCATTATCTGGCACACGCAGGGGAGCGGCAAGAGTATGGTGATGGTGCTGCTGGCCCGCTGGATTCTGGAGAACAAGCCTTCTGCCCGTGTGGTTATTGTGACTGATCGCGATGAACTCGACAAGCAGATTGCAGGAGTTTTTACCGATGCGGGAGAAACAATCAGGCGCACCACCAGCGGCAGTGACTTGATGAAGCAGCTCAGCCAGCCAGCCCCGCGTCTGCTCTGCTCACTGGTGCACAAGTTTGGCAGAAAAGGGGTGGATAATTTTGAGGAGTTCATTCGGGAGCTTGAATCACAGCCCGGCCATACGGTGGGGGATGTTTTTGTTTTTGTTTTTGTTGATGAGTGCCACCGGACACAGAGCGGCAAGCTGCATCGAACCATGAAGGCCTTGATGCCCAATGCGCTCTTTGTCGGGTTTACCGGCACGCCTCTCCTGAAAAAAGATGCGGCAACCACCCTTGAAGTGTTCGGGAGCTACATTCACACCTACAAGTTCAACGAGGCTGTTGAAGACAGGGTGGTGCTTGATCTGGTTTATGAGGCGCGGGATATTGACCAGCAACTTGGCTCGAAGGAGAAAATCGACGCATGGTTCGAAGCCAAAACGAGGGGGTTGAATGAGTGGCAGAAGGCTGCCCTTCGCGAGCAGTGGGGAACCATGCAGCATCTGCTCAGCTCCCGATCACGGATGAACCGGGTCGTCAACGATATTGTCTTTGATTTCAGTGTCAAGCCTCGCCTCAGTAACCATCGCGGCAACGCCATTCTGGTTGCTTCGAGTATCTACGAGGCCTGCAAGTACTTTGAACTCTTTCAGAAGTCGGGTTTTAAAGGCAAGTGCGCGGTGATTACCTCCTACAATCCCCAAACGAGAGATATTACAATAGAGGATACCGGCGCCAACACCGAGACGGACAAGGAGTCGATCTACAACACCTACATGGCGCTCCTGCAGAGTGTCGATCCGGTACCGGGCAAGTCAAAAACAGAAAGCTACGAAGACAATGCCAAAAAGCTCTTCAGGGAGCAACCGGCAACGATGAAGCTGCTGATTGTGGTCGATAAACTGCTGACAGGCTTTGATGCGCCGAGTTGCACCTGCCTTTATATCGACAAAAGCATGCAGGATCATGCTCTCTTTCAGGCTATCTGCCGCACCAATCGCCTGGATGGGGACGACAAGGAGTTCGGCTACATCGTCGATTATAAGGATCTCTTCAAAAAGCTGAATGACGCACTGAAGGTTTATACCGTCTATACTTCGGCTCTTGATGAGAGCGATACAGGCGGAGGGGAATCTGACATTCTGATGAAAGATCGGCTGGCAAAAGGGCGGGAGTGGCTCGACAATGCTTTTGAAGCTCTGGCGCTGATTTGCGAACCGGTTGAGCCTCCGAAAGGTGAGCTTCAGCATATCCATTTTTTCTGCGGCAACAGTGAAATTCCCGAGGAGCTTGCAGCAAGAGAGCCGCTCCGTTCCGCCCTTTACAAGGCAACAGCCATATTGGTAAGGGCTTACGGCGGTATTGCCGACGAGCTTGATGCCGCAGGCTACAGTGCCACTGAGGTGCAGCGCATCAAAAGAGCACTCGACCGCTTGGTAAAGTTGCGCGAAATCATCCGTCATGCCAGCGGTGAAAGCATCGACCTGAAGGCTTATGAGGCGGATATGCGCCATCTCATCGACACCTATATCGAAGCCGATGAGCCGAGAAAGATCTCCCCGTTTGATACTCTGCCGCTTTTGGAGCTGATCGTGAAATCCGGCATTGCAGAGGCGATCAACAACCTGCCCGAAGGGATCAAAAGTAGCAGGGATGCGATGGCCGAGACCATTGAAAACAATGTCCGAAGCAAAATCATCAAAGATCACCTGAACGATCCGGCATTTTATGACCGCATGTCGCTCGTGCTTGACGAGCTTATTGCTTCGCGCCGACGGAAAGCCATTGATTACGAAGCCTATCTCAAGGGGATTGCCGAACTGGCAAACCGGGTGGCATCAGGCCATGCGGAAGAGACTCCAGCACAATTGAACACTCCCGGTCGCCGGGCGTTATACAACAACCTGAAGCTTGACCGGGTTGGGCATGTTGACCTCGACCTGTCCGACGAGCCGACCGGCTATAAAGGGTTAGAGGATAAAAAATTGCGTCTGGCGATGATGATTGATGAAACAGTCAAACGAGTCAGGCCGAATGGCTGGCGCGGAGTCAAACCGAAAGAGAATATTATCAAAGGGGCGCTTTTTGAAGTGTTGCAGGACACCGACGAGGTGGAGCGGCTCTTTCTCGTTATTGAACGGCAAAGAGAGTACTGATGGCGGCAAGAGTTGTTATCGGAGATATTTCTGTTGATGTGGTGCTGAAGGATATCAGAAACATCCATCTGAGTGTTCACCCGCCAGCAGGCAGGGTGCATCTTTCGGCCCCCGTCGGCATGGATATCGACACCCTTCGCCTCTATGCCATTTCACGGTTGGGCTGGATAAAAAAGCAGCAGTGTGAGTATTCCGGTGAAAGTGTACCACTGATTCCGGGCGAAAGTGTACCAGATGCCAGTCAGGAGAAAAAACAGTCGCTGCTTGATGCATGGTATCGGAAACAGTTGAAGGCTGCCATTCCTGATCTCATTGCTTTATGGGAGAAAAGGATCGGGGTACGGGTCAATGAGTTTGGTATCAAGAAAATGAAGACGAAATGGGGCACCTGCAACCCTGATGCCCGGCGAATATGGGTAAACCTCAAACTCGCCAAAAAGCCGAAAGAGTGCCTCGAATACATTGTGGTGCACGAAATGGTTCACCTTCTGGAGCATCACCACAATGAACAATTTATGGCACTCATGGATGACATATTGCCAAAATGGCGCTCACTGCGGGACGATCTGAATCGCCTGCCGGTCAAGCATGAGAAGTGGGAGTATTGAGCGGAGTGCCAGATGCAACATTACAACCACTTTGGCCATGAAGTGGGCAAGCGACTTGAGCAAAGTGTGCGGATATGCAGATACTGCTTGAGAATAATGGGATTTGGCCAAGTTGCTCTCGAAACTCTGAAAGAACAGTTGTCTGAGGGGTGATTGATGTATGTGGTTCAACTATTAGGGGGTGTGAAGCTATGCCATATGAGCCGTCCTTATCCAAATCTATTTCACTGAGGGCCTCATGAATTTTTTGTGTCACGTACAGCGGTCCTAAGCATACCGCATTGAGGTCATAGTCTATGGCAAGTTTTGCAAAAAAATGCAGATCTTGTTTTGTGGTGTTACCAAGCCAGGGTTTAATAAAAAGAGCACGAGGCATTCTGGTTGCTTGCTGATTTGTAAATGTTAACCAGCGATTTGTTGGTGAATCAGTACCGGGTTCGACCAATTTCGCGTTGGTTACAGATGCACACGACACGAACAAGGCGATTTGCCCAGGGTAATGAGAGCAACGGTTGATAGCGTTGATCGTTTTGGCATTGACGAACTGTTTTGTGCTGATTTGTACAGGATTTCCAAGAGGGCAGATAAATTTCAGTGCGCCAATGAGTAAATCGATCAATTGACTACTTCGAAAGATTTCAGTGTGCCCACCAAAAGTAATGATCGTTCCGTTTTTTCCTGGGAGAAATGAGTCGGTGGTGACTAAGTTGCGTAGTCCTATCTCAATATTGCCCCATAAGTATGGTTGCGGTGCCCCTTCCGGGACATAACAGTAGATGCATTGGGACTCACATGCAGATGAACTAAGGTTGATAAACACCCTGAATTTATCGGTATGTTCCGTTATAAGTATCATCGTAAGTTAAATTTCCGCAACAGCGGCAACGATTGCTGATGCTGCTCGATGCAAGTCATCAAAGCTATGTCGCAGGCAAATAAAATTTATATGAGGATGCAGGATACATGCTCCGTGTTTAGCCGCAAATTGCCCAAGTTTTTTCTCTTGTTCTGAAAAAGAAGTTATGTGGATTTGCGGCATACATGGCCATGGTCCAGGCGTAACTTTTGCTCGATGACTTAAATTTTTTTCGGACAGTAATTCATTTGTTTGTGTGATAATACAGTCTCCAAGCTTGGCGAGCTGGAGGGGTGCCTCTTCTTGTCGGAGGATTTCTATTGAGACTGTAAGTGCAGCGAGTCCAGAAAGTTCACCGTTGAAAGTACCCATTATTCGGCTTTCTCGACGGGCGGCCTCCATCCAGTCTGGTCCGAGCACAGCCGAGAACGCAAAACCGTTAGCCAACCCTTTACCGACAATTGTCAGGTCAGCTTTCACTCCAAAGAGCTCTTGAACACCACCCATTGCTACACGTGGACATGTTTTCAGTTCATCCAGAATCAGGAGAACTTTTGATCGCTCGCACATCGCTTTTACTGTAGTGAATGTCTCTGAAATATTTGTCCGAATTTGAACAGGGTCGATCATGACGGCAGCAATCTCTTGTGGGTGTGCGTCAAGAATGGCTGCCAGCGAATTGGGATCGGAGTCAATCCATTCAAGTGGAGGGTCACCGTCGCGAATTCCACAAACTTGTTTTGGTAGGGTCATTTGCTGTACATCGGCAGAGTGCCATCGGCGTGATGACTGGATCATTTCGTCGTGCCAACCATGGAAACCACATCGAACAATCAGTTGTCGTCCTGTCACGCACCTTGCCATGCGAATAGCAGCAGCCACTGCTTCGGAACCGGTTTTGTGCAGGCTGGCAGAGGTAGTATGTGGAAAAAGATCGTGCAGATATTGCCGAGCCTTTTCTTCTACCTTTGTTCGACCTGGCAGCATAGTGCCCTGTTTTGCTTGAGCAGTTAGTGCTTCGATTACTTGAGGCTCACCATGTCCGATAGATACTGCTCCGTAACCCATGATTAGGTCGGTATAAGAGTTCCCTTGATCATCCCATAATTTGCCCCCTTGTCCTCTAACAAGCAAGCAGTTGGGTGGTAGTTGTGAGAAGACTCCTCCCGCAAGTAATAAATTGTGATTCGATGAATTTTTCATTCTTCATGCCCCGAAGCTGGCCAAGGCTTTTCTCCATATATTTTTTTATATTCATTAAGCACCGTTGGAACCCAAATGCTGAGGTCGGCAGTTTGCTTGATTGAGTTACCATAATAATCCATTAGTGAGACTTGACGCTTCTCGCCTGGTATCCACGATTCAAAGTCAGCAAGATCAAACCATCCGATTCCATCTGCTTTCCCTATCTCTCCAACAGCAGGTTTACCAGAGAGGTGCTGGCACAAAAATGTTACAACGATCCAATCGGTTACTTTTTTATCTCTATTTTGGAACTCTAAATGAGAGCAAACCAAAAAGCGGTCAATGGAAAAGCTACAAGCCTTACTTTCCCTGTTATTATCCAAATTTGCTATTTCTTCCTTTATTTCGCGCATCAGAGCGGGTTTTAACTCTTCCTCGCTGTTTTCCAGGCTCCCACCAATACCTTCAAGACATCCGACAGCATCCATCGAATCATCTCCACGGTAGAGCAGCAATATTTTACCTTGCGAGTTAAAAACCAATCCTGCAACGGCGATTCGCATGGATTTGATCTTTTCAGTAGCCAAATTTTTTTCGGCCCAAACCATTACCTCTGATCTTGTTTGCATAATCGAAAGCTTTTTCTCAGTTGATCTAATTTATTTACATCATGTTTCTTGAGATGTGCTGGAAAACCGGGATTGAGGTAAATGCTCACACCGATTTTTTAAAGTCCAAGCGGGATCATCACCGTACCTAAAACACTCAAAATGCGGCGGAACCGTTAATAGAACTCCTGAGCCGGGGGTGTAACCGGTGCAGTGGACGGAATCACTACTATAAACCACAAAAGCATAGAACCCAGGTTTTGGAAGAAACTGTAAAGTTTCAAAGGCAGCTACACCTTTGAGGTAAATGCTTCCTGCGCTTTTCCAGAGTTGCTGGAATTTCAAAGAAGCACATGCAGGGTCAATGCACGATCTTGGGTTGTTCTCTTTGTGAATCTTAAAACGAGGATGAACTTTAAGGTTGGTAAACCTTGCTTCTTTAAGGCAAGCATCAAGTGTTGCTGAAGATGCATTGTTGCCGATAGCCTTACTGGATACAACCCCCACAATTTTTAAATCACAATACATTTCAAGTAGAAGCTCAATCAAAGCGAGGTCCCAAATGAGTTCGCCATTATCATCAAATAAAAACAAAAGCAATTTTTCCTGTTTGAGCTGTTCTTGAAACTCTTCGATCATAAATAAACGGAAATCACCCATTTTTTCGAATTGTCGTTCAAGGTTGCACTCTGTGGTATTCAAGAGCTGGACTCCTGCAAAAATTTGATATTTGATAAGCTTCTCAAGTCCCCAACTTCTCAATTCATGTAGTGTTGGTAATGCGGACAGTGCAATGTTGTTTTTGGAAATACCCCTCTTGAATAATTTTGAATTTTCATGTGGTTCAAAATAATTAAGAACAGAGAACACAATAGCATCAAGATCATTGTCGTTGATATCCTCCCAGAGTCTTGAGTGCCCATCCTGGGGGAAAGCGAGGATACAGGCGACTGCACGTTGACGAAGTTCAATTTCCTGTATCAATTTCGTGTTCAAGTTGTTGTCGCTGTATCGCTTTTCACAGGCAATCTTGATGCGACTATCTTGGTAGCGAAGATTAAAATCAAATTTTGTCGGGTGATCACCGAGACGGCAAGGCCATAAACGTCTCTCCCGATAGTTGCTTGGCAATATTGAAGAGAGAAAAGTCTCTATGTGATTACCTAATCCCTCTAAAACCTCATTTAGTGATTCCTGTCGATTTACTGCTTTCTGATTACATTGATGTGTGTAATACTCATAATAATCCACTAAAGATGATGGATATTGATGCTGAGGTAATTCTCCTTTTATTTCAATTGGATTTGGAGGGTTCGGGTGTCGCGAAACTCGAAACCCAACATATGCACAACCTACTCCAGACTGTTTTCCGCTACGGACGGAGCTTCGGTTGGTTTGTTCGTAATTACGGTAGTTGCCTCCCTTAATAATCCGATCTCTTGTTGTTTTTTCATTTGCAAAGTAGTGCATAGCCAGTAGCTGACCAGGTTTTCGTTCATGTCCTGCTGGATCCAAAGTCCACTCAGAAATGTTGCAAGACAAGTCACAAAGTCCCGACTGCGAGCAATCCTCGACAAATAATCCAACTGGCAACAATCGGTTAAAACCGAAAATACTATTTAAGTTTTTTGGTTCATTACCCCAAGAATAAGCTTGGTATTCCTTATCTTGACGACGTGCGGCAAACTCCCATTCGTCTTCGCTGGGTAGCCGATAAGTCATGTTGTCGGCTTTATTTTTTGTGAGCCAGCGGCAATATGCTTCAGCCTCGTACACATTGATCCATGTTACCGGAAAGTTTGGGTAGCGACTTTGCACGTCCCAGTTAACAGGTACCTTGCGATCCTCCCGTTTCATGTAAACAAGGCCTTCGTCACTCCAATATTCTCGATTTTGCTCTAAATCGTAGCCACCTTTATCAATAAATTTTTCGTACTCATGAATCGTAACAGGATAACGTCCAATATCGAAAGCTCTAGAGAAAACAACTGAAACGGGCTCTTCTCGAGAACTTGCTCTTTCGTCGTAATTTAGACCGTTTGGGTTATTCGCTTGTGCTCCCACCACAACAGCGCCAGCCTCAATATAAACCATGGTTGGAGTGACGTTGAGTAACTGTAGTGCACCAAAGACACTGAGCTCAACAGCCACCTCGTATCGATCTTTTAAAGATATTTTATCAGACTCTGTTGGATCAAAAATTGCCATAACCTCTTTCGCCATATTCAGGTACTCCTGAACGTTTTCCAATTTGTAATTTACAGGAACATATCTGAAAACTTGAAAGACCCGCTCAAGAGTTGCCGCCTTATTTTGAAGTGACGCATCATCTTCGACTTTGAGAAGAACTTTAACTAGATCGTCCGTCCTTTTTATGCGCCCTTCCGAAAAAAGTATTGCTGCAAATAGTGCAATAACATCTAGCCATTCAGCATCGTGTATCCGCTTGGGAATGATCTCATTAGATATATCTTCATTTAATTTATACAAGTGAAGAGCAGCAAATAAGTCTTGAAATATGCGATGCGAAAATCGCCATGAACCTCCCTCCTGTCGTAGCAAACCAGTTACAGGTGATTCATCGTTCAAAAAATCTTGCATCTTCTGTAGATTTAACTCCTTAGTTCCAAGCGGGAAATAGCTCGATAAGGCGTCAATATCTCCACGACTTGTCACTGGTAAATCGCACATGGCAAATCCAGTTACCTCATAATATTCCATGCGCTCATCAGTAGTGAAACTGGTAAAAAGAGGTGGACGGGAGCTAATCAACCATTTTGTGATCAATTTCAGCAGATCTAAGTGATCACTTGGTAATGGTAGTTTTTGGCTGTTGTAGATTATACAAATTGCCATCAGAAAAAGCGGACGATGAGCAATCTCAAACAGTGTTGGGATTTTTTGCATCTTTTCCATCAGAGCCTTTGTGAAGTCTGAGGCTGAGGAGTTACTTCCCCAGGAGTTGATATATTCCTTTACTGTATCATCAGACAAGTCACACATAGTGGCAATACGAAAAGCAGGCAAAATGCTGTGTCGCCATGCAAAGGGCCTAGATACAACAACCCAGCGGGATTGTGGAAAGCGAGCGGTACAATCCTGTATTAAATGCAAAACTTGGCGAATCGAGTCTTTGGGCACGCCGTCTAGCTCATCAATCATCATAACGACTCCCTTTGCCATCATTATGGGCAGCCATGTTGAAGGGATTTTCCAGTCATGGCGTAAAACCTCCGCATCCCATAATTTGTAAAGATCTTCGACAGCCGGTTCTGTATTTGAATCCATGTTATCAAAGTACTGTGCGATGGTGCGAGCTTGCAATAAAATAGGAATAGGTTCATTGGACTCTATAGAGGCTCTAGCATAGCTTAATGCTGCGTAGCGTAAAGCAGTCGTTTTCCCTCCCCCTGGTTCGCCAAGTAATGCAACCAATGGATTTTTCTGAAGAGCTTCCAACACATCTTGTCGTCCATAAGGTTCGTATACATCGTCCTTACTAACATGAACCTGAAGTTTTACATAGCGTTCCTCCATCTTCCAACGCTGAGGAGGCAAATGAGGATTTTGGTCTGCAAGACTGAAATCTACATGCTGGCATTTTTCAATTACCCAATTGAGATAAGGTTTTAGAACAGTCCTTTCCTCAAATTTCTTTATTGAATTGCAAATGGAGCTTCTGAGATGTTCTGGTGTTGAAATGGATGGCGCGTGAAGTCTTGTCTGAACTTCATTTCGGAACTGATTTTGGTTATCTTTATCACCCTGTGGAATTCCATCTAAGACTCGCATAGGGAATGGGCAATCACTGGAGATGATAAATAACAGTGTTTCCTTATTTTCGGTTATGGCAAAATTAAATTCCTTTTTTACGAAAGAAGTGAGGGGATCTTCCAGTGGGGTTGATCCCCAATCGAAACCAAGAATCCCCACATATAAGTCGCTTTCACGAATTTGCAGGCAGCTTTCCTCCAAGGATGACATAGATGAAGACGGGAATTGACTCATTACCTTGTAAGTCCATCCTGCATCCACCACTCCATCAATAGCGGCATTGAGGAAACTGTAAGGTTTAGGCCAATCTTTTAATAGGGAAGTGTGGCTGATAAAAGCTTTTTTGCTCATATTTCTTCAAAGTTTTCAAAGAATTAATTGGCAAAACTTATCCAGTGACAGCATCTATACATTTCATGAAGGTATTATCGTTGATTATACTGATAATGCGCTTCATGTACAATAGTTGGATTATTGTGTTGTGGTACAATGGTAAAGGATTAGGTGGTTTTTTCGGGTATTTTTTCCTGGCATAGGTCATCCTGTTACGGATTTTTGGCAGCTCACGGCTAGCGAACTCAAACAGTAAATTTTTCTTTCGAATAAAAAATTCTGATTAAGACCTAACATGAAATCTCTATACTGATCACAAAGTTCTGACAAGCCATATAACCCCTGCCTCTGAATAAATCGGGCATCTACTCCGCAGTCTGTCTGGCAAAAGCAGCGACAAACTTCTTGGCGGCATGGATACCTTCCAGAATAAGGACTATGTCAATCGTCACAAAAGGCAGAGTGTATCCTTTTTATTTATGACAAAGTCTATCCCTCGATCTGGCATTATGATTTTTCAAGGATTGACTTTTGGTCAACACCCAAGGTATTATAGAGCTGTTTTGCCAGTTCCATATTGATCTTGCGTTTGCCATGCATGACCTCCGAAAGGTGTTTATCGTTGATTCCCAGCAGTGTTGTCCACTGCCAGAAGGCTCTGGTGGTCTCATGGCAAGCCAATTTGTTGCCGGTTGAGCAACACTTCACCTCACGCTTTTCCTTTCCTGAACGTTGTGCGCTGTAGATCAGCAGTGCAAGAGATGAGGGAAGACCCCTCGAAATCGGCGTGCAGGCGCAGGTTTCAAACCACCGTAAGCGGCGTTAGTCAAAAGCCCTCGTCGTGAGCCTCCCGTAGCCTATCGGTTACCGCACACGGACCTTGAACAAAAAAGCGGTAAATTGCGGTGATGAATTTACGGCAAGCAGTATGGCCGCTCTTTACTCTGGAGCCAATAGCCCGGTCGT
>Ga0194060_10003751_pt1 | contig 10693 bp, 12 predicted proteins | sample SepL225m_MetaG_FD_163427 | JGI IMG/M metagenome (GOLD analysis project Ga0194060, IMG submission 163427) | Anoxic zone freshwater microbial communities from boreal shield lake in IISD Experimental Lakes Area, Ontario, Canada - Sep2016-L222-5m | ecosystem: Environmental > Aquatic > Freshwater >... | reverse complement strand
CTTCATTTGCATCCAGTAGATACACCGCAGGCTCAAACAACTTGGGAAGAATGGTTCATCCACTCTGACGGCTTGCACCACCACGTTTTACGTAATTACATTTTTGATGACGCCACAGATAGTTGGTTGGGCGAAGATCCTGACCATCCAGCAGAAGTTTGTAATATTCAATGGCACCTATACAACGACACTGATATGCGACCTCTAGACCTTCGATAAATTAGAAATCGTGAATCAGTACTCGTTGTAACCTTTGCCTTCAAAAATATCCGGTGCACACCTTTGGATTCGAGCAATCTGAGTCTTTTCTTGTTTTGCGGAAGTGAAATGCAAAATGTAGGCCCGCTGGCGCCCTGGTGTTAACTTCTTGAACGCAACCGCCAATCCAGGAACCTTCTTGATCTGCTTGATAATTTCAGCTGGGACAACAAAATCCTTGCTCTGCTTAAACTCCACTTTCAATCCATCTTCTTCGATAGCTATTGCTTCGGCTATATAGGCCTTCAAAGTTTTTCGCATCTTGAGTATTTCAGCTTCACTTGTGAAGCGGATTTGACGCCCTGATTGAACATTTTCCGTCTGCTGAATCAGAATTTTCTTCGGGTCTTTCATGAGGGCGCCTTTGAAAAATGCGTAAGCACAATAGTTTTTAAAGCCGTGGATGAGGATTACATTTCCATTGTTCAGGGTGTAGCAAGGGTGTCCCCACTTGAGATCTTCGGTTAGCCCTGATTCGAGAGCAATTTTCCGTAGCGCTGCAAATTCGGGTTTCCACTGGTTGGCTTTACGAATGTAAACATCTACTCTCGAATTCATGGCTGTACTTTACACAATCAACGCAAAGTGAAGTATTACTAATTCCAGTTCTCAATTTTGAGTTCGGAATCTAAAGTGAACCTTACAAATCGCTGCTTCTAACCCAATAGCGGACGCAACTCAACTTTTCTGTTGCAACTTCGAGATCCCTCGGCAGCAAGTTCCTTGGCAATTTCAATGGAAGTTGCTTCAATGATCCAAAACCCGCTGAAGTACTCTGCTGATTCAATAAATGGCCCATCGATAAATTGATTCTTTCCCCCACGATCATCTACAACCGTTGCAGTTGCTGGAGAATCGAGTCCTCCTGCAAATATCCGCTGTCCGTGTGCCTGTAGCTTTTCGTTGAAGGAATCAATAGCTTGAATTTCCTGCGGGCTATGTGGCGAGCGAGTCTGGGTATCGATCACTGATATCAAAAATTTCATGGGGCGATAATACTTTGACTTAGAAAGTAGGCAAGTTCGCAGGGATTATGGAAGTGTCACAGGAGAGCGCGCATAGACCGCAAAGAAATCACGACTGCTTGGGTTGAGATATCTATCTACCTCTCGCTTAAACTTGAACAGTTTCTCAGGGCTTGGTTGAATAGCAGACGAATACCACATGTATGAAATCCAATCGGGATTGATATCAAGTTCCATGGCACGAACCGCGCCGGCTGCCTGCAAGACATTTGCAAGCGACTTTACCGATAACGCATTTCCTGCGACATAAACAATATTCCCATCTGCCGTTACTCCAGCACCTGACCGCGCAACATAGTAAGCGTTCTTAACGGTGAATCCCCATTTGCTCTGTACATTCTCGTCAAGGTTTGGGGTCACCACACTGTTATCCACCAATAAACTTAAGTTTTGTCTCACGGATTCGACAGTTGCTGACATCTTCATATCTTTGCCCCAGCTACCAATATCAGCATGTCCATCCGCGTAAATCACGAATGCAGCTGATCCAACTTTCAGAGGTTGGGCCATAATCCCTTCAGTGTAAAAGCCGCCTCTTGAATCTTTAAATTTGAAACCGCTATTAAAGGTGGCGACTAAACCATTGAGATCAGCCTTAGTGATTTCGTCTGCAGTTTTATAGTTTGACAATTTTCCTGGTTCTAGAAATCCAGGATGCAACACAAATCGCAGTTCAGTTTTACTCATGAGTGCAATTGCTGCTAGATATGAAGTATGCGCTTCGTCTGGACGTATATAAGCGATACGTAGTGCAGGTTTACCATTTACTTCGTAGACCGTTTTAAACTTCCCTTCCCCTGGCAAAGCGGGCGAAACCAGAGGGACAATATCTTGAGATTTCAAACCATCATCGACCACGAATTTATTTAGTAAAGTCGTGTCTGGTTTTCCACCCAATTTTGGTGGATGTAATTTGTATTGAAGATTTTCTGCAAACGTGATCACGTTTCCTAGGTGATGATCACGGCCCCATTCAGCCAAACGCGCTGCGACGCTATCTGTTCCCGGTGCAGTTAAGGCGGGTGTTACTGACCAAGAGGTTGTACCCAGAAAAATAAGAATTACGAGCGCTGGTATTGAGAATCGCTTGGTTCTAAGGAATTCCTTAAAACTCATCCTAGGTAGATGAATCCTGATTCTGCGCATTGGGTGAGCCTACCAACCAATATTCAATCAGGCTTCTTATACCTATCCCAAACGACGAAAAATAATCTCAGGTAAATTTCTGAAAATAATTGCTACATATCTCAAGATTGTCGGTGCATAAGCGATTGTCGATCTACCCTGCAGAAGTTTGGCTCCAATTTTACCGGCCTGTTCAGCGGAGATTGAAAATGGAGCCGGTTTCATCCCCTGAGTCATGCGAGTTAGCACGAATCCAGGACGCAGAATCTTTATCTCAACACCAGAATTCTTCAACTTGTGCGATAAACCACGAGCGTAGAAATCAATAGCTGCCTTCGTTGAACCATAAGCAAAATTATCAATTCTGGGACGCTCCTGTGCAAAAGATGAGATTACTAGGATCTTGCCATGACCTTGCGTCACCATCTTTGAAGCAATCAAATAAAGAAGATGGGCCGTTGCGAGATAATTTACCTCGATGACTCTTAAGAGGTTTGCTTCCTCGGTAGTTGATTCTTGATTGCCAAGGGCACCTATAGCAATGATTGCTACATCTAAATCCTTCGTGAACATCGAGCTAACAACTTCTCTGCGCACACTTTCAATTGCAGCGTCAAATCCCGAGGTTTGCCGATCAAACCTAATAACTTCTTCAATACCATCTTGAGGAAGCGATCTTAAAACTGCATTACCTATTTCGCTGGCGCCTCCAATAAGAGCAATTCTTTGAGGAGTTTTGAAACTATTTAGCACAGCCCCAACCTCCTTGCCTGGTCTGAGTTCCACAATTTCTGCGGATCCATTTCATCGCGAATTTCTTTCCATTCATTTAAATGTGGGTACATTGCGGGCAAGTACTCAGCACGAAGTCTTGAATCCTTAACTAAATAGACTCTACCTTTCCTATTAACTAATTCTGCGTCAAATTCATTCAATGTCCGTTCTAAATTTGGTATCGAAACTGGAAGATCCACGGCTAATGTCCAACCAGGAGATGGGAAGCTCAAATAACCCGGCGACGAAGCGCCAAAGCGCTTTAAAACTCCAAGGAAAGAAGCAGCTTTCAGCTCTCGTAATTTTGCAAGAACGGTGAATAAAAACTCCTCTTCCCCGTCGGGAATAGAAAATTGATACTGGAGGAAGCCATCTTCCCCATAAACCCGATTCCAATTGTTCACACCATCAAGCGGATGGCAGAATGCTCGAACGCTTGATGTGCCGCTCTTGAGTGGCTTCTTAAACCACATCGAATTGAATGCCCCGACAGTAATAGGTGTTATCAAACTGCCTTTGGGCTTAAGTGGAAAATTGATTTGCTTGGGCGAATTGCGGAATTTTTTGCTGAAGGATTCCGCAAAATCTCCCATCCCAACTATGCCTCGACCACAATAGGAACCTGACAAATCTATCCATGCAACAGTGTGGTCATGTTCTAAGTCCGCAGTTTTCAAATCAAACAACAGCTCATTTAGATCACGACTTCGCTTTTCATGGACGTTGAAATGATTTCCTTCGACTGGGCTTAATTGGAGTTCGGCTTCGACAATAATTCCAGTGAGACCCATACCACCCACTGTTGCCCAAAAATGTTTACTTGTGGGACCGGTTGGCTGAAGCTCGCGAACGCTTGAGTCAGAATACATAACTTTCATACTCATAACCATCGAAGAGAATGCCCCTGTTTTGTGATGAGATTTTCCATGGATATCTGCAGCGATTGCGCCCCCCACTGTTACAAATCCAGTGCCGGGAACCACCGCAGGAAAATAGCCCGCTCGCAATGCAATAGTTTCCAAACTAGCAATACTCAGCCCGGCTCCAACTCGAATGACGCCACTGGTCGGATTCATCGATACTGATTGAAGTTGATGGGAAGACAAATGCAGGCCCCCTGAATTCAAGGCCGAATCACCATAACTCCTTCGAAGGCCGACGGCTAGTGCGCCTCGTTCTCCTCCAATAGATCTGATTGTTTTCTGCATTTCCACGATATTTTCTGAACGATCAAAACTACGGGCATGGATACTTCTCCCCCATCCGGTGCTCGAAGATAAAACTTCACCCATCAGTGACTCGATTTATATACAGCGAGAAATAACAATGCAGCGGTCGAAAATGAACAAGCAATTAGGTAAAGATCCTTGAGGATGAGTTCCTCGGGAGCTTCACCATGCCCTTTGCTGACCAACCACAGGTATCGAAAAATTCCCATTGTTACAGGAATCAAAGAAATTTGGGCATACGGATGGATTTGATTAATGGAGAAGGACCATAAGCTATAAGAAGTTAACGTTATCGCGGTAGAAATGGCGAGAATTAATTCCAAAAAGTTGGGCGGATACTCGGCTATCACCTTGCGCGTTGAGGAATTTTTAGTATTGGCGCCTTCTGCAATCCTCTTAGATAAGACAATTACTAGTGAACCAAATCCAGTAACTACAAGAAACCATTTCGTAATAGGCAAGTCCGTGGCAAATCCTCCTGCTATTGCCCGCAATGTAAAACCGAAGGCTACGATCGAAAACTCGATAACTGGCTGATTCTTTAATCCAAAGGAATATAAGTTAGTAATAATAAAATATGCCAGCAGCAGGAATTGGAAATTATATGGCAAATAGGAAGCCACATAAAACCCAATAATTACAAGTGAAATAGATAGAGCTAATGCTTGATTTTTGGATACTTCTCCTGAGGCAAGTGGACGAGATCTCTTTTTCTCATTTGCTCGATCGATTTCGATATCGCAAATGTCATTCACTATGTAGCAAGCGCTCGAAATAAGTGCAAAAGCCACAAATGATTGAGCGACGATAACCAACTCACGAAAAGCAAATAACTGGCCGGCAGCGAATGGTGCCACGAGAAGCAATGCGTTCTTGCTCCATTGTTTGGGTCGCATCAATCTGATTAGGGATGGAATCAGTTGCATACCTTCAATCCTAACTCAAAGTCCCTCAGCACCAGCGCTTGAGCTCGTAATTGCTTGGAATCAGCCGATGCTTAAACTTGGCAAAGATTACATTTTTGGATGTTCGGCATCAAAAAACCATGTTCTTATGGCTCCCTTTAGCCAAGATGTCCTCGATGCTTTCACTCCCAAGATGGCAGACCTAGATGTTAAGAAAAAGACAATCGGTGTTCCAAATGATTGGGAAGTTGACGTTAAATTACTGCAAGCAATGGCAAAAGCAAGGCTGGCAGAACTTAGTTAGTTCTTCTTTTGCGCTCTGAATTTCTCTGAGACGACTAGCCAAATCAAGGCAGGAATTAAATCAACACTTCTTTTTGCAAACCATTTGGCTCCATTTGTAATAAGCCATTTTGTTTCATCCCGCTTGGTGATATCAATCTTTGTCGGCAATTTCTTAGCTGATCGTCTCGGGAGCTCCATCTTTCGTCGGACCAGGTCAGCTATGTGCTGGTGTCCAAGGGCCGACGGATGCATGCGATCTATATGCCAAAGTTTTCTTTCGTGCGCAATCTTTGAGTCCCAAGTTGGAATAAAGTAAATTTGATTACCGGTAGCAATCTCAGAATATATTTTATTGATAATGGCAACTCGGGCTGAAAGTATTTTTCTCAGAGATTCAGGTCCCGGTGCAGTACGCATCGGGTTCGGAAGACCCAGCAGAACTATGACTGACTTCGAGGCGCTAAGTTGATTAACAACTTGCGATAAAGATTCTTTGATCTCAGCCGGTGAAAAGTCCCCGCGGAGTACGTCATTTGTTCCTACGCAAATCAAAACTAAATCTGGATTGAACGCCTCCGCAGCACTTAGCTGATACTTCAATAGGTGCCTTGCTCTTGAGCCGTTTTTAGCAACGTTGATAAATCTCGATGCATTTAAATCATGCGAGAGGCGCCCTGCCCATCCAGCGCCAACCGAAGGAATCGCATCACCATGATCGCCAACTCCAAAGACCGAACTGTCTCCCATCGCAATCACGCGCAGATTTGGAATGTGCCTCAGCGCATATATGGCCTTGCGATCAACCAACTTCTCTTTGTCTACAGGATTTGATTTCATGCACTTGCCTCCAGGACATACAAGTCAAGCAACATATCCGCGCTTCTTTCCCAAGAGAAAACTTCCGCTCGTGCACGCGCGTGACTACGAAGAGTCTCGCGGTCAATGTAAGTGAAATCCAATATTCGTTCACACCACAACTGGGTGTTACGAGAAATAGCAGAGCCAGAATTTCGACAAATAATTTCAGAGATAGCAGCTTCGGATCTACAAATTACCGGTGTGCCAGATGCCAGTGATTCAAGGGCCGCAAGGCCAAATGTCTCGATAGGCCCAACAGCTAAGAAGCAAGTTGCTCGGGACATCAAATTCCCTAGGAATTCTTTATCTGCAACAAAGCCAAGTAATACCACGTTGAGATTTTCTTCATCGATAACTCGAGCCATCTTTTTTTCCAGCGGTCCTGATCCAGCGATTATTAAGGGTATATCGAGGCCGAGATTTGAGAGTGAGCGCGCAATCTCAATTAGGAAGAAGGGGTCCTTCTCTTTAGAGAGTCGAGTACAAGCAAAAATAAATTGTTCTGGGAGATTTGTAACGCTTTCTGATGTCGAAAATCGATTCGAGGGATCAAAAGCTTCTAGGTCAACTCCGAGCGGAATTGAAACGAGCTTTGATGAATGAGAGTTATTTATTTCCATGCCCAGTTCAATAAACTCTCCAGCAGCAAAATTGGTCGTTGCCACGATGCGATCTACAGACTTGCTCGTGAACGAGTTCCAACGCCGAATCAAAAAATCCTTATACGGTATGAAATTTCCAAAAGCCCTGACAACTCCATCGACTCGTTCGTGAGCAAAAAACACTGTTGGGATCTCTCTGCGGCGAGCCCAGCGCGCTACGCGCAATAACGTTGTCCGATCTGAGACTTCAAGTACGTCAGGCTCAAAGTCTTTCAAAATACCCATGACTGCACGAGTATTTAGAATTATTCGGTATCCACCGGAGAAAGGGATTCTCGGCGCAGCTACCGTAATTGTTCTGATATTTCCCACTCTTAAGTAGTCATTTTTTGCACCAGGTACTACTAACAAAATCTCATGTCCACGCAGTGCATATTCATTACTGAGCTCTCGCATAGCAGTCTTGAGTCCACCACTTTTTGGACCATACATGTTGGCAATGTGGGCAATTCTTGTCATGATGCTTGCCCCTCCTTTACGCGACTTGCAAGAGTTGATTCATAAATTTCGAATAGCTCTGAACAAACTTTTGCCCACGTACGTTCTTGAACTTTATTGAATGCGCTGGCACTCATCTCCATACGAAGCGCATCGTCATTTACTAACTTTAAAACTTTCTTGCGAATATCAAAGTTGTCTCCCGGCTTATAAAAAAGTCCATTTATGCCATGGTCGATTAAATCTTTAGGCCCACCGATTTCTGGCGCAATGATAGGTAAGCCTGCAGCCATTCCTTCTTGAATAACTTGGCAAAAAGTTTCATTTTCGCCAGTGGTAATGAGCAAATCCATAGACGCCATTGCGCGACTAAGGTCCTCTCCACTTTGATGTCCTAGAAATATTGCATCAGGTAGAGCTTTTTCCAGTGATGAGCGACTTGGCCCATCTCCGACAATTACCTGGATAACTTTCTTTCCTGTGAGTTTGCCGATATCACTTAGATGCGAGAGTTTTTCAACTTGCTTCTCTGGAGCAAGTCGTCCAACAAAACCCACCACACAGGAATTTTCATCGGCGCCCCATGATTTACGTACTCTTGAAGATCTCCAACGAGGATTAAATTGTGCGAGATCCACGCCTCTGCCCCAGCGGACGATTCGGGAGATTCCCAACTTTGTTAAATACGCTTCTGAGTCGCTGGAAGGGGCCAAGGTAATTGTTGATCCGTTATGTATTTTCTTTAATCTTTTTTCAACAAGGATCTTTGCTGTGGTCAAGCGATAAAAGTTTATAAATCCAGAGACATCAGTTTGGTAGTTAGCAACAACTGGAACGCCACAAGCTTGCGCAGCTTTTCTGACCTGATCACCAAGTAAAAACGGTGAAGCCAAATGCACTATGTCAGGTACGAAATCTTCAATAACTTTAATTAAAGTAGAAGTAGGAACTCCAGGGATATCTACTTGGGCAAATCTTTGAAATGCCAGCGCCGGAACTCTCTTGATTGGGATTCCATCTACAGAAGTTGGGCCTTCTCCTGGCGCTATGACCAGCACTTCATGGCCGCGCTCTTTAAGGAAACGTACTGTGCGGAGCACCGAGTTGGTCACGCCATTAGTGCGCGGTAAAAACGACTCAGCCGAGATCAGTACTCGCATGGGTTATTTATAGGGATTCAATGCGATGCCAGGTTGAGTTTCTGGTTAATGCCACCTTAACCTTCGACTTCAGATAGAGGGAACTTTTCGCGAAGCATTCACCCTCCGTTAAGTTCACTTTGAGCGCTCTTGCCTCCGGTCAATGTCACCCTTTCTTCATGAAACCAGTGGTCCTTGATAAGAACTCTCGTGCAGCCTTCTTCGATCTGGATAACACGCTCATCGATGGTTCTTCTATCTACTACTTCGTACGCGGGCTCGTTAAATCCGGAATCCTTCAGCGCCGCCAAGTCGCAACTTTCGCTCTCGATAACTACAGGTTCAGAAAGCGTGAAGAGGAGAGCATGGCAGCGATGAGCTATGCCACCAAGAAGATTCTCGATTTTGCCCGAGGACGTTCGCAACAACTCATTGTTGATTTATGTGAAGAGATTGTTCAAGAATTCTTACCTAAAAAGCTTTTTCCAAATATGCAACGCCGCGTTGAAGAACACCAGAGCATTGGGCATGACACCTGGGTTGTTTCTGCGGCGCCCATCGAAATAGCTTCGATTGTTGCATCAAAACTAAATATGACAGGTGCCTACGGTACTTCAGGTGAGGTTATTGAAGGCCACTACTCAGGTGAACTTCGAGCGGGTGCGATGCACGGCATTAATAAAGCACATGCGATCAAGGAATTAGCTTTGACTAGAGCCTATGATCTCTCTAAATCATTTGCTTACAGTGACTCTGCAAATGATTTGCCGCTTTTAGTCTCTGTTGGAAATCCATTTATCGTTAATCCAAATAAGCAGCTACAAAATATTGCTCTAAAAAATAATTGGCCGATTCTGGTCGCTTAAATGATTGTTTGGACTCATAGAGGCAATCCTGGTCCTGAAAACACTCTAGAGGCATTTGCGCAGGCCTGGAAAGATGGAATCTCCCATTTTGAAACGGATATACACGTAACAAAAGATGGAGTTCTAGTCCTAGCGCACGACCCAAATATTCAGAGGCTAACTGGAGTTAATCATGAAATTATTTACTTAAATTTCGATGAACTAAATACCTATCCAATTTTGGATCTGTACGAATGGTGCACATTGGACGCACTCATCGAAGCCTTTCCCTTGGCGAAAATTTCAATAGATATTAAGTGCGATGAAGCACTGGCACCGTTTATAGATTGGCTGAGTCAGCACGAATCTTCCAATTTTGTTGTTGGCTCATTTTCGACAAAACGAGTACACGCTGTTCGCAAAGCCTTTCCAAAATTGAAAACTGCCTTGACGCCCATGGAGGTTCTAAGGCTTCGTTTTGGTTTGCCTCTAAATTCATTGTCAGAGCAAGCTGAGCGATATGCCATGATTCCTGAATTTATGCATGGATTTAAGATTCTCACAAAAAGATTTATCGCTGCCTGCCAGCGATTGGATATCGCGATTTATGTGTGGACTGTGAATTCAGTGCCCGAAGGGGTTTATCTAGATACCCTGGGCGTACAGGGCATAGTTACCGATGATTACAGGTTGTTTCTTAGGGATTTATAACTCCAGTCGCCAATAAGGCTAAAAGTACAAAACCCAACAGAATTCTGTAGATAATAAATGGCATGAAGCTTTTGGTGGTTACAAATTTGAGAAGCCAAGAAATTACGATGTAGCCGATAGCAAAAGCAATCACGGTTGCGACGAAGGTTTCCCCATAAAAACATTCAAATCTGCGACAGGTTATGTAACAACTTGTACAAACATTTTTGCGCAAAGTAAGCGTGAATTGAGTTCACGAACTATAAAAATAAAGAAGAGTCGCCCTATAAGCCGGATTACGTGAAATCGCAGCGCTCGAAGATCCCAAAATCTATAGCGAACGGACTATTCGCACAAAGTTAGTGATGCGGGTGGCATCACCTTGCGGAGCCTGCCCGCCCATGGACTGCTTCGTATCAACGACCTTCGAATCTGTCCGCTGAGCACCTGCTCCATGTAC
>Ga0194060_10003750_pt1 | contig 10693 bp, 9 predicted proteins | sample SepL225m_MetaG_FD_163427 | JGI IMG/M metagenome (GOLD analysis project Ga0194060, IMG submission 163427) | Anoxic zone freshwater microbial communities from boreal shield lake in IISD Experimental Lakes Area, Ontario, Canada - Sep2016-L222-5m | ecosystem: Environmental > Aquatic > Freshwater >... | reverse complement strand
GCGACCCCGAAGTGCGCACAGCTTCCTGAATAAAATTCCCGAACATCGGACCATCATGGCCACGTGGGAGGCAGATCCGGCCAGCCGGTTCTAGACTTGCGGGGCACCACGCCTCGGCGTCAACAAGCGCTCAACTACAATTCCGAGAAGAGAAAACCTCCATGAAGAACCTGATCGGCATTTACGAAAAAGCGCTTCCAAAGAGCTTGGGCTGGGCCGAGCGATTCAACGCAGCGCGGTCAGCCGGTTACGACTTTCTGGAACTCTCAGTCGACGAAACACCCGAGCGCATGGCGCGGCTGGACTGGTCTTTGGCCGAGCGACTGGCTTTCTTTCGCGCCTCGCGCGAGTCCGGCATCCCCGTTCCCTCCATGTGCCTTTCGGGGCATCGCAAGATTCCCTTTGGTAGCGCCGATCCAGCAGTGCGCGCACAGGCCGCCACCTTCATGGAAAAGGCCATCCGCTTTGCCGGCGACACCGGCATCCGCGTCATCCAACTGGCCGGCTATGACGTCTACTACGAACCAAGCACACGCGAATCGCGGCAGCATTATTACGAGGGCATGGAGCGTGCGCTGGAGATCGCCGCCCAGCATCAGGTCATGCTGGCACTCGAAATCATGGACACGCCCTTCCTGAATTCGATCAGCAAGTACCTCAAGCTCAAGGAACGCCTGCCCTCACCCTGGTTCAAGGTCTACCCGGATCTGGGCAACCTGACAGCCTGGGGCAATGATGTGGGCGAGGAACTGACGGCCGGCATCCACCACATCGTCGGCGTTCACGTTAAGGAAACGAAACCGGTAGGCCCCGGCTTTCCCGGTGCCTTTCGCGATATTGCGTTTGGCGACGGCACGGTTGATTTTGTCCACTGTTTCAAGACGCTGCGCGAACTGAAATACGCAGGCCCGTTTCTGGTCGAGATGTGGACCGAGAAAGCCGCTGACCCGCTGGCCGAAATTGCGCGTGCCCGCCAATGGGTGGGTGAACGCCTGAAACTCGGAGGCTACGCCTGATGCTGCAAGCCTTGAAACAGCAGGTTCTGCAAGCCAACCTGGAACTGCCAAAACTGGGTCTGGTCGATTTCACCTGGGGCAACGTCAGTGCGCGCGATGCCGACAGCGGCGCCGTCGTCATCAAACCCAGTGGCGTTCCCTACGAGACCATGACGCTTGATGACATGGTCGTCGTTGACATCAATGGTCGCGTGCTCGAAGGCAAACTGCGTCCCTCGTCCGACCTGCCAACCCATCTTGAGCTCTATCGCCAATTCCCTTCCATCGGTGGCATCGTGCACACGCACTCGACCTGGGCCACGGTCTGGGCGCAGACCTGCCGCGGCATACCGGCCCTGGGCACCACCCATGCCGACTACTTCTTCGGCGAGATTCCCTGCACGCAGCAACTGAGCGCGCAGCAAATTGCCGGCGAGTACGAGGCGCAAACCGGTGTTGCCATCGTTGAGTGCCTGCGCGCGCGCGGCATCGACCCGGCGCACATGCCGGCGGTGCTGGTGGCCAATCACGGTCCGTTCGCCTGGGGTAAGGACGCGCCAGCCGCGGTGCATAACGCCGCCGTGCTCGAAGTGGTGGCGCGCATGGCATTTCTCAGCATGCAGATGGATCCGGCCCTGCCGGCCATGCCGCAGCAATTACTGGAAAAGCATTTCCTGCGCAAGCACGGCCCGGGCGCCTACTACGGTCAGCCCAAAACCTGACACCTTGTTCGTGACCACCTACTAAGGCGTGGGACCGGGTTCATCGGGCACCCGCACCACCTGCAGACCGGCGGCTTCGAGCTCCTCGCAGAAAGCCTTCGGCGCCAGCCAGTCCGTCACCAGCAGGTCAATCCGGCTCAGGGGACAAGTCAAAAAGCTCGAAACACAATTCATCTTGGTATGGTCGGCCACGATGATGACCTTGCCGCTGGAGTTCTCGATCATGGCCTTGTTGATGCTGGTCTCCTGACTGACCGCGCTGGTACAGCCCTTCTTGATGCTCACGCCATTGATCCCCAGCACAGTGACGCTGGAGAAGATGCCGTGCAGACCGGTCAGGGTCAGATCGCCAACCAGTGACTTGGAATGGATGCGGTAGTCCCCCCCGAGCAGAATCAGTTCCTGCTGCGGATCAAGGTCGAGCGCCAGACAAGCCGCGTTGTTGGTGACGATGTGTGCCTTCTTGCCACGCAGGTGGCGAATCACTTCCAGGGTTGTGGAGCCGGCGTTGGCGAAGACGGTCTCGTTCTGCGCAATCAGTGATGCGACATAGCGACCGATGAGGCTCTTCTCGCGCTTGGCCGAATGGTCTTTTTCCTCAAAAAACTCCTCGAGCCGGCGACCGGAAATGGACAGTGCGCCGCCGCGTGTGCGGTCCAGCAACTTGTGCGCGGCCAGGGCATCGAGGTCACGCCGGATGGTGATCTTGGAAACACTGAATTCAGTCGCCAGTTCGTCGGCTGAAACCGACTGCCGCTGCGACAACATCTCGAGAATCTTCTTGTGCCGGTAATTGGACAACTTGGTGGCGGGGCGCTGGCTTGTGTCTGTCATGTTGTGTGCTTGTTCAAGGGGCGATCAGCTCGCGCAGTGCGGGTGTCGCCAGCGCCTGGTACAGCGCGCGGGATTGGCGGCGCTGGCGTTCATAGACTTCGTGATTCGCCGGATTGGCTTGGTAATTGATCGAAGCGCCATCCGCCTGTGCGTGGGCAAAGGCTTGCTCGTAAGTCGATTCAAGACCCGTGGCAACGGCGCCTGCGATCCAGGCACCCAGCGAAGTGGCTTCATTGTTGGCAAAGCGCACAACGCTGCGCTCGAAGACGTCACTCTGAATCTGGTTGAACAGATCGGATCGGGTCATGCCGCCGGAAACCACAACGGTTTGCACCTTGGCGCACAGTGTTTCCACCAACTCCAGGCTGGCCTTCATTTCGACTGCAATGCCTTCAAGGATGGCGCGCGCCATGTCAGCGCGTGAGGTGCTCAAGCTGAGGTTGAAGAACGTGCCCCTGGACTCCGGGTCCCAGTAAGGCGCACCGCTGCCCTTGAAATGGGGCAGCAGCAGCACGCCGTTGGCGCCGGCGGGCGCTGTCGCGGCCTCGGCGTTAAGCTCGTCAAAGCTCAGGGCCTGGGCACCGGGCGCCATCAACAAAGATTCCCTGAACCAGCGGTAGATGGCACCCGAGGTCAGGACCGCCGCCTCCACGATGTAGGCGCCGGGTAGCGCCGAGACATTGCAGGCCAGGCGCCTCGCTTCATCAAAGACTGGCTTGTCGCTGTGCCCAATCAGATAAGAGCCGGTTCCGGTGTTGGAGACCGCACGCTCGGGCGAAAACAGACCCAGCCCGAGCGCAGCACACTGCTGATCGCCACCCGCTGACACCACCGGCAGACCCGCACCCAGCCCCGTCACGCGCGCCATATCGGAAGTCAGGCCGCCGACCACAGAGCCCGGCGCCACCAGATCGCAGAGCTGGGCGGAATCCACTTCGAACAAGGCCAACAAATCAGGGTCCCAACTGCGCGTCTGCAAGTTCAGCAGATTGGTGCGGCTGCCAAAACTCTGATCGGTGACAAAACGCCCGGTCAGGCAATACAGCACCCAGTCCTGAACGCCCAGCATCTTGTGCGTCTGCCCCCAGACGTCCGGCCGATTTCTGCGCAGCCATGTCATCTTGATGGCTGAAAAAACCGGGGAGATCTTGAGCCCGGTCTTGCGGTAGACCAAGGGGTTGTGCGCATCCATGGCCTGCGCCAGACTGGCGCCGCGATGGTCTTGCCACATGATGGCCGGGTGCAGCGGCAAGCCACTCCTGTCGACCGGGATCACCGAGGAACGCTGTGCGGTGACTGAAATAGCGGCTGGTTTGAGCGCATTGGCCTGGGCGGCCACAGCGCAGGTCTTCAAAACGGCGATCAGCGCGGTCTGCCAGCTCAGCGCGTCCTGCTCAACCCGGCCATCTTCAAAGTAGACCGGACCGTTGGCACGCTGATCCATGTGCCTGACACGGCCACCGGCATCGTAAAGAATGGCACGGGTGCTGGTAGTGCCGATGTCGACGGTGATGATTGCTTGCATGCCCACTTTGAAGAACATTTTGGTGATTTGATTGTAGGGCCGACCGGCAAAAACCCGCCATAAACAGAGTCAAACCACACAAAATCGGGTTTTCCAGCCAAGTCATTCCGCATAAAATGAACCATTAATTTCTGTTAAACGATCATTTTGATCACTTGAGAGGCTAAGTCATGCGAATCGAAAAACGCTTTTTGACCGAGATGAACCGCTGCTATTCGGCCAGTTCCATCGTTGTCGATGGCCAGACCCGGATCCTGCTGGCCACCGAAGGCGAAGGCCCCTGCCTAGCCTGGAGCGGCACTGACTTCGACTCGACTCACACGGTTTGGGATGGGCCCGGCGGCACCATGTCGATGGTGCCGATTCCGGGCAGCAACGGTGAATTTCTGGCCGTGCAAAAGTTCTTCAGAATGTTCCAGTGTGAAGAGGCCAAGGTGGTCCATGTGCGGCCGCTGGCAACCGGTGGCTACGCCGTGCGTGACATTCTGCAGTTGCCCTACATCCACCGCTTCGACCTGCTGACGGTGGGCGAGCGCCATTACTTCATCGGTTGCACGCTGGCCACCACCAAGGACTCCAAGGAAGACTGGTCGAACCCGGGCAAGATCTGGGTTGGTGAATTCAACAGCAGCGGCCCGCTGGAAGTCAGGGTACTCAAGGACGGCCTGAGTAAAAACCACGGCTACAGCCGCCTGACGCGCGGCGGTCACATGACGGCTCTGGTGACCTGCGAGCAAGGCGCCTTCGAAGTCACACCACCCCAGAGCCCGGGCGCCGACTGGACCGTGCGCCAATTCATGGACTGGCCGATCAGCGACATTTCGGCGATCGACATCGATGGCGACGGTGAACTTGAATTTGCCACCATCGAACCCTTCCATGGCAGTTATTTCAGGGTCTACAAGCAGATCGATGGCAAGTTCCAAAAGGTGTTTGAGCACCCGGAGGTCTCGGAGTTCTACCACGTCGTCGTTGGCGCCACGCTGGCCGGCGTGCCGGTCTTCATCGGTGGCTGTCGGCGCGGCAAACAGCAGCTTTTCTACGTCCACGCCAGTCACAGCGCGCCGCTCGAACTGTGGGCCGAAGTCATCGAAGAAGGCGTTGGCCCGAGTAACGTTTACGTGTTGCATGAAGCCGGGCGCGACATCATCGTTGCCGCCAACCGCGAGAAAGCCGAGGCGGCGCTTTACTTCGTCAGTTGACCGGTCGAATTGGACGCAACAGGTCGTCTATCGGATCGGACATTGATCTCAAACAACAAAAGATCAAAATGATGCTTTGCAAACAAAGAAGCCCCTATCATCCCGAATGATTGGGATTATTGAATCGAAATGACCGTTTCCGGGTGTAACACCCCAGGGTTCAGTAACGGTCAACAGGAGTGAGACATGGCAAAAGTGGATGAAATCACCAAGGAATCGTGGGTTCTGAGCACCTTTCCGCAGTGGGGTACCTGGCTCAATGAAGAGATCGAGCGCGAGGTGGTCAAGCCCGGCACGTTTGCGATGTGGTGGCTGGCCTGCACCGGCATCTGGGTCAAAAGTGAAGGCAATACCAACATCTGCATCGACCTCTGGTGCGGCACCGGCAAACGCAGCATGAAGAACCCGCTGATGGACGCGCACCACCAGATGGCGCGCATGACCGGCTGCGTCAAACTGCAGCGCAACCTGCGCGTCTCGCCCTTTGTCATCGACCCGTTTGCCATCCGCCAGGTTGACGCCGTACTGTCCTCGCACACGCACAACGACCACATCGACATCAACGTGGCCGCCGCCGTGCTCAAGAACTGTCCGGCCAGCGTGCCCTTCATCGGTCCGCAGTCCAGCACCGATGTCTGGCTCAAATGGGGTGTGCCGCGCGAACGCATCACCACGGTCCGCCCTGGTGATGTGGTGAAAGTCGGCGATGTCGAGATCGTGGTGCTCGAAGCCTTTGACCGCACCATGGCGTTGACCATTCCCGCAGGCCAGACCGCCAAGGGAAAAATGCCACCGGACATGGACGATGTGGCGGTCAATTACCTCATCAAGACACCGGGCGGCAGCGTTTACCACAGCGGTGATTCGCACTATGCCAACGGCTACGCCAAGCACGGCAACGAACATGCCATTGACGTGGCGCTGGGCAGCTACGGCGAGAACCCGCGCGGCGTCACCGACAAGATGACCTCGTCTGACATTCTGCGCATGGGCGAGGCGCTGAACTGCAAGGTGGTCATTGCCTACCACCACGACATCTGGTCCAATTTCATGGCCGATCCGATGGAGATCAACATGCTGTGGAACATGAAGAAAGACCGGCTGAAATACAAGTTCAAACCTTTCATCTGGCAGGTCGGTGGCAAGTTCATCTTCCCCGACAACAAGGATGACCTGGAATTCCACTACGAGCGCGGCTTTGACGATGTCTTCACCAAAGATACTGATCTGCCATTCCCGTCTTTCCTCTGACCGTACAGACCCGCAACTCCGAAGCGCAAAGGCCACCAAATGACAGCCTCCGTCCACGGTTTGCAGCTCCAGGGTGTGAGCAAGCGCTTTGGCAGCGTGCAGGTGGTGCAGGATCTCGATTTGACGGTGGAGCCGGGCGAGTTCGTGGTGTTGCTGGGCGAATCAGGCTGCGGCAAATCGACCGTGCTGCGCATGATCGCCGGACTCGAGGATGCGAGCGAAGGGCGCATCTTCATCAACGGCAAGGACGTGACCGACCTGCCGCCCAAGGCTCGCGACATTGCCATGGTGTTTCAGAACTATGCGCTGTATCCGCACATGGACGTGGCGCAGAACATGAGTTTTGCACTCGACCTGGCCGGCAAACCCCGGGCCGAGATCGAAAAGCGGGTGGCCGATGCGGCCGAAATCCTCAACATCACGCACCTGCTCAAACGCAAACCCAAAGAGCTTTCGGGCGGCCAGCGCCAGCGCGTGGCCATCGGCCGCTGCATCGTGCGCGAGCCAGCCATCTTTTTGTTTGATGAGCCGCTGTCCAACCTCGACGCCAAGCTGCGCGGCCACATGCGCACCGAACTCGCCATGCTGCACGAGCGCCTGGGCAAGACCACCATTTATGTCACGCACGATCAGGTCGAGGCCATGACGCTGGCCTCACGCATCGTGATCTTTCACAAGGGCCACATCCAGCAGGTGGGCACACCGGCCGAGGTATTCAACCGGCCGGCCCATCTCTTTGTGGCCGGCTTCATCGGCATGCCAAGCATGAATCTGCTCGAAGGCAGCGTTGTCACACAAGGCGGTCAGACCTCGCTGCGTGGTGTCGGTTTTGAACTGAGCCTGCCCGCCAGCACAGCGTGGCCACAGCAAGTGGTCGCCGGTGTGCGACCGCAGGCCTTGCGGCTGGCAACCGGCGCAGGCGCGTTGCAGCTTCAGGTCGATGTCGTGGAATACCTCGGTACCGAGTCGGTTCTGGTGGGCAAATTGGCCGGCGGCAGCGAAACGCGCGTCACCGCCGTTCTGGATGGCCACCGGATTGATCTGCTGCACCAGACCGTGGCGCTGGATTTTGATGCGAGCGAACTGCACGCCTTCGACAAGGCCAGCGGTCTGCGAATTTCCGTTTGATTTTCTACAACTTTTTAGGAGATGAAAATGAAGAGAAGAACACTGATTCAAACCGCTGGTGGCGGTGCCCTGGGTCTGCTCGGTGCCGGACTGCCCTTGTTTGGCTACGCACAGGACCGCTACGCCAAATACAAGGGCCAGACCGTGGTGCTGAGCATCCCGGCGCACCCGCATTACGACGCCATGGTCAAGCTGCTGCCCGAGTTCACCAAGCAGACCGGCATCAAGGTCGAGGTCGACAAACTCGCCATGGCACGCATGAAGGACAAACAGTTGCTCGAGATGGCCAAGCCCTCCGGCGACTATGACCTGGTGTGCTACGTGGTGATGTGGAAGGGTGAATACGTCAAGAAGAACCTGATCCGCGAACTCGACCCCTTCTTCAAAAACCCGGCGCTGGCGGACCCCAATTACGACTTCAAGGACGTGGTGCCGCGCTATGTCGAGAACATGGGTTTGGTCGGTGGCCCCAAGGGTTATCTGGCCGGTCCCGGTGCCAAGCTTTACGGCATGCCCTACGGCGCCGAGACCTCGGTGCTGGCCTATCGCCGCGACATTTTTGCCAAGCACAACCTGAAGGCCCCCGAGAACTACACCGAGTTCGAGAAACTGCTGCCGATACTCAAAGACAAAGCCGGCATCGGCGCCCTGACCTCGCGCGGTCAGGCCGGCCATCAGTGCGTGCACGCCTGGTTGCTGCATCTGAACCCGCTGGGTGGCAAGATCTTTGATGACAAGTGGAAGCCTGTCTTCAATAATGAAGTTGGCGTCAAGGCGCTCAAGTTCCTCAAGCTGGTTTCGGACACGGGTCCGGTCGGCATCCCCGGCTACGGCCAGGGCGAGATGATCACCTCCTTCCTGCAAGGGCAGGCGGCCATGTACCTCGACTCCTCGCTGATCTTCGGTCAAGTAAACAACCCCTCGATCTCCAAGATTGCCGGCCAGGTCAGCTATGTCGTGCACCCGAAAGGCGTGCGCTATTCATCGCAATCGGGTGGTCTGGGTTTGGCGATTCCGAAGAACGCCAAGAACGCTGACGCCGCCTTCCTGTTGATGCAGTGGTTGACCTCGAAGGAGCAGGACAAGGCGGTTTGCCGCATCGGCGGCGTGCCGAGCCGCAACTCGACCATGATGGACCAGGACATGGTGCGCCAGTACCCCGAGTACATCACGCTGCGTCAGCAACTGGAGTATTCGGACCCGGATTGGCGCCCGATCATCGCCGAGTGGGACGAGATCAACATCCAGGCGCTCGGTGTGGCGGTGTCCGAGGCCCTGACCGGCAAGAAGAGCGCGCAGGATGCCTTGAACGGCATGGTGCCCAAGGTCACCGACATCATGAAACGCGGCGGCTATCTGAAGGGCTGATCCGTGCGCACCCCCGCGTGGGTTCCCTGGGTCTATCTGGGACCGGCCGTTGCCGTGATGGCGGCGGCCTGTCTCTATCCCTTGCTGTCTGCGCTGCAGCTGGGGTTTTACGACTGGAGCATGGGAACGCCGTGGGGTGAGGCCAAATGGGTTGGCATGGACGCCTTCAGCCGGGCCTTCCAGGACCCGGCGGTGTGGCGCTCCCTGCGCACCACGCTGTTGTTTGCCGCGGTCTGCGTCACGGCCGAAATGGTGCTGGGCATTGCGCTGGCACTGGCGCTTGAAGGCCAGGTGCGCGGCATGGCGGTTTTTCGCACGCTCTTCATTTTGCCGATGATGATCGCGCCGATCGCGGTCGGTCTGACCTGGCGTTATCTGTTCGATGCGCAGTTCGGCCTGATCAATGCCATCCTCGCCGTCTTTGGCTCGGCGCCGATCGGCTGGCTGGCGCAGGAGAACACCGCCTTCATCGCCATCGTGATTGCCGACATCTGGCAATGGACGCCTTTCGTCTTCATCATGATGATTGCCGCGCTGGCCAACGTCGATACCGCCGTGCTGGAAGCAGCGCGCGTGGACGGCGCCAACTGGTGGCAGACCACGTTTCGCGTCAAGCTGCCGATGGTGATGAACGTCATCGCCATCACGCTGCTGATGCGCCTGATCGACGCCTTCCGTGTGCTCGAAGTGATTTACATCCTGACCTTTGGCGGACCCGGCGACAGCACCGAAATCCTGTCGCTGCACATCTACAAGACCGCCTTTGTCAGCCAGCGCATGGGCAGTGCCGCGGCCATCTCGCTGTTGCTGCTGATGGTGGTGGTGATCCTGTCCTGGTTTGCGCTGCGCCTGTCCAATCCACTCAAGGACGAGGAGCGGTGATGAGCGGCGGCGTGCGTCGACATCCCGCCTTGGTGGCCTTGCATTACGGCACCCTGATCCTGCTGGCGATCGTGTGCGTGGCGCCCATCATCCTGATGTTTGCGACCTCGCTGAAGTTGCAGACGCAAATCTTCAACACCGGCATCAATTTCATCTTTGCCCCCACGCTGGAAAACTACCGCGACGTGCTGGGCGAGGACAGCTTCAAGCGCTACCTCGGCAACAGCCTGATGGTGGGCGTGGTGTCCACCGTCATCACCCTGGTGCTGGGCTGCATGGCGGCCTACGGGCTGGCGCGCTTTCGCTTTCCCGGACGCAAGAGCATGGCCTACGTCACCCTGTTGCTGCGCACCGTGCCGCTGGCGGTGCTGGCAGTGCCGGTGTTCATGATATGGAGCCAGGCCGGCCTCATCAACTCGCTCTGGGGCTTGATCCTGCTCTACGTCGCGGTGAATCTGCCGTTCGCGATCTGGCTGCTGTACGGCTTCATCCTGCAAGTGCCCAAAGAACTCGAAGAAGCCGCCGCCATCGACGGCTGTGGTCCGATCAAGGTGTTCTACAAGGTGGTGCTGCCGCTGATCAAACCGGGTATTGCTGCGGCGTCCATCTTCACCTTCCGCATCGCCTGGAACGAATTCATCCTGGCCCTGGTCCTCACCGACCGTGCCACGCGCACGCTGCCAGTTGCGGCCTCGCTCTACATCACCGACATCGGCGTTGACTGGGGCAAGATCATGGCGCTGGGCAGCCTGATTGCGATCCCGCCGCTGATCTTCACCTTCATCG
>Ga0194060_10003749_pt1 | contig 10695 bp, 9 predicted proteins | sample SepL225m_MetaG_FD_163427 | JGI IMG/M metagenome (GOLD analysis project Ga0194060, IMG submission 163427) | Anoxic zone freshwater microbial communities from boreal shield lake in IISD Experimental Lakes Area, Ontario, Canada - Sep2016-L222-5m | ecosystem: Environmental > Aquatic > Freshwater >... | reverse complement strand
TTAGACGTCAATATTGCCAGCGCGCAAGGCATTGGTTTCAATGAAATCGCGGCGCGGTTCGACCTCGTCCCCCATCAACATGGTGAAAACACGGTCGGCCTCGATGGTGTCGTCTATCTGCACTCTTAGCAGACGACGCACGGTCGGGTCCATGGTGGTTTCCCACAACTGTGCCGGGTTCATTTCGCCCAGACCTTTGTAGCGCTGGCGCGCGGTGGCGTGTTCGGCCTGCGCGATCAGCCAGGCCATCGCTTCGCGGAAGTCGCTCACTTTTTCTTCTTTCTGACGCTCACCCTCGCCGCGCATAGCCCTCGCGCCCTCGCCCAGCAGTCCCTTGAAGGTGTTGGCCGATTCCGCCAGGGCGGCGTAGTCGGAGCCGTGCACAAAGTCCTGCGTCAGAACGCTGCTCTTGATGTTGCCATGGTGGCGGCGGCTGATGCGCAGAATGGGCTTGTCGGTACGCACGTCAAACTCACCGGTGACCTCTGCGTCCGGAAGTTTGGATTGCAGTGCAGCGGCGGAAAGTTTGGCGTCGGCCAGTGTGTCGAGATTCAGCGCCACGCCGTCAGCCACCGATCGGAGAGCCTCGGCGTCCATGAAGTTGCGTAGCCGTGCAATCACGCCTTGCGCCACCTGGTGCTTGCGTGCCAGCTCAGCCAGAGTATCGCCTGTGAGCAGGGTGCCTGTATCGCCGCCGGTATGCACGGATGCGTTGACCAGCGCAATGCGCAGCAGAAAACTGTCGAGCGCAGTGCCGTCTTTCAGGTAAAGCTCTTCCTTGCCGACCTTGACTTTGTACAGTGGAGGCTGAGCGATGTAGATATGGCCGCGCTCCACCAGTTCTGGCATCTGGCGGTAGAAGAAGGTCAGAAGCAGCGTGCGGATGTGGGCGCCGTCGACGTCGGCGTCTGTCATGATGATGATGCGGTGGTAGCGCAGTTTGGCAACGTTGAAGTCGTCGTTGCCTGTGCTGCCGCCGGCCTTGCCAATGCCGGTGCCAAGGGCGGTAATGAGGGTCAGGATTTCGTTGCTGGTCAAGAGCTTTTCGTAGCGTGCTTTTTCGACGTTCAGAATCTTGCCGCGCAAGGGCAGAATCGCCTGGAATTTGCGATCCCTACCCTGCTTAGCCGAGCCACCGGCAGAGTCACCCTCGACAATGTAGATCTCGCACAACGCCGGGTCTTTTTCCTGGCAATCAGCGAGTTTGCCGGGCAGGCCCATGCCGTCAAGCACCCCTTTGCGCCGCGTCATGTCGCGGGCTTTTCGGGCTGCTTCGCGTGCGCGCGCTGCCTCAATGATTTTGCCGACGATGATTTTTGCGTCTGCCGGGCGTTCCTGCAGGTAGTCGTACAGCAGCTTGCTAACGATGTCCTCCACTGGGCCTCGCACTTCCGAGCTCACCAGCTTGTCCTTGGTCTGACTACTGAACTTGGGTTCTGGAACCTTGACTGACAGGACACAAGTCAGGCCTTCTCGCATGTCGTCGCCGGTGACCTCGACCTTGGCTTTCTTGGCCAGTTCGTTGTCGTCAATGTATTTGTTGATGACGCGTGTCATTGCTGCGCGCAGGCCGGTCAGATGGGTGCCGCCATCACGCTGCGGGATGTTGTTGGTAAAACAAAGCACCTGTTCGTTGTAGCCGCTGTTCCATTGCATCGCGACCTCGACACCGATGTTGGTGTTCTGATCGCTTTGGCGATCTCCCATGGCGTGGAAGATGTTCGGGTTGAGGACCGTCTTCCCTTTGTTGATGAAGTTGACAAAGCCGCGCACGCCGCCTGCGCCGGAAAAATCGTCTTCCTTGCCAGTGCGCTCGTCTTTCAAACGGACACGCACGCCGTTGTTCAGGAAGCTCAGTTCGCGCAGTCGCTTGCTCAGGATTTCGTAATGGAAGTCGTTGTTCTGCGGAAAGATGTCGGTGTCGGGCAGGAAGTGGACCTCGGTGCCGCGCTTCTCCGTCTCGCCGATGACTTTCATGGGCGAAATCTCGACGCCGTTCACGGTCTCGGTGATGCGATTCTGCACAAAGCCCTTGCTGAACTCCATCACGTGCACCTTGCCATCGCGCCGGATCGTCAGGCGCAACATCTTTGACAGGGCATTGACGCAGCTCACACCCACGCCGTGTAAACCGCCAGAGACCTTGTAGCTGTTCTGGTTGAACTTGCCGCCCGCGTGCAGTTCGGTCAAGGAGATTTCGGCGGCGGAGCGCTTGGGCTCGTGCTTGTCGTCCATCTTGACGCCGGTGGGAATGCCGCGTCCATTGTCGACCACACTGACCGAATTATCCGAGTGGATAGTGACCAATATATCGTCGCAGTGGCCAGCCAAGGACTCATCGATGGAGTTGTCAACAACCTCAAAAACAAGGTGATGCAGCCCCGTGCCGTCGGATGTGTCGCCAATGTACATGCCGGGGCGTTTGCGAACGGCCTCCAAGCCTTCCAGAATCTGGATAGAGTCTTCGCCGTAGGCCTCTGACGCCCCAGCCTGGTTGGCATCTATCGTGGGTTGAAAGTTGGAACTGTCGGCGCTTCCCCCGCCTGTATGAACGGTGCTTTGGCCGTTGTCGTGGCTCTGCGCCGGCTTGTTTTCTTCGGTCATCAATAATCTTTGGTCGGTTGAGGTCAATGCCTGCTTCAAATTCTCATTGGCATGACAACGTATTTGAAGGTGTTGTTGTCCGGGATGGTGAAAAGAGCTGAACTGTTGCTGTCAGACAGTTCGAGCTTGACCATTTCCTGTGTCATGTTGGCTAGCGCATCAATCAGGTAAGTTACGTTGAAGCCGATTTCTATGCTATCCCCGCTGTAATCAATGTCCAGTTCATCCACGGCCTCTTCCTGTTCTGCATTATTGGAAGCTACTCGCAAACTGCCGGGGTCAATGTTCAGGCGCACACCTTTGAATTTTTCACTGGTCAGGATGGCGGTGCGTTGCAAGGTTGCGAGCAAAGGCAGCCTGCCCAGCGTGATGCTGTTCTTGTGGTTCTTCGGTATGACGCGGTTGTAGTCTGGGAACTTTCCCTCGACCAGCTTGCTAACAAACTCCATGCCGTCAAAACTGAACTTGGCCTGATTGTTGGCAAACTGCATTTCAATTGCGCCCTGCGCGTTGGACAGCAGGCGCTGCAATTCAATGACGGTTTTGCGCGGCAAAATCACCTCCTGCTTGGGTACATCAACATCCAGCGTGGCAGAGGCGTAAGCCAGTCGGTGGCCATCCGTTGCCACCAGGCTTAGTTGTTTGCCTTCGGCAACAAACAGGATGCCGTTCAGGTAGTAGCGAATGTCGTGCACCGCCATGGCGAACGACACCTGGGTGAGCAGGTCTTTCAATGTCTTCTGCGGGACGCTGAAGACCGGGCCGAAACTGGCAGCTTCCTGTACCAGGGGGAAATCTTCCGCCGCCATGGTTTGCAATGTGAATTTGCTCTTGCCGCCTCGCAGGATGAGCTTGGCCGCGTTTGATTCCATCGACACCGTTTGATCCGCTGGCATGGTGCGAAGAATATCGATCAGCTTGCGCGCCCCTACCGTTGTCGCGAAGTCACCGGAGTCGCCGGCAAGGTCGGCGTTGGTGCGGATTTGAATCTCCAGATCGCTGGTAGTGAACTGCAGCGCGGAGCCGGATTTTCGAATCAGCACGTTGGCCAGTATCGGCAAAGTGTGCCTGCGCTCAACAATACCTGCGACGGACTGCAATACTGCCAGGACTTTGTCTTGAGTGGCTTTCAGAACGATCATGTCAACCTCTATTATTGATACCGGTAATTCAAATTGGCGAACAATAAAATGCGCGTATTTACCAAACAGCGCCATTTTCCCATTTTTATTCTTTTACTTAACCCTTGAGCGTCTGTTCCAGTACATGAAGTTGCTGGTTCAGCTCTGTCATCTGTTGTCGCTCGCCGCCAATTTTGCGGACCGCGTGCAATACGGTCGTGTGGTCGCGCCCACCAAAGAGCTCGCCAATCTCAGGCAGACTCTTCTGAGTCAGCTCCTTGGCCAGGTACATTGCAATTTGCCGAGGTCGCGCGATGCTTGCCGGGCGTTTCTTGGAATACATGTCGGCTATCTTTATTTTGTAGTAATCAGCGACAGTCTTCTGGATGTTTTCCACCGAGATCTGGCGGTTCTGAATCGACAGCAGGTCGCGCAGCGCTTCGCGCGCCAACAGGATGGAGATTTCTTTCTGGTTGAAGCGGGAATACGCCAGAATCTTTCGCAAGGCGCCTTCCAACTCACGCACATTGGATCGGACGTTCTTTGCCACAAAAAAGGCGACTTCTTCAGGCATTTCAATGCCTTCAACCCGCGCTTTGTTGATCAGGATCGCCACCCGCATCTCCAATTCGGGCGGCTCGATGGCAACCGTCAGACCGGAGTCAAAGCGCGACACCAGTCGCTCGTGAATATCTGCCAGACCTTTGGGGTAGGTGTCGCTGGTCATGACAATGTGCGACTTTTTTGCCAACAGCGCTTCGAACGCATTGAAAAACTCTTCCTGCGTGCGCTCCTTGTTGGCGAAGAACTGAACGTCATCGATCAGCAGCAGGTCGAGCGAATGGTAGCGCTCCTTGAATTCGTCAAAAGTCTTGCGCTGATAGGCCTTGACCACATCGGAGACAAACTGCTCTGCGTGGATGTAGAGAACTTTGGCCGTGGGCTTGTCGCTCAGTAGCCGGTTGCCTACGGCGTGCATCAAGTGGGTTTTGCCCAGGCCCACGCCGCCATAGATAAACAGCGGGTTGTACAAATGGCCCGGCATGCCGGCAACGTGCATGGCTGCGGCTCGTGCCATTCGGTTCGCCCCCCCCTCAACCAAAGTGTCAAAGGTCAGTGATGTGTTAAGTCGATTCTTGACGCTGCCCGGGCTTCGTTCCTCCCCTATCTCGTTGGCTTCTTCCATCGCGATAGGTTCTACAGATCGCTGAATAGAACTAATCCTGACAATGTTTTCCCTAGGAGTGAGCGCCAACTCCATTTGAATGGACTGGCCCGAAAACTTGCTCAACAAACTGGAAATTCGACCGCTGTACTGAGCCCTGATCCAATCCAGCTTGAACCGATTGGCAACAAAAACAGTGACCTTGGTCAGGTCATTTGCGACCTCGGCTGAGAGCGGCTTTATCCAGGTGTTGAACTGCTGCTCGGGGAGCTCTTGGGCCAGCTGGTCGACGCAATTTTGCCAGAGGTTCTGGCCGGCGCCGTGCCCTTGGAAGCCAGACTCACCGGCGTATTGTCCCTCTGTCATTGCTTGCACCAACCTCTGTGGATAGTTTTCAATTGTGGCGCTGGGAATTGTAGATTATTAAAGTTTTATCCACAAGCTCGGAAAACCCCCGCAAAGTTCCAGTGGTACGGGCTTTATGCAATGCAAGCTATTGCCGGGACTGGGAAAGTTTGCGATAATCTAGGGTTACCCTGCCTTCATTGGGCACGACAAGACGGTGACTTGCTGCAAAATTGGCGGCGGGCTGTCGTTGATCACTTTAGGATTTTCAATATGAAACGCACTTACCAACCTTCCAAGATTCGCCGCGCCCGTACTCATGGCTTCCTGGTACGCATGAAGACGCGTGGCGGCCGGGCCGTGATCAACGCCCGCCGTGCCAAGGGTCGCAAACGTCTGGCGGTCTAATTTCAGCGGTCGGCGTAGCGCGTAGCTGAACAGCTCTTGTGGCGCCATTTTCAAAGTGCAGCGACTGAAAACGCGAAGCCAGTTTCAGGCTGTATTAGCTGGTGGTACCGTGGCCCGCACAGCCCATTTTGCACTGCACCGTGCTGGCTTGGGTCTGGGTGGCACCGAGTCAAGTGCTGCTGGAGCCACCAGTCTGCCCTGTCCAGCGCAAGCCGGGTTGTGTGATGTGGCTATGGGCGCCATGGTGCCTAAGCGCTGGGCCAAACGGGCAGTGACACGAAACACGATCAAGCGACAGATTTACAGTGTCGGCGCGGAATTTGAGTCGATCCTTTGCTTTGCGGCCCATGTAGTGCGTCTGCGGGCGAGTTTTGACAAGGCACAATTTCCGAGCGCCACTTCCGATATGCTCAAGACTGCTGTGCGCTGCGAGTTGCAGCAACTTTTCACCAACACCGCCGTGCGTAGGCCCGGCAGTGTTCAGGATGCACGCCCATGATCAGGGCGCTGTTGCTCGGGCTGGTCAAGACCTACCGCCTGTTGTTTAGTCCTTGGCTGGGGTCATCCTGCCGATTCGAGCCGACTTGCTCCCTGTATTCTCTGCAGGCATTAAAGTTGCATGGCGCAACCGTCGGCACCTACCTGACCTTGGCGAGGCTAGGTCGTTGCCATCCTTGGTGTCTGGGCGGGCCTGATCCTGTTCCAACCGAAAAACCCCGGCTCTTTACCCAGCTGTTTCCCTCCCCCACTCAAAAGAAGTCTTCATGAACGATATTCGCCGCACCATTTTGTGGGTGATTTTTGGTTTTTCCATGGTCTTGCTGTGGGACCAATGGCAGGTTTACAACGGTCACAAAGCGACCTTTTTCCCGGGTGCCGGCAAGTCTGCCGCGACGCCCGCTCCCGCAGCACCGGCCTCAAGTGTCCCGACGTCGGCGTCCAACGGCGGCACAGTGGCGCCCGCTGCGCTGGTGCCTGGTGCCGCCGTCCAGGCTGCGCCAGCGGCGATCGCATCGATATCCCGGGAACGTCTGGTCGTGACGACCGACGTGTTGAAACTGACCTTTGACACCGAGGGTGGCTCGCTCGTGCAAACAGAGTTTCTTAAACACGCCGACATGACCGACAAGACAAAGAAATCCGTCTTGCTCGATGAAAACAAGGAGCGCACCTATGTTGCGCAATCGGGCTTGATTGCTGGAGCAGCAGGCGGGGTGTTCCCAACACACAAGACGATCATGAATGTCATGCCAGGTGAGCGCAATCTGAAGGGCGACGCCAAAGAAGTGGTGCTTCGGTTTGAGTCCCCCGAGGTCGGCGGCGTCAAGCTGGTCAAGACCTTCACGCTGAGCCGTGGCGCCTACGCGGTTGCGGTCAAGCACGAGGTGATCAACGTCGGTACTTCCGCCGTGTCGCCGCAACTCTACTTGCAGTTGGTCCGCGATGGCAACAAGCCCGTGGGCGAGTCTTCTTTCTACTCCACATTCACTGGCCCGGCGGTCTATACGGAGGCCAAGAAATACCAGAAGGTGGAGTTTGCCGATATTGAAAAGAACAAGGTTGACATCGAAAAGACAGCGGAAAACGGCTACGTGGCGATGGTGCAGCACTATTTCGCCAGCGCCTGGTTGCTGGGCGATGGCATCAAACGTGATCTGTTCATGCGAAAGGTCGACACCAATCTGTATGCAGTGGGCATGATTACTGCCTTGAACGACATTGCACCGGGTTCCAGCAAAACCCTGGAAGCCAAGTTCTTTGCTGGTCCGCAGGAAGAAAAAGTGATGGAGTCGCTTGCCCCCGGGCTTGAACTGGTGAAGGATTACGGCTGGCTCACGATTCTGGCTAAACCACTCTACTGGTTGCTGGACAAGATACAGAGTTTTATCGGCAACTGGGGCTGGTCGATCATGGCGTTGGTGCTGTTGCTGAAGGCTGCGTTTTACTGGCTCAACGCCAAAGCCTACGCCAGCATGGCCAAGATGAAGGCCATCAACCCCAAAGTGACCGAAATGCGCGAGCGTCTGAAGGACAACCCGCAGCAGATGCAGCAGGAGATGATGCGAATCTACCGGGAAGAAAAAGTCAATCCGATGGGCGGATGCTTCCCCATCATGATCCAGATCCCGGTCTTTATCGCGCTGTATTGGGTACTTTTATCCAGCGTCGAGATGCGCAATGCGCCCTGGGTGATGTGGATTCACGATCTGTCTTCACCTGACCCCTATTACATTTTGCCGATCATCATGACCCTCACCACGGTGCTGCAAACCGCGCTCAACCCAGCGCCGCCGGACCCGATGCAAGCCAAGATGATGTGGTTCATGCCGCTTGCTTTCAGCGTCATGTTCTTCTTCTTCCCGGCTGGTTTGGTGCTGTACTGGATTACCAACAACGTGTTGTCGATCGCGCAGCAGTGGGTCATCAATACCCGAATGGGTGTGCCACCCCAATTCAACCTGCCAAAGTTCTGAGTTGCAGCGTGCTGGCGCGTCATCAGGATCCGATTGCGGCCATCGCCACCGCAGCCGGTCGGGGCGCGGTTGGCATTGTTCGAGTCAGCGGCAAGCAGCTTGAGCCCTTGGTGCAGGCGATCTGCGGACGGCGACTGCAGCCGCGTCAGGCGAGCTACGGGGCGTTTCTTGATTCTGCGGGCCAAGCCATAGATTTCGGTCTGGCGATTTTCTTTCCTGCCCCCCACTCCTTCACGGGTGAGGATGTGCTGGAGTTGCAGGCGCATGGTGGACCGGTGGTTCTGCAGCTTTTGTTGGCCCGTGTGATTGAAGCTGGCGCTCAGATCGCTGACAGCGGCAAGCAGCCACAACTGGCCGATTTGCGGGTGGCGCAACCGGGTGAATTTTCCGAGCGAGCTTTTCTCAATGGCAAGATCGATCTGGCCCAAGCGGAGGCGATTGCCGATTTGATTGACGCCAGCACCGAGGCCGCTGCGCGCGGTGCCAGTCGATCCCTTTCGGGCGCGTTTTCCGGCGAGATCAATACGCTGCGGGATCGCTTGATCCAGTTGCGCATGTTGGTCGAGGCAACGCTGGATTTTCCCGAAGAAGAAATCGATTTCCTGCTTAAGGCCGACGCCCTCGGCCAATTGACGGGTTTGCAGGAAACGGTGAAAACCGTCCTGCAAAGCGCGCGCCAGGGGGCGCTCTTGCGCGAAGGCATCCGTGTGGTGATCGCGGGGCAGCCCAATGCAGGAAAGTCGTCCTTGCTGAACGCTCTGGCCGGCGCCGAATTGGCCATCGTGACCCCGGTGGCCGGAACCACGCGCGACAAAGTACAACAAACGATTCAGATCGAAGGGGTGCCTGTCCACGTGGTTGACACAGCAGGTCTGCGCGAGAGTGACGATGAAGTCGAGAAGGTAGGCATCACACATGCCTGGGACGCCATCAAAGATGCCGATGTGGTCTTATTCCTGCATGACCTGACGCGCTCTGACGACGCGGCTTATTGCGCTGATGATGCTGCCATTGCTGGCTTGCTGGCAGAAAAACTGCCAGGCAGGACACCTGTCATTGATATCTGGAACAAGGTCGATGCGGTCAACAAACAGGGTCACCAGCCGGGTCTGAACTTGTCTGCGAAGACGGGACTCGGGCTCGATGCCTTGCGCAGCGAGTTGCTGGCCCTGGCCGGCTGGCAATCTGCACCTGAGGGCGTCTACATTTCGCGGCAGCGGCATCTACAGGCATTGCAGCGCGTACAGGATCACTTGATCGATGCGCACGCGCATCTGCTGGATCACGGGGCCTCACTCGATCTGCTGGCAGAAGAACTTCGCCTCGCGCAAAACGCCTTGAGTGAAATTACCGGTGAATTCACTTCAGACGATCTCCTGGGTACGATTTTCTCGAATTTCTGCATCGGCAAATAGACGAGAGCTCAGTGTCCGGAAAAATCGACCAGGGTAAACAGCGGCAGACCCGAGGCACGCAGTTTTTCGGAACCGCCAAGTTCTGGCAGATCGACGATAGCCGCACCTTCCATGACCAGAGCGCCGAGTTTTTCGAGTAATTTCTTGCCCGCCATCATGGTGCCACCAGTGGCGATCAGGTCGTCAATCAACAACACGCGGTCACCCTGCTTGACGGCGTCTGTATGCAGTTCAACGGTTGCGCTACCGTACTCCAGCTCATAGGTTTCTTCCACGGTGGTGAACGGCAACTTGCCCTTCTTGCGGATAGGAACGAAGCCGACGTTCAACTCGTAAGCCACCACAGCGCCCAGAATGAAACCGCGCGCATCGAGCCCCGCCACCACGTCAGGGCGCATGTCCGGCCCCATGTAGCGGTGCACAAAGGCATCAATCAACACGCGAAATACCTTGGCCTCCTGCAACAGTGGCGTGATGTCGCGAAACTGGACACCCGGCGCAGGCCAGTCAGGCACGGTGCGGATGTGATCTCTGAGATATTGATTGACGCTGAGGTTTTGCATGGCGCATCGATGAAAGGTTGAGTCTGTATTGTGCCTTGCGTCCTCGCCGCAGAGTGACGCTGGTTCAGCCCAGGAGCAGTTTTTGCTCAGCCAGGATCAGCGATTCTGTCTTGCCTGACAGAACCAGGGTATCTCCGCCTTCAATCACGGGATCCTGCGAGACCGATATGACTTTGCCGCCGCTGCGCCGCACGCTGACGATGCGGACCTCCATCGTCTGCTCTGTCAGATGGCCAAGCTGTTTGCCGATACAGGCAGCGCGCGCCGGCACTGTCAAGGATGTCAGCCGCTCCTGATGCAGTTCATCGGCCGAGTTGTCATCGGCACCATGAAAATAGCCGCGCAGCAGGTTGTAGCGGGCATCACGCTGACCTTGAACGATGCGCAGTACGCGCCGCATCGGTACACCGACCAGGGCCAGCGCATGACTGGCCAGCATCAGAGAACCCTCAATAGCTTCAGGTACCACTTCAGTGGCGCCGGCCTGTTGCAGCGCTTCAAGATCATGGTCATCCTGTGTGCGGACGATGACGGGTACTTTCGGTGCGTGGGCGCGCACATGCGCCAGCACCTTCATGGCGGCAGGAACTTCCAGGTAAG
>Ga0194060_10003746_pt1 | contig 10702 bp, 9 predicted proteins | sample SepL225m_MetaG_FD_163427 | JGI IMG/M metagenome (GOLD analysis project Ga0194060, IMG submission 163427) | Anoxic zone freshwater microbial communities from boreal shield lake in IISD Experimental Lakes Area, Ontario, Canada - Sep2016-L222-5m | ecosystem: Environmental > Aquatic > Freshwater >... | reverse complement strand
CTCACCGACGGCTATCGGGTTATTTTTCCGGCGACGACCCAGTATGTCGATGATCTGGCGGATCTCGTTGTCACGACCAAAAACAGTATCGATCTTGCCGTCGCGAGCCTTTTGAGTGAAGTCTTCGCAGTATTTGCCGAGTGCGCCGCTCGCCACCGAACCGGCTTCTGACGCTGTTCCAGCAGATGCTCCGGTTGTCGCTGTCTCAGCAGTTTCGATTGAATTTCCAAGAATCTTGAAGAATTGCCCCTCCAGCCCTTCGCGGCTGATAGCCTCCAGAAGGTCGGTGTAATTTCCCCCCGAATATATCGACGACTTTGCCAGCAGAGCCAGCAGCAGCGAGCCGGAACGGATGCTCCCTTCGCCAAGATTTACCGAGGCAAGGAGCCACGCATCCTGTATCCATTGCAGCAGAAGCGGTGAAAATGCCGGTTTACCGGCATTGCCGGAACGCATATCCTCCAGCGTTCTGTCCAGGCTTTTGCGGAGAGCGGCGCTGTTAATCCCGAACTGTTTCAGAATCAGATACCAGTCGGCTCCGGTTTCATCCATCAGGCGGGATACGAGATGTTCAACCGTAACCTCGTAATGGGAGCGGGAAACGCACAATCCGGCGGCTCCCTCCAGCGACCTTGTGCAAAACGGATTGAGACGTTTAAGCAGTGGTTTGATCTCTACACTCAACATGAATTTCTCCTTTAAATGACGTGATAAGCTACTCTCTTTTGCTGTTTATAGGCTGCACGAATATTTTCTATAAGTTCGCGAGCCCTTGACTCATATGTTTCAAACTCTTTGATATTGTCGGCTTTTAAATGAATTTGGCCCTCACCTGTATTTCCCCTGTGCTGTCCTGTTGAATAGTATTTATTATTTGCTACATCGTTTGATGAGAGTACCCAGTATCTGATTACGTCACGCCAAACACCCACCCAAACAAATACGTCACAACATGTTGGTTTAACCTGCTGAAAATTCATGTCGAAACGTTTTTTGGAATCAGATGATAGCGCTTTTACACAGAGTGCATCACGGCTGTCAAAATCAACAGCTCTGGATGCTTTAACTTCAATTCTAATTTCTCCGTCCAGGAAAAAATCATATTGACCGGAATAATTTGTATCGAGTTTCCTTGTCGGCTTCACCAGTTCAGGCGCTATTTCCTTTAGGTGCCCCTGTGCCCATGCCTCACCAAAACCTCTTGGAGCGCTAATCTCGAAGACATACATATAGAGGTTTCTGGCGATATAATCGTCTCTGAGGTCGTAATAATCATCTATCGAAATTTTCCCATAGCCCATAAGAGATGAGATAAGAAATTCATACTCGTTGAAGGGATAAACTGAGACAAGATCATCCAATCTTTGCATAACCTGATCGTGTCGCTCTTTTTCCAGTTCTTTAACCAAATCTGTAAGTTTCTCTTTTAACTGTTCCACTCGTCAGACTCCTACCGTCTGTTTTATTATTGAAGTATCTTCTAAATCAAGATTAAATGCTGAAAAAATAAGTGGTTCCAATTCATCAGGTATTTTCTGATTGATAATTGCTGAGTCTACATGGTTTTCGATTTGTTGATGTAGGTCCATTTCAACATATGGAAATGGAAGTTTTTCGAGATCACCACGAAGAACTTTGTGTGTTGAGAACTTCTTCTCAAATATGTACTGGAAAACTGATGAATTAAGGAAAGCCAGAACCACCTTAATACTCATTCCTGGAATTGTGGGAATTACAATATTTGCACTATTCAGTGTAAGACACTGTTTGTCATCATATGCAAATGCCAGTTTATTGGAGATAAATTTGTAAATCAGCTTTTCGCTTGCCCTGAAAAATCTTTCTGGTGCAACTTGTTGAAAAACGGTTGGTGTGAATTTAATAAATGATTTAGGTTCTCCAAGATAATACTGGCACACATCACTTCCTCTAAAAACTGCTTCCGTGCCTTCTATCTGTTTGTCGATCAAATGATTTTTATTGTCACCTGTTACGATACCAAGAGCCCATTCTGCGTTTTTGGTTAATGTTATGTGTCTGTTAGAATATATGCTTTTCAAAACACGCTCTTCGTCAGAACCCACAGCAATATCAAAAGTAAATTGATCATTTTTATTGAATCTTTCTTGTTCAATATGTTCGGATTTTCCGTTTCGCTCAACTGAAACAAACCAGTTGTCAAGTGCAGTTTCCTTTATCAAATCAAGGCGAATAACCGGAGAAAAAACACCTGTAAATCGCCGTCCAAGCATTGTAATAGTTGAGATTTTAGTTTCATTTAGAATTATTTCTCTTATATCGGAGTGGACTTTTACTTTGAGTAATGATTCAGGGAGTATGAATGAAAGCCTGCCGCCTTTCCGCAGAAGTTGAATTGACTTCTCCAAAAACATTGAAAATGATTCACCAGATTTTACTTTCCCGTAACATGCATTTTTATTTTTCAGGTTTTTGTATGCACCCCACGGCGGGTTTGTAGCGATTGCGTCTATTTGCCCCAATAATTCGTTTGTATCGCAAAACATTTCGCCAGTTGCGAGTTCTGAAAGCGAGTCTATACACATGATATTAGGTTTAAATTCTTTATCTTTATATGCTATCAGCAAATTTATTTTCGTAATGTTTACTGCTATGCTATCGCAGTCAAACCCAAAAACATTTTCAGGGGTCAGATTGAATTTCTTTGCTGCAAGCAAAAGATATTTTCCCGTTCCACAGCAAGGATCCATAAAAGTCTTTATGGGGTAAACAATATGAGATAGCGACTCCTCAACTAATTGTGAAGGCGTGTAATATGAACCCTGCTCAGATTTATTACCTTCACTAAAAACACTTTGATAGAGCAACCCTAAAAAATCGTCGCCTTCCTGGGGGGTAATCAGTTCATATATATGATTGTATCCCGTTCCATCAACAGTGTTATCAAATGCCGACATCCACTCGGCAATAACTGATTTTACTGAATCTCTTGCCCATGAAGTGTATGATTCAAGTTTAAATGGCGGACTATTTTTTGTCTTATTCACTTCTCCGTTTGCTTCCAAAAAGCGCAGTGCAGCCAAGAGCATTACAGCCCCTATCTCTAAACTTTCCTCCTTAACATAACTAACAATATTTGCAATATGCGTGATTAAGTTTATATTTTCAGCATATTCTTCTGGTAGAAAATGGTTTGTTGAGCCCAACTTATTTGCGCGAGTTTTTAGTCTTTCAAAAGATGCAGAACCTATCTGATTTTTCAGGTTTAAAACTGACTCTTGCAAAAATAACAACGGTCGGGTAGAAACTGGGCAAATTTGCCCTGTTTTTGCCCAATTTCTGACTGTCGCTGATGACACACCAATCATCTGAGCTGCGTAGTCTACTGATACATTCACTATTTTACTCCCTTAAACATAGTTATAAGCTATCGGTAGTTTTTACCTCAAAGCGTGTTGCAATATATCCAACTGTGGAGTCTGCATCCAGCCAGCTATTAACCCCTAAAATGGCGGATGATGCATCACCCAGAGAGATTGCCGGCATTGCCGCCGGATCAAAAAGCAGCTCGAAATCGTACTCAAGCGGTGCGTTCAGATAGTTGTCAACCAGAAAAACGGCTCGTTTCAAAGCGGTGCCCCCCGGTAAACAGGCTGAAAACATTTGAGTTGGCACCGGACCGATAACAATCCGAAATTTCCCCATACAGTCAGGTATTTCACTCCCGATATAGAGGTCTTCACCCAGAGTGGCATTCACCATGCCGAGCGAACTCTGCTGATCATCCGGAATAGAGACCATTTGTGGAATACACTGCCTGATCTTCACCGGTATTCCATTTAAAGCGTCGCTTAAGATGGTTTTAAGACCAAGAGCGGAACGGGGGTGCTGGCTTATTATCCCGGCATAACGCAACAGCGATCTTCTTGTCTCTTCTCCATCATCTGCCGGTTTAACGGAATCGCTTATTCCTATCAGACAGTAGATTCGTTCAAGGTACTCCTCGTTTTTCTCTTCGCATATCTGAAGAAAAAGATTGTATTTGAGCAGAGATATGAGAAAAAGCCGGTAGACCGGGGTATTGATAATGTCGATGAAATCCCGCGTGACAGATCTGTCATCTCCCGCTTCAAAAAGAAGATCCTCCGTGTAAAAAGATGGCAGAGGTGATGAAGTGCCGTAGAGACCAAGAAAAGTCGCGTTGATGATGAAACGGTACTCGTCTTTTTCCAGTGGTACTTTCGCGATACCGGCGATATCAGCGGTCGGAAATCCGAGAGTCAGTTCCGGTCTGACGCGCAGAAAACGACCCTCGATTGAAGACGCCCCCTTGACGCCGCACTCCTCGCGTCTCCTGAGCATCAGCCGGATAAGCCTGACCGCCTGAAAGAAGGAGTACGAGGGACCCTCCCGAACCAGGCTCTCCTCTAAATCAAAAAATGCTCCCCATCTCTTGCCGGCCATTTGTAAGTTTCTCCGGTATTAGTCTCTTTTACGGTAAGGGAGGTGAAGGAGTTGATCGCCGAATACCACCCCAGAAAACGGTCTAACACAGATCCGAAAAGATACATGTCGCCGATCCCTGCAAAATTATCCTGCTTCAGATTCAGATTAACAGCGATGCCGCGAGCCATTATCCCCTTCATCAGACGGTTCACCCCCATGGTTTTAAGGCTCTCTATTCCGGCAATACGCTTTTTGTTGGCCAGGATTGAGGACTTGTCGCGACCTTCGGTAAATACGTAAAGATCGAGTATTGTCTTTAGCGCTTCCGGTCGATTGATGGTGAGGAGATTGATCGAAACGTGGGAGAGAAGACGCCAGAGGACACTGGCTCCAAGCGGTGGCAGTATGTTCATGGTGGCAGGGCGGATATTGCTGAATTCCAGCAGCTCGGGAGATGTTGAAGTGTGGCGGCAGATGTCCCCAAGACCCAGGTTTTCCGGCAGGGAAGCGTTTGTGCAGAGGAGCCTGAGCGATAGAACCTCATCTGCCGGAGCTGTTGTCGCGCCCGGATATGCCACAGAGATCCAGGTTTCGAGGCTGTCATCGATAACCGATTTGGCAATGGAAATATTGTAAACAGCCTGCGCCTCGTACTGTGGCGAAAACTGCTGGAAGGAGACGTATTCTTTCTCCTTCGACGTGCCCTGCATGAATCCTGAGACCTTTTCAACAGAAATAACCTGATAATTCTTCTGGTTAGCTCCGGATGGGCGAATGAGATAACGGCTTTTACGATGGTCATAACGGATCGGTTCAGCTTCATGGCTGAAGAGGTTGACAATCGGAGTAGCGAAAAGAGTGAACGAATCCTGCCTGAGCGTCATCGGAACGGCAGGTTCCTTTTTCATCTGAAACGAAAGCGAAAAGCTGCCACCCTTACCTCTATCCTTCCACTGTTCAACCCCTTCTATATCCAGAAAGAGAAATTTTTCAGGGAGGATGAAATATTCCTGGAGGATACGGTATGCCGGGAAAGCGTGGGAGGGATAGTGCAGAAGCTCATCGTCCTGACTGAATCCGACAGGCTGTATGACAGATGGAGGCAGGATGCAGGTGGTGCCGTCAGGTGATGAAAACTGCACATGGGAGATGTTGTTCATCAGTTGATAATAGAGGTTGCTCCCTTGAGGAATGCCACCTGCGAGATAGAGCCTTATCCGTTTCTGGCGCCAGGCGGAAAGGGTCATGCCCGAAAATTCAAAGTTTATCAGGATTCTGGGGGGGGAACCGGCCGGTTGCTCCATTACGACGCTTTTGATTTTAAGCGGCAACGTCTCGATGTCGAAACACGTTCTGAATGTGCAGGATGTTCCCTCAATAGGCAGAGACGCGACCTCGGTGCCCGCCGAAACCAGAAGAGGCTCTCGCAGAGTAGGGCGTGGGGTAAAAACCAGAATTGACGAGGAGGGGACAGGTCTTAAGTAATGGGGAGCCAGCAGGTTCATAACGCCGTGCAGAAGTTCCGGAAATTCATCATCAAGCTTGTGACGAACCAGACCGGTCAGAAACGCAGTACCTTCAAGGAGCCGTTCAACATCCGGATCAGAAGTCTGGCCGCTCAACATCGGAGCAAGCGCTGGATGAGCGCGTGAAAACTCCGCGCCAAGCTCTTTTAAAAGCGCAAGCTCTTCCTGGTAGTAGCGGTTAAACATTGAGATCGCCCCCGTCTGTTTGAGCTATGAGGTAACTTTCACCTGCCCGTCAGAGTCAACAATAGTTTCAAAAACTACAGGTTTCCCTTTTTCATCTATGACCAGTTTGGCGGATATCGAAAACCGGAGTGCCAGTAGATCATCCTGCTGAGTTCTGAAATTAACAGACACATCCTTAAGGCGTGGTTCGTAATTCACAATTACGCTCTTTATCGATGCCTCCAGCTCCGGAATCGACTCAGAGGAGAAAGAGCTTGACATGTTGGTGAGATCCGGAACGCCAAATTCCGGATCAATGTCAACGGAACCTTTTTTTGTGTTGAGAACCCTGACAAGGTGTTCAAGAACCGAATTCACAACGGTGCTGGAATCGGTGTCAAGACGCCTTTCCGGGTTTTCCTCCATCATGCGTATCCGCTCAAGAAGCCGTTCTTTTTTAATTATCTGCATATATGAGTTTGTGTGAATTAAAAGCGGACAGCAGCGAGTTGATTCAGGGAAAAAATACCCTCTCCATTTTAGTGGAGAGGGCAAGGAAATCATAACTGACTATGCTTTTGGCTTTTTCCAGTCATCATCTGTCTGGGCAAGAGTCGAGCCTTTTTCGTCAAGAGAGATCCAGGTGATCTTGCCATATGTGAACATGATATCTTCCATGTCGTGATACGGTTCGTTCTCTTTTAAAAATGTCACCGGTTTGTAGCTCTTGATTGAAACAATAATGGCACTCTCCAACTGTATTTTTGCATAGATATACTCGTTGCCGCTGGTGCCGATGGCGGTAAACTTCAGTTCCCACTTGGTAATCTGCTCACCTGACGTCAGCGCCTGGTAGAGTTTGGGGGAAGAGAGGTCTTTGTGCTTGGTAATCGTGAAAGGACCATGCACACGCTGGCCGGTTGCAAGACCGGTGTGAGTGTCGCGTGGAATGTGAACTTCATGCTCCATCGCGTATACCGTGATCGAATCCTTGTAAGCTTCCTGGGTACAATCCCCTTTGATGTCGCTCTGTTTTGCTCCGGTCAGTGTTAAATAACTTGTGTTTGCCATCTGATAGTTCTCCTTTTGGTTGAATTTGAGGCAGATGCCTCGTTAAAGCAGCAGTTTTTACTTGTCCAGCTTGCCAACCAGTGAAAGTGTGAATGATGATCCCATATATTTGAAGTGTGGTCTTACCATCATTGAAACACGATACCACCCCGGTTCCCCCTCCACATCCTCCACGTTGATCTGGGCGGAGCGGAGCGGTTTTTTGGCTCTTGTAGTCGCCGTCGGGTTATCCATCTCGACAACATACTGTCCGATCCATTTGTTCAGTTCATCCTGAAGCTCCCCACGCTCCTTGAATGAGCCGATGTTCTCCCGCTGAATAACCTTGATATAGTGCGCCAGACGGTTGACGACAAACATATAGGGGAGTTGTGTGCCTAGCTTGTAGTTGAGCTCTGCCTCTTTTCCTTCCTTGCTGATGCCGAAGTTTTTGGCTTTCTGGCATGACTGGGCGGAGAAGAAAGCGGCGTTGTTGCTCCCTTTTCTCATGGTAAGGGCGATGAAGCCCTCTTCAGCCAGTTCAAACTCCTTGCGGTCGGTTATGACAATTTCGGTTGGAATCTTGGTCTGGACAGCCCCCATCGATTCATACTGGTACAGCTCCAGATTTTCAACAGTTCCCCCCCCTTGCGGGCCGATAATATTGGCGCACCAGCGGTAGTTGGCAAAACTTTCGGTCAGGCGGGTGGCAAAGGCAAAGGCGGAATTTCCCCAGAGAAAACGATCATTTCCTTCAGAGACACTCTCCTCGTAGGTAAAGCTCTTGGTAGGGTTGGAAGATGGCCCGTAGGGGAGGCGGAGCAGAAAATGCGGCACGGTAAGAGCGACATAACGGGAGTCTTCAGACCCTCTGAAAGCCTGCCATCTTGCGTATTGAGGCCCTTCAAAGATTGATTTCAGATCTTTCAGATCCGGAAGTTTTGAAAAATCATCTATTCCGAACATCTGGGCACCGGCGGCAGCAATGAATGGAGCATGCGCCATTGCAGAGACCGAAGCCAGATCCTGCAGCAGCTTGATATCCTGCGGGCCTGGGCCAAATTCATAATTACCGACTATGGCCGCATATGGTTGTCCGCCAAACTGGCCGTATTCGCGGGAATAAGCAACTTTGTAGAGACCAGACTGCACAACCTCGGGGGCGTCTGCAAAATCGTCCATCATATCCTGTTTGCTGAGGTTCATGATCTCAAGTTTGACGTTTTCCCTGAAATTTGTTCTATCAACAATAAACTTAAGCGAACGCCAGGAAGACTCCAGTTTCTGAAAATCCGGATTATGGAGTATCTCGTCAAGCTGACGGCTCATTTTTTTGTCCAGCTCGGCGATCATTTCATCGCAGATCAGGGCGTTAATTTTCTCAACTGATTTGCCAGGCTGAAAAATCTGGGCGATCAGCGCTTCCACACCTTTTTTGGCAACGGAATAGGATTCATTCTCCGGTGTCAGTTTTGTTGCGGAAAGAATATCGTCGATCAGTGATACGCTTTCAGTGGTTACCGCGCCACTCTCATTTAGCTTCTGTTCTTCAGACATCGTTATGCATCCTCCTTTTTCTCGCCGATACCCATCTCTTTGAGGATTTTATCTCTCAGCGCAGGATCATCAATAATTGACTGAATCTTCTTTCTGAACTCCGGCACGTTCCCCAGCGGGCCTTTCATAGCTTTAATCGCTTCGCGCAGTTCCATCATCTTTTTGAGCTCAGGAACCTGCTGAACAATAGCGTCCGGATCAAACTGCTTTAGAGAGTCGAATTTCAGGTTCAATGCCATCCTTTCGTCCGGCTTGTCTGTCAGCGTATTGGCTACGCTCAGATCCATCGACAGATTCTGAGCCTTCAGAACATCATTGAAGTTGTCCTTGTCTATGTTGATAGGATCGCGCTCCTCAACACTCCGGTCATCCTTGGCCATGGTAAAATCACCGACCACCAGCAGTTTCAACGGAAGCTCCAACTCCTCCTTGGCATCGCCGGTCGCTGGTCGATAGGTAATGTTTACCCGCTCTTTTGGTGCTACTGATCCCTCTTGCATGCCTGTTCTACCTCCATGTTGAGATATGTTGAAACATTTTGTGCATCCGCCTGATAAGTCTGGTACCAGTTACCATTTTACGCACTATTTGCAGACCTCTAGCGTAAACCACCGGGGGCATTAGAACTAAAATTTGTGCATTTGTAAACAAGAAAATGGAGAGTGCAAAATCTGCGGGAGAGCTGATGTCGTTTTTGTTTTATCGGCATATGATCGCTTCTGCGACAGTCAGTCGTTCGCCAGAAACAGGCTCTTTTGCCTCTGAGAGGTAGAGGGCATTCACAGCCACCAGCAGCGAGTTGAGTCTGTCGAGATCGATAACGCTGTCGCCGCTGACGGTTTTGGTTTCTGTCATGTTGAGCGGACAGCAGTCGCTTTTTTGCTGATTATCTTCGGTATATGTTATCGGAAGACCGTGCGTCCGGCAGATGACAGGTCTTGATGTATAAAGCAGGCAGCGGTTATTGGAGAGGAGCGGGCAGCGCTCACCGGTGGCATTATCTGCAACATGCCGGCGGATGGAGGCGGCTTCCTGTTCAGGCAGGGATTTCAGCGCTTCAAGCAGTGCCGCCGCTTCAACGGGAAAAACAGTTATGGACGTGCAGCAGGAGCTACACCCCTCCGAGCAGGTAATTTCCGCTCCAAGAGCAGATTCGATCCCCTTGCAGAGGGCATCGACTCTGGAGGTCAGGTGTCTGTAGTTGTCGAAAATATCGGAAATAGCCTACCCCTCGCTCTGCGCTTTTAACGCCTCCATCTGGTAAAACGCCCGGAGAGCATCCGCAATCTCGGCAATATCACCCGCCATGATCGAGTCCAGTCGGTAAAGTGTCAGCCCGATACGGTGATCGGTCATCCGCCCCTGCGGAAAGTTGTAAGTGCGGATCCTTTCGGAACGGTCGCCGGAACCGACCTGCTGCTTTCTGTCTGCCGCCAGTTTTGAATCGTGATCACGCTGGATTGTGTCGAGGATACGTGATTTCAAGACCTTCATCGCTTTTGCGCGGTTCTTGATCTGGCTCCGCTCTTCCTGACAGGCCACAACTGTACCGGTCGGCAAGTGGGTGATGCGGACGGCAGAGTCGGTGGTGTTGACATGCTGCCCCCCGGCACCGGAAGAGCGATAGACATCAATCTTTAGATCATCCTGACGGATATCGATATCGACATCTTCCGCTTCCGGCATGATCGCAACCGTGCAGGCGCTGGTGTGGATGCGCCCCTGTGCCTCTGTTTCAGGGACTCGCTGAACACGGTGGGTACCCGATTCATACTTCAGTTTGGCAAAGACCCCTTCCCCCTCTACCGAGGCGATGATCTCCTTGTAACCACCACGCTCGGACTCGGATGCGGAAATGGTCTCAACCCTCCATCTGTTGGTATCTGCAAAACGGGAGTACATGCGGAAGAGATCACCGGCAAACAGAGCCGATTCATCGCCGCCGGTACCGGCACGGATCTCAAGTATAACGCTCTTGT
>Ga0194060_10003745_pt1 | contig 10703 bp, 8 predicted proteins | sample SepL225m_MetaG_FD_163427 | JGI IMG/M metagenome (GOLD analysis project Ga0194060, IMG submission 163427) | Anoxic zone freshwater microbial communities from boreal shield lake in IISD Experimental Lakes Area, Ontario, Canada - Sep2016-L222-5m | ecosystem: Environmental > Aquatic > Freshwater >... | reverse complement strand
AGCGTGCTCTACGCTTATTTTTCAAGTATGGTGGTGGATACCATCGCAGAAGATGTCAGCAACAAGGGAAGAGTTGACCTGACCATAAAGGTTGGTGGGAGAACCTTTCTCTTTGAATTCAAGGTGACCGATGGGGAGCCACTTGAGCAGATCAAGAGGATGAAGTATTACGAGAAGTATGCAGGTGAACGGTATTTGATTGGCATTGTTTTTGACCCGAAGCAGAGAAACGTCAGCAAGTTTGAGTGGGAGAAGCTGTAGCGCTTTTTCTTTCCATGAACAAGTATAGTAATTCAATTTATTTCAAACTGTTACAGGTATAGGCGAAACGGTTTGACCAAGCTCTTTGGCTAACCTGCGAAGGCTTCTTTTCTTGCCATCGAGGCACTTGGCTTCATAAGCGGCCAGTCCTTCCTCGACAAACTCCGTCCCTTTGAGCATGACTCGCCAAAACAATGCCGCAAGCTTGCGAGCCAAAGCAATATTGGCAATCAACCCCCCACGTCGTGCCGCCCAACGACGGTAAAAACCGCCCAACGCCATATCTTTGCTGCGCGCCGGTAGATCGGGCCATGACGCAAAAATACCTGCCGACCTTGCTGCGACTGCCTTTGTCGTTGCTCTTGCGCTTGCCGCTTTGGCTTGTTCCGGGAGCCAGCCCCAACCAAGCCGTGCAATGCTTTTCTGTGGGCCATTTGCTCAGGTCAGTTCCCACCTCACTGATGATCTGCAGGACTATAGGAATTGGAGATTCTCTTGCGCCTTGACCATGGCCAGCAAGCCTCACCCTTCAAAAAAAAGCCTCGCCAGCTCCTTCCGTGCGTTTGCAAACAGTTCCCGAACTGCTGACTCTTCTCGACCCGTCAGTGCAGCAACCTCGCCGATAGCTCTCTTCTCCTGATCCACCATCCGGTAAACCTCCTGCTCTTCAGCTCCAAGCTTTTCAATACAGCGCTGCATCTTCAGGTTATCACTGTCGAGAGTGCTATTGTTCTCAGCGACGGGAAGACTCTTTGACCGCCCGAACAGCTCTTCAGCCGTTGCAGCCAGAGGAGCGTCATTGCTGACCTCCCCAAAAAGCCGAACAAAGCCCATAAAGTCAAGACCGACAGCATCACAGGGAGTGATACGGTTTTCAAGAATATCACTGGCAAGCCTCTGAAACTTCATTCGCAGTTCAGGCAGCCTGACGGCAAAGTCAAAGCTGTCATCCTTGTCGCGGGCATCAGCATTGTAGGGCATCTTCATCAGCACGGTGATACCTGCTGCTTCAGCGTATTTTTCAGCAATACCACTCCCGTCATCGCGGTTGATGATCAGACCGAGCAGTCGCGATTGACCTCCTATGGTTCTGAAATAGTTGTTCGCTTTGCAGATATTATTTGCCGTAAAGATAGATTGCCGGTCGTTGTTGGTGACAAGAATAACCTCCTCACTCAGCGAGCGGGCGAGTGGCGTGGCGAATCCTCCGCAGACAACGTCACCAAGAAAATCCATGAGGATGACATCGAGTTTCCATTTGAAGATCCCGAGCTTTTCAAGGACATCAAACCCCGAGATGATGCCCCTGCCGCCGCACCCCCGGCCAACCTGGGGGCCTCCAAGCTCAATGCCGTAAATGGGTTGCGGAAAATCGGCGATATCCCTGCGGAAGACAATATCGCCGATGGCAACCTGCTGGTTCAGCGCATTCTTTTCGGCAAAAACGTCGGTCACGGTTGGTAGTGGAATGCCGCCGAAAAGGGATGTGGTGGAGTCGTGCTTCGGGTCACAGCCAAGTTGCAGCACCCGCTGGTTCATCATGGCAAAGGTGGCGCTGAGGTTGGTGGTCGTAAAGCTCTTGCCGATGCCGCCCTTGCCGTATATAGCTATGGTTCTTGCTGCCATTGTGTGCTGCTTATGGTTGTGCTGTGACAGGGGAGTGCGTCTCCTGCTGCTCTGTTACGGTTTTCCAGAGCAGGACCATCTTCAGGCAGTCTGGATCGGTGAATGCTTTCTGGTAGGCATCGATAATATCTTCTCCAACTCTGTGCTGGTGGGTAAAAATCCTCTCGGCATTGAGTTTGTGGCGGGCGATAAGCTCTCTCACCCGTTCCAGATCACCTTTGGCCCACTGCTTTGCCGCCATAAAAGAGAGCTCTTTCTGAAAGGCCTGGGAGTAGTCGATATTGATTCGCTGGTAATAGCCACCGAAAATCACCTTCCCGTGGAATTTCAGAAAGCGCAGACCGGTATCAATGGCGCTCATAATGCCGGTGCTGTCAATCATAACGTCGAACTCATGACCGGCCAGCGCTGCCGAAACATCCTCTGTTTCAGGGTCAACCTTCAGGTCAGCAGTTGAGAGGTTAAGCCTCTTCTTGCTGGGCTCGGTTGCCGCAACAAGTTTGGCACCCATAAGTGTTGCCAGCTCGGCAGCGAGAATGCCTACCGCGCCCTGGCCGAGCACCAGCACCTTCTTGTTTTTCACCTCTGCAAGATCCACAATATGGAGGGCCGTTGCGCCAAGGGGCAGGGCAATGCCCGATTCAGGATGATCAATATTCTCCAGCACTGTAATACTCTCGACCGGGCAGACGATATACTCCGAAGCACCACCAAAAGCGGCGTTAACCCCTTCATAACCGAATGAACCGGCAACGTAGGCAAACTTGCCAATAAGGCTTTCGTTGACATGTTCTCCCACCTGAATGATTTTTCCGACAGATTCATAGCCGGGAATAAAGGGAAAAATAAAAGGCCATGACGGAATCAGGCCGTTCCAGGCCATCTTTTCCGTGCCGGTACTGATGGACGACCAGAAGGTTTCAACCAGCACATCGGTTGAAGAGAGTGGTTTCAGGGTGACATCACAGAGTTCAATCTGCCGAACACCGGTGAATACTATAGCTTTTGCTTTCATAACTCTGTTACTCTACAAAAAGATGATCATGCAGTCTGGCCCTGCTTGAGCTTTTTCTCGTTATGCTTTTCAAGAAGCAGACGGATGACAAATTGAGCGGCATTGACGAGGTAGCTCAAATAGGCAAGCAGCGCAGTCCAGATAAGCGTGGCCTCATCAAGCCCCATAAAGAAGAGGATAAAGTATGAGAGATGCACCACCATGGCGATGGCACTGCCGAAATCCTCCCAGAAGAATTCATGAGCAAAGGCAAACTGACCGAAAACCTCAAGTTCAAAAAAGCCGCCGGTCACAAAAATCAGGACAAGCATGAGGGTTTTCAGTGTCACAAAAAAGGTGATCCAGGCAAAGTTGTCGATCCCGTTGTGGGACTGATAGAGCCAGGTGACCGTCAGGCCGGCAAGAAACATGACAAACTGGATAGGGGCAAGGATCCCCTGCACTTTTGTCCAGACGGATGCGTTTCTGCGTTCAAGTTGTTCAGAAGTGTAGCGGGGCATAAGAGTAAATTCGCTGATGGAGGTGGATCTGCTTTAACTGCTGTGTAACAAGGTGGCTGAATATAGTAAAAAACGATGCAGGCGGCAAACCTTGTAAAAGAATCACTTAATGCTCCAGTCATAGACATTGTCGAGTGTCGAGATCATGTTGACATCGGCATTCTGGATACGATTACTGAACCCTTCCAGTTCATCATAGTAGTACAGAAAGGTTCTTGGTTGTTCATCATGGAGAATTTTCTGATAGCTTTTCCATAATGCAAGAGTGCGATCCCTTGAAAGTGGACGGCTGAGTTGAGCGATAATAGCATCAAGCTCACTGTGCTGAAAAGCAGATGAGTTGAATGGACGCTTGGCAAAATCGGATCCCCAGATGATAAGCTGGAAGGGGAGGGTTTCGGCTGCCATCCCTGAAAGTGCCGCATCATAGCGAAACTCATTTTGACTTTTGTTGAAAACAAGACCTTCATGAAACTTCAATCGACAGTCGATACCGATTTCACGAAGGTTTTGCTGAATAATAGTCGCTGCATAGTTGCGGCGCGGGTTGCCTACTGGAGCGGCTAGTTCAAAAGAAAATTTTTTGCCGTTTTTTTGCAGAATGCCATCCGGGCCGGGCTTCCAGCCAGCCTCGCGAAGCAGGGCAGAGGCTTTCTGGGGATTATAATTGAAGGGATCAAGCGATAAGTCAGCCAGCTCTTTATAGGCTGGGGAGAGCGACGTGTTGACGATCGTGGCATGTTCGGGCCCCATAAAGCCATCAATAATGGACTGTCGGTCGATGGCAAGAGTCATCGCCTGTCGTACCAGTCGGTCTCCGAAAAGGGCGTGCGGTTTTATCTGATGGCTGTTGCGGTATGTTTCGCCATCAATATTCAACCATACAATACTGTCGAAATAGCGATTTTTGACCGGTTTGATAGCAATTGAGGGTGAACTTTTTGCAAGCTCTTTGATATCCTTGGGATTGATTCCTCCAGCCGAAAGCATGGCATCAATCTGCCCTGATTTCAGCATGGCAAGCCGTGTGGTATACTCAGGAACCACCAGAAAGATCAGATTTTTTACAGTGGCGGGTCGCGGCAGTGTTGAAGTGGGGTTGCTCACCAGCTCCAGCTTCTCCTGTCGCACCCACTTTTTAATTTTGAAAGGTCCTGCACTGAGCACAGCGATCTCAGTCGCTTTTGAGCGAATCTCATCAGGTGAAAAAGTCTTGAAAAGATGTTCAGCGACAGGCATGAGATCATTGAAATGGTCGAGCACAATCTCTTTTGCCATTGGTTTCGAGAAATGGAGCACCAGCGTCGAGTCGTCAGGAGTTTCGACAGCTCGCTGAATATCAGCCGTTCCATCAGAAAGCAGCAGCAGATCATCAAGATAGTGCTGTCGTGAACTGGCAATTTTTGGGTTTTTGTACAGAGTGTATGAAAACTTGAAATCTTTTGAGGTTACCTTTTTTCCATCTTCCCAGAGAGCGTTGTTGCGCAAGCGAAAGGTCACCTTTTTCCCATCGTCAGCAAACGCCCAGCTTTTTGCAGCATTAGGCAGAAAGATGATCGTCCCTTTTTTTTCGTCATAAGTCGGTTTAACCAGCGAAGGATAGAGTAATTTGCACACTTCGCGTGACATGGCAAACTGAATAAGCAGGGGATTGAGAGAGTCAAAATCCCCTGCAACTGCCGTAACAATACTCTCCTTCCTCCTCTCTTCACTGTTTTGTTTGCAGGAAGAGATGCTGACAAGTGTTGCCAGGAGGGCGGTTGTCATGGCAAATCGATGAAGAAGAGTGCGTTTCATTCTTTGGTGGTTTGTATTCAAAATGGGATCACACAAAGTTAGGGAAAACTATGGTTTAAAGTGGATAATCTTTTTGTTAATCTTTTGGCGTTGCGTGTCGTTTTCGTCTTATACATTAAAAAAGCCGTCCTGGGTCAAGACGGCTTTATTTTATACTGAGAGTTCTAAATAAATTGAATCAGCAATCAAAAATCAGTAATTGTTAACAAATCCGGTTTCACTGATTATTCGTTTGCCCTCTGCTGTTTTTGGCAGGTCGATGAATTGTTTGATGGCTCCGGTTGGATTCCCGTTGGTATACATAAAGAGCGGGCGGTGAAGGGGATAGGTGCCGTTTTTGACTGTTTTTACATCAGCTTCAACACCATCCACCAGTACTGACTTGACTGAATCATCAACAAAGCCCATACCGATATAGCTGATAGCTGAAGGTGTCGTTGCGACGCGGCTTTTAATTGAACCATTGCTTGCCTGGGTTTCAGCTCTTTTTGAAATCGGGTTATCTTTGCCCATAACCAGCTCTTTAAAGGAGTCTGCCGTGCCACTGTTCGATTCGCGCTGTATGATTACTATTGGGGAATTGGATCCACCAAGCTGGTTCCAGTTGGTGTATTTGCCCATATAAATACCACGAATCTGTGTCCTTGTGAGGGCATTGATACGGTTGCTTGGATGAACTACAATGGACAAGCCATCAAGACAGACAAGGTGTTCAACTGGTTTGACCCCTTTGCTGTTCGCGGCAGCCTCCTCTTTGTCTTTCATTGAACGGGACATTGTAGCGATATCACAGGTTTTGTTTATAAGGCTTTTTGCTCCATTACCAGAACCAGATTCACTCACCGTGACCTGCACACCTGTGGCTTTTGTATAGAAATTTGCCAAAGCCTTTGCTACGGGGCCAACAGTTGTTGAGCCATCAATAACAATCTTGCCTGCGGCTCCGGCTGTGCCTGAAGCTATGCTACTGAATATGGCAGCGCTAAAAAGTATTTTTCTGAACAAGTTCATCTTGATTGAGTTAATTGTTTTAAACTATTTGAATATAATAAAAAGTCAGTTGTTCATCAACCGGTTCAGCAAGACCGCCACGAATCAGCACAGACGGTCTTGCAAACCAGCCACACACAACCACACGAAAGAACAATACACAACCACTCGTTAGAATTTTACTACAGCATCGAGCTGTAGCTGAGTGAGCTTAGGTTCGCCTGCTGATTTGTCAATAGTATTGTAGTGAAAGTATCTGGCCCCTATAATCATATTTTGGACAAGATGATAGGTTGCCGCAATTTCAAGACCCTCAACATTGACAATCGTGCCAACTTTTCTGTCAGAATCTGTAAAAAGGGGAAAAACGGAATCGTTTTCAATATGGTCGTATTTTGCATCAATTGCCCAATCTCCGACCCGTGAGGTTTCGCCAATGGTTACACCAGCGAGCCATGCAGTTCTGCGGTCATCATTGATATTGCTATAAGTCGACTTTGATGCAGAATTGAATGCGTATTGGGTATAAGCTTTCCATGGGCGGGTTTCGTTTATTTGTCCACCGATCTTACCAAAAAATTCAACAATTTTGTAGCCTTTATTTGGGTACAGGGCGGCAGCGGGAGCGGAAGGATAAGCACCATTTGAGCCCGTTCCAATTGCTGACTTGTCACCGGATGTGCTCAGTGTGTTTATACTGGAGTATCTGTTGTATCCAGCGCCAACAGTGTAAGAGAGATCATTTATCTCACCTTTGTAGCCACATTGCGCCAGATAAAGCACTGGGTCGGTGACTGTTGTTGATGACCAGGAGTTGAGAAGATAGTAGCCAGCGATGGCAAGAAGTCCATCCTTTTCTTTGCCGTCAGACTCCTTGCCATACTGCAATGTAATCCCTTCAACGGTGAGGTCTGAATCGTATACCAGGTTGTCTATCCTGATAATCGAATTGGTAATATCTCTTTTACCGGCAATGACGTTTAGCGCTCCACCCAGTCCGTATGAGTTTGGGTGGTAATCAATAAACTCCTCATTGAGGTAAATGCTTTTTGGCTGAAAAAGGCTTCCAAAGTTCTGATTTCGGGATATCGTTTCATTCGGGGCATCATTACCGGTAGAAAACTGAACTCCAGCGGAGAGTTCATCGTTGATCCATGGATAGACACCAAGACGCATTCTGGTACGTGAACGATTCGAACCGACAGCGGGAGTTATATCAGTCGTTTTATCGGTGCGCTGGTATTCCCAACGCTCTCGCACATCACCTTTCCAGTTCCAGTCAGCAGCCTCACTGTTACCGAACCCGAGCGTAGCAGCGAGACCAACTATTAATACAACTTTTTTCATGACAACTCTTTTGTTTGTTTGAGTGAGCTCTTTCAATTTTCTGATATTCTTCGCATACCTTTATGCACAAGCACAAGGTACCACTCCTTCTGTTGAGGAATTGTTAAGGATGCGCAACAATATTGTAAATAAGCGTGTTGTCATTCAAGCCAGAAGATGTATTCTTGAAAAAACATAATCCAGAGAATCTTCATTCAGCACAATTCTTGAAAATCCGGTTGAGGGCAGCTCCGAAGGCTGGTTGTCGCGATCACTGGTGAATTTAGGGTTTTGCTTATCGGTATACCAGCCGACAAGCCGTATCGAGTTGCCCTCAATTTCAAGTGTAGTAATACCGCGTTTTCCAATAGTGCATCCCGAGTTGAAAAGACTTGGTATCGTGAGATTATGGTAAAGGCCGCTGCGAAGCCCAATCTTTTTTCCTTGCCTGTAACAGGCTTCAAGCTCGATCTTCATCTTCTCCATTGTCTCTTTTATTGCCACCCGATTTTCGCCTTCAGCCCCGGGATACAAACGGCAGAGATCTTCGATTTTATAGTTCAGAAAATCCACTTTGGAGAGAGATTCAAAGAGAGGCCGATGGGTATGGCCAATGATTGAGACAATTTTTGAGCGGTTTGAAAACTCATAAATGGCTTTTTCGACAGCAAATCGCCGACGGCTGCTGTGGGCTACCGAAAAGTTTTGGATCCCGGAAGGTTTTGCAATATAGCGAAGGAAAAAAATTGCGGCCTTGCTGACAAGAGGGAAAGTCTCCCAAAGGAATACTGATGCCTGGTGGCCGTGAAACAGCAAAAGAGTCTCCTCGCCATATCGGAATTTTACTGATTCAACCAGAGATGAGGCGAGCTGGTAATTTTTCTCTTCACGCAACGAAGCGTCATGGTTCCCGAAAGTTTTCCACAAAAAGCCATTCTGCTCAAACTTTCGAAACAGCTCATAAAAATCACCCCAGCGAGACTCAATGCTTGCCAATGGGAACTTTAGGAGTTCCTCAATATCTCCATTAAGTACAAGGCTATATTTTTTAGGTCGATAATAGCGTTCGAGCATGTTTTTGACCAGTTCGGCGTTTACCCGGAACTCGTCAAGTCGTCCACCATTCCCCATGTGCAGATCGCTGAGTATAACAATTTTTGAAGAGCGATTGAGAGTAATCGGCATTGCTGTCTCAAGCAGTTGCTCAAGACGGGGGTGTTTCCGCTCATGCAGCCACATCATATTATTACCAAAACATAGAGCGCTCTTTGAAAGGGCATGCATAGAGTTTTTATTAAAATGTTAAACGGGGCAGAACATCACCTTTTTGGGAGCAGGTCGGCTCATAAAAAGCGTTTGACTGTTTATTTTGGGGAGGCTGTTTTCAATCAAGGAGTATATCCCGTCACTCTTCATCAACCAGGCCTTGACATTGTCGCTCAGAATCAGCTCAAAATCGGATGTAACCCTTTTGAGAAGTGCTTTGTCAAAGATGGGAAAGAGCGTCTCAACACGATCGTCCAGATTTCTTGGCATGATATCAGCGCTGCCCAGAAAGAGTTCCTCTTTACCTCCGTTATGAAAATAGTATGCCCGGCTATGCTCCAGAAAACGACCGATAACGCTGATAACTCTGATATTTTCACTTACACCGGTGATGCCAGGCTTCAGGCAGCAAATACCACGGACGATAAGGTCGATCTTTACCCCTTCACAAGAGGCATTGTAAAGTGCCTGGATTGTTTTTGCGTCCACCAGCGAGTTCATCTTCATGATGATCCTGCCCTTGTTTTCCTTCTGTTGCCACTCAATTTCACGCTCAATCATCTCAATAATTCTTGTGCGGGTGTTGATCGGTGAGACAAGGAGCTTTCTATAGGTGGTTTGTTTTGAATAGCCAGTAAGGGCGTTGAACAGTTCAGCCACATCATTTGCAAGTTGCTCGTTTGTTGTAAAAAGGCTGTAATCGGTGTAGAGTTTTCCTGTGGACGGGTTGTAGTTTCCTGTCCCAAGGTGGAGGTATCGTTTCAGCATCTTTTTTTCCCTGCGTACGATCAGGGTAAGCTTCGCATGGGTTTTGAGTCCGGGCAATCCATACGCGACATGTGCCCCTACATCCTCCAGCGCCCTTGCCCAAACGATGTTGTTTCCTTCGTCAAACCTCGCCTTGAGTTCTACCAAAACGGCTACCTGTTTGCCCATTTCGGCAGCCCTCATCAAGGCCCTGACAATCGGCGAGTTATCACCAACCCTGTAGAGAGTCTGCTTTATTGAGAGGACATCAGGGTCATGTGCTGCCTGATTGATAAAATCAACGACAGGCTGAAACGAATCGTAAGGGTGATAAAGGAGTTGGTCTTGAGCTCTTATTGCACTGAAAATATCCGCTCCAAAATCCTCTTCTATATGATTCGAGGGTGAAAATGTTCCATACTTCAGTTCAGGCCGATCAATTTTGAGAAGATCAAGCAAGGAGCTGAAACCAAGAGCCCCATCTATCTCATAGAGGTTTCGCGGAGCAACCTCAAGATTATTCATAAGCAGCTCTCTCACGTAACGAGGCATTGCCGGGGTGATGTCAAGCCTGACCACCTTACCATAGCGACGCGACCTTATTCCCTGCTCAATTGTTTTCAGGAGATCACCAGCTTCATCCTCTTCAATTTCGATATCAGCATTTCGAATCAGGCGGAAGAGATGTGACTGCACAATCCGCATTTTCGGAAACAGGTGTGCCAGATTGTTCTCAATCAGATCTTCTATCCAGATAAATTGTATAATGCCGTCATGATTTTGAAAACCCTTGATGGTGTCAAGTCGGAGCAGTCGAGGAAGGATGCCTGGAACCTTGACGCGGGCAAATTTCATCGTTTTGCTCTCCTCATCTTCCAGTTCAATGGCAAGATTCAGTGAGAGGTTTGACATAAACGGAAAAGGGTGGCCAGTATCGAAGGCCAGAGGAGTCAGCACTGGATAGATCTCTTTACGGAAATAGACACTCAATGCACGGCGCTGTGTAGCGGAGAGTTCAGAAACCCGGAGAAACTTTACGCCAGCATTCTGCAAGGCTGGCACCAGATCATGATAAAAACATTGGTTTCGTATCTGGAGTTGTTGTTGAACCATCTCCCGGATTTTTTCAAGCTGCTCAGAAGGCGTATAACCATCAATTGTTTTTTCCTGAATCC
>Ga0194060_10003744_pt1 | contig 10706 bp, 12 predicted proteins | sample SepL225m_MetaG_FD_163427 | JGI IMG/M metagenome (GOLD analysis project Ga0194060, IMG submission 163427) | Anoxic zone freshwater microbial communities from boreal shield lake in IISD Experimental Lakes Area, Ontario, Canada - Sep2016-L222-5m | ecosystem: Environmental > Aquatic > Freshwater >... | reverse complement strand
AGCTGGTAAGCGCTTCAAAACTCATGATAGAAGCACAGATTATTGAAAAAGAGAAATACTTGCGCTTAATAATCAATGATTCATTCGATTTGGAATCTATACTGATTCAATGTTTCAGTGGTGATACAGGTTACTCACACTTCGCAATTTGTTATCATGAATTTGAGCAGGATAAATTAGGTGCGCTATCCGAATTGTTCCTGACACAAACCGGAATATTAAATGAGTACAAGAATTAATGATAAAATTTATTCATAACCGACTATAACGCTATAGTCATAAATTAATTCACATGCCAAACAAGATTAAAAAAAAGAAGTCCCTTGCCGAACTGGCTATGGAAAATGAAACTTTTCGGAGGCTTTATCGCGGACCCGATGAAAACACCGGCAAGTATTTAATTAGCAGCATACCCTCTCAGCCTAAACCTGAGCCCGAACCCGACGATGTATTTACAAGCGAGGATATCATGCTGCTAATGGAAATGTTCAGCAATCGACGCCCGGTTATATCAAGTTCACCTAAAAAAACTAAAAAGAAATGAAAAAGCTAACCCCGGAACAGGAAAGAGAACAAATGGAACTGGCGCGTTCCATGTCGCCCTGTGCCAAAATGTTTCCCCGGTATTCACCTGCCGACCAAGAGGCTATAGGCAGAGAAAAAGAACAGCCAAAGGCTTGCACCCTCAATGTTAAATCAAGTACCTCAAACTTGGATTGGAAAATCAATCTTAATTAAAAACAACCCCCATGGAAATCATCTCAGCCAAAAGATTCTATGCCACATTAACCATTGGATTACGCAAAGGCTATACCACTGAAAACATTCCCCTTAAAGCTGTATATGATGAGCTTAGTCGCCTACAAGATCAGCTAATTAAGGAAAAGCAGCTCTACCTCAGTGCCAATTGTTACGAAAGCACGATTGTATTATCGGGCCATCGGGAACCTCACATGAATATCAGGTTTATCAATTACCCCAGGTTTCCGGTAGAGAAACAGGTGTTTATAACCGAAGTGAAATTATTGGCTGGTCAATTAATGAAAGCGTTTGATCAAAATAGGTTAGTTATTGAGTTTGATGATGAGATTATTATGATTCAGGAGAGGAAGGAGGTGGATGGGGAGATTGGTCTGTGAGTGAAATTTGATAGTTAAATGCCATTGATAATTTCATAGAGTTAGCTCAATGTTCCGTTTCCTTATTACCACTTAATGGAGCTTGCCAATAGGCAATTAGGTTATAACATTGGGGGCATTCCAGGTCTCCTATAGAATGAAGTTCACTAAACTCGCCATTTACTAATTCTGCTCCTTTACCCTTCCAGTTACAATCAGAACAAACAAAATCTAGGTCTTTGTAGTTGTAGTAGTCTACTTGCATGATGTATGAATTTTGTCTTAATTATATTCCAATTAATATAAATGGTATGCCTGTTTAGTATCAGCAATTTTATTCTTGGAGTAGTTTTTTTATTTCGTCAATGGACAGAATCAAGTTGTCTGGCTTTTGAGAAATTCCTTTATGTATCATACGATGGCAGTTGCTACACACTAAAGCAATATCCTTTTTGGTTGTTTTCGTTTCTTTTGTTTTGCTCAAAGGGTTTTTATGGTGCGCCTCAATGAATCCTTGTCCAATTACTCCATATTTTTCAAAAAAAGAAAAACCGCATACATCACAGTTCAGCATTGGGTTAGATTTAATAGCGGCTTCCTTTATTTTTCTTACAAGCTTGCTATTTCTTTCGTAGCGCATATGATGGGCAAGTTTGCTCTTTCCTTCTATTACTGTTGGTTCAAAATCGTCTATTAACGAAGGATTTTTATCTTTCCCTTTTGCATTGTATAGGTTTAAAATATTTCGATGGACAAATAAATGAAAATCTTGTACTAACCAAATCCAATCAACCTTTTCAAACTTGGTTTTTTGTTTAATATGTAGATGGGAGTTAATTTGAAAATATTTGTTCCAGTTCCTTAAATGAATTTCTTCCACAGGATAATTTTTCAATATCTCTTCTGTTTCTCTCATGAATTCCTGGCAAGCCGATATGTAATTTTTACCTGTCTTAGGAAAGCTTACCAAATCAGTTTCAAATAAATAATTTATTGTTTCGTTTAATTCTGTTATAGGTACAGGAAATATTTTATTTGGAAAAAGAGAGGAAAGCCAAGCACTTAGAACAGTATAACTCATGCTCCTATTTACCCAGTCAATATTTTCAAACGTAGAGTTATTAAACTTTCTAAATAACTGTATATCAGTAATTTTTAAATAAACTGACAAAGATTTCCTGCCACTTTTTTGAATAAATTGTATGCCTTGCCGTTTGTGATACTTAATTTTTTGTGATTCTAATAAGATTGAAAGGATTTCTGCGTCACTTTGTTTTTCGAAATCTACGTTACTTTGTAAGAAGTTTGCAAATTTGAATTTATATGATTCATTATTGATCCAGTCGGTGGTGTTAAGTTGTTTGAGATATTTTAAAATAGCTTGATTAATTGTCTCTTTTTTCATGTAAATATTAATATTTATTATTCGTAAAGACACGAATCGAGGTGGGTAATTATTTATTTCTTATAACTCACCTTGACTTTTTTCTTTCTAGCGGTTAGATTAATAGTATTAAATAGCTTAGTGCCTATATAGCACTCTTCCAAAAAGAAGCTTGGGGGTTTTATAATTGATAGTATTTTGCATTCTTTTTTCTTCTTTTTCCATTTCTAAAACAAAACACCTGAAAATATACCATTCATGAGAATATTTATCGATTCCATCCCAATAACTTTCAGTATTCCAGCAATTTAAAGCAAACTTTCCGAACATATAATAGACCACCTTCTTGCTTAATAATTTAGAATTCACTGCAAGTGATATTTGTTCAAAGAAACCAAGAAAATAATATCTATCAATTAATGGAAGAGCTTTAATAGCAGATTCGTTGTTGTTGTCAATATTAGTCTCCACTAAATCCACTATTCTTTTAATACTTTCCTCGTCAAATACCTTATCAAATTTATTATAAAGCTCAGCCCTTTTTTGCCTTCCTTGTAGACGAAATTCTATTAGCGCTTTTATAAAAGTTCCAAGGGTAATTAATCCAAAAAAAGTGGTAATAATGATTGCTAGGGCATCTTTATTTTCTTTGATATAATTCAAAATGTTTTGTATAGACATACGACTATATTTTAAGTCAACTAAATATACTGAATTACAAATAAGATTCCCGTCAGTATTGATCATTGAACGTCGAACCACTACTGCTGCTGATGCTTGCACTTAGCCGATGTTACATTGTCCAGCCCCGCTTTTGCAAATACTATTGCTGCCTGCAGTTATTCTCTTCGAATCAATTTAGATTGAAATTCTGCTTCAACTCTTTCACAAAAGTTGTCTATTGCACAATTCGATTGGATAGAGAAGCTGTTTATAGAATATGGTTTTATAAAAACACCAAAGTTCCCGAATGAATAATACAGCCCAAAACTCAAGCCGTCTGTTGATTGGAAATTTCGTTTTTACAACCCCCACTTGACCTGTAAAAATTGCTCCCAGTAGGATTTCATTGAAATACAATGTACATAAGGATTTCAAACTTATTTGTATGGGGGCTGGTAAAAGTATTTGTGATGTTACTAACCCAACGCTAATGTTTTTGATAGCATTTAGATTTTTTCTCATTAAGTCCAAAGAACGTAATTCATGAGCCTCTACCATCATTACATTTGCGTTAACTGCCTGCATTAAAATTTTTGCTTTTTCAATATCCGTGTCCTGTAAGTCTTGATACTTTCTTTCGATAAATAGAAGTGTCTGTTCAAGATTTTCGATTGAAACAGAGGATTCTTTTCCTTCAAGATTTAATTGTATGATTTTAGAAGCAAGTTCCTCAAAGGGATTTTTCCCTTCTCCAAGTTCAAGTACATTTAAATCAATTGCTGTCATAGTTTGAAGTTTATGGTTTTAATTTTTGCCAACGAACTGGGCTTGGCGTCAGGCCGGCTGGTTAAATGTTGTAACAAGTTATAAAAAAGTTAGGCTTGCGCCAAACCCCATCCTATGTGTTAGCAGCTGGCGTTCTGTCGAGATGTCCCTGAGTGTTCTGTAACTTGGTCGTCATGTTGTTTGTTTGTATTTGTCGTGTCCTTTTATTTTGCAGTTACAATATTGTGTTGGTGTTTGAGATAAGATGAAGAAGCTCCTAACTCTTCTGGAACATATGTATTCATAAAGAATCTTGAAAACACTTCAAAAGGTGTCAAGATGTAATCAGGATTTTTTGTATGGTCATGGTAACTATCTAACATTTGGAATAGATTCAAAAGTTGTTTTGCGAAATAGTCTTCTCGAATTTCAAAAAAATTCAAGTTGATAAATGTTACATCTTTAACGACAATGTTTTTAAGTTCAAGTTTCTGAATTTCAATGATGAATTTTTCCTTGAATTTTTTGTTTATACCTTCAATTCCAAATGATGAATCAGTATAAACAATTACAGGGTAAATTTCCAATTCGCCTTTTGGGACAGAACTGTCAAAGGAAACTGAGTTTGCATCAATATCTCTTATTGCATTTATTAATTGTGTTATTCCCTTTGGTTTATTTGTTTGGTTCGCAACAAACTTCTTGTCAAATTCTGCAAACAATTTCTCTTTGTCCGCACTGTTTTTTATGGTTGCGCTTAGCAATACATCTTTGAATTCAATAAGACAGATTTTATTTGATTCTCTCAAATATACATCACATAGTTCCTCTTTATTTGAGTTGATGCAAGAGTCTCCGTAAAATCTTACATAATTAGGGAAACAAGTGTCTATAACCAATTGTAAATAAATATTCTCTGTAAAATTCTTTCCCTTCTCTGAAAGAAATTCACCTTTTATGCCTTTTGATTTTAAGAAAGCATTGAATGAAAATATTTGTGCTTTATAAAATTGGTCAAGCAAAAAATTAACATCTAATATCAAGAATTGGTATTGGTTTAGCTTGTAAAGAAACTTGCTTCTTAATGTGCCAAAACTCTCATCAACTGAATACGTTTCAATTTCGGAATTTATACAAAGTATTTCGATGTAAGCCAAATCAACTTCTTTGCCTATGAAATATTCTTGCAAGTTTGCTAATTGGTTTCTCCTGTCCAGGTCTTTTCCTATGTTAATTTCAGAAAAAAGAACCATTAAGTTTTTGAACATTCTTAAATACCCACTTGCATTCTTGTCTTTATAGTATTCTTGAACTAAGGTTGTATATTTTGGTTCATTCTCTAAATACTTAAAAAATGTCACCCCTCTTGTAACTTGGTTACTAAAGTCAACAGAAGATACATAGTCTTTTTGATAAATAAAACTCGGCATCATCACATCTTCAATCTTCTCTTCATCGTCTGCCTTTTTTATAGCTTCTGATTCAATTTGAATTTTATTATTTGCAATACCGTTAACAATCAAATAAGCATCAAAGACTCTTTTCGCTTCGTCTCCAGTTAAATCTCTCGAAGGAATATTATTTAATGTTTTAAAAATTATTCCGTAGAAAAGTAAGTTAGAGTAATTCCAAAACATAATTGGATCATGACCTTTATCAGCTTGTCTTTTTACTTCGGAAACCCACTTTTGTTGAGCAGAAACATCACATTTATTTAATAAGCTACTCACAAGCATAAATTGAATTTTGCCTGTGTATTCAGTGTTTTCGTGTAAATAAAGATTTACTCCAAATCCAGAAATATAGTTCAGAAGAGTAACAGTAGGAATGTTTCTAATTAAATCTTCGGCATCAGAAATAGATTTGTCAACTCCGTAATATTCTTTATAGTCAAGTAATGCAAATATTCTAACTCTTGTGTCCATTTTTATTAAATTATAGTTCTATTACAGTTTCTTTTTCGTGTCTGTTGTGTCGTCCGTTACGCTTGCTGCTAACTCAAAAATATAAGCACGTTTCTGCTAACAATCATTTGTAAGTAATTACCACTTCCTCTTTAGACCTTAAAATTTAATTGCTTACAAACGATACCAACTACTTACATTTTCTTATTAGCTCAGTACATCTGTAATAGTAGTGAAATAACTACATTTAAACAATACCACAAACAGGTAATAGGGAAAACAGTTGGCAGTTGGCGGTTTGCAGTTGGCAGTTGGCAAGGAGTTCGTAAGGGATGTTAGCAAATAGCCCAAGAGGAGGGTTTTGTTGGGTTGTGTATTACCTACAAATTTTAGGGGGGTGCTCAAACTTTCTCCTATCTCCAATCTATAACCTTCCACACGATCTCCTTATAATCATCCCTCTCATACAGCACCCCAATCTGCTTTTTATTTAGCAATACAATATCAGAGTACGCCGTAAAATCGGTTTTCTTTTCGGTTGTTCTATCTATAAGGATGCTCCAGGCCCAGCTGCGGCCATTATTATAGCTGATGCGCAGGGTTAGGTTATTGCGCTGAGCAGTATCTGCATTATTGCAAAAGGCCAGGATATATTTTCCGTTTTTACTGCCAATATTCAATATGCTACCTTCACAGATGGGGTCGGGCAGTTGGGAGTCGGTACTGATCTGGCTCCAGGTTTGGCCGCCATCATTGCTTTTGGCTACTACCCTGGCACGGATGCTTCCTTGTTGGTTGCGGCAATTCAATAACAATCCATGCCGGCCTATTTGAGCGGCCGTGGCTTCATTGCTGCCGGGGAAATTTACCGATTCGCTTAAATGAAAGGTTTTTCCATGATCATCGGTATAGTAGCCATGGGCGGCATAATCTTCAAATGATTTTTGGGGGCCACCCTGCGAGTGGTTGGCAGCAATATAGATACGGCCCTTGTACCTGCCCCAGCCAAACTGCAGCGCATGCCCGGGGGTATTTGCATAAGTACGCCAGTCTTCGGTAAAATTATAGGCCACATTCAACAAGGGCTGTCTGGGCCGGTGTACCTGGGTGGTAATATTTACAGGGGCAGTCCAACTGATACCGCCATCGGCCGAACAGATATACCATACCTCGCGTAATCCATTTCCCCTTCTTAGTTCACCCTCGTGGTTATTGCCGGTATTGTAAAAAAGAAAGACCCTTCCATTGGGATACAGGGGGTCGGTAAGATCAACCACCGGAGCCGCATTGCCGGCTTGTAAGGTATCGGCATCTACAATTTTTTGCAGGGGAGACCAGGTTAGGCCCATATCCTTACTGCGCTTCATCACAATATTGATATCGCCAAAATCGGCGGCACCTTTTAAGCGGCCTTCACAAAAAGCCAACAAAGTATTATCTGGTAGTTTGATGATGGCGGGTATACGGAAGGATTTGTAGCCTTCGGTGCTGGAGATGAAAACGGGGGTAACATTTTGGGTGTAGGCTTCAATGTTGATGGAGAGTAGGCAGGTTATTAGAATCTTCAATGTTTTCATCGTTGGAGGTTGGAGGCGTATTCAAATTGATGGAGACTTTTGTTGCTGAGGCAAAGATAGAGGAGATGGATACACGGATAACGCAGATTGGGGCGGATTAGCACAGATAATTTGCAATTGGCAATACGTTTTGTAAACCATATTCACTTCGAGCGAAGCGATGAAGCTATTGGCATGTCCTTAGCAAGTCGTTATTCGGTAATAAACCTATCCCACACAATTATTGAATTATTATCAAGGTTGCCTTTGCTTTATTTCTTCGTCCACATACAAGAAACTCCATCTGTTGTTGAGTAGTTGAAACTATTGTTTTGTTTGTTGTAAGAAAGCTTTGCGTTTATGTCATTTACTTTTTCAAAAGTATTTGATGTTGCTTTTTTCCAAAGATTTTGTTTGCCATTAATCAATTGCTGAATAACAGTTTCACCCCTTTCATTCTTTCCTATTGTTAAAGCCATCTGAATATTTCCACAATTAGAGGTCCAGTCGCCATTGACTGTTGCTTCATTTAAAGCCACGTCAAAATTATCAATACTTTTTAAGCTCATGAGAAATGTGTTTGTCAGTATCGGTTTTACTCCTTTTTTTACTTTAAACTCTTTTTCACTTGTTATAAATTCGCCTTTCGGAATAGTATATAGAATTTTATTATCGTTGGTAAATAATTTTGTTTCGTGTCCTGTTAAGTTTATATTATCTCCGAACAGACCTGTAGAGTTTCTTACACTCGATTGGGCAAATAATTTATTTTCCAAAATACTGATTGAGGTTGTGCCATTAGCTTGCTTTACCAATGGAATACCATAAAAAACGTCATAATCATTTTTGTTTTCAGCTTTAATTACCGCTAAATATGTATCCTTATTAGAGCCTTCATTTAGTTTAGTTAATTCATAGCTAACATGAATTCCGTCTTGGTTATTTAGAGAAACTTTATCCTGGGCTTGTAAAAAAGAATAAAAAAACAATGTAAGTGGTAACAAAGAAATTTTTAAGTTCATAAAATTTAAGTTTTAAGATATTGGCGTTAAATGAAATTTATTTTTTAAAATATGCATATCTACCACTAGCGGGTGTATTAAAATAATTGTTAGCTAACGTGAATTTGCACAATTAAGATGCAATAGTAACTAATTAACTATAGAAAAACAATACTACAAACTGGGTATGGAAAGAAGTTGGCGAGCATAGAAAACCAACGGATACACTGATAACACGGTTAGAAAAGGATAAAGTCGCACAATACTCCCACTTCGAATGAAGCGAGAAGTCTGCTCATTATTATTTAGATAAGCAATACCACAAACCGGGTGGTAGTTGTCTTTCTATAAGGATTTTTTATTGTGGCTGGCCTTATTATTACCCAGTTTTCTTATAGTTAAAAAAATGCTTTGTTTTAGAATATTATGTAAACATATCCCTTATAATTACTGCACTTCATCACAATATTATTATCGCCAAAATCGGCAGCGCCTTTAAGCGGCCTTCACAAAAAGCAAGTAAAGTTTTATCGGGTAGTTTGATAATGGCGGGTATGCGGAAAGATTTGTAGCCTTCGGTGCCGGAGGTGAAAACGGGGAGGGGTTGTTGGGCGGTGGCAGTTCTGCTGCTGAAGAGTAGGCAGGTTATTAGAATCATCAATGTTTTCATTGTTGGAAGTTGGAGGTTCATTCAAATTGATGGAGGCTTTTGTTGATTGAGCAAAGATAGAGGAGATGGATACACGGAATACGCGGATGAGGACGGATAGGCAGAGTTCTTATATCTCAGAAACGTATTTTGAAAGATGATTTTGATTACAGGAAATAGGGAGGGTATAGCGATTTCTATATCAGTCGCTGAAAATTGTCCGTGCCGCTGTGCGATTTAGCGGTACGTTTGTAAAAACCTAATCAACTCGCTTCTCGTGAACCGCAACCCCATGTTGGTGCTGCATTTGATGTTCCCTAATTCCTTCTGCTACTGCATTCTTAATTAATAGCTGCAAACCTTCGGGGTTATACCAATGCCCTTTATTTATAAATAAAGTCTTATAATTGAGAAATTATCCTTTACTATTTTTTTCAAGAAATTTTAAAAAGGATTCTCGGTTAACAAACTTTCGTTTGCCAATAACTGAAACAACAAGTTCATTACTATTGAGTAATGATGCCATTTGGGTTGCCCCGTAATCTAAATATTTCATTAATGTTTTTCGGGAAATCCATTCAGGGATCGGAGAACCTTCTCCATCAGAAGGAAGCAGAGCATAATTTTTTTTCATATCGATAATTTTTTGTTACCGAGCGAAGATGAAGCCAAATGTAGATAAATGATGAACGAGAAACCGCTCGCTATTAGAGGGCGATAAAACTATCTTTTGTAAATATGAGTTTTAATTTGTTTAGCTCTATAACCATCCCATGTGGGTTCAGAAGGGTCTTTTAAATTAAGATATGAAGTATAATCAGGCAGCTTTCTTTTAAAATCTTTCATAATAATTCTACACAATTCATAGATAGTTATCCTAAATTTTCTATTGGAAATATTGGGATTGGGGAAAAAGAAATTGTCAAACATTAATCTTAATTCCATGTATTCGGTTTTCCCTTCAAATATTTTTGTAAATACTTTTGTAGGAGCTTCTGGGGCTGCCTTTTCGAGCATTTCAGCAATTTCATCAAATTGAGTAGTCAATTTAATGCCATTTTTTCTTCTATCTAATACTTGTTTATATTTTTTTGTTGCACTATTCATATTCACTCTATCATCTGTTACAACGTCTGTAAATCTTTTATAAATCTCTACAGCAATTTTAATATCCAAATGCAGTTCGATAAAATATAAAGCCGCAATTTTATTAATCTTTATACCACTTTGCTCAATAACTTTAAACTCATCAATTATTTCTTTTATTGGAATAAACCACCGAAGTTCCGATTTTTTTAACCCAAGTATCTTAAAACAACTTATAACATCTTTATCTGGAGAAAATTTTAATTGCCGAGAAAAATCGACTAAAAATACAAACAACTCGGCTTCGGATAGATTTACTAATGCTTTGTAATTACATTTTAATAAATTCTGTTTTGAAACCGCAGCACCATTAATTTCCATGTCAATTAAATCTGGTAGCACCAGATTGCATTCTTCCAATTCTTCAATACCGTGAGGACTTAAAAAATTAGGACCTTGAATTATTTCCTTTTCATTCATTTTTAATACTGTTCAAATTGTTTTCTAAATATAATTCAAATTTTCGTTTCGCCTCAATTAACCCCTGTTCGGTGACATGATAATATGTTTCATCAATATC
>Ga0194060_10003743_pt1 | contig 10709 bp, 10 predicted proteins | sample SepL225m_MetaG_FD_163427 | JGI IMG/M metagenome (GOLD analysis project Ga0194060, IMG submission 163427) | Anoxic zone freshwater microbial communities from boreal shield lake in IISD Experimental Lakes Area, Ontario, Canada - Sep2016-L222-5m | ecosystem: Environmental > Aquatic > Freshwater >... | reverse complement strand
TTCATTGGGATACGACAAAGAGTGGGATGGCACTTTTAATGGTAACCCGCTACCTGTGGGTACTTATTATTATATTGTGAATCCTAAAAACGGACGAGCGTTAATTAGTGGATCGGTAACAATTATTTTATAGAAAATACTACTCAACGCGTTTTATATCTGCACCTAATTTACGCAAACGCTCATCAATGTTTTGATACCCGCGATCAATTTGTTCAATATTTTGAATAATACTTTTTCCTTCTGCGCTTAGTGCTGCAATGAGTAATGCTTGACCAGCTCTAATGTCTGGGCTACTCATGGTAATTCCTCGAAGCGCTTGTTTTCTGCCCAGTCCAATTACGGTAGCGCGATGTGGATCACACAAAATAATTTGCGCACCCATATCAATTAGTTTGTCTACAAAAAACAATCGACTCTCAAACATTTTTTGGTGCACCAAAACGCTACCAATTGCTTGTGATGCAACCACCAAAACAATACTCAATAAGTCGGGCGTAAATCCTGGCCAAGGATGATCGTAGATGGTTAAAATGCCGCCATCTAAAAAAGTTTGAATCTCATAAGTTTCTTGTGCAGGAATAAAAATATCATCGCCGCGAATTTCGAGTTGAATGCCGAGTTGTTGAAATTTTTCTGGAATAACACCCAAGTGTTCAACACCTGCATTTTTAATGGTGAGCTCACTTTGCGTCATTGCAGCCAGTCCAATAAAACTGCCAATCTCAATCATGTCAGGCAATAATTTGTGGGTTGTTCCACTTAATTTTTCAACACCTTCAATAGTTAATAAATTACTACTTATCCCACCAATTTTTGCGCCCATGCTATTGAGCATTTTGCAGAGTTGTTGAATATAAGGTTCACAAGCTGCGTTGTAAATAGTGGTGGTGCCTTCTGCTAAAACTGCTGCCATTACAATATTTGCCGTTCCAGTTACGGAGGGTTCGTCTAAACACATAAAGCAACCGTTGAGTTGCGGAGCGCTTAATCGAAAACAACTGTTTGCTTCATCGTATTCATATTTCGCACCCAATTTTTCAAAACCAATAATATGCGTGTCAAGTCTTCTTCTGCCAATTTTATCTCCACCAGGTTTTGGAATATACGCGCGCTTAAATCTCGCAAGCATAGGCCCTGCAAGCATTACACTGCCTCGAAGTTTTCCGCCTTTTTTTCTGAATGTTTCAGATGCTAAAAAATCAACAGAAATATTATCTGCCTGAAAGCGGCAACTATTTTTAGAAGTACGGTTGACTTTTACACCTATATCTGCTAATAATTCAATCAATAAATTCACGTCTAAAATATCGGGAATATTATGGATGGTAATTTCTTCGGCAGTTAGTAAGACTGCAGAAATAATTTGAAGGGCTTCATTTTTTGCCCCCTGCGGTTCAATATTGCCATGCAACTTATTGCCACCAATTACTTCAAAAGAACTCATAGTTTATTAGGTTGATAGGAGAACGAATTAAGTTTCTTGACAAAAAAAAGCATCGAAATTTCGATGCTCTAAAATAGCGTATTAAAGAATGTAACTAGTATCGTTTTTTAAATTGACCACCTCTTGTATCTGGTCGGCCGCCATTATTGGCATTGCTGTTATTGCCGCGGTTATCGCGATTTTGAGCAGTATTGCCATTGGCGTTTCTGTTATTAGGTCTACCGCTATTTCCGCCTGCTCTGTTGTCTGTTCGGCCACCAGCATTACGGTTATTATTATTGCGTCCACCAAAATTTTGTTGCCAACGTCCACCACCATTGTTTGGTCTGTAATCGTCGCGTTCAAAATTTTGATTGCGGTGTTTAATATATGGCGTGTTGCTAAATTCTAATTCGCCACCAGTAATATTATTTAACTCTGCACGGATAGAATCGTCGTGTACCAATTCTTTGTGCCAGTTGCTATATGCCAATTTCATGTAGTAGGCAATTGCATGCGCAAAACCTGCTTTTTTCTCTGGATCTTCTTCCTTTAAAGCCTTATCAATCACCACTTCTAGGTTTTTACCCAAGTGCGCATATTTTGGATGACGCTTAGGATAAGGAAGTGGATCTGGTTTAAGTTTATAGGTTTCTTTTTGTGGGATAGGATAAGGGCTATCAACCTCTAATTTAAAATCGCTGATAAAAAATAAGTGATCCCACAATTTGTGGCGGAAGTCTTCTACATTTTTTAAATGCGGATTTAAAAAGCCCATTAACTCAATCACTGCTTTTGTTTGTTCTTGACGCTTTTCGCGGTCTTCTATCGTTAATAAATACTCCACCATCTTTTGTACGTGACGGCCGTATTCTTTCATTCCCAAATAATTTCGATCTGTATTGTATTCCATCTGATCATTCAAATTCATCAGCAAATGTAGGCATTGCTTGTTGTTAGCAGAAATTTTGTGTTTGAGCAAAAATAACAATCAATCAGTATCTTCGCAAAATGGAAGCTTTATTGCAACAAATTGAAGGATATAAGCATGAAATAGCTGCTGCCGATGCTACAAACGCCGAAATGGCGGAGGCTTTTCGTATCAAATGGCTTGGTACAAAAGGTTTGGTAAAGGCAATTATGGGCGAAATGAAAAAGGTTCCGAACGAGCAAAAAAAGGCTTTCGGACAGATTTTAAATGATTTTAAATTGTTTGCCGAAACCAAGTACGAAACGCTGAAAGCCAATACAGCAGCGGATATTGCAACTGGTCCATCTATCGATTTATCACTTCCTGGCGATGCAATTGCAGTAGGAACACGTCATCCATTAAATATTGTTAGAAACCAAATAGTGGCTATTTTTCGCCGCCTGGGTTTTGCGGTGGCAGAAGGTCCTGAAATTGAAGATGACTGGCACAATTTCGGTGCCATGAACCTTCCAGAAGACCATCCCGCTCGCGATATGCAGGATACTTTTTATATCAACCAAAACCCTGCTTGGCTTTTACGCACCCATACTAGTAGTGTTCAGGCACGTGTTATGGAAACGCAAAAACCGCCAATTCGGGTGATTTGCCCAGGAAGGGTTTACCGAAACGAAACCATTTCTGCACGCGCGCACTGCTTTTTTCACCAAGTAGAAGGTTTGTATATTGATGAAAACGTAAGCTTTGCCGATTTAAAACAAACCTTGTATTTCTTTGTACAAGAGATGTTTGGTAAGGATGTAAAAGTGCGTTTTAGGCCTAGTTATTTTCCATTTACCGAGCCTAGTGCCGAAATGGATATCAGTTGTTTGATTTGTGCAGGTGATGGTTGTAATATTTGTAAACACACTGGTTGGGTTGAAATTTTAGGTAGTGGAATGGTGCATCCAAAAGTGTTAGAGAACTTTGGAATTGATTCAAATAAATATACTGGATTTGCTTTTGGAATGGGTGTTGAAAGAATTACCCAATTAAAATATCAGGTAAACGATTTGCGTTTGTATTCGCAAAATGATGTGCGTTTTCTAAAACAGTTTACGGGTGCCATGTAAAAAACATGCTAACTTAAATTTTTAATAATCAACACCCAAACTATGCTTGCCATTTTAGCTTTTTTCTTTGGACATTGGTTTTTGTCTTTATTTTTTCATTCCTTTTTTTTACACCGTTTTGCATCTCATAAAATGTATACAACGAGTAAAAATTGGGAAAGAACTTTTTACCTAACTACATGGTTTATTCAGGGTTCTTCTTTTTTAGTTCCTCGCGCGTATGGCGTGATGCACAGAATGCACCATGTTTATAGCGACACAGAAAAAGATCCGCACTCTCCACATTTTTTTAAAGATGTGTACCAGATGATGAAGCGTACCATTGTTATTTTCCGCGGATTTTTAACCGGAAAAAATTTACCAGATGCGCAATTCACTGCCGAGTATTTACCTGTTTGGGATCGCTTAGATAAATTTGGTCATCATATTATTACGCGATTAAGTTTTGGCGCATTGTATACCTGCTTTTATATTTATTTTGCCCCCAATGCTTGGTGGTTTTTATTGTTACCTGTTCACTTTATGATGGGCCCTATTCAAGGCGCCATTGTAAACTGGTGCGGACACAAATACGGTTATAGTAATTTCAATAATGGAGACCAGTCTAAAAACACTTCACCTTGGGGAATTTTACTCATGGGAGAATTGTTTCAAAACAATCACCACTATGCAAAAGACGATGCAAATTTTGCAAAAAAATGGTTTGAGTTTGACCTTACATTTTTTGTGATGCGCGGACTAAATGCTGTTGGCATTATTAAACTCAATCGTATAGCAAACTAAACAACATGTTTCATACCACTCGAGGTATTGTTTTGCGTACCGTGAAGTATGGCGAAACAAGTATCATCACCAATGTGTACACAGAATTATTTGGTGTTCAGAGTTATATTGTTAAGGGTGTTAGAAAAAGCAGCAAAACATCTGCCGGTAAAGCAAGTTATTTTATTCCTGCTGCTTTAATTGAAATGGAAGTGCAACACAATACCCAACGTCAGTTGCAATTTATTCGCGAATACCAATGGAGTCATTTATACGAAAATTTATTTTTCGACGTTGTTAAAAATACTGTTTCTGTATACTTAATGGAACTCTTGCAACACGCGCTCAAAGAGCCAGAGCCCAATCCTAGCCTGTATTATTTTGTGGAAGACACGTTAAAAAAACTAGACACTGCCAATGATGCTTTTGGGGCTAACCTGCCTTTATACTTTATGCTGCACTTAGCTAGTGAATTGGGTTTTCAATTATTAGGATCTTATTCCGAACAAACACCAGTTTTTGATTTGCGTGAAGGAATGTTTATTGCCGAGCAACCTGCGCATCCTTATTTTATTGAAGGCCTTCTTGCTAAAACAACTTCTGAATTATTGCACCTTCAAAACAGCAATGAATTAGAAGTTTTAATTTTAAATAGAAGTGTTCGTCGCGAATTATTAACCGCCTACCAAACTTTTATGGCACTTCATATTCAAGACTTTGGCGAAATAAAAAGCCTACCTATTTTACAAGAAGTATTGAGTTGATTAAATTAATCTGCGCACTGCAGATGCGGTTGTTAATTGATTGTTTTCTATTCCATCAATTAAAATAATTCCGGGTTGTTTTCCTTTTACAATTTCGCCATATTGTTCGTTAAAACCTAGTGCTGCTGCGCCATTAAAACTTGCCCATTGCAACTGCTCAGTTAATGGAATTGTTTTATAAAACTTTCCTATTGTTTTTAGCTCGTTTAAAATACTCAGTGAATGATTGCTAGCTAAACTATCTGTTCCTACAACTATCCTACAATTTTTTTCTCTTAACATTTCTATTGGTGGCAATGCATTATTAATATATTGGTTGGCATTCACACACAAACAATACTGCCATTTGTTGGGTTGGTTTGCTGCAATATTTTGCAAATAATCAATATCTGATTCTTTAGTAAATGTATCATGTACTAACAATACTTTATCTGCACCATGTAAATGATGTGCTACTGATTGTACACTGCTTTTTCCTGTTGCTGTAAAAAATTCTGTGGGTATTTGCATGAACTCATACATCCTATTAAAATCACCCGACTTGTTTAAAAAATACGCATCTTCAAAATCGGTTTCTTGGTTGTGTAAGGAAGTTGTTTTTGATTGAAAAAATGGTTGCAATAATCCCCAGAGTTTTTGCGAAACAGAATATGGCGCATGTGCTGCCATACTCAACTGGCAATTGCTTGAATTTAGTTGCTCAAACAAATCATAGTATTCCTTTCCTTTTAAAAATCTTGGATCTGCTATCATTGGAGACCATCCACTGATTTCTAAAAATGTATAATATGCCAAACGGTTTTTTGCTTTTTGATTTAAGCTGATAGCATTATTACTAATATCTCCTACTGCTACAATTCCGCCTGCTATCATTTCATTTTCTGCATCACTAATGGCTTGCAAAATTTCGTCTTCTGGAAAATGTCTTTGCGTTACAATCGCAATAATAAAATCTACTAGTCCGGTATGTTCGGGAATTAATCCCTTCATATGACTCAGCTCCAAATGACAATGACTATTTACAAACCCCGGACAAATCCATCCACTCACCACCTGAATATCTTCGCCAGCTTCATTTACCGAAACAATATCCGCCACCTTTCCTTTCTCATCAGTAATCAACACCTGATCAGTATCCAACAATTCCCTTCCAGTAAAAATTCGCTCAGCCTGAAACTTTCTAAACCCCATACCTATAATTTGCGCGAAGTTCCGATAAAAAGCGTTCTGTTCGAGATTTCCTTCGGCGCAGGCGTGGATTGGCAACTAGTGAATTCGGGCGGCACCGGGAGTTTCGAAAAACGCCTGCGGCATGTTTTTCGATGCTGGCACTTCGTGCAGCACCTCACCCGCTAAATGCCCGAATTCACTAGTTGCCAATCCGCTCTGCTGAGGGTAATTACTGTTAGGAGGGTAATGCCTGCGGCAAGTCGCCGGCACTTTGTGCGGCTGAGGGAAATTTCTGTTGCGAGGGTAATGCCTGCGGCAGGGTCGCCGGCACTTTGTGCGGCTGAGGGAAATTTCTGTTACGAGGGTGATGCCTGCGGCAGGGGGGCTGGCACTTCGTGCAGCCTAGGGCAATTACTATTGCGAGGGAGATGCCTGCGGCAAGTCGCCGGCACTTCGTGCGGCCCAGGGCAATTGTTGTTGCGAGGGAGATGCCTGCGGCAGGTGGGGCTGGCACTTTGTGCGGCCCAGGGTAATTAAACTTGCAACGGAGATGGCTGCATCATGGGTGCTGGGCTTGTATTCTATATGTTTTGACTATTTAAATGCAATAAAATTGGGCTTTTGACTAGATAAAGAAAAATTTCGTGCAAAATTATTATTGATAATCAATAAGTTACGAAGGTGCGATAAAAAATACTTTTCAAAATGCTTGGAAAATCAACCTATTCTCTATTAACTTCGCAGCCCGAATTAATCGGGATAGTACTACTGGTGGGATAGCGCCAGAGAAATTTAAAAAAAACATTATGAGTAAACTTCATTTCACCACAAAGCATGCAAATGCGGCTACCGTACAACATGGTTGGTATGTTGTAGACGGCACTAATCAAACCGTGGGACGTGTATGTTCTAAAATTGCTGCTGTTATTCGTGGTAAGAACAAACCGTATTATACACCTCACGTTGATTGCGGAGACAATGTTATTGTAATCAACTGCGAAAAGGTTGTATTAACTGGTAACAAGTTCCACGACAAATTGTATATGAACTATTCTGGTTTTCCAGGTGGTCAAAAAACAGAAGCTGCAGAAGACCTAATTAAGCGTCGTCCAGAAGTGTTAATAGAAAGAGCTGTAAAAGGCATGCTTCCTAAAAACCGTTTGGGTCGTAAAATGATTAAGAAATTATTTGTTTACGCAGGTGCTGCTCATCCTCATGCTGCTCAGCAACCTAAGGAACTAAAATTCTAATTTAAACACATTCCAAAATAATAATAATGGAAAAACAAAAACACGCAGTTGGTCGTCGTAAAGAAGCTGTAACCCGCGTTTTCATAAGCAAGGGCGAAGGTAAGATCACTGTAAACGATAAAGATTACAAAGCTTATTTCCCTTTAGTATACCTGCAAAATCAGGTAGAATCACCTTTAAAAACTGCTGAAGTTGAAGGTAAGTTTGACATTGTTATCAATGCTGCTGGTGGTGGCTTGAAAGGTCAAGCTGAAGCTGCTAAATTGGGCATTGCTCGTGCACTATTAGAAGTGAACGCTGAATTACGTCCTGCACTAAAAGCTGCTGGTCAATTGAAGCGTGATCCTCGTAGTGTTGAACGTAAGAAATTCGGTCATAAAAAAGCACGTAGAAGCTTCCAGTTCAGTAAACGTTAATATTTGGGATTTGATATTGCTGATTTTATATTGGTATATCAACAACTCAATTTCAAATTTCAAATTAAAAATTTCAAACTCATACAATGGAAAATAACACTTCATTACAACAACAACTCCTGGAGGCCGGCGTACATTTTGGTCACCTGAAAAAGAAGTGGAACCCTAAGATGCTACCTTATATCTTCGCTGAGAAGAAAGGTATTCACATCATTGACCTTAACAAAACAGTAGATCATTTACAAGAAGCTGCTGCTGCTTTGAAGCAAATTGCTAAAAGCGGTAAGAAGATCATGTTTGTTGCTACTAAAAAACAGGCCAAAGAAATTGTTAGCGAATGCGCTAAGAAAGTGAACATGCCTTATGCTACAGAACGTTGGTTGGGTGGTATGTTAACCAACTTCAACACCGTTCGTAAAAGCGTTAAAAAAATGCAAAGCATTGAAAAAATGTTAGCAGACGGTAGCGCTGAAAGTTTAACTAAAAAAGAGCGTTTAACTTTAACGCGCGACAAAGAAAAAATGGAAAAAGTATTGGGCGGTATTGCTCAATTAGGTCGTTTACCGGCTGCTTTATTCTTAGTTGATATAGGTCACGAGCATATTGCACTTGCCGAAGCAAAACGTTTAGGCATCACTACTTTTGGTATGGTAGATACCAATAGCGATCCTAATAAAGTTGATTTTGCAATTCCTGCAAATGACGATGCAACTAAATCAATCGCCATCATTACTAATTATATCATCGCTGCAATTGCAGAAGGTTTGGCAGAACGTCAAGCGTCTAAAGATGACGATGAAGGTGATGACAGCAACAACGAAAACGAAGCACGTGCACGTCGCTTAGAAGCAGAAGCACAAGGTGAAGCTGCTCGCGGTGGTAGACAACGTGGTGGTACCGGCGCTCCTGCTGGTGGACCAGGTGGCGCACCAAAACGTCGTGTTCCAAGTAATAATAACCGTCGCCCAGCTGGTGGTGGTGGTGGAAGCAGATAGTTTCTACATCAAACTGTTTGGGTCATTACGCTATTCTCTTATGGGTAATGGCATAATGACCCAAATTTTTATACTACTATTCACTGTTAATGGGGTGTAAACTCAATCAGTGAAAAATAATTAATCATCAATACAATTATACATTATGTCAACTGTAACAATAACCGCCGCTGATATCAATAAATTGCGTCAGGCAACTGGTGCTGGTATGCTGGATTGCAGAAAAGCTTTAACTGAAACAAATGGCGATTTTGAAGCTGCCATTGATTGGTTACGCAAACAAGGTCAAAAAGTAGCCGCTAAACGTAGCGACCGCGAAGCAAAAGAAGGAGTAATTATTGCAAAAACTTCTGCTGATCACAAAACTGGATTTGTAGTATGTATTAGTTGCGAAACTGATTTCGTATCAAGAAATCCTGAGTTTGTTGCATTTGCACAAGGCATTGCTGAAGCTGCTGTTGCTAACAATGTAAAAAGTGCCGAAGAATTAAACGAAGTAAGCGTTAACGGTGTAAAAGTTTCTGACTTAATCAACGATAAATTAGCTTCAATTGGCGAAAAAATTGGGGTTGCTAAATTTGAAAGAATTGAAGCGGCTTTTGTTGCTTCTTATATCCATGGTGCAAACCGTATGGGTGTTTTAGTAGGAATGACCGAAGAAGCTGCTGAAGCTGGAAAAGATATTGCTATGCAAATTGCTGCAATGAATCCTTTGGCTGTTGATGCAGATAGTATTCCTGCTTCTACCATTGAAAGAGAAAGAGCCATTGTGGTTGAAACCATGAAAGCAGATCCTAAAATGGCTGGTAAACCAGACGAAATGATTGCTAAAATAGCAGAAGGAAAATTAAACGCCTTCTTTAAAGAGCAAACATTGTTAGCACAAGCTTTTGTAAAAGACGGCAGCAAAACTGTTGGCGATCATTTAAAATCAGTTAGCGCTAATTTAAAAGTAACAGAATTCAAACGTGTGGCTCTAGGATAATTTCTAGGTTCATTCTAAGAACATATTTCTAAAAGAGGCTGTATCATTTTTGATGCAGCCTCTTTGTATTTTAATCCTCCCTATTCATCAATTAGGTTGGTAAGGCATATGTCAATAATAAATAAAGGATAATTCTACCACAAGAGATTTCTGAGGGGTCAACCCAATCTGTTTATTTACTTTAATTCCAACCTTCTATTGCACCCTTTAATTATTAAAAAATCTAACAGCGGTCAGTTCTATTTAAATAACAAATAGAGACTTTCATTGCTGTATTTCTAAGATAGAGTGATTCATTTTGGTTGCTCATGAAAAATTAAGGTTATTTGCATGTAAATAACCCTTGCATATGCTTCCTAAATACAAACGAATTTTACTGAAATTATCTGGAGAGGCTCTATTGGGCAACCAACGTAATGGTGATCCTTTTAACGCAGCCATTATTGAACAGTATGCTCAAGACATTAAAACCATCGTTGATTTAGGTGTTCAAGTAGCTATTGTAATTGGCGGAGGGAATATTTACAGAGGTATGAACGAGGCCGAGAGTGGTATTGAAAGAGCACATGGCGATTATATGGGTATGTTGGCCACGGTTATTAATGCAATGGCTATGCAAGCGATGTTAGAAAAAATTGGTGTTTATACGCGTTTACAAAGCGCTATTAATATGGAGCAAGTAGCAGAGCCATATATCAGAAGAAAAGCCTTACGCCACCTCGAAAAAGGTAGGGTAGTGATATTTGGAGCGGGTACTGGTAATCCTTACTTTACAACTGATACAGCTGGTTCTTTGCGTGCAATTGAAATGAAAGCAGATGTGATATTAAAAGGAACTAGGGTGAATGGCATTTATACAGCCGATCCCGAAAAAGATCCAACAGCTACGCGTTTCGAAAAA
>Ga0194060_10003741_pt1 | contig 10717 bp, 7 predicted proteins | sample SepL225m_MetaG_FD_163427 | JGI IMG/M metagenome (GOLD analysis project Ga0194060, IMG submission 163427) | Anoxic zone freshwater microbial communities from boreal shield lake in IISD Experimental Lakes Area, Ontario, Canada - Sep2016-L222-5m | ecosystem: Environmental > Aquatic > Freshwater >... | reverse complement strand
GCACGACGCCGATCGCCGCCGTCGGCACCGAGAACATGATGATGAACGGGTCGCGGAGCGACTCGTACTGCGACGCCATGACGGCATAGACCAACACGAGCGCCAGAATCAGCACCATGCGGAGCTGCTCGAACGCCTTCGCTTGCGCTTCCACCTCGGCACCGAACCCGACACTGAAGTTCTTGGGCACGTGGGCCTGAGGGAGGCGCTCGTTCACGGCCGCGACGGCGTCGCTCAGCGCCGTCTCGGGTTCACCGGTCACGGACGTGATACGGACCTGGTTCTTCCGCTCGATCTGCACCGGCCCGGTCTGCGTCTGGATGGCCATCGCGTTCTTGGCCTGCAGCACCTGGCCCGCCGACGTGCTGACCAGCACGTCGTTCACGTCAGACACGCGCTGCCGGTCCTCGGCGCGCAGCCGCACGATGATCGGGTACTCGAAGCCACCCTCGCGGAACAGCGCGGCCTGGGTCCCGCCGACATTCGTCTTGATCGTGTTGGCGATCGTCACCGGGCTCAAGCCGAGCAGCGCCGCCTTCGGCCTGTCGACCTGGACCGACAGCTCGGGGCGTCCATCCTCGCGGCTCATCCGCGCGTCCGCCACTCCCGGTGTCGATTCCATCAGCGTCCGGACTTCCTGCGCGAGTTGCCTCGACTGTGCCAGGTCTTCGCCACGGATTTCCACCGTCAGACGGCCCTGGTCCATGCCGCCAGACATGACGCGATTCATCTGGCCGTTGCCGCCCGACGCGTTCGCCCGGATGATCACGCCTGGCATCCCGGACAGACGGCGGCGAAGCTCCTGGGCGATCTGATCGCTCGTCCGCGTCCGCTGGTCTTTCGGCACCAGCCGAAGTTGCATGGACCCCCGGTTGCCGCCGCCGCCCATCGGGCCACCGGCGCTTCCGCCGCTGGCCACGACCGCGTACGCCTCTGGCACGAGCTCCTTGACCGCGGCCTCGAGCCGCTTCACCACGGCATCGGTGAGCTCAATGCGGGTGCCCACCGGGAGCTGGGCGGACACGGTGACCATCCCTTCGTCGGTCTGCGTCGTCAACTCCGTGCCGAGCGTCGGAAACACCATCGCCGCCACGACGACCGACGCGAGCCCGATCGCCAGCACCGTTGGTCTGTGGGACAGCGCGAGATGCAGGAACGCGCGATAGGCGTCATCCAGGCGTTCCAGAGAGTGTTCGCTGAAGGTCTGGAAGCGGCCCATCAAGCCGCGCCGCTCCGCCAGCGGAACCGGCAGACGCAAGAGCTTCGCGCAGAGCACCGGCACGAGCGTCACGGCCACCAGGAGCGACGTCAGCAGCGAGAAGATGACGACGACGGACAGCTGACGGAACAGCACGCTCGAGAAACCCGTGAGGAAGAGGAGCGGCACGAAGACGGCGATGTGCGTCAGGATCGACGCCACAATGGCGGACCAGACCTCCTCGCTTCCGTCGATGGCGGCCGTGACTCGGTCCTTGCCCTTCTCCATATGCCGGAAGGCGTTCTCGAGCACGACGATCGACGCGTCCACGACCATGCCGATGCCGAGCGCCAGCCCGCCGAACGTCATCGTGTTCAGGGTGAAGCCAGCGAAGTACAGCAGCGCAAACGTGCCGATGACCGAAATCGGAATCGACGTGCACACGATCAAGGTCGACCGGAAGCTCTGCAGGAACATGAAGATGATGAACACGACGAGGAGCGACCCAACCATCGCGTGCTCCTTCACCGAGGCGATGGCTCGCTCGATGAAGACGGCGCTGTCGTCGAGCATGGTCATCTTGATGCCCGGCACCTCGCGATTGATCCGTTCGATCTCCGCCCTCACCAGCGTGGCAATCTCCACCGTGTTCGTGCCCGACTGCTTCTGCACCTGCATCCGCACGCCGGGCTGGCCGTCCACACGGAGGAAGGAGCGGACGTCCTCGGTCGAGTCCCTGACGTCGGCCACGTCCTTCAGATAGACGGGCACGCCGAGCCTCGTCATCACGACCTGGTTCCTGATCTCGTCCAGGTTCCGGTACTCGCCCTGGCTGCGGAGCAGATAGGTCACGTCACCCTGGTTGACCTCGCCGATCGGAATGTTCTGATTCTCCGACCTGAGAACGCTCACGACCCGATCGACCGACAGGTCGAGCGCTGTCGTCTTCTCCTTGGACAGTTCCACGTGAATCTGGCGACGGAGCGCGCCGCTCACCGTGACCGACGCGACCCCGGCCACCCGTTCGAGCCTCGTGGCCAGCTGGTTCTCGGCGATCTCCCTCAGGGTCACGGGGTCGTAGTTACCGGACACGCCGAGGCTCATGATCGGCATCGCATTGGAGTCGTACTTCGAGATCGTCGGCGGATCGGTGTCCTCGGGAAGGCGACCCCGGACGCGGTCGATACGGGTCCGCACGTCGTCGAGCGCCGAGTTCAGGTCCGTGCCCCAAAGAAAGCTGAGGCGGATGTTGCTCGAGCCCTCCTGCGACGTCGAGTTGAGCTGATCAAGCGAAGCCACCGCGCTCAGACTCTGCTCGAGCGGGCGCGTCACCAACTGTTCGACCTCGAGCGGCCCGACGCCCGGGTAACCCACGCGCACGCTGATCGTCGGCATGCTGATGTCTGGCAGCAGGTCCACCGGCAGGCGAGTGAGAGAAATGCCCCCCAGCAAGACGATGACGCTGCAGATCATCGCGATCGTGATCGGCCGACGGATGGACATCGCCGGAATGCTCATATCGCTTCCTCACACCCGCCCGCCAGGAGCGGGCTCCTCGTGTCTCGGTTGTCGCCTGCGCGCGCAGGCCTCTTCAACGACCGCCCTGCGGCGGCATCCCCGCCTGCCCGCGGCCGCCGCGCCCGCGGCCGCCCGGCCCTCCCGGCGCGCCATTCTGCGCCTGGCCGGCCAGGATGATCCGATCGCCGTCTCGCAGGCCCGCAGCGCCCGTCGTGACGACGCGGTCACCCTCCTTGACGCCTTGCGTGAGCTCGATGAGGCCCTGATCTTCCAGGCCCGTCACGACCGGGAAGAACTGCGCCGTGTTGTTCTCCGCCGACTGGAAGACCCCGCGCTTGCCATTCAGATCGACCACCGAGGCCACGGGCACCGTCAGCGTCTGCTTGCGTTCCTCGACAATGAATCGCACGCGAGCGTACATGCCGGGCTTCAACCTGGCATCGCGGTTCGGCACCTCGATCTCGATCTGCGCGGTGCGGGTGGCGGGATCGAGCACCGGCGCAATCCTGGCAATCTTGCCCGGAAAGGTCTCGCCGGGGAACGCGTCCACCTCCACTGACGCCGGCGCCCCGGCGTTCATGCGACGCAGATCCTTTTCGACGACGTTGACGATCATCCGCACGACGCTGATATCGACCACCGACACGAATGCCGAGTTGGTCGTGACCCAGGCTCCCGGGTCGAGGCTGCGCCGGCCGACGAAGCCGTCGACGGGCGACGTGATGACGGTGTTGGCCAGGTTGATCTTCAGCTCATCGAGGCGCGCCTTCGCCTGGTCATACTGCGCACGCGCGAGGTCGAGCTGAGCGCTCGCCGCCTGGTCCCGCGCTTCCGCATCGTCGAGCGTCTGCTGCGGGATCAACTGGCGCGAAAACAGGCTTCGTGTCCGGACGGAATTGGTCTGAGCCAGCTTGAGATCGGCCTCGCGCTGGCGGATCGTGGCCTGGGACACGCTCGAAGCACCTTCCGACTGCTTGACCTGTTCGAGAATCTCGCGGTCCTCGATCCTGGCGATGGGCTGCCCCCGGGAGACCCGGTCGCCGAGCCGGACGTGAACGTCCTGCAGGCGGCCGCTCACCTTGGGAACCAACTCCACGGTCTGCGCGCCGATGAGGTTGCCCACGACAAGAACGCGGTCCAACAGGTCGGCCCGCTTGACCGGTGTCACCTCAACGGTCATGGGCGGTTGTGCAAATCCACGACCGCCCCCGCCGGGCATTCCCGCTGGAGCACCGCCGCGCGCTGCCCCCCCTGGTGCGGCCCCGCTGCCGGGCCGACCGGCCTCGCCGCCGGTCGTCCTCCCTGAACTGCGCAGGTAGAACACCCCGGCAACTGCCGAGATCACCACGAGGCCGGCAATCCATCTAAGTTTATTCATGTTCGTGAGTTAGCGCTTCCAGTGGTGCGTTGAAAGTCCGAAACCCGACCCGGCCGTTCTAGCCGGGCTGAGCGCGTATGCTGACGCAGACACGTCCACGGCCCCCTTGGGGTCTGGACGTGCCCTCAAGACCTCGTGAAAAGTTTCTGTCCGCCTAGTAATACGCCGCGGCGCGGCAATCGTTTCACGGCCATCCCGGTCTGACGCGTGGGCCCTGGCCGGGCCTGAGTCGTATCGGGCTTCTGCCCTCACTGGGACCGACTGGAGGGGACGACGCCCATTCGAGGGGCCCGTCCTGGTCCCGGAAGGCACTTGATTTGACGGTTCCTGGCCTCTCCCGGTCGGGTGTTCTCGACGGCCGCGCAGAAGCCGCCGGAAGACTGTGCGCCTACTTCTGGTGGTCCTGGAGATACGCGAGCACGAACTTCTTCATCGGCGGGCTGGCCATCCAGAGCGCCTCGGCTTCGGTCGTCGCCCGGTCGACGTCCCATTTGTCCACGAGCACACGCTTGATCGCCCAAAGACCAGACGCGCGCACGCCGTGGGTACAGTGAACGAAGGCCGGCTGATTCGCCGGGTCGGTCACGGCCGCCAGGAACCGGTCCACGGCGGTCGGATCAGTCGCAGTCATCGACAGCGGCGCGTGCACGTAGTTGATGCCCGCCGCCTGCGCCGCTGCCGCCTCGGCGACGACGTCGACGTCGCGCTCCTCGGGAGCCTGCAGGTTGATAATCACTTTGTAGCCCCGCTGCTTCACCTCGGCGACCGCCTCGGGTTTGATGGCACCGGCAATGGCGACCGTGGTATCAATGCGGGCGAAGTTGACGATCCCCGCGACTTCTTCTTTGACGATGTCCTGGGCGGACGCGGAGACCGCGCTGATCCCCAGGGCAACCGCGACGAGCAGACTTCGAGTTGACGACTTCATGATGACCCCCTTCGTCCGGATCCATGGACGAAGGGCGATCATACCGTTTTCTGCGCTTGACAACTCGCGTCTGCGGCCTATATTGAAAGTAGCGCTGCGACGTCCGATGCCGTGAAGCTGTCCGGCATGCGTAGCACGTCGGACGGCGCCCGAGCGCCCCGTCAATTGGGCTGAGGACAGCGGCTGGTCAGGCTGTATCGCCTCCAATCGCCGCGTCAGTGCTCTCTCCGGGAAAGATTGGAGTGAGACGCCTCCCCTCAATCAACGGGGCGTTCGCTTGTACGCTCCTGGGCCGGACCCAGCCGCGAGCGAAGGGGAATTTCCTTGCGGCCTTCGCGTCGGCCCGAGGCTCCCCTCGCATGCCGGCGGGTACGGCAATCGGTGCGCGGAACGGAAGCCTGAATCCTAGATGAACAGCGCGTCTTCGTCGTCGCCGCGTCCGTGCCTGGATCGGCGGCTGCCGCGCACCTCGCGGAGCACCTCGAAAGCGGCGCGGAAGGCAATGAGCAGCGCCCGGCCCTCACGGGCGGGCCCGTCGATGGTCGATTGCAGGCTGGCCATGCCCTGTTCGACCCGCTCGACCAGATCACTGAGGAGCCGGTCGACGCGCTCGACCTGGGCGGTCGCCAGCGACGCGGCGCGGGACGCATCGCGGCCGATCGAGTTCACATGCCCGAACAGCGGACGCACGTCCTGTTCGAACTGGTCGGTCAGTCGCTCCACGCGCCGGGCCACGCGGCCGGCCGCCATCATGACGCCGACCTGAGCGGCGGCGATTGCCACGGCCGCCACGGCGATGACGCCGAGGAAGACGTCGCTCCACACGGTCACGCGTTGTCCCGCCCGCGCGCCTGCTGATAGGCCTCCCGGCCCCGCTCGATCGCGGTCGCCAACGTATCGCGGCCCTGCGTGAGCACCTCGCGCCCCTTCTCCGCCGCCTCGGCCGCCCGCGCCTGGGCTTCCCGGGCCTTTTCGCCGAGATACTCGCGCGTCTCACGACCGCTCGCCGGGGCATATAGCAGCGCGACGGCCGCACCGCTCACCGCGCCGAGGATGAACGCCAGAAGAACACTGCCCGCACCTGCTCCGTCGTCTTTGGCCATTACCAGATGCTCACTTTCACGTTGAGGTATTTCTTGGGGTCCTTCTTGATCTCGGCCAGGAGCGACTGAAACTCGCCCACCGTCTTGTTCATGTTCTCATACAACTGCCGATCTTTCAGCAATTGTCCCATGGTGCCCTCGCCCGCGTTCAGCTTCGTCACCAGGTCGTCGAGTTTCCCGGTGACGCCGTTCAGACGGTTGAACAGCGTGGCGTCAGTCAGGAGCTTTCCGGCTGTGCCCTCGCCGCGGTCCAGGCGGGCGGTGAGGTCTCTGAGGTTCGCGGTCGCCGCGGTGAGCGACTGCGCGAACGCGTCGTCGTTCATCAGCCGGCCCAGGCTTCCCTCGCCGGCGTTGATGCGGCGAGTGATCTCCTGCAGATTCTTCAGCGACGCGTCAAGGGCATCAGACGTTTTCCGGTCGTTGACGAGCCGGCCGACCGTCCCTTTTCCGGACTTGATGGCCTCGGTGACCGCGTTGGCCGTGCCGATGAACTGCCGCAGGTCCGTGAACAGCCTGTCGTCGGTCAGCAGTTTGCCAACGGAGCCCTTGCCGGCCCGGACGTCCTTCAGGAGCGTGGTCACTTCCTCGACGCCCTCGGTCGCCTGCGCCGCGATGTCCGCGAACTGGCCCTTCCCGCGGCCCTGCGGCACATAGCCCCAGTCGGGAATCGGCGTGCCGGCCACCGACGGCGTGATATCGACGGCGCTCGTGCCGAGCAGGGACACTGAACCCAGGTACGCGATCGACCGGTCCGTAATCCGACTGCGATGCTCCTTGTTCACCTCGAAGATGACGTCGACTTCTTCGCCGGCGAAATCAACCGCCTTGACGCTGCCCACCTGCACGCCCGCGACGCGCACGGGCGAACCGGCGGCAAGGCCCGCAACGTTTGAAAAGCGCGACTTGAGCGGGTAGCGCTGCCAGAAGAATCCCTTGGTGCCCATCAGGCTGAAGATCAGCAGCGCCGCGATGGCCAGCGCGGTGATCGTCAGCAGGCCGATTTTCAACTCAGACCAGGCGAGCGAGCGTGTACGTGGCATACCGATCCTTACGATAAGAACGTCCGCAGATAGGGATCCGTCGACTGGCGAAGTGCGTCCGCGTCACCCTCGAAACAGACCAGACCGTCACGGAACATGATGAACTCGGCCTGGCGCTCCTTGTCGGGGGACGCCGGCAGGATCTCGACTCGGCCGTCCGGCGCCCTCACCGCCATGTGCGTGGCGATGTAGAACGCGTCGCGCAGTTGATGGGTGACGACGATCGAGCTGACGTCCTCCAGATCCCGCAGCTTGATGATCTCGTCGTCCACGGTCGTGGCCGTGATCGGGTCGAGACCGGTCGTGGCTTCGTCGTAGAGCAGAATCCGCGGCTTGAACGCCATTGCCCGGGCGATGGCCACTCGTCGTCGCTGCCCGCCGGACAGTTCCGATGGCATCCGATGGATGAACTCCCCGAGCCCGATGAACCCCAGCACTTCCTCCACGCGGCGATCGACCTGCGCGATCGGCATGTCGGTCTCCTCGTACAACTTGTATCCGACGTTCTCACGGACGGTCAGCGAGTCGAAGAGCGCGCCCTCCTGAAAGATCATGCCCATGTCGGCGCGCACGGCCATCATCTCACGCTCGCTCAACTGATCCACCCGTGCGCCGTTCACCCACACGACGCCGGAGTCGGCCCTCAGCAGCCCGGTGATGATCTTCAGGATCGTCGACTTGCCGGAGCCGCTGGCGCCGAGAATGATCTTGGTGTGCCCCTTGATCAGCGTGAAGCCGACGTCTTTGAGCACGACCTTCTCGTCGAACGAGAGCCGCACGTGGTCGCACACGATCACGGGCGCGCCCGGCTCGGCCAGGATTTCCGCCGCCGTCATGGAGCTTTGCCGGTCCATCACATCGATCAGTACATCAGCTTGATCAACAATTGCGTCACGAAGAAGTCCACGGCGATGACCGCGACCGACCCCGCCACGACGGCCGCAGTGGTCGCGCGCCCAACGCCCTGGGTCCCCCCTTGCGTTCTGAGCCCGACGTGGCAGGCGATCGTCACGATCGCGAACCCGAGCACGAACGGCTTGACGAGGCCCATCCACACATCCTGCGTGTACAGCGCCTCGGTGACCGACGACCAGTAGACGCCAGACGCCACCTGCAGCTGATAACGGGACACCAGCCATCCGCCGACAATGCCCACGAAATCCGAGATGATCGTCAGCACCGGAGCCATCAGCACGCCGGCGAGCACGCGCGGGACGACCAGCTTGCGGACCGGGTCGGTTCCGAGCGCCCGCAGCGCGAAGATCTGATCGGTGACCACCATGGACCCGAGTTCCGCGGCGATACCCGATCCGATGCGTCCGGTGAGCATCAGCGCCGTCAGGACGGGCCCCAGTTCCTTGATCATCGACGCACTGATCAGGCGGCCCACCACGGCCCGGCCGCCAAACTGATCCAGCGTGAGGCCGCTCTGCGACGCCAGCGCGGCCCCGGTGAAGAACCCGGTCAGCAGCACGACGGTCAGCGACCCCACACCGATCACGTCGAACTGCTCGACGATGTCGTGGCCGTACCGCGGACGCGTGACCACGGCGCGGCAAGTCGCACCCAGCAGCCGCACGTATTCCTGGACCTCGAGCGCTGCGTGCTTCAGCCGGCCTTCCAGGTACGTCACCGGCATCCCGCACCCGCTTCCGGCTGGGGCGCCGCCAGCGCCGGATTGCGCAGCCGCTTGATTTCGTCGCGAATCGACCCCGCCTTCTCGAAATCCAGGTTGGCGGCCGCCTGACGCATGTCGTCCTGCCGCGCTCCCAGATAGGCGTCCAGCTCAGCCTGCGATCGGAAGCGTTCGGTTCCGTCGAACGCGACGGCCGGCGTCATGTAGTCGCGTTCGTACACACTCGACATGACGGCGTCGATGCCCTTCACGATGGACTGCGGCGTGATCCCGTGCTCCACGTTGTAGGCCTCCTGTATCGTACGCCGTCTCCCCGTCTCGGAGATCGCCGACCGCATCGAATCGGTCATCTTGTCCGCATACATGATGACGCACCCGTTCACGTTCCTCGCCGCCCGGCCGGACGTCTGGATGAGCGACCCGGCCGACCGCAGGAAACCCTCCTTGTCAGCGTCGAGAATGGCCACCAGCGACACTTCCGGCAGGTCGAGCCCTTCCCGCAGCAGGTTGATGCCCACGAGCACGTCGAACTCGCCGCGGCGAAGGTCCCGGAGAATCTGAATCCGCTCGAGCGTCTCGATGTCGGAGTGCAGGTATCGCACGCGCACGCCGAGTTCCTGATAGTAAGCCGTCAGGTCCTCGGCCATGCGTTTGGTCAGCGTCGTGACCAGCACCCGCTCGCGCCGTTCAGCCCGGATCCGGATCTCCCCCAGGAGATCGTCCACCTGCCCCCGCACGCCGCGGACCTCAATCGGCGGATCGATCAGGCCCGTCGGGCGGATGATCTGCTCCACCACGACGCCCTTCGCCCTGGTCAGCTCGTACGGTCCCGGCGTCGCCGACACGCAGACGACCTGCCCGACTCGCGCCTCCCATTCAGGGAAATTGAGCGGGCGGTTGTCCAGCGCAGACGGCAAACGGAACCCGTACGACACGAGCACTTCCTTGCGGGCGCGGTCGCCGTGGTACATCCCGCGGATCTGCGGGATGGTCTGATGGCTCTCGTCGACGACGACCAGCGCGTCGCCGGGAAGGTAGTCCAGCAGCGTGGGCGGCGGCTCCCCAGGCGCCCGGCCGGTGAGATGCCTGGCGTAGTTCTCAATCCCGTGGCAGTAGCCGATCTCCCGGATCATCTCGAGGTCGAACATCGTCCGCTGGTGGAGACGCTGCGCCTCGATCAGCTTGCCGCTCGATTCGAGATCGGCGCGGCGCTCGGCCAGCTCCTCCTTGATCGTGTCCACGGCCTGCCGGGTCTGCTCCCGCGGCGCCACGAAGTGCGACTTCGGATACACGGCCGTCTTGTCGTGACGCCTGAGCGTCTTCCCGGTCAGCGGATCGAACGTCGCCAACTCGTCGATGTCATCGCCGAACAACTCGATGCGAAGCCCGTATTCCTCGTACGACGGATACACCTCGATGATGTCGCCGCGCACGCGGAACGTGCCGCGTCCGAAGTCCGCGTCGTTTCGCTCGTACTGGATCTCGACGAGTTTGCGCAGGATCTGGTCGCGGCCGATTCGCTGGCCGCGCTCGAGCGGAAGCAGCATGCCATAGTACGCCTCCGGCGACCCCAGACCATAGATGCACGAGACGCTCGCCACGATGATCACGTCCCGGCGCTCGAACAACGACCGCGTGGCCGACAGCCGCATGCGGTCGATCTCGTCGTTGATGGTGGCTTCCTTGTCGATGTACGAGTCGGTGGCCGGAATGTACGCTTCGGGCTGGTAATAGTCGTAGTAACTGACGAAGTACTCGACCGCATTGTGCGGGAAGAAGCGCTTGAACTCCTGATAGAGCTGTGCCGCCAGCGTCTTGTTGTGCACCATGACGAGCGCCGGCCGGTTCACGCGCGCGATGGTCTGCGCCATCGTGAACGTCTTCCCCGACCCGGTGACGCCGAGCAGCACCTGCAG
>Ga0194060_10003740_pt1 | contig 10717 bp, 8 predicted proteins | sample SepL225m_MetaG_FD_163427 | JGI IMG/M metagenome (GOLD analysis project Ga0194060, IMG submission 163427) | Anoxic zone freshwater microbial communities from boreal shield lake in IISD Experimental Lakes Area, Ontario, Canada - Sep2016-L222-5m | ecosystem: Environmental > Aquatic > Freshwater >... | reverse complement strand
AGTTCGTCGATTCGCAGGGCGGCCTCGCGCTCTAGGGCGAGCTTGCGCTGAACCAGGGGCGCAAGCTCCTCGCCTTTGGGGCCAGCCTTCGCCATTCGCACGTCCAGTTCGTCGGCCATATCGGCGAAGTAGCGCTCCATGCGCGTAATCTCGCGCCCCGCCCGCCCCTGGCGCTCGCGCTGCTGACTGTTCGCCTCGGTCACCACACTCCGCACCACGCGCTCGCGGGCCAGCAGATAGGCCCGCTCAAGTGGAATGGCCGGAGCGTCGGGGAAGGCCCAACTCCGCTCTTCGCCCAGCCCCTCGGTGGCGAGCAGCGGCTCAAGGTGGCGCACCAGCCGCCCGTAGCGCCGGTCTACCGCCGCCGAGATGAGCGCCTGAGTCTTTTCGTCGCCCAAGTAGCTCACCTCGAACCAGAAGATGCAGTGGGCGACGTAGGCCGGACGCGGCGCGGATAGCTCTAGCTCTAGCCCCGGCGGCACAGTCAGATCGCGCCGCACCTGCTGTTCAAGTCGGTAGGGCTGCAAGTTCATGCCGTCGCAGTAAACGTGGCTGATCTGCCCACGGGCTTGCGCGGCGCTCAGCAGTTCGTCGAGCAGCGGCAGGCCGAAGGTCAGCAATTGGGCCGTGGGATGCTCGGGCAGCGCCTCGGGGTCGAAGGTCAGCCGTAGGGGCTGGGTCGCCTCGGGCCAAAGCACATCATAGACCTGCGGCTCGATCTCGTCCCAGATGCCATCGACCGCCTCAGCGTAGTCGCGCAGGAATTGCTCTAGCGGGGTGATCATGCCTGGTACAGCTTTCTGGAACCGCGTAGCAGGTGATACGCGCATGCTGGTTTGGCCCGGGGCGCAGGCGCCAATAGTTCAACCTTCGTGCGCTTCGTGGGCTTCGTGGTAGAAAACTTGTCGTGCATTTCCGCCGCCATGGATTACCCCTCTGGCGCAAAGCGTTCGCCGAAGAGCCGGTCGTCGTGGGCGCGCTGGCGCAGATAGGCCCCACGCGCCGCCACCAGCCGTTCGCCAAGCTGGTCAATCGCGGTGTGAAAGGCGGCATCGGTGGGCGCTTTGGCCCAGAGGTCGGCCACCAGATCTTCAAACTCCTGGTCGTCGTCGAGGTTGCCCAGGATCATATCAACTTCGCCGACGACCAGTTCAAACATGGCGATCTTGGCGTCCAGCAAGTGCAGGATCGCCGCCTCTAGCGTGTCGGCGGCGGCCAAATTGAAGACGTAGACATCGCGCATCTGGCCGATGCGGCTGAGCCGCCCGATGCGCTGCTCGATCCGCATCGGGTTCCAGGGCAGGTCAAAGTTGACGATGCCGTTGCAAAACTGAAGGTTGCGCCCCTCGCTGCCGGCGTCGGTGGTGAGCAGCAGGCGGGCTGGGCCGCGAAAGGCGGTGACCGCCTCTTCCTTTTGGATGCGCGTTAAGCCGCCGTTAAAGAGGACGACATGCTCGCCCGCCGCGCTCAGGCGGCGCTGCAACAGCGCCTGCGTTTCGAGGAATTGGGTGAAGATCACCAGCTTGTCGGGGAAGTCGCGCACCAGATTGATCAGCCGCGTCACCTTCGCCTGTTCGGTGAGGCCACGCGCCGTGGCGGCAAGTTCGCCCACGAAACCCCGGTCGTCGGGGTGCAGCCGCCCGTCCACGGCCAGCCGTTCGAGCGCGGGCGCGGCGGCAGAGCCAGAGCTGCCCAGGGCTTTTTGCAGCGAAAGCAAGGTCATGCGGTTGAGCGGGCCGCGCCCGCCGCCGGCGTGCAGATGCTGGCGCACAAACCGCGACACTCCATCGTAAAGCTGGCGCTCGGCGGACGTCAGCGGCACGCTCTCGGTGCGGGCGATGCGGCGGGTCAGCGTCAGGCCGACGGTCGAGCGCCGATTCCGCACCATCACCTCGGCCAAAAGGTCGTGCAGTTGGGCGACGTTACGCGGGGCCAGCTTGTCGCGCCGATCCACAAATTGCTGCTGAAAGACACGGGCGGTTCGCAGCAGCCCCGGCTGAAGCAGCGTCACCAGGTTGAACAGCTCCTCCATGTTGTTCTGCACCGGGGTTGCGGTCAACAGCAGAATGTACTTTTTACGCAGCTCGGCGGCGAACTGCCAGAGGATCGTGTTGCGGTTCCGCAGGTGGTGCGCCTCATCAACGATGACCAGATCCCACTCGTGGGCGAGAATCGCCGAGCGGTGCGGCTCGCGCTTGGCGGTGTGGTACGAGGCGATGATGCGCTCGTGCTGGCCCCAGGCCGCCGCGCCCTGCTCACGAAAAAGCGGATCGTCGTAGGCGATGCTGTCGAGGCCGAACTTGCGGCGCAGCTCGCCCTGCCACTGTTCGACCAGCGAAGGCGGGGTGAGGATGAGCGTGCGGCGGGCCAAGCCACGGGTCACCAATTCCAGCGTGACCATGCCCGCCTCGACGGTTTTGCCCAGGCCGACCTCGTCGCAGAGCAGAGCGCGGCCACGCATACGGCGCAGCACCGTGCGTACCGTACGCAACTGGTGTTCCAGCAAATCAACCTCGCGCAGCAGCGGGGTAGAAAGCAGCTCGTCGAAACCGGCGACGATGGCGAACTGCGCCGCCTGGAGGCTCAGGCGAAAATCACGCCAGCTTGTCGCGGGGCCAGCCGCCGCGAGGCGGCTGGCGTCCTCGGGGTCGAAGGCGAGGGGCACGCCGTCATCGGTGGCAATGGGCGCGGCGGGGATGGGCAGCCGCGCCGCCGTGGGGCGCAGCAGATGCAGCGTGAGCGGGGCGGTCGCCCGACATTCCAGGCGCAAAAGGGCGTCAGGGGCGACCAAGTCGCGCAGGGCTGGGCCGACAATCGCGCCGACCGTAGCGTCAAGGGCGAGGGGCTGCGGGCCACCGGCGGTCTCAGCGAAGAAGTCTACACGTTCGGCGCCAAACAGGCCCACGAGGGGCGGCGTCAGCGGAAGGCGGCCCGCCAGCAAGTCGGCAGCGGGGGCCACAAGCTCCCAGACATCCCCAGCCTCGGGCGTCGGCATCAGATAACTGACGGACAACAGATGCTCCTGCGGTGGCAATTTAGCGACGGGACTACGCTGGCATTATAGCAGTTTGCGCTTTGTGATGCGCTAAGCGCAAACCGTAGGGGCGCAGCATGCTGCGCCCCTACGCCGACGACCACCACATGGCGATGGCTTACGACCCTGGCGGCATGGTGCCCAGGTGGAACACCAGCCCGCGTGGCTACTCGGTGTACATCTGGTCGCGAGAGTAGCGGCGCGTGCGCCGATAGCTGAGTAGGTTACCCTTATCATCGAGGATGACTTCGTAGGTAGCCAAAATATCAGACGCTTCAGGAATGCGCTTCAGCTCGATCAGTTCGACGACCATGTGCCAGCCATCTTCGTGATGGCTGAGGCCTGACACAGTGCAGGTCGTCAGTCCAGTGAGCGCCGTCAGTTGTTCCTTAGCGCGGGTGGCAATCTCAAGTATGCTCAGGGCCATGATGGTAGACTCCTTTTTTTGTCTTCCATGCTGCTTCTGCCGCACGGGCAGCCTCAAATGCGTAGAGCTCCTTCGGATGCTTCAGGAGCAGATCTTCGGAGGCTATTGTAAGGCTCTTCGCTGATCTCGCCGAGATCTAGCACTATTTCTAGCGTGACCAACGTGATTCGTGCTGTGCCCTCATCATACATCGCGTTCTCGACCTGTTCGCACCGCTACGTGGCCCGTAGCCACTTCCGCACAATCCGACCCTCGCCCCGTAGGCATCCGTAGGCCACCCATGCGGAACCCGTACCCCATGCGCGCAAAACTCCTGAGAGACGGTCACAGCCCGGTGGCCTATACTGAGGGCGTACCAGTAGCAATGGTTCACCGGAGCAACCACCAACGACCCGCCAGACACCAGAACACTCCAGCAAGACACCGGCAAGAATGGAACCGTGGTGGCCCCACATGCAAGCACCCGAGGCGAACGATCCTCACATCTAGAAGGAAACGACCATGCTGTGCACTCACACCCACACCCAGCCGAGCCAACTCAATAGTAACGTCCTCACTTCGCTGGATGACTATGAGGGTCTCGCTCGCCGTCAAGCTGAGGTTCAGGAGATCCACGCACACGTCCACGAGTTCGGAGTCATCACGCTCAAGAACAGCATCGCGGCGGACACGCAGGCCCAGATCCACGTTTGCTGGAGCATGTATGGCGATCTGACGCCCTTCATCACGGGCACGTGGCACGTCAGCGCTTGCCTAGAGTCGCTCCAGCCCGGCAATCCGCAGCGCATCCCGCTCGTCCTCGACACGGTGATCCCGCTCACCCCGCACTATGGCCCCGTTGACTATGAGACGTGGGTGCAGATCCCGGCCCAGACCGTCACGTTCACCGAGAATGCGCGCCCCAAGTCCTACCGGCTGGTGGTCACGGTGGACTACACTGCCCCGAACTTCCCGGCAGTGCCGCTGAACAGTGGGGTTGGCGCCCTCGCCATCCAGTCGCATTTCGTCCTCGTCACGCCGCTCACCTACCGTGCGCCCACCGGTCTGCCTGGTTCGCTGACGGACGTGGTGGATGGCCCAGAGCTTCAGTTCTACGTCGTCGTGATGTAAGCCAGAGCCAGCAACGAGTGATCATACACCAACAGCCTTCCGCCTCCACACGGGGGAGGAAGGCTGCGCTTGTGGTCGCAAGGGCCAGTGCCTCGTTCAGATTGCGCTCGGACTGAAACCTGAAACCGGGCACCTGGAACCTGGGCTTAGACATTCAGCAAGCCGCACTCGCGGGCGAACTGCACCAAGTCGGCTTGGTTTTTCAGGCCAAGCTTGTGCAACAGGTTGGTACGGTGCGTCTCAGCGGTACGCGGGCTCATCGTCAGGCGGTCGCCGATCTCGGCATTGTCGAGGTTCTGGGCGATCAGGACAAGCACTTGGCGCTCGCGGGCCGTCAGCATATCCGCCCAATCCACGCGCCGCTCAATCGCGGGCTGGTGCAGATACGCGCTGATGGTGCGCTCGGCCAGCGACGGACTAAGGTAGCGCTCGTCGCGCAGCGCCATGCGAATGGCGTGGACAATCGCCAGCGCGTCGGCGTCCTTCAGCACATAGCCAGCGGCCCCGGCCTCCAGCGCCTCGTGGACATACGTGTCCTCGGCGTGCATCGAGAAGATAATAACGCGGATCGTGGGCGCACCGGCGCGAATCTGGCGGAGTACCTCCAGCCCATTCATGCCGGGCATCTGGAGATCGACCACCACGACATCCGGGCGAAGCTTCAGGGCGAGGGCCAGTCCGGTGGCCCCGTCGGCGGCTTCGCCTTCGACCCGCCAATCCGGCTCGGCGTTGAGCGTGGCCCGCAGACCATCGCGCACCATCGGATGGTCATCAATGAGTACCAACGTTACCATAGCAGCAACTCCACGTTTTGCCGGAGCAAAGGGATGCATTGGTGCGCCACATCCGTGGCGCGTGGTCGTCTAAGCCATCTGTGGCGCAGAATCTTGCAGGGGCAACTCGGCGATAATCCGCGTGCCCTGCCCCGGTGTCGACTCGATGGTGAGGAGGCCACCGATGAGCTGGACGCGCTCGTTCATGCCGCTTAACCCGCCGGTCGTCTGCGCTGCCATGACCTTTGCGGGATCAAAGCCCTGGCCGGCGTCATCCACGCGCAACATCAGGTGGGTCGCGCTGGCAAGCAGGCGCACCGTGGCCGTCCGTACGCCCGCATAGCGGGCCACGTTGGTGAGCGACTCTTGGATGATCCGATAGGCGGCGGTTTCGACCTCGGTAGGGAAGCGGTGGTTGATGTGCTCGTGACGCAGATCGACCTGGACACCCGTACGCGCAGTGTAGCGATCCAGGTACCAGATGAGGGCGGGTAACAGCCCTTTGTCATCGAGGAGGGCCGGACGCAGGTCGAGCGAAAGGGCGCGCACCCGCTCCATCAGCTCATTAATCGTCGTCTGGGCATAATCGAGGATCGGGATAAGGTGGGGGCATGCCTCTGAGGCGGCGAGCGCAATGGTCAACTTGAGCCCGGTGAGTACCTGGCCTATCTCGTCGTGCAGTTCGCGTGCGATGTGGCGGCGCTCGCGCTCGTGGGCTTCGAGCAGGCGGCGCGACAGGTGCTGGAGTTGCTCAGCCGAAGCGCGGAGTTCGGCCTCGGCGCAGGTGCGCTCGGTGATGTCGCGCACGATCCCCTCAAGCGTCAGCGGATGTCCATCCTCATCAGTGACCTTCCAACTGTATAACTCAGCACAGCGGGGCGTCCCGTCCCTATGCTGCCAGTGCAGAATGATCGGGCGCACCGAGAGGTCGCTGACGGAATTAAAGGCCGCATTGGCGGCGGGCTTATCCTCGGGGGAGAGCAGGCGCACGCTGAGCTCAGGGTCGTTGTAGAACACCTCGCGGGGGTACCCGGTTAGCTGCTCAACGATGGGGCTGATGTATTCCAGCGTGAGGTTCGGCATGAAGCGGTAGCGGAAGATCATATCGTGAGCATACTCGGCTAACAGATGCAAGCGGGTTTCGCTCTCAAGCAGCGACGCCTCAGCCTGCTTACGGGCCGTGATGTCACAATTGATCATAATCGTGCCGACAATCAGCCCCTCTTCGTCGGTAAACACCCGTTGCGAAGAATCGATCATGATCTCGCGACCGTCACGGGTGCGCTGCACAAGCTCACCACGCCACTTCCCTGTCGCCAGCATGGCGTGCCCCTGCGCGGCAAGGCTCGATCCATCAAGGTAGCGCAGCACCGGGATGATCTCCGCGATCACGTGCCCGATCACTTCGGCGCGTAGCCAGCCATAGATTTCCTCGGCTGATCGATTCCAGTGGAGAATCTGTAAGTTTGTGTCGATCATCAGGATGGCGTCGTTCACCGCATCGAAGGCGTGGATCGTCGCAGCGGTGGGATGGATGCTGAAGAACTGATCATCAGCACACAATAAACCCAGGGTATCCGGGTTGCCCGGTTCCAGGGTCGCTGGTGAAGAGGAGTTCACTGAGTCTCGCTTTCTGCGCTTCAACAGGGTCTTCACGCATCCCGCAGAAGTAACGCTGTGACGCCCCACGCCGGGGGACTGAAGTCCCCGGCTCTTTAGTGCGAAGCCTGCCTTCGCAGGCTCGTTGAGGCCGCGCAGGCGGCCTTCGTACCCATAGCCGGGGACGTTAGTCCCCCGGCGAACGATGGCAGGTGACAGTGTGACTTCTGCGGTAGTGCGGCTTCACCATGACCCCGCATGTATTGTTTGCCGAGCCATTGTACTTCATCGTAATTAACGCCCTCTCGCACAAGGAACGCGGCGGTATAATATGCCATGTGGCGATCACGGGCCTCGTCGTGCGCTCTGTGCTGCGCTACCGGGCCGCACGCAGCATGTTGATGACGGTCACGCCCGCGCCGCTGAAGCGGTCCATGGCGGCGAGCGCCGCTGGGGCCTCGTCGAGGGTGATGGTAGCGCCCACCAGATCGGCAGGGCGCACCTTGCCGGACTGGATCAGTGCGAGCAGCGCGTCGTAGCGATGCGCCTGCATCCCGTGGCTGCCCAGCAACTCCAGCTCGTGCGCGATAACCAGATCCATCGGGATGGCCGGGCGGCTTTGTGCGGCCAGCAGCAGCCCGACCTGAATATGCTTGCCCCGCTTGCGGAGGCTGCTGATCGACTGCACGCACGTCTTAGGGCTGCCAAGGGCGTCGAGCGCGACGTGCGCCCCGCCGCCGGTAGCGGCCCGCACCGTCGGCACAACCTCGCCGACCTGGGTGGCGTCAATGGTCACGGTTGCGCCGACGGCGCGGGCCAACGCCAGCCGCTCGGCGCTAATGTCGATGCCGACCACCTGTGCGCCCAAGGCGCTGGCGAGCATAATCGCCGATAGCCCGACGCCGCCGCAGCCGTAGACGGCAACCCACTGGCCGGCTGAGACGCGCCCTTGGTCAACGATGGCCCGGAAGGCGGTGGCGAAACGACAGCCCAAACTGGCCGCCGTCACGAAGTCCATCTCGTCGGGCAGACGCACCAAATTGATCGCCGCACGCTCCAGCGCGACATATTCAGCGAACGCACCCCAGTGGGTGAAACCGGGCTGAAACTGGCGGTCGCAGACCTGGTGCTGGCCCGCCAGACACTGCGGGCAGCCGCCGCACGCGCAGACAAAGGGCGCAGTCACCCGGTCGCCAACCTGCCACGTCGTCACGCCGCGCCCCACCGCCGCCACCACGCCCGCAAACTCGTGGCCGGGGACGTGGGGCAGGCTGATGTCCGGGTCGTGGCCCATCCAGCCGTGCCAGTCGCTGCGGCAGACGCCGCTGGCCTGCACGGCGATCACCACGCCAGCGTCAGGGGGCACCGGGCTCAGGGACGTGCTGGATCGTCGGCGGTTGGCCAAAGGCGGTGTAGATGACGGCGCGCATGTCCAGTTGCTCCATTCTGCCACAGCGTGGCGAGGCTAAGCCGGGCGGATCTCGCGCAAAGCCGCAAAGCCGCGAAATCGCGAAGCCCGGCGGATTTCACGCTAAGACAAGGTTTGCGGATACTTTACCAGTTTGGGGACGTGCAGGGCTTGCTGCTACGTTCAGCCTGAAACCTGAAACCCGACACCTGAAACCTTGCCTAATATGTGAAGCGTGTGACCTCGGTGCCGCGTGAGTCGCGCAGAATGGCGGTGTCGCCGCCGGTGTTGTTCCACACGGGCTGCGGCTGGCCCCAGTACAAGTTGCTGGCATCGTTGCCTCCGCCCTTGGTCCACAGGCGCACCTCGGCACCGGCGGCCAACGTAAACACCGGGAATGTATAGACGTGCTTGGCGGCGTCGCGCAGCGTCCAGCCGGTTAAGGTCGCGGGGCTGCCACCGCTGTTCCGCAGCAGCACATATTCACCCACCATATCATCGCCCGGCGGGTTGTAGACGATGTACGGGATGGTGAGGTTGGCCGCCGTGGCAGCGGGCGGCGCTGCGGGTAGCGGCGCAGCGGTGGCGGCAGCGGGCGGCGCAGCGGTGGCGGCAGCGGGCGGCGCAGCGGTGGCGACAGCGGGTGGTGGTGCCGCCCCACAGCCCGCCCCCAACAGTGCCGTTCGCACCGACGCAGGCACGGCGCTCAACAACTGAAGGCCCGTGCGCTCCTCAAGGCAGCGCCCGGTGGTCGTGTAGCGCGTCCACGCTTGGTCACGTGGCTCCGCCGTGTTGGGCATCCACACCGCGATCACCTGGGTCTGCGGGGTTAGCCGCGTCACGGCGTCGCCGGGAGCATTCGGCAGTACCACCATCAGCTTCCAGGTGGCGGCGGGTACGGTCAACTTGCCCTTGGCGAGCGTCTGCTGGCTGCCTGCACCACCCGCGATGACGTACAGCTCGTTGCCCTGCCCCACGAGTTCGCGGGCGTAGTTCTCAAGTTGATTCCACGGCCCTTGGTTATTGGCGGCAGACTGGGGCAGCACATTGGTCAAGATGAAGGTCGCCTCGTTGGCGGCGGCGCTGGCGGTGCGGTCGCCTGCGGGCGCCATGTGGCCCCGGTCATAGCCGCTGCCGGTGTAGTCGTTATGCGTGACCCGGTACCAGCCAGCGGGCAGGCTGGTGTCAGTGATGAACGAGCCACTATAGCGGGCGGTTGCGCCAAGGTCGGTCGCCGCCACATGCCAACTGACCCACGCGGGAATGCCCCGGTCGCGGCTGTAGGCCAAGGCGTACTGCTCACGGATGATCAAGTAGTTATTGGGCTGGCTGGCATTCGCGACGGCACCGCTGGGATTGCCAAGGGCCAGGTGCAGACTGGCTGGCGGGGCTGACGGCGCGGGGGTTGACGGCGCTGCGGTGGTCGCTGGCGCAGCAGAGTTCAGCGCCAACAGGGTGAGACTGAGCCAGCCGGTCGTGCCCGCCGCAACTCGCTTCGGGTCGCACGAAGGGGCTAAGGCGCTGATCGTGCCGTAGGCCCACGTCGTTTGGCCCACCACGCTCGTGCGCGTGATGGTCATCTGGTCGCCAGGGCAAACTTGGCCGATCACCGTCGCGGGCGCGACACGCGGCTCTTTCCGCAGATTGCCGCCGTGGGTGACGGTCGCGGTGCGGTCGGCGGCGGCAACCGGCGACGGGCTAGGCGCATAGATCAGCAGGCTCCAGGCGACCATAAGGGCAAGCAGGAGCCGACGGCCTTGCGTGGTTGGGGTGGGCATTGGGCTGACCTTCGGACTAAGACAAGGTTTCCGGTGTTAGGTTTCAGGTTTCAGGCCAAGCGCATCAGAACGCGCTGCGTGAGGCCAAGCTGTAAAGTACCTGCGAACCTTTGTCTAAGGTAGAGGAAGAACGAGCGTACTATAGCACAGCGGGTCATCGGCCCGGTCTCCTGAACCCCCACAGAGGTGATTCGCCCAGCCACCGGGCGGGCGTCTCGGATGGAAACGGCGCTGCGCTTCCGCAGCACCATGCCGCCAAAGACCTGTCAGATGCGTACACCTGACAGGTCTCGGGGGTTGCGCCCATCAACCGGGCCGTAACGCTCACCGCGCCAGCAGCGGAAGGTACACGCGCACCGTGGCCGCGAGGTTCACGGCGCGCGTGTTGTCCCACCACGTCTGGCCCACGGCGCGCCCCGCCACCGTCACCGTCACCACGCTGCCCGGCGTGCCGCACGCGGGCGCATCTGGCCCCAGCGCGGCCACCTTCAGCACCACGCCGATCTGGTCGCCCACCTGCCGCGTGACGCCACGCCCGCAGACCGTCGCCCCAATCCGCGCTTCGACGCTCTGGCCTACCGTTGGGGC
>Ga0194060_10003738_pt1 | contig 10719 bp, 11 predicted proteins | sample SepL225m_MetaG_FD_163427 | JGI IMG/M metagenome (GOLD analysis project Ga0194060, IMG submission 163427) | Anoxic zone freshwater microbial communities from boreal shield lake in IISD Experimental Lakes Area, Ontario, Canada - Sep2016-L222-5m | ecosystem: Environmental > Aquatic > Freshwater >... | reverse complement strand
ATTTTCTTGTGGTAATCACTGGTGTTGTAGGCAAACTTGAGCTTGCTGCCCGCGACCACACCGGCGTCAGTCAGCAGCTTCTTGGCTTCTGCCACCTTTTTTTCCATGGGCCAGGCGGCCCAGTCGTAGGACGTGACATCCGCCCCATTGGTACCGCGCACGATGACGCCATACGCCGGAATCTGGCCATCCGCGGTCACCTTTTGCGCCAGGATGTCACGGTCGATCACCATGGAGAGCGCCTTGCGCACCCGAATGTCTTTGAGTACCGGGTCGGTGTTGAGAAAGGAGTAGTAGCGCAGCCCGATCATGGGCGTGTTGCGAATCTCCTTGGGGTACTGCGCCTTGAACTTCTCGTAGGAGCCCGGTGGCAGCCCTTGCACCCACTCGTTTTCGCCAGACTCATACAGTTTGATGTCGGCGTTTTGGTCTTCCACCGCCAGATACGTAAGCCGGGTCAGTTGCACGTTCTTGGCATCCCAGTACTGCGCGTTCTTGCTCAGCACGATCTTGGCGTTGACTTGCCAGTCGCTCAGCGTATAGGCGCCGTTGCTGACTAGATTGGCGGGCTTGGTCCAATCTTTACCGGCCTTTTCCTGGGTGGCTTTGTGCACCGGACCCAACTGCAGGTTGGACACCAGTTCAGGCATGAAGCCTACCGGGAAGGGCGTTTTAATTTCCAGCGTGTACTTGTCGATGGCTTTCACACCCAGCTCAGAGCTGGGCTTCTTGCCCTCGGTAATCTCCTGGCCGTTAACAAAAAAGATGCCAAAAGTGTTGGCGTATTTGGAGGCGGTTTTAGGGTCTACCAGGCGGCGCATGCCGTAAATGAAATCGTCTGTGGTCACGCCGTCACCGTTGGACCACTTGGCGTTTTTGCGCAGATTGAACACCCAGGTGGTGGCGTTGGTCTGCTTCCAGGTTTCTGCCACGCCAGGCACTACTTTGCCTGCGCCATCGGTGGCGGTGAGTCCTTCGAACAATTCACGGGTCACATTGTTGGCGGGCACGCCTTCGGCCAGCATGGGGTCCAGAGTATCGGGCTCTGAGCCGTTGTTGCGGATCAGGGTCTGGGTGGGGTGCAGTTGAACTCCGGGCGGGATCTCCGCCGCAAAGCCATTTCCGAGCAGTGCCGCACACAAAGCCGCAGTAGCGGCAGGTTTGAAATGGGGTGACATAGGAATTCCTATTAGTACAAGATGCAAAGGTGCAAATTGTAGGGGGAGCGCTGCCGTCCACCGTTCAAAGGGTGTCTCTACCGCAATTGTGGCGCATACCCTGCTGCCCCGACTTACCCGGATAAATGGATGCTGAATCCGGCTGCAGGTGCCGCAGGACCTGCGTAAGATGCCGTTTGGGTGCGTGGTCCAGTAGGACTAAAAACCGGTTTTTGCTTTGAATCGAGCACAATCAGGGCGCGGTGTATGTAGGAATTTTTATACGGTACAAATCCTGGAAATGCACCGAAACCCAAGCTAGAAGCCACTTTCCGGGGATTTCTATGTTCAGCGTATCGAGCAAGTCCCAGAATATTGTGTGGGTTTTGCTTTACGCATTCCGTTCGAGGGCAAAGGCATGAAAAGAGCAAATCAGCGCGATCGCTCGCAACCCAAGTTGCGTGTCGAAGCCATCGTCGTTGGGTTTATTGCTGCCTTCGTCACAGCTGGTATGGTCTCGTGGTCCACTCCAGACGGCAACCTCGTCGTGACTTTGGTACCAGCGCTGGTCGTTGGTCTGGTTGTGTTCGGCCTCGCTTCGTGGCGCATCCGTCGTGGTGAGTCGGAGTGACAAATAGTTTGAACGGCTCCCTCGGTCAAGTACTCATTGGTGCTTGAAAAGCTGCGAAAAACTGCGACTCACTTCCAGCCGCTCAGAGTGGTGTTTCAAGCTGACGCGCTGTTTGCCAGTCTCGTCGCGGTGCACGGCCGCAATCTCGCCCAGGTTGACAATGGTGGAGCGGTGGATTTGCCAGAACTGTTGCTCGTCGAGCTGCAAGATCAGCTCCCGAATCGGGGTGCGGATCAAAAACTCTTGCTCCCGTGTCTGCACGCGGGTGTATTTCTCATCGGAGCGGAAGAAGAGAATGTCGTCGACTGCCACCATGCGCGTGGTCTGTCCGCTACTGCACTGTAGCCAGCGTAGTCTCGGCAGAGGCTGCTGGGCATTGAGTTGACGTTGCACGGACAATAGCGTTTGCAGCAGGGTTTCGGTGCCCGACGAGGCTGTTGCATCGCTGCTCTGGGCGGCTTGAAACCGGGTACGCAAGCGCTCCAGCACACGCGCTTTGGTGACTTCAAGGCGAGCGGTCTCCGCGGGTTTGAGCAGGTAGTCGATGGCACCCTGCTCAAACGCGCTGATGGCGTATTCGTCGTAGGCCGTCACAAACACAATCTGCCCATTCCAGTCGTCCAGCGCGACAATTTCCCGTGCCGCTTCAATACCTGTCAGCCCGGGCATGCGAATGTCCAGAAAAACGACATCAGGGCGCAGTTCCTCCACCATGCGTACCGCTTCCAGCCCGTCGCGCGCTACGCCGCATATATCCAGCTCGGGCCACACCTGCGCCAGGCGGGTGCGGAGCTGCTCGCGCAAAAGCCGCTCGTCGTCGGCGATCAGTGCGCGCAGGGGCTGCTCGCTAGCCGGCTGGGATACTGCTTCCATCGTGCTACAGGGTTTGGTAGGGAATGACCAGCCGCACCGAAGTGCCGCCCGTGATTTCAGAGCGCAACTCGATCCGGCTGGCGCCGGGGTACAGCAATGCCAGGCGCTTGCGGATATTTTCCAGCCCCAGGCCGGTGCCGTTGGTGGAGACGCCGAATATTTCACCCTCGGGTAAGCCGACGCCGGTATCGTTGATGTCGACCCACAGGTTGCCGTCGCGTGCCTGCGCCACCACGGTGATCTTGCCGCCCTCGGGCTTGGGCTCGATGCCGTGTTTGATGGCGTTTTCCACAATCGACTGCAGCATCATGGGCGGAAACACTGCGCTGGACAAGTCCGGCGGCACCGCAATGGAATACTCCAGCCGGTCTTCAATACGCATCTTGAGCAGTTCCAGATAGGCACGCACCTGGGCCACTTCGCGCCCCAGTGTGGACGACTCTTCCCGCATTTGCGGCAGGGCGCCACGCAGGTAGGTGATAAGCTGCTTTTGCATGATCGAGGCGCGCGGCGGGTCGGTCTCGATCAGGTAGTCCACGGCGGCCAACGTATTGAACAGGAAATGCGGTTCTACCTGCGCCTGCAACAGTTTGAGGCGGGCCTGCACCAGTTGACGCTCCAGAGCTTCGTGGTCCGCCTTGCTGGTGGCCTCTTGCACGAGCGCCTCTGACTCCGCCGTCTTGCGGCCGATGACCTTTGCCGCGATCAGGTAGGCAAAAAAAGCCGTCATGAGAATCGAGAACAGGTCGCCCACGAAGCCACCGAAGGTGCGTTGCACTTCAGAGTGGTCGGTGCCGGTCTTCACCGAGACTTTGGACTGTGCCTTCTTTTCCTTCGCCTTGGGTGCAATGGCCGGCACCTCACCGGCCGCGCCTGCAACAGGTGTGCGGTCACAAATCAAAAGGTACTTCTGATCGGTCACCGTCACCGCTTCAGGTAGACAGTTGGCCTCGGGAGGAATGGGCGCAGGCGGAACCGCCGGTTCATCCGTGTTGATGTCAATCTCCACCAGGCGGCGCGCATGGTGCAGGTTGAGTTTGTCACCAATGATGCTGCCAGCGATCAACATCACGCAACACAGGACAAACAGGCGAAACCAGGTGAGCGATGCCGCCCACTGCAACACGACCCGGTTGACGGCCTTGAGCCAGCCCAGGGCGCCGCCCAGGTTCTGCACGGCCGCGCTCTGCTGCGGTGTCATATGGCTGTTTCTTTGCTGGGGGTGTTCATCTTCGTAAGCTTAGCGCCATCGGGCAGTTGGCGCACGTCGGCAACCGCTTCAGCGGGCACAGACAGGTCCGAACGGTGGCCGACCACCACCACCAGAGGCAGATGCACCGCTTGTTGTGCGGGGTCTGCGTCATGCTGAAACGCCTCGGTCATGGTGCTCAGCGTAGACCAGGTCAGTCCCACGCTCAGGGTCAAAACCAATACCTTGGACAGTGGGGAAACTAGCTGGAACATGGCGCACTCCTTGTGTTGATGCAGCGAACTGTAGTCAAGCGTCGTGGCCTTTGCATCTGGAATCCGACAGCCTGCGACATCGGGAGATATTCGGTGGCTTTGACGGAATGAGCTGTGCGCCTGTGGCACCATCACACGCTGGCTCGCAACCCGTGTTGGTCATCTTTGGAGACTGTTAATGGCGTTTCACTTCGTTCTCATTGTGGCCGTTGGCCTCAGCCTGGCGCTGCCGGTTGTAGCCCAAACCCCTGTGTCCAGCGTGGCGGCAGTCGACCTTGCTCGCTACGCGGGCCAGTGGTATGAGATCGCCGCCTTCCCCATGTTCTTTCAGCGCCAGTGCGTGGGTGATACGACCGCCCACTACGCATTGGCGCCGCAGGGCAAGGTGCTGGTCACCAATCGCTGCCGAACCGAGTCCGGTTTTGACGAGGCCACCGGCAACGCCACAGTGGTGGAGGGTTCGAACAACAGCCGCCTGAAGGTGTCGTTCTTCTGGCCGTTCAAAGCTGATTACTGGGTGATCGGGCTTGACGCTGATTACCGCTGGGCGGTGGTGGGCAACCCCAACCGCAAATACCTGTGGGTGTTGTCGCGCACACCGCAATTGCCGCAGACGATGTTGGATGCTGCCCTGGCGACGGCTAGCCAGCAGGGCTATGACCTGAGCCCATTGCGTTACACCGATCAAGCCGGGGTTGCGAGTCCCCGCCCGTAGAACCCCGTATGCGTTTGCGCTTGGCAGGCTACTGGAAGTCTTGGGCGGGCAACACGCGCGGCGTGCTGCTGGTGATTGTGGCCATGCTGTGCTGGTCGGTGCTGGATGCCTGTAACAAGCATTTGATGGGGCTGGGCATTACGCCCCGGCAGGTGCTGTTTCTGCAGGCTACCGTAGTCCTCACCATGGTTGCACCCTGGGTGCTCTGGACACGCGGCAAAGTAGTGTCTACCCGCAACCCGCAAATGCACATGATCCGCGCGGCCTTCATTGTGGGCTCCGGATGGTGTGCGGCCTGGGCGGTGGCGCACCTGCCGTTGGCCGAGGCCAGCGCTTACCTGATGACGGGTTCTCTGTTCATGCTTCCATTGGGAGTGTGGCTGCTGGCAGAAAAACCACACTGGATGCGCTGGTTGGGTGTGGGGGTGGGCTTTGCAGGTGTGCTGGCCATCCTGCGCCCTGGTGTCGGAGTGTTCCAGTGGGCTGGCGTGGTCGCTCTCTTGGGTGCGCTGATGGAAGCCATGCTGGGAGTGGTGCTAAAGAAGTACTCGGCCAACGAACATCCGGTGGCCGTGCTGGTGTGGAGCCAAGTGGCCTGCTGGCTGACCTTTGGCGCCATGAGCAGCTTTGCACTGCCGACCATTCCCGTCGCGTTATGGGGCTTGCTGCCCGTCATCGGTATTGCGTCGTCCGGTATCTACATGGCCTATTTTTTTGCCTACCGGGCCGGGGACGCCTCGGCGGTGGAGGCGGGAAGCTTTTCCATGCTGCTGTTCAGCCCGGCGCTGGGCTACCTGGTGTTTTGCGAAACTCCCGAGGTCACTTTCTGGCTGGGGGCGGGGTTGCTGGTCTGCGGCATAGCGCTGGTCATCACCGAGCCGAAAGGTTGATCGCTATGAATTTAGCAGCGACACAACCTTGCGCCGCTTACACCGCAGCCAATGCCTGCTCCAGGTCCGTCAGCAGGTCGTGAATGTGCTCAATGCCTACGGAAAGGCGCACAGCATCTTCGGTAACGCCCGCCTTGACCAACTCTTCGGGAGAAAGCTGGCGGTGCGTGGTCGACGCCGGGTGCGTGGCCAGCGATTTGGCGTCGCCGATGTTGACCAGGCGCGTGAACAACTGCAAGGCGTCCAGGAAACGTGCCCCAGCAACGCGGCCTTCACCAGCGCCGGCCTTCACGCCAAATGTCAGCAGGCCCGATGCCTTGCCACCCAGGTACTTCTGTGCCAAGGCGTAATCCGGATGGCTGGGCAAAGCGGCGTAGTTGACCCACGCGACTTTCGGGTGTTTTTCCAGGAACTGGGCGACCTTGAGCGTGTTGTCGTTGATGCGCTCGAGCCGCAGCGACAAGGTTTCGATGCCTTGCAGGATCAGGAAGGCGTTGAAGGGCGAAATGGCGGCACCCAGATTGCGCAGCGGTACCACGCGGGCGCGGCCAATATAAGCAGCTGGACCAAGGGCTTCGGTATAGACAACACCGTGGTAGCTGGGGTCAGGTTCATTGAGGCGTTTGAACCGGGCCTTGTGCTCAGCCCAGGGGAACTTGCCTGAGTCCACAATCGCGCCGCCCAGTGAGGTGCCATGGCCGCCCAGGTACTTGGTGAGTGAATGCACCACGATGTCAGCGCCGTGCTCGAACGGGCGCAGCAGGTAGGGCGTAGCCACCGTGTTGTCCACAATGAGCGGCACGCCGTGGCGGTGGGCAATGGCTGCGATGGCAGCAATGTCGGTGACCGTCCCCTGCGGGTTGCTGATGGATTCGATGAATACCGCCTTGGTCTTGTCGTCAAACAGCGCCTCCAGGCTCGCCAGATCGTGTGGATCGGCAAAGCGGGTGGTCACGCCAAACTGCGGCAGCGTGTGGGCCAACAGGTTGTAGGTGCCGCCGTAGAGCGCCGTGCTGGCAATAATATTGTCTCCGGCCTCGGTGATTGTCTGGATGGCGTAGGTCACTGCCGTTTGTCCGGAAGCCACTGCCAGCGCGGCAATGCCGCCTTCGAGCGCCGCCACGCGCTTTTCCAGCACGTCCTGTGTTGGATTCATGATGCGCGTATAGATGTTGCCTGGGACCTTCAGATCGAACAGGTCGGCACCATGCTGCGCGTTGTCAAACGCATAGGCCACGGTCTGGTAGATCGGTACCGCCACGGCCTTGGTAGTCGGGTCGGGTGAATAACCCGCGTGGACAGACTTGGTTTCAAATTTCCAGGTTTCGGACATGGTGAACTTTCTGTTGAGTGGACGAGGAGATTCTTAGCGTAAGGCGTGCGAACAGGGTGCAGGGTAGGACAATCACTGGGCATCACTGCGCTTCGGAAGTCCTGCATTGTCCGCATTCACACACCAACCGCAAACAACTTTATTGCTCTTTGTATATGCCGGATCGGCATATGTACCTGCAAGTAACTAGCGTGCCTCGCCGTCCGCGAGGAACGAAGGGTACCCCGCCGCATCGGTCGCCTTGGTCAGTTCGGTGACGCTGGTTTTTGCATCATCGAATGTCACTATGGCATTGCGACGCGCATAGCTCACCACCGCCCGGTTCACGCCCGGCACCTTCAGGAGTGCGACCTTGATGGTGACCGGACAAGTGGCGCAGTCCATGGTGGGCACCGTCAGAGTGACTTGCCGGGTGGCAGCGAAAGCGCAGCCACCACCCATCAGAAGCGCTGCAGCGATAACGGACAGGATTCTCTTCACGAGTCACCTCCTTTCAGTAGAACCAAGGGGCCACCAGCGGAACCAATAGCGGAATGAGGGTCAAAGCGCAGACCAGCCAAAACCAGTGACGGGCTTTTGCATGGACGGTCCTGCACGCCGAGTCGCCTGTTTCGCACGATGGCACGGTCCTCTCGCCTGCAGGAAAGAGATGCCACGCCGCCAGGCCAAGCGAAGCAATAGCCAGCAACGTTAGCCCAACCGAGTAGGGCTCAAGCCAGCGCAACTGGCTGATCCAGGCGCCTGAAATACCAAGCACCGCGAACAGTAGCGGAAGAACGCAACAACCCGACGCCAGCACGGCGGCCAGGGCGGCCAGCGTCAACGCCGGTGTACTGCTTCCCCAGGCGGCCAGTGGTCCCCGTGCATGGGGTCGGACGCTTGAAGACATCCAGCGCTCCGGTCAGGAGGCGATCTCGCGCGCCGTGATCTGGTATGCGAACGAGTCGGGGTCGTAGGGGTCGCGTGCACCCGCGCTGGTCTGCGCGTGGGGGTACATGAAGAAACCCAGCTTCGGCTTCTTGGCTCCCGCCAGGGCGATATCGCTTGCGCTGTTATAGGCCATCCAATTACCCTCCCAGCTTCCAAACAGGGCCTTGCGAACTGGGGTGACGATCGGGTGACCAGCGTCCTTAATCCAGTCGGGTGTTTCCTGGCGCATCACCTTGGTGACGTCGGCCGGGTCCATCGCGACCCAGCCATGGGCCTTGAGGTAGACCTCGGCACGGCAGTGCTGTGCCCCTTTCAGGCTCGCAGGGTTGCCGCCGAGTTCGCGGTAGCCAAAGGCGCTGGGCACGAGGCGGATTCCATAGATGTCGCGGGCGGGAACACCGGCTGCGCGGCACAGGCCGACAAACAGGGCGTTGATGTCAGCGCACTTGCCACTGAGGTTTCCGGTTTCCAGCATGGCTTTGATATCTCCCTCGCCGCAGCCGCGCACCTTGGGCTCGCGGTACGTGCTGACGATGACCCAGTCGTAGATGCGCTGCACTTTTTCCCGATCGGTTCGGGCTCCAGCGACGACTTGTGTCGCCACTTTGCGAACAATGCCGTCGGTGGTGATGAGGGCACTGGGCTCGGTCCAGCGCCGCAGTTCTGCCGGGTCGGCAACGGCAGGTGCTGCACCGTCATTCCAATTCACAGCGCGATTCTGCGTCTGAACTACGTTGGTGAGCACCAGGCTGGGCTGCGATGTTGCTGCATTGAACTTGGCAATGAGTATCCGCGCGCCGGTATCGCCGTCGGCACCAAGGCGCACATCAGAACCATTGCCAGACCAACTCGAGTCCTGGGTGCGCTGCCATGGTGTTTCAATCGAGGGTATTGGCAGCCATACCGTGGCTTCACCTCTCGGTTCGCGCAGTTGCACGGTGGTGGTAACTTCGAACGTGCGCCAGCCTGCGGGCTTGGGCTCGAATCTGCGTGCTGCCTCCTGCCCATGAACCGCAGGAACAGTTGCGAGGGCCAGAGACGCCGACGCTGTTTTGACGAGGTTGCGCCGTGAGATGGAATATTGCATTGGTGACTCTACTAATGACTCTACTAAGGGGATTTGCTGGATGTGAAACTAAGAAGCGAGGAACAGAGAATAGGATGTCCTGGAATCGCTCGGTAGCAGGTAGTTTAGTAGATTGGTGAGTACCTCGCCGTCGTGAAGCGGGGGATGATGAGTAGGCACTCCCTTGGCAAGGAACTTTGGTGGTTGCGCGACCATTACGCACGCTGGCTGTGTGCTGGTGTGAACCCTATTTCTTTACATAGATCTGATCGAAGCTGCCGCCGTCGGCGAAGTGCTCCTTGTCGGCCTTGCCCCAGCCGCCAAAGGCATCGTCAATCTTGAACAGATGGACCTTGGCAAACTGCTTGGCGTATTTGGCAATGGCTTTCTCCGAGACCGCCGGACGGTAGAAGTTCTTGCCCGCAATGTCCTGCCCCTCTTCGGTGTACAGGTACTTCAGGTACTCCTCGGCCAGCGCACGTGTGCCCTTCTTGTCCACGTTCTTGTCCACCACCGTCACAGCGGGTTCAGCCAGAATGCTCAGGCTTGGCGCCACGATGTCAAACTTGGAGCCGAACTCCTTCTCCAGCAGATAGGCTTCGTTCTCCCAGGCAATCAGCACATCGCCCTGGCCGCGCTGCGCAAAGGTGATGGTCGAGCCACGTGCTCCGGTGTCCAGAATCGGCACATTGGCATACAGCTTGGCGACAAACTCCTTCGCTTTGGCGTCCCCGCCATACTTGCGCTTGGCAAACTCCCAGGCCGCCAGATAGTTCCAGCGCGCGCCGCCCGAAGTCTTGGGGTTGGGGGTGATCACGCTCACGCCGGGCTTGATCAAATCATCCCAATCCTTGATGCCCTTGGGGTTTCCCTGGCGTACGGCCAACACGATGGTGGATGTATAGGGCGACGCGTTGTGCGGCAACTTCTTTTGCCAGTCCGGGGCCAGCCAGGCGCCGTTTTTTACCAGTGCATCGGTGTCGCCGGCCAGCGCCAGCGTGGCCACATCGGCGTCCAGGCCGTCGATGATGGAGCGCGCCTGCTTGCCCGAACCGCCATGCGACTGCTTGATAACCACATCCTGGCCGGTTTTGGCTTTCCAGTATTTCGTGAACGCGGCGTTGAATTCGACATACAACTCGCGTGTCGGGTCGTAGGACACATTGAGCAGTTCGATGGGCTTTTGGGCATAGGCCCCCAGTGAGGCTGCTGCCAGGGTTGCGGCAATGGCGAATTTGAGAAGCGGGCGGCGAGAAAAAAGGTTGGGTGGGCGGCGATGTGCCATGGTCAACTCCAGAGAAGGCAACGCAAAAGTGCGATGAAACGAATTCTGGGAGCGACCAATCAGAATTGGAACTACTGAATTGTCACTTTCTAATTACAAAAACATCTATTAACTTTGTAGGTTTCAAATAACCCATTCATCTAAAGAGGATGGTCTGGCAGGGTGGCCATTTGGAATTTGGTAAATCGGGTTGAAGCGCTTGGGTTTTGCGCTGGCACACCCATAGCCGGACGATCACCTTACGCCACAAACACCCGCCCTTTACGGGGTGTCAACACCAAGGATTCGCCATCCTTGAGTGCCATCTCGCGATACTGCTGGGCACCCATTTGCGCTTCGATGAGGGTGCCACTGCCAGACGCAGAGGCATCCAGC
>Ga0194060_10003737_pt1 | contig 10719 bp, 8 predicted proteins | sample SepL225m_MetaG_FD_163427 | JGI IMG/M metagenome (GOLD analysis project Ga0194060, IMG submission 163427) | Anoxic zone freshwater microbial communities from boreal shield lake in IISD Experimental Lakes Area, Ontario, Canada - Sep2016-L222-5m | ecosystem: Environmental > Aquatic > Freshwater >... | reverse complement strand
GAACAGGCTTATCAATATATATTCCCTGTACCGTGTATTAGCCATATTTATTATAGTAGGACTTTCTACGTTTGGTGGATACCTGTTACTGCATAACTTGGATAACAATAATTCTTCGGGTAACACCAATACAATAGCTCAAGTTCCACAAAGTAGAATAAGTGATTACTACACAAATTCGTTTTCGGAAGATGCATCAACAACTAACCGAAACAATTATACAAACGCTTCAATTACTTCTTATATACCAAACAACATATCAACTAAAAGCACAATAAATACATTCACGAATGATAAAATAAATACTCGACAAAATACAACAAAACTTAAATCAACTGCTTCAAAAAAAGTTATTATTACTCCTACAATGAGTAAAAATAATGAGTTGAATAAAGAAACAAAATCGACCATTGAAGCCATTCGGAAACCAGCAACCAATACAACCGAAAACAAACAAAAAGAAATAAGCAGTGTAACATGTAAAGCATTATTTGATTACTATGTTTCGTTTGACGGAAAAGTTAGTTTTACTAATTTTTCGCAGGTTGCCGAAAGTGGCAAAATGAAATGGAACTTTGGTGATGGCTCTACATCTGAAGATGAATCGCCATCACATCTTTACAAAGTTGCAGGAAATTATAACGTTTCATTAAACGTAATAGATGAGAAAAATAAATGCACAAATCATTTTGATAAGGTTATTGCATTTGGTAACGCAGCACCTCAAAAAGATCAGCGAATTTTATTAAGCGGAAAAGTTACAGGTAACAGTTCGTCAATTTATAAAGCCAGCGTTTTACTGATGCAATACGACAAAGAAAAAAACAAATATATTCCAACCATTTCTGCTATCACAAACATGTCGGGCGAATTTACCTTTACCGATTTAACATCTGGCAGATATTTAATACTTGCTAATGCCAATGATGCTCAGTTTTTGCCGACTTTTTGGGGAAATGCAATTGATGTTGCTGACGCTTTAGATATTCAAATTATCGAAAATGATAATGGAGAATTAAAGGGATATAATATTTTACTTGCATCAAATAAAGACCTATCACAATCAAACATTCCAAAGGTTCTTTCTATTGATACCATTGGCAGTTCTTCTACTTATTTTATCTATGATAAAAATAATGTAATTGTTGGAGTTGTAAAGGGAGATATATCAGGCAATGCAACAGTAAATTCACTACCTAGTGGTAATTACAACCTCATCAATCAGCAAACAGGTAAAACCATACAAATAAGTGTTAGCGATAAAGGTGTGATTGAACCGACTAACTATGGTGATGGTAAAACAACACTTGATGAAAAGATTACATTGATACCCAATCCAGCATCGAACAACTTTAAGTTTGATGTAAACTCACAGCATGATGCGATTACCGAAATTACTATTATAAACACAAATGGAGCAACTGTTTTTCATGGTTTCAGATTGTGTTCAACAGGTGAAAACTCTTTAGATGTAGATATTTCGAATTTACCTCCAGGCCTGTATTATGTAATTGCAACTGTTGGTGGTAAACAAAGCATGCATGCGCAATTGATAAAAAGTGTCGATAACACCAAATAGTAAAATGTCTATTTTGTATTGTGTGCCTCTAGTCCATCTTTAGTAATCAGATAATGGTAGGCATGCATATTGTCAGAATCGTAAAAAACACTCCGTACGAAATCGTTTTGCGGTTCGTCCCATTTCATGGGCACAATCAGTTTCTTATGTATTAATTGTTTGATTACATCGGCAACTATAGGCGGCTTTGCATTACACTCATCAACTATATGTTCAAATGACTCAACAAAATAAACCGTATTTAAAATATCGTATTCAATATCTGTTAACTCAATATCCATAATCTAATTTTTACTTTACGTCTCTCCCCTTCCAACTATATGTGCCATAGTTTGCCCAAATGCCTATAATTAAAACATACATGATATGAAATATTTCGGCAAAAGGTAAAAAAAGCAAATACTTTTTTCGATCAAAAAAATGTAACACGCTAAAAAGGAAAATTGTTTCGATACTAATTTTAGCGTACAGCATATTTAATCCAAAATGATAATCGGTAAAGAGATTAACAATAATTGCCAGATTAAATAAATATGCTCCAACAAGTATTGCAGTTATGTATCTGTTTTCATACTTCGTACTTTTTGAGACCCACCTTCTGCGTTGGTCGGCCAGCTGCTTAATGCTAGTGTTGGCTGAAGTATAGACTATGGCTTTTTTATTTTTTAAAAAACGTACGCTATTCGGATATCTTTTAAAAACTTTATGCATCAAAAACTCATCGTCACCTGAAGCAATTCCATCATAACCTTTATATCCTTCAACTTCGTAAAAAACATTTTTCTCAAAAATTAAATTGGCTGCACTGCACATGTTCGGGTTTTTAATATTGATAGCTGCTGCACCAATTCCAACCAATCCTGCAAACTCCATCGATTGTATTTTCTCGAAAACATTAGTTGCCGAAAATGCCACAGGGGCATAACACATATTAATACCCGTTTCAATTAGGAAATGATTGATTGTAGTAAGCCATTCAACACCTCTTTCACAATCTGCATCAGTTAAAATAATAAAATCATTTTGTGCATGCGATACACCATAAGTAATCGCTGCTTTTTTTAGCTTGCGTTGCTCGGCATCATCAAACATACTAAGCAATTTTATATTAATATTAGTGTTAGCTGATATAAACTGATTGATTACTTTTATGGTTTCGTCTGTTGAATGATCATCAATAATAATGACTTCAAAATGTTGAGAGGGAAAATGTTGTTTGCAAATATCTTCCAAACATTTTTCGATAACTGCGGCCTCATTTCTAACAGGAATAAGAATTGAAAAAGACCTAAACGCTACAGTACTATTAGGCACATATTTTTTTATGGTTATCCATCCGCACCAATAAATAAAGATGAGTAGCACATAAAATATAGTTAATACGATTGATATGTATTGCAGATAAATCATTTTTTAATACGCAATAAAATGATGGAATATAAACCGTAAAATGATGGAATCATTAAATTGATAATCCAAAGTGTGTATGCAGAAAGTAAAATATTGGGTGTTTGAGGTGTAAAAATTGTAAAGAAAAACAATGCACTTGCTCCTCTCATTCCTAACTCAATTAAAAGAAATGAAGGAACAAATGATTGAGCACAAAGCGTTGCAATGATGCAGCAAAATGCTTCAACAGGCTGAAGATTTACATTATAGAACTCTAACAATAAATAATACTGAATTACAAATATTAGGTATCTGAAAAATGAAAATCCGATTACTTTAAACAATTCATTTTTAGTGTAATTTTCGAACACCTGAAGGTACGAATGAATTTTAACTGAAACTGGAATCTTCCCAATGAGTTGAATATTCATGAATAAAAAAACACTAATGACAATCAGAATAACTGAAATAGCATAAAGAATAACCGATAATTGATTGTCTATTTTTCCAAGAAAATTAAATAGCCAAATAAAGGCAAACAACCCAAAAGCAATCGTCATAATAACCTGAGCTGTGTGCCCGATAACAGTAACGAGCGTTCCTTTTATTTTATTAAATGTTTTGAGATGAACAATCCTGCCAACAAAATCACCAATTTGATTTGGTGTTATAATACTTAATGCAATTCCTGTTACAACAGCTTTTAATGAATTGACAAAAGAAATATGTTCATATTTATTAATTAGCAATTTCCATTTTGAAGCTTCGATAGTCCAGTTTAAAAACATTAACAGGATTACAAAAAAAAGCAAGAGGAATTTCGAATTACTCCAAACAATGTCAACTTTAGAAAACTGCTCAGGTAAATGATAGGCGAATAAAAGTTTATAAAAAATAAAAACGATGGTAACAGCCAGCAGCAGTATCTTTACTGTGTTGAGAACTTTGGGTTGATATAGCTGTTCGAGTTTCAATACGTTTTTTGTATTTTGCGAAGTGATGCGAAAATATTGCATTACATTGATAAATCAGCATTGAAAACACTACAACAATTAAAAGAGTTTGACAGGATTATTTTAGGGATTGACCCTGGAACGATTATAATGGGGTATGGGCTTATTGGTGTAAATAAAAAAGATGCACAAGTAATTACTCTAGGGGTTATTAAATTAGGCAAACTGGATGACCACACATTGAAACTAAAAAAAATATTCGAGCGAACCATTTGGTTGATTGATGAATTTAAACCTGATGAATTGGCAATTGAAGCACCATTTTTTGGTAAAAATGTTCAGTCGATGTTAAAACTGGGAAGAGCCCAAGGAGTAGCTATAGCTGCTGCATTAAGTCGCGAATTGCATGTGCACGAGTATTCACCAAAAAAAATAAAACAATCGATAACCGGTAACGGTAATGCCAGTAAAGAACAAGTAGCTGCAATGCTTGGCAAACTGTTAAAATTTAACGAAACGCCCGAATTTCTAGATGCAACAGATGGATTGGGTGCAGCCTACTGTCATTTTCTTCAAAATGATTTAGGAAAGAGTACAGGGAAATCTTTTGGAAGCTGGAAGGCATTTGTTAATGCCAATCCGAATAAACTAAAAAAATAATTTAGAGGAATTTTCTGATTTTAGCAGCGATTTCTGCATACTCTTCGTGAGAAAACTGTTTGCGTTCATTTTCAAAATTCAAATCACCAATAGCATTCATTGGAACTAGATGTATGTGCGCATGTGGAACTTCTAATCCAATAACAGCAACGCCAATTCGTTTACATGGTATTGCTTTTTTTACAGCAGTGGCAATAATTTTAGAGAACAACTGTAATCCTGCGAAATGCTCATCATCCATATCAAAGATGTAATCAATTTCAATTTTAGGGATAACCAATGTATGACCTTCGGCAAGTGGTCTCACATCAAGAAAAGCAAGAAAATCATTGGTCTCGGCAATTTTATGACAAGGTATTTCGCCATTTACAATTTTAGAAAAGATTGTTGCCATTTTTATTTATAGAGAGATGAGTAATATTTCAAACTGAATTAAACCTGCAGGAGTTGTTATTTCAACCGTTTCACCTTTTTTCTTTCCCATCAAACCGGCACCAATTGGAGATTTCAATGATATCTTTCCTAATTTAAAATCTGCTTCATTCTCTGATACCATCATATAAACCATTTCTTGTTTGGTTTTAAGATTACGAACTTTCACCTTACTCATCATCATTACCTTACTGGTATCAAGTTTACTCTCGTCAAGTATTCTTGATTTGCTAACAACATCTTCCATCTTCGCAATTTTTGCTTCGAGTAAACCTTGATCTTCTTTAGCAGCATGGTATTCGGCATTTTCACTTAAATCGCCTTTATCGCGAGCATCAGCAATTTGCCTTGATATAAATGGTCGTTGTACATGTTTCATATCGTACAACTCTTTTTGAAGTCTTTCTAATCCTTCTTTGCTTACGTAATTAATTTCCGACATAATTTTTCGTATTAACTATAAAACAAAAGAAACGTTCCCATTTGCAAGGGAACGTTTCTTTCCATATTACTATTCAAATATATTAACTTTTTTTGTTTCCTAAAACTAATCTGATACCAATGCTATGAATACCATTGAAAACATGAGTTGGGGCAAATGCATAATCTAAACCAACCATTGTACCACTTTTGCTAATAGGAACCTGAACAGTACATCCGGCAGAATAACCAAAGTACTGCGTGCGGTAAGCATCTTTTTCTGTAATACTTTCTTGCCAACTGTATGCTGATCTAACCATAAATGATTCTTTAAAAGCATACTCAATTCCCATTGATACAATATTTGATGAGAAGGCGTTGTAATTAAAATTACTTGATGCTGTTAAACGATGATAATATGTATCGCTAGATTTTGCATCTAAACGCATATCATATGAAGCACCAATATGAACTAAAGTAGGCAAGTTAAATGCTTGAGAGCTCATTTGCGTATTTCGTGTGGATGCATTAGAGTTTACAATTGTTGATTTGTATGTTAAACCTGATCCCATGTATGACATATCTGGACCCCAATTTTTAAGACTGATACCAAATCTGAAATCTTCTTTTTTAATTTTATTTTTAGGTGTGAGAGCTGTTTGATATTGAACACCTGCATCAAGTCCAACTCCTTGTGTTTTAACGTTAGTGATACCTTCAGAAATGTATCTAACAACAATTCCTCCGGTTATACTATTCGAAAACTTCTTTGCGTATGCAAGACCAACATTCATGATTTGAGGAGAAAAAGTACCCAAAGTGTTTTCTGTTTGATACTCGGTTGTGTAATTAATATTACCTACATCCCATGATGTAAGCGTTAATCCGATAACACTTCCAGATGAGCCAACAGACTGAGATAATGACAGCGAGTTGATGTTTGTTCCTGTTCCTTGTAAATAATTTACATGTGCAAAAACAAGCTCAGTACTTTCGGTATAAGCGAGTCCTCCAATATTATATTGAAACGCTTCTACACCATGTATTGATGCACTGTTTGAACCACCTAAACCGGCAGAACGTGCATATGGATTTATCAATAACTGTGTAGCTCCTGCTCCACCTGCTCGATCCGGATTACCTGCATTTGCAACTGAAGTAATCATGATGCCTGTTATGATTTGTAGTAAATATCTTTTCATTTTGTGTAAAATAAAATCTCTTTAATCAATTATAAATTTATGTTAGAATGAATCATAATCAGCTGTACGCATCACGCCAAACCATTTTATTATTCTTTCTTCACCTAATTCAGTTGCTTGTATATGTATTAAATATACTCCACTTGAAATTGGCACTTTAGCATCATTTTTTAAATCCCAAAGTAAAAAAGTTTGGGTATTATCATCTCTGCTTAATTTTCTAACCAATACACCATCAAGTGTATAAATTCTAACTGTACATTTTGTAGGTAGGTTAGTTATTTTAACCCTTGTATCAAGAGCATTTCCTGGATCTTCATAAATTGAAAATGCATAGTAAGGATTAGGAACAATGTTCACGAGATCCAAAGCTTTCTTGGCATAAGTCTGACCTGTTTGAACTTCTTTTCCTGATGTACTAAACTTAAAGAATGGCATGCCATTGTTATATGATTTATTAATATCAGTACCTGTAAAGAATGATTGATATGGTTTCTTTACATTGATAGTAACAGCTACATCATTTGGAACAATACCATCTTTTGTTGTCCATAAATTTGAAGCAAGTGGCATTGTTGTATACATTGCCTGAGAGAAGAAAATACGCTTACGAACTTTATATGATGGATTAAATGATGAAGTCATTAACACATTAGTATCCATACATGCTGTTGATGGGTCTGCAGGTTTATCAAGTAAACATTTATAATTTCTACACTCATCATATCTGGTTGACTTGTATGTTAATCCGGTGATTGCAGTGAATTTTTTCTTACCCATCACATATACGTAATGTTTACCTCCAAATACAGGAACACCTTGATTAGCTTTAAAAGCAATTGGTGTACTTGTTGGATTCCAAACCATATCCTGTCCTTGATTAATTGGGTCTGATGAATTTTCACCAAATAAGATATTCAATCTTTCGCCTGTTTCAAGATTAATTGCATAACCAGGGAACCATCCCATTCCATTTTCAAGGATATAATTTGCATCTTCTGGATTGATGCTTGAACCTGAGCCATCTTTAGCAGGGACACCATTTTTATCAACCGATTTAGAAGCTCTCACGTCTAACTTATCAGCACCTCCCATATTTAAACTTGGGTCTTCTCCTGTTTCAAGAACTAAACATCTCGACCATTTTGATTTATCTGAAGTGAATACAATGCGAACACTGTATAAATCCTTAAGTAAATTATCAGCCGAACCTGTGCAACCAGAATTATCAGATCCTGGGCCGTATGAACCTAATGCACCTGATCCTAAAGATCTGTATTTTGCTGCTAATGCATATGGAGACCAAGTAGCACCTAATATTTTAGAAAAGTTTTTATTCGGATCTAATGCATTTCCAGCCACTGCGTAATCAGTAGTAGCACATTTACTAAACGCAGGATTATCTTTAGAACCATTTGTACCCGACCTAATCCAATTATATTGATTAGGCATAAACATCATGTAATTTGGATCCTCATCAACAACACCATTTAACCATTTTGTACCTGTTGGATTATTATATTCTATAGAAGATGATATAAATCCATTTGTTAAATCAACATCAGCCGAATTACCTCCTGTATATACCCTTCCTTCTCCAGGACGAATACATTGTGTGATATTAATTGATATCCCCCATTCAGGAATAATTTGCTCAAATGGATTAAGTATTGATGCTTGAGATTTTTTAACATCACCAGTACTTACTCTTCTGATATACCAAAATGTATTTGCAGGATCAAGCATATCTGCTTTATCACCAACAGAAGAAGTGTCTCTTAACCACAATTCGAAATTATCAAGTGGCACTTTTAACGGATTAATAACTTTGATATAAACAGGTGCTGCACCTGAAGGATAATTTCTCTCTTTACACAAGTAACCATTTGTTGAAAGTAAAGCTTGATTAATATTTTCTTGCGATAATGTAATCAATCCACCACCATTACCAGCTCCTTCTAATTGTGTGACAGCTATTCCATCTCCATAATCAGAATTAATTTGAGTTCCATCACCACGAGGTGAAGGATCATGAGGTGATACAGAATAAATTGCAATTGCATCTTGACCTATTGTTGTTCTGCTTCCTAAATATTGTAAGGCATCATTACTACAATCTGTTGCATTAGCAAAAGCTACTACCATAAAATAATAATTCTGGAAGTTTGAAAGTGACTGATCAGTACCGGTTGCAAATAAATCTTTTGTTACTACTAATGAATGTTGAATTCCAGTGTTATTGCACTTAACCATCACTTTTTGGATATGATCCAAATCCGGATCAAAAACAGTATTTACCAATTGTTTATTTACATCATCAACCACATCATATTCGGATACAAGTTGTGCTTGAGTTACATCATTAAAATCACTAGGTAAACTTGGCGATTTTAACTGAAAAACTTGATATCCTTGGAACTTGTAATGTGTACGATTTGGTTTACAACTTCCAAAAAACGAATCAGAGAAATTTTCAATAACTTGTGTATTTGTAATTGTTAATACCAATTTTTTATTCAATTCAACAATATCCATTGTTGGTGCTTTAGGACCTTCAATAAGATTAAAGTTATTGTTAAATAGCGCTTCGGCTTTAGAGTTTGCAGCTAACAATAAGTTAAACGAACCTCTTGCACCACCTGATGATGAACGAGCCCAAACCACACCAATTGTTACTTCATTTACTGCTCCTGGAAGCAATGAGAAAGATCCGGCAGTTTGAAGAAAACGTCTGTCGCCTGCTTTATTACCTGCTGTAACTTCAGTCCAATTTGTACGACCTGCAGGGTCAGTTAAACCAGGAAACATAAAACTAGCTGTATCAGAACCTTTTGTTCCATCACCACCATATTTAATTGATGAACCATCTTTCCATCTACCATTTAAGTATCCCCAATAATGAATATCTTTTTGAGGATTTCCTTGTGTAGTCCAATCATTATTATAATATACAAATTTTGTAAGTCCAATTTCAGAACCATCAGCGCGCTTAGGACCTTTGAAGAAATTCACACCAATACTAGGCGGGTTAGCTCCATATCCTAAAGTTCCTGGATCCACATCTTCTCCGTTATAACAAATACCTAAGTTATGGGTAACATTACATTCAACGTAGTCATCAGAGTAATTTCCTAAATCCGGATCTACCCACTGACCAAACACACAACTGTCAATTTTTTCACCACCTCTATTAATTACTTTGGTTCTGTAAAAGGTCATGTTATTAACCTCATCATTTGTAGAGAAAGCGAAAGCCTGTGTTTGAAACTCGAGACCAATTGGAATACCATAAGTTTCTGTATGTATATTTCCTTTATCGTTATAAAGAATAAACATCATTTGGTCAGGAATATTTTTATCCTTATTCTGATCAAATGCAGGGTAATCTCCATCTTGCCATTCGTAATCTCCATTTTTATTTACATCAAAAAACGGTGCTAAATATTGCGATTCACCTAATGCAACATTACCTTGCCATGGCCATGTTTTAATATCATCTCCAGCTGATTGTCTGTTTTCTGGTGAACCTCTAAAATTATCAATATCTGTGAGTTTTACACTCCATATTTTATCAAATTGCTTGCAACGATCAGCAGTAATTGATGCTGTACCAATACTTAATGGACCAGGAAAATAGTCGTTACCATTTTGTCTATAAGTTTGAGCTGCAATTCGAAGATTTCCGTTAGAAACTCCACCAATCCATAATGCACCGGCAAACAATGAGTTTTTTGAAACATTACCTTGCTGTGTAACTTTAGGAATTTCGTACTTAGCCGAAATCAAATCCCACCACATATCGCCACCATCTAAAATAGTGGTACGCACATTATTTACATTTAGTTCTCTTTGTGCTCTGGCAGGTTCACAACCTACTGATTTCTTATATAGCTCTTTGCTGTGATCAACGGGTTTGTCAACGGGAGTAACACCTAAATTTTCTTTAGCACTTGATGTTGCCAAATTAAATATAAGCAAACCAGCTAATCCGCTTAGCTTAATAAAATTGAATGATGTATATAAACGTTTCATTTTATAATTAATTAATCTATTGGTCATTTATTTACAATTAAAAGCTTAATGA
>Ga0194060_10003736_pt1 | contig 10719 bp, 4 predicted proteins | sample SepL225m_MetaG_FD_163427 | JGI IMG/M metagenome (GOLD analysis project Ga0194060, IMG submission 163427) | Anoxic zone freshwater microbial communities from boreal shield lake in IISD Experimental Lakes Area, Ontario, Canada - Sep2016-L222-5m | ecosystem: Environmental > Aquatic > Freshwater >... | reverse complement strand
GACTATGACACCGAACCGGTAATGGCGTACGCGAACGGCTGAGCTCACTCGCGGTGGGACGGGTTTGTCTCCTTTTGGTGCCGCTCACAGCAAAACAGGTCCGCTTCGATGATCAGACCGGCCTCAGCGCTTCAAAATGGGGGTTTGTACCCGATCTTGACCTTCTCGCCAGCTTTCCGCATGATCTCCATCATGAAAACGATGTTTCAGGGATGGTTCCGGGCAGTCTCAACGGGCGTGTGCCCGTACCACCAGAAAAGCGATTTCTTATCCATTTCCGGTCCACGCGCCCTGAGTTATAGTTCAACATCATGCAACCGATCCGTTTCGCCGTATTGCTGCTGAGCCTCTGCTGGCTGGGAGTCTCGCTGGCCGCCACGCCTGAGCCGCGAACACTCCGGGATGTCAACGTGGCCCAGGCCAGGGCACTCGACGCCGACCACTTGCGCGAGTATGGATGCCAAACCAATTTCCTGGTGCGCCCCGGTCTCATCGCGGATAGGGTCAGCCGGACTGTTCGTATGTCCGCCGAATCCATTGCCCTGCGCAAGGGGGACCCGGTTGAATTCCAAATGATCACCGCCGACAGCGGGAAGGATTACGAGTCCCAGGCGGTAGCCTTCGCCTCAGCGAACGACATCCATCAAGCCCTTGAATTCATCGGGTTGCATCCCGGCCAGTGTGCCGACTCTGCCGCCCTGCGTTACTGGCCACAGGGTGACCGCGTCCGCATGACATTTCGCTTTCCAAACACCGACTTCACCGGGCGAACCCGCCCGCAGCCTAATCGCCGATCCCCGTCTCCGAACCCATTCTCTGAAATCAGAGCCGAACACTTGGTGCTGGACACACGAACAGGAAAAACACTGCCCGAGACCGGCTTCGTTTTTACGGGATCTGAACGGGTCAAGGCAGTTGCACCCGCCACGGGGACCGTCTACGCCGCTGATGCCTTCACTCCCGGGAGCATCGTCTCACTCTACAATGATCCCGCAACCGTGCTGGACGTGCCGCGCAAAAGCTCCCAGCACGAAGTCTATACCTATCAAGTTCCCAATCCAGACCAACCACTGCCCGCCAACGCCCTGATCGAGGTTCTGCTGGAACCGTATTTCCGAGACTCAGCCCAGCACCAGTTCCACTATTCGCTCGTCGTCACCCCGGGCAAGACGCTCGACCCCACCTACGCTCTTGTCACTGCCGACGGCCTGACCGTCAACACAAACCGGTCCCTGAAAGGGTTCCTTGCCACATTGAGCCGGATCACAGCCCCTGATCGTGACATCTTCGTTGTCTTCCGCCCCGATGACGCGCTCCCGTTAAAGCCCATGCCGTCACTGGCGCAACTCCTCAGTTCGCTCGATACCGAGCGAGGCATCCGCCTGGAAGCCCCGCCGGAGGGCCACCCCTACTTCAGGTCGTTCCTGCCCAACCAGGCCCACCGTAGCCGCGAAAACCGCAGCGCTGCGGCTGCCGAGTTGTATCTCTCGCCCCTGGGCACCACAACCACCGGTGAGCTTGTCTTCGTGGAAACGGAGTGGAAGGAGGACAACAGTCCCCCCGTGTTTCATGAGGCGCGGATGGCGGTCCCGACACCGGACCGCCTCGAGAAGGCTCTTGCCGACAAGACGGATCCCCCGGGGGTCATGCTGATCTTCGCGCCGGACACCCTGTCCTACGGAGCGCTGCGATCCTTTGCCTTACCTCTTCTTAAACGGCACATGATCCTCTACGTATTCCCGCCAGCCAAACCATGCGACACCTGATACAGGAACTATGCCTAGCTGCCTGTTGCATGCTGCCGCTCAGCCAGGTGCCGGTCGATGCGGCAACAATCTGGAGCGGTCCACGCCGGACGTTCACCAAGACGAATTACGCTGACTGGACACAACCGGGAAACCAGGACCGCATCACCTCCCTTGCCTGGATCACCCGAAAGGACTCCTCGGGGCCTTTCAACATCGCTCAGGAATCGATCTACGGCGCGATCAGTCCGGCCAACACGGAATGGGCGTATGGCTCAACATCCAACCTGCCCGCCGTGTACAAGACCTGGGTCAACTGGCATGGAGGTAATCCCGCCAGCACGATCGGCAGCAACGCGGTGGTTCACCTCATCGCCGAGGACATCTATCTCGACATCAAGTTCACTGCCTTCACGGGAAGCAATGGCGGTGGCGGCTTCTCCTATGAACGCGCCGGTTATGTCGCCCTGTCTTTGAAAGGCCCCGCACTGACATCAGTCAGCCGGTTTGGCGTATTCACCGATCCCGGCGCAACCGCCTCCAATTCAGCCGGCGCCCCTCTCACGGTGTCGGCCACGGGTAGTGTCGACACCAGTATCCCCGGCGACTACATCCTGACCTATGGCGCCACCGATTCCCTCGGTTTCACCGCCTCGACCAACCGGCTTGTCAGTGTTTTGGAAACCAACAGCGCCCCATCCTGGTGGCTGGCACGATACAGCCTAGAAACCAACACCACGGGATCCTTGCAGGACAGTGATGAGGACGGGATGACAAACTGGGTGGAGTATCTGGCCGGAACCGACCCCACCAACAAGCAGTCGCTGCTGCGGGTTTCAATAGCTCCTGACGGCTCGGTCCTGGAGTGGCCCAGTGTCACCGGTCGCGTCTATTCGATTTACCAGACCACGAACCTCGCGCTGCCGTTTGGCCTCGCACCCGGGGGCTCAAACCTGACCGCCTCACCGCCGGGCAACACCTACACCAACAGCGAAGTCCCACCCCCCCCGATCCAATTCTTCAAGATCGGGGTCCAGTTGGCGGAGTAGATCAGAACCGGTAACCCACACCTGCGCTCAGGGTGTAACCGGAAAGATCGATTGTAACCGTATCGGGACCCGCGGGGAGATTGCATGGCTCGACCCAATCATAGCCGCCACCCGCCATCATATAGAACCCACCCTTGATAGCCCACTGCACTTCCGCCTGCAGCCCGGCGCCCAGCAGCCAATCCTGCTCCGTCTTGGAATCATCCCAGGACTGGATGAGCGTCCCGTTTTCACGCCGGAACGTTTCACGCCTGTTGATATCGGCATCCAGGAGGTTGAGCGAGAGAGCCGGCTGTAACGTCACCGCGAGCGCCTTGGTCGCCTGCCAATGGATCCGCGGACCGAATTGCAGCGCCAGAACCGAGGCATCCACATCCATGTCGACAAGACTCGTGGCCGTTGACGAAGACCGGCCCACCAACACCTCACTCGCCGTCTGCGTCTGCGTCTGGCGCGTCACGCTGGAGGGGGTATCCGCCATCATGGGCCCAACCCCGGACGGATCACTCATGGTATAGGGCGCAGCCGGAAAGGCCGGGTTGCCGAGGGTGTCATACGTGTAGGACCATGTTTCCCCTTGGTCAAGGGTCGTCCGCCAGCGAAAATCCTCAATCCGCTCGGTATAGGCGGATTTATTACGGAAGGAGCTATTGATGCCGTCCAGCCAGCCGGCCTGCATCTGAACCCCAACGCTCCATCGCTCTGCGGCATAGAGGAAGTAGCCCAGCTTGGCCTGGAGTCCAACCCCGCCCACCCGATCACTTCCCGACCAACCGGCCGCCCCGGGCGTAATCCGCGTGAGAGTCCGCTGGGAGGTCTGGCTCTCCGCCACAGTGCGCGTGAAGGTCACGGTATCGGCGTTGGCATCATATTGCGCGGAATCCTGATAGCTCCAGTACTGGCTTACTCCCGCAGCCTGCGCCCAGCCCCACCCTGATGGCCCGACATACCCATCATCGAATGTTCGCAACACTTGAGCGGTACCATCATCCTGAAGCAGGGGATCAATCGCGGCCGGAGTTCCGCCGGACGTCCCCGCCTGGGAGGCATGAGCCCCCCCGGCTGCGGCCCGGGAGCCACCTGCGGCCGAAATTTCCATATTCCCCCGGTACCAGGGACCGGCCTCGAAGTAGAACTGCCCGTGGCACGCCACACCGGAGGCCATAACCATCATTGCGATTAGTTGCGTTTTTTTCATAGAGCCTCCTTACTCAGCCAGTTGCTTGATCCGATAAACCCGTACGCCCTGCATCGGTTGTGTCGCGGGCGGCCCGGAATCAATCCATTGCGTCCGGTTGGCGCCCGCCCTCAGCCGCAGGGGTATCTGGACCCACGTCCCGCCCGGGAAGTTGTTCATGTACTCAACGGCATAGAGCGCGCCGACGACGGTGTCGAACTCCAGCACAATCCGGTTGCTGCCGTCCGACATAAGCCAGCCATTCACCTCAAGCTGGGCATCGGAAAGCGGCGACTGCCAGGCCGGCAGGATATACTGGAACTCCACGGTCGGCGGATGCTGGTCAACCTGATAGGCGCCGCTGCAGAGGTAGATCACGCTCAGGTTGAGCGCCTGTCCATTAGTGAACGCCGTTTGCATTTCGATCATGGGTCGGCCATCCCAGAACGTACCCGTCCGGTTTTCCACCGTAATACCCGGCCACAGGTTGGTGAAGACAAGCCGGATCCCGATGGCATTCAGGCCGGAGGTGTTCGTCACCGTCAGCAATTGTTCGAAGCGCGGGTTCCAGCGCTCATGGCGGAAGACGCCGGAAAGCAACTGGGGCGGACCGATGACCGTGATGACAAACGAGAACGAGGTGGTGTAACCCGTCGCCAGATCAGTCGCGCGCACGGTTATGGTCGCCACGCCGGGGTCATGCGGGTCGATGGTAAGCTGACCGCCGGGCGAAACCGTGACCGTCGCCACGTTGGTGTTGCTCGACTCTGCCGAGTAGACCACCCCGGTGCCATGGAACAGGTTGGTGAGCGCGAATACCATCACAGCCCCGTCACTGACAGGACCCCCGACGGGTGGATGGGTTTCGAACGGCGTATTGCTCCCGGCCGGGACCCAGATGATGTTCGACCACTCGCTGTAGCCATCGGTATTCCATGCGCGAACCCGCAGGGCATACCACACGCCGGACGTGAGCCCTGTGACCGTGTATTGCTGGGCCAGGGCGGTGTTCAGGCCGGTGTATCCCGGTATATGCACGACAAAGTTCGTGTCCAGAGCCACCTCCAACTCATACGCTTCGGCATTGGTGACCCCTTCCCACCGGGCCAGCATATTGGACCTCGTGATGTCAACAGGGTACAGCATGACCGGGGGATCCAGCGACGGGGCTGGCGGCGTCTCGGTAACCGCCCTGCCGACGTTGTTGGTCTCATCCCATTCCGCGATTGCCAGAGAGGCATCCACATAGACAAACAGGTTGGTCGGAGCGACCCCGGCCAACCCACCGAGGGTTATGTTCAACGGCACCGTCACCCCGCGCGGCAGATTCACCAGATAGTTAGAGGAGATCTGCACCCCGCTCAGCAAGGGATTGCCATTGTAGAAACGAATCACAACGTTACTGAAGTCCGAGACCGAGGCGGCGCTGTTCAGCAATACCACCTTCAGCTCAGCCGACACATCGGGCACAATGTTGGTGGCCAGGATGGACACAACACGGACATCGTTCGAGGAGGCGAAGATCTCCACCTGCGAAATGCTTCTTCCCGACCGGCCGTTCGCCGTCACTTCGAGCCCGATCGCCCCGACATACTCGTTGGTGAAGGTAATGGAGGCCGTCGGGTTTGTGCTGGAGACATCGGGGCCATCCCCGTAGATGCCGTTGCCGTTCAGATCCCATACGTAATTGGTGATCGTATCCCCGTTTGGATCATAAGACGCACTGCCATCAAGCGTAATGACACCACCGACCCGGCCGGCATACGCCGGCATACCCGGCGGGATCGCAACCGCGACGGGAGGAACGTCGCCAGAGGTCACGATCACTTGGAGCGTGGCCAGGGAGGTGTTGGCCGGGTCGCTGGCATCCCTGACCCGCAACGTCACCGTATTGGTGCCGGGCGTGGAGTAGCCGGGGTTGGTCGGTCGTGCGCCGGTCGCATCCGGGTTGTTCCAATCCACGCCATCCGAAGCATCCCAGTCCCAGAGATACTCTACAATGGAGTTATCCGTATCCTGATGATACGAGCCGCTCCCGTCTATGGCGAACGGAGTGGAGTTGGCGGGCTGTTCACCCACTGCGGCGATGACCGCCACAGGGAGCGGCTTGGTAACCGATTTGGTCAGAATCAGGACGGCAGTCGCCGTGCCCATTTCCGGTCCGGAAATATAGCCGGTTGTGCTTTCCCAGCTTCCATCCGCGTTTTGCCCGAAACACTTGGTCGGGGTTTGGAAAGACGCTGCCAGCGTGGCGGGAACATAAGGCATTCCTGCTGCGGTACTCCCCTCCTTGTTTCCCAAAAGCCAGGCCGACATATCGGCGTACCAGTTCCGCACACCATTCGGGGTGGTGACGGTTTCCACGCCCTGGAACATCATCCCCTTCTTGGGACCGTACATTTCATAGAGATCCCCAGCCCAACCGGGGTCTGGGTTCGAGGACCAGTTGCTGCCGATATAGGCCAGAGCCCTGGCAACACTGTCATTGGTAACCGTCCGTCCCCCGAGCTTGAAGCCCGTCATGGCCCCGCCCGTTTTGGCGATATTCAACCAGCTGGAGCTGGAGGAGTACCCCACGCCACCGTTGGCGTTCTGGAGTTGGTCAAACCCAAACACCGCATTGTCAATCACCCACTGCGGGGGCGTCATCCCCCAACGCTCCATGCCGGCCAGGAAACTCAGGCAGGGCCACTGCTGGGCCGATCCGTCATAGCGTCCATCGTCCGTTGTCCCCTGGGCATACACCCAGCCGCCCCGGTTCCCTCCGTCGCCCTGGGAGAAACAGAACTGGTCAAAGATATCCTGCACCACGTCATAATACGACATGCCCGCCAGGGGGCCCGAGGTGACAAAGGTATTGCTGGCGGCCTGGGCATTGGGCTGGGACAAGATGAGAGCCATGGTCCCACAGGCGGTTGCGTAGGTATTGTTAAACAGGTAGATCCCCTTGCCGTTTCCGTTCGAGTCCGGGTTGCGAACATCGATACCATCGCTATGCGCATAGATGTCGTACCGGGTGACGGTATCGTTGTCCACCACCCAGTTCAACCCCTTCTGCACCGTCTCGGCATAAATATCCTGCTCATAGTCGTTGGCCATCTCATGCCCGTTTTCCTGGAACGCCAGCAGCGAGGAGCCTGTGGCACCGAACCCGTGTTCGCCTTCGTTCTGCCAGTAGACGCGGTTGGCATCCCTGTGCTTCTGGTTGAGGTAGGTCCAAATCAACCCCTTCTCGATGGCCATGTTCACGCGCTGCTCATGGGTGGGAGTCGGAACAACTTTAATCACCGCCTGGCGGACGACTGTCCTGCCCCAATCATCGGTCAGGGTCAGGGTGGCGGTCTTGGACCCGCCGGAGGCGTATGCATGTTCCACCCCGATAAAGGTGACATCTGAGACCGTGCCGGTCGCCGCCGGGGTGCCATCCCCGAAGTTCAGTGAATACTGGAAGGGCGGAGCACCGTCCCACGCCCGGCCCCACACCATGAGGGGCTCATTCAACGCCGCATTGGCATAGGTGATCTGGCGGGCGTAGCTGGGCATCATCGCCGCCTTGGGAGCAGGCATATTCGTGACCACATGAACGGTGCGGATGACCGAGGAGGTGTACCCCGGAATACTTGCGCTATAGGTCAGCGGGTAAGTGCCAATCACGTTGACATCCACTGAGCCAGCAACGGTCACAGCCTGCGTAGCCCACAGGTAGTCAATCGCGACCGCCCCGGGATCAACAAAGGGATCCCCCTGCAGGATGTATTTGTCTGGCCCGCCATTCAGCGTCACCGCCACAGCGGCAGCGCGCGCATAGGAAAATCCACCGCCGCTGTCCAACGAGGTCCAGGAGGTGAATTTCACATCAATGTAGATATCCTCGGAGATAATATGCATGACCGCATCACGACCGACGGTGTCCGGGGTCTGTCCGTCTGACCGGGCCCAGCCATGCCAGGACTGGAAGGAGAGGTCCCAGAAATTCGAGGCGGTGCCGTAGGCCCACTCGGTATCGGAGGGACCGGATCCGTTGTAGCTGGATTCGGTGGCCGCATTGAACAAACCACGGTTGTTAGCCCGCGTAATCAGCACGCCCGGGGTGACGCTGTCCTGATTGGCGGGAAGCGTCGAATCAGCGTAATCCGCCTTCGTAAACGTTATGCGCGGCCCGCACCACACCTGCGGCAACCGCGTCACCACATTCACCGTGCGCGTGATGGCTCCCGGATGCCCGCCGGCATCAGAGGCGCGATAGGTGAGGGTATAGCTCCCCACCGTGTTTGTGTCCACCGTCCCGGTCTCCGTTACAGTCAGCGGGGTTCCGTTGACATCAACTGCCGCCGCGCCGGGATCGGTAAAGGGCGCCCCCTGCAGGACATACATCACGCGGTCGCCGCTCAACGTCACCACCACGGGAGCAAGGGCTCGCCGGTAGGAGAATCCGCCGCCGCCCGCCGCCCGACCCGATGTCCAGGAAAGGAACTTTACCGGAAGATAGATATCTTCCGAAATCAGATGCACCACCGCGTCCCTGCCGACAATTGAATCCGTGTCACCCCGCAACCGGGACCAGTCGTGCCAGTTACGGAAACTCAGCCCCCAAATATTTGAAATCGAGCCATAGGCCCACTCGGTATCGGACGGGGTGGAACTGCTGTATCTCGACTCCGCTTTGATATTGAACAAGCCTTGGTCATCCTGGCGCGTGATCCAGACGGAGGGACTGATCCGATCCTGATTCGTGGCGAGAAGCCAATTGGCATAGTTTGCCTTTGTAAAGGTCGCCTGGGGTCCATCCCAGACCTGCGGCAACTGCGCCACCACGCCGACATATCGCTTGGCCATTCCCGCTTGTCCCAGCGCATTCGTGGCGATATAGGACACCTCATAGACGCCCGGCGTGCTGGTATCCACTACGCCATTCGTCACCACCTCGAGTGGATTGCCGTCACCATCAACAGCCGTGACCCCTGGATCCGTGTAGGCATCTCCCTGCAGGACAGAGACAGACGGCATCCCCGCCAGGGTCACAAACACAGTACCTGCCCGCTCGTAGGAGAACCCGCCACCATTCGCGCTTTTGGTCCAGGACGTCATCGTGATGTCGAGATAGATATCCTCTGATATCAGATGCAGTACTGCGGGGCGCCCGATTATTCCTGACGGATCCCGACTATACCAATCATACCAGGTGCGATAGGTCAGGTCCCAGTAGTTAGAAGTGCTTCCAAAAGCCCATTCGGTATCGGACGGGGTCCCGCTACCATATCCTGATTCGTTGATGATATTGAACAAGCCCTGGCTGTCAGCACGGGTGATTGAAACAGCAGGCGTGATCAGGTCCTGATTCTCCGGCTGTGTCTGGTCGGCATAATCAGACTTGGCGAACCTCACCGCCGTTCGGTTCCACACCTGCGGCAACTGGGCAACCACCCTGACGAGGCGTTGCGCAATCCCGACATTCCCCACCCCGTCAAATGCAGCATAGGTGAACGTGTACTCGCCCACGGTGTTCGTATCCAGTGAACCGGTTCGGGTCACCGACAGAGGCACCCCGTCGCTGGTTGCCGCCGTCGCACCGGGATCAGCGAACGAGTGGCCCTGGATGACGTATATGACCCGGTTGCTGTTCATTGTGACAACCACCGGCGCCTTGGCGCGACTGTAAGCGAAGCCGCCACCATCGCCATCCGAGGTCCAGGCTGAAAACTTGATATCAATGTAGATGTCATCCGAAATAAGATGAACCACCGCGTCCCCACCTATGATGGAAGGTGTTGATCCCGCCGAGCGGGCCCAATCATGCCAAGTGGAAAAGGAGAGACTGGCAAGATCCGCCGTGGTGCCATACGCCCACTCGGTGTCCGACGGGGTACCGCTAGCGTACTCTGATTCCGCGTGGATATTGAAGAGTCCATGGTCATCCTGCCGCGTGATCCACACTGCGGGGGTGATCCGGTCCTGGTTGGCGGATGCCGTCCAATCGGCGTAATCAGCCTTGGTGAAGGTCATCCGGGTCCCATTCCAGACCCGGGGCCCCATGGCGCGCTCATACGAGAAGCCCCCACCCCCAGCCCCGCCCGTCCAGGAGGTAAGCTTGAAGTCGATGTAGATGTCCTCGGAGATGACGTGCAACACCGCATCCTGACCGATCGAACTGGTGGGATTATTGCCATTCCAGTTCGTCCATGACTGGAAGGTCAAGGGTAAGCCAGCGGTGGTGCCGTACGCCCACTCGGTATCGGCCGGACTGACGCCGTTGGTGTAGCCCGCTTCCTGGGCGATATTGAACAACCCCTGGCTACTCTTACGGGTCAACCAACAGTTGGTCGTGATATGATCTTGATTGACTGGAAGGGTCCAAACGGCATTGTTCGTCTTGACGAAGGAAACCCGCGTTCCGCTCCAAATCTGGGTCGCTCCGGCTTGAAAAGCCGGCAGCATGAAAACCATTGCGGCAACCCACAATCTCGTCATCCGGAGTTTACCCATCCACCCTTGATCTTGTGTCGTATTCATCAGGACTCCTTTATCTTAAGTACAGCTCTTGAAACCTACACGAGGATGCTTTCAGCCACAATCTTATTGTGGACAACCACTATCCGCTGCCGCGCATCATCCCCGCATGTGCTGCGCATTTTAGCGGGACAAGAACGAAGTTCAAGCACACAAGATGTAAATTGTTTTCTTTTTATGGTCTTCTGGGGGGATCTGGGGAGGGGGATCTGGGGACAGGCTAGAATGGCGCTAAGTTAAG
>Ga0194060_10003735_pt1 | contig 10720 bp, 5 predicted proteins | sample SepL225m_MetaG_FD_163427 | JGI IMG/M metagenome (GOLD analysis project Ga0194060, IMG submission 163427) | Anoxic zone freshwater microbial communities from boreal shield lake in IISD Experimental Lakes Area, Ontario, Canada - Sep2016-L222-5m | ecosystem: Environmental > Aquatic > Freshwater >... | reverse complement strand
CTGTAAGAGTCCCGGTGGGCAGCTACAAGTCATCCAAAGTCTGTTTGAGGAAGGGGAGTGCTGAGGCGCACCTGGACCAGCGCACCCAGTTCTCGGCGGCAGGGCGGATCACCGTCAACGACACAAAGCCGGCCGTGCTAACGGCGGGCGGCCCGCTCACGAACTCAGTATCCGTCATCCGCCAGGGCAGGAAACTGTCGCTGAACTACCAGTTGGTCGGCGAGGGCGGGGCGTACCAACTGGTGAACCAGGACCGCTCGCATCCGCCGGAGTTTACGGTCTATCAGGGCGACCAGAAGGTGGCGTCGGGCAAGTTCGAGTTTGGCTGAGGCGGCACCTGCTCGTACTCATGGCGAGTACCTCTCACGACCGCCGGTAAGCTAAAAGTGGTTGCCTATGCCGATTTGGGCGGCTTGGGAGCGAAGCAGGGGGTGCCGGTCGGTTATGACTGGGTGCAGCCGAGCCTGATGCCGCAGGTGCTGCCGTGGCTGGCGATTCTGGCACTGCTCATGTTGAAGCCCAACCGCTGCGCGTCGGCTTGGTGGATTCTGGTCCCGCTCGCCTGTGTGGGAGGGGTAGCGAGCCTGCCCGAGCCGGTGCGGCAGCTACTGCCCTCTTCTCAATTTGAGATATTCCTGGAGTTGATCGGTGCCTTGGGATTCGGGCTGGCCGCGGTTTGGCTGTTGTCGAGTTACCTGGCGTGGAAGCATCGCATGTTGGCGTTCCTCGGCACCCTGCTGGTGCAGGGGGTATTCGGCGCGTTCGCTTGCCTGGTCAGACAAGGAGCGGAAGGTCTTGGGGCCGAGACGTTACAAATCGGAATGTTCCTGGCGGCTAGTGTAATGGTCATCGCCGTGGCCCTGGCTCTATCCGGGCTGGTGTGCCGGGGGCGGTATTGCTGGCTGAGGCTTAGTCTGTGGCTAATGGCCGCGCTGGTGGTGGTTTGGCTCTTGGTAATCGGGCCCTTCTTTATGATTGCCGTGATTTCGAGCGGGGGGAGCGTCCCGGTGCTGGCGCTATTCGGATTCGTGGGTGGGGCGGCTGGGATCACTTTTGGCGTCCTGCTGCCGTTTCTGGCCCTCGCGTTTGTCAACGGGTTCTACCGGGAGCGCCTGAAGGGGCTATTGCACCTCGGCGATGTGGCGCAGCCGCCGATAATCGCCCCGCCGATGCCAGCGGGTGTTGGATGTTGGTTGTTGGATGTTGGATGTTGGATGTTGGATGTTGGATGTTTGATTAATGTTGGGCAGAGTATTGAACACAATAAGACGAGCGCTCGTCAGATGGGTGGTAACATGGGTTACAAGGGTTACAGGGTTACAAGGGTTACATGGTTACAAGGGTTACAGGGTTACAAGGGTTACAGGGTTACAGGGTTACAAGGGTTACAGGGTTACAAGGGTGCAGCATGTAACGCGGGTGTTGGATGTTGGTTGTTGGATGTTGGATGTTGGATGTTGGATGTTTGATGTTGGATGTTGGATGTTGGATTTTCCGCGCGACACTTTGGGTTAGTCGAAAGGACTGTTATTATGAAACTGTTCACGACGGCGGTGAGGTGGAGCGGGTTAGTCGCCATGATGGTGGTGGCGATCCCGGCTTTGGCGCAGAAGGAGCAATGGCTGGACTACCATGTCAGCCGCGAAGGTCGGGGCTATCGCTACTTAATGCTCACGACGAACCCGCCTCCCAATGTCAAGTTGCCCAAGTTCAACGCGCGGCCCTACTTCGGGCAGTGGACCACCCCGATGGACCCGGCGGGCCGCTGGCTTTGCCTGGACCGCACCCGGAAGTCGGGCCTCTACGATCGCGTCTATTTTGACACCACGGGCAATGGCCGGCTGGATGACAAGACCCCCGTCGGCACCTCCCGCAGCGACCAGTACAGCGCCTCTTTCGAGCCGGTGCGGGTGGTGTTCAAGGGCGAAGATGGCCCGATTACCTACCACGTCAACTTTCGCTTCATGCAGTACGGGGAGGGCGAAGCGAACCTCATGACTTCCTCTGGCGGGTATTACGCCGGCCAAGTGGATATCGGCGGCAAGAAGCGGCAGATCCAGCTGATCGACGAGAATGTCAACGGCACCTTCAACGACCGGGCGGCGGACATGAGCGAGTGCGATGGCGTGGCGCTGGATGGCGACAAGCTCGGCGAGCGACGCCTGGGAAAGCTGCTCGAAGTGGACGGGCAGTTCTACCAGATCGAGGTGGCCCGCGATGGAGCGTTCGTTAAGTTGCAGCAGGCGGAGAACATTACCCTGGGCGCGGTGCGCGTGCCGGAAGCGATTAGCGAATTGGTAGCCTTTAGCGAGAATGGTCATTTCGTGCGCAAGCCGGTCAAGGGTGAGTTCACCCTCCCCGTCGGCCAGTATCGCATCCAGGGATGGAAGATGGACCGTAAGGACGCCAAGGGAGCGGAGTGGGCGCTGAGTGCTTCCGGTTTTAATGAGTCAGCCCGGTTCGAGGTTACAGCCGGCAAGCCGGTGTCGCTGGAGGTTGGCGAGCCCATGCGGGCCGTGTTGCAGATCGAGAAGCCGATGTTCGGTCCGGACGCGAGAGTGCCGACGAATCAGCTTACCTTTAATCTTCGCTTCGAGGGGCACTACGGCGAGAGCTTGCAGATCATGAAGGGCAACCAGCGGCCTGCCGGACCGCGGCTGACGTTGACCAGCCTCGACGGCACCTACCGATACACCAACACTTTCGAGTTTGGGTGAGGCAACGTCTGTTCGCTCTCATGGCGAGAGCCCAAAACGGTCAAACGTCCCGTCATTGCCACCGTCGGCTTCACCTGCCCGTTCCAGGTGCTGACGCGTCAGGTGACGCTCAAGCCCAGCGGCCGCAAGCCGCCTGATCTGGGACCCAAGGTGCGCGTCGAAGCCGTGCGCCTGGACCCGGCTGGCGGTGAAACGGGCCTCGGTGCGCTCGTCAATCAAGCTGGCTTGTGGGACTGGGACCGGGACGGATTGCTGGAGCAGGATACCTCGCTCAAGCACATGTGGCAGGGAGTCTGCGCGACGAACCTTAGCCTTGAGTTTGAGCTGCCTGAGCCGGTGGCACTGGGGGCCATCGAGGTTTGGAATTACAACGCCGAATGGCAGACCGGGGACGGCGTGCGCAAAGCCGATGTGGCCGTGTCGCCCGATGGGACGAGCTGGGAAACAGTGTTGCGCGGCGTGGAGTTCGCCGAGGCGGACGGGAATCCGGATTACGACCAGCCGATCCAGTTGAAGCTCAATGGGGCTACGGTGCGCAAGGTCCGCTTCGAGAACATCGTGCCCTGGAACGACAAGGGGAAGGTGGGCCTGAGCAAAGTGGTTTTACATCAGGCGCCCGGGCCGCAGGCTGGACCACAAACGCCTGAAGACGGGGCGACGGGCATTAACATTGGCACGCCCGCGTTCGAATGGGTCGCTGGGCAGGGAGCGACCGAACACCGGGTTCACTTCGGCACGGCTCCTGACAACCTGACACTGCTGGCCAGCGCCAAGCAGACGCGCCTGGATGCGCCGCAGTTGAGGCCGGACACCACCTACTTCTGGCGGGTGGACGAGGTGCAGGCGGATGGTCGCGTCGTGACAGGGCGCGTGGCGCGCTTCGGCACGGCAGGGCTGGTCGCGTGGTGGAAACTCGATGAAGCCAAAGGGATGAAAGTTGAAGATGCCAGCGGACATGAACTCACCGCCAACGTGGACGGCAGGGCGAATTGGGCTCCGGACCATCAGGGCCGAACCGGGGGGGCGCTGGAGTTCGACGGCAGGAGCACCTACCTCAATTGCGGCCGGGCACCGGAGTTCGATTTCCACGACGGGATGAGCGTGGCGGCTTGGGTCAAGGTGCCCGGATTCAGCAAGAAGTCACAGGCGATTGTGAGCAAGGGCGACACCGCCTGGCGGCTCCAACGCTACAAAGAAACTGGCATGGTCACGTTCAGCTTCAACACGGCTACTGTGGTGCAGAGCAGCAGTGAAAACCTGGTGAGTCTGGTCTCGAAGCGCAAGGTTGATGACGGCCAGTGGCACCATCTGGTGGGCGTTTCGGATGGTCATCGCGCGGCCCTTTACGTGGACGGCGAACTGGAAGACTCGGCCGACGCCAAACCGATCGCGCTGAATAGCGTGCCGCTGAGGATTGGCAGCAACCTGGAAGCCCTCGGTAGAGGCTTCAGTGGCTGGATAGATGAAGTGCGCCTCTACGGCTATGGCCTGAGCCAGGCAGAGGTCAAGGCGTTGTATCAGGGCGCCGGCACAGTTCCGCGAGCGGAGAAGTAGGGTTATCCCAAGTTGCGTTCAAAATGAGACGAACTGCCCATCACCCCGTCGGCATGGGGAGAGGGTGTCCGCAGGACGGGTGAGGGGTTGGTTCAGGGTGTTGATGGTCGAGTTAGTCTCAGGTGGCACGTGAACTAGAATTAGCAGTTATGCAAACCAACCAAACATTGGGTGTGATTATCGGGCTTGCCTTGGGGCTGGTGTCCGCGGTCAGCGCGCAGCCAAGCGGCGGCGCCAGAGGCACAGAACCGCTCATGCTCGATTTCTCCAAGTATCCTAAGGAGAAGTTCGTTACGGATGGTGAGACCAACAGGCTGTGGCAGAGCCTCGTGGGGCGGCAGGTTTTCGACGGACTGCCCTTTCTGTTTGAAGCGCGCATGTGTGTGTATGGCAAGCGAATGGGGCCGGAGAAGCAGGGCGACACGCCAACTTACCCCGACCTGATCGGCATCCCGGTCGGGCGCCGGTTCGAAGAGCTCCACCTGATCCACTACTCGCAATGGGCGGAGGCCGAAGGGCGGGACATTGCCATCATCCGACTGAACTATGCCGATGGGACAAGACACGAATTCCCAATGCTCTTCGGGGGCCACGTTCGCGACTGGCAGCGCATGGCCTCCGAGGAAAAGGAACGGCTGACGGATCCGAATACCAAGATAATTTGGCGCGGGCCGGGGATGCACAGCTTGAATTCGACGATGCGACTGTTCAAGTCCATGCTCGCTAATCCGCACGCTGGGAAGGTGGTGACGACGATGGACGTGGTCTCGACCAAGCAACTGGCGTCATACACGGTGGTCGCCGCGACGGTGGCCAACCATGACGCCAGCCGGCCCGTTACGCCGCCACGTCCGGCGGACGAACCGGAACGCCAGTATGATGGCGCGCTGACGATTCATGTGACCGAGCTAGGAACAGGTCAGCCGATCGCAGGGGCCCTGGTGCAGCCGGGGATGGACGTGGATGGGGTCGGAATGATTACTGTCCCTTTCCTCACCTCGGCGACGGGCGAAGGCGTGCTGACCTACCCGGTGGGTCGGGCGACCCACGCTTCGGTTTCGGTAGAGAAGGAAGGTTACGGGTCGCACCACACGTCTGTCCAACTTGAAGCCGGCACGACGAATCGGGTCGAGGTCCAGCTTGAAGCGCCTCTGAAGCTGAGCGGGGTTGTGCGGGATGGGGCCGGCGCGGCGCTGTCCGGTGTGGAATTGGCGCTCTGGCCGGAGTGGCAAGCCAACGCTAAGGGCAGCACCTCGGATGCGGACGGCCACTTTGTCCTGGCGTGGAACCCGCGGAACCTGAATGGGCCGAACAATGAGATTTGCCTGCTGGCGCGGGACTTCAAGCGCAACCTGGCCCTCGCGCAAACTGTGGATGAAGATACCACCAACCTGGACCTTCGCCTGGAGCCGGGCCTCAAGGTTAGTGGCCGCGCCACGGATGCCAAGGGTAAGCCCCTGGCCAAAGCCGAAGCCCAGATCATGTTCTGGAGCGAGCGAATGGGCGGCTCGCTGGGCGCGGCGATCCCAGTTGACAGCGAGGGGCGCTTCGAGATCAAAGCGCTACCGGTCGGCCGCCGGTATAGCGTGAACGTCACTGCCAAGGGCTACGGGCGCGTCTCGAACCACTTGCCCGAGGACACCGAGGACCGGCACATCGAACTGCAGCCCTGCGTACTGGCTTTAGCCGACCAGCGCATCGCCGGGGTAGTTCTCGACGCTGATGAAAAGCCGGTCGCCAATGCGAATGTCTATGTTTACGGAGAAGGCCAGCCCGGGGTGAACGCTAAGACCGATGCCAAGGGGCAGTTCTCCTTCAACCAGGTCTGCGCTGGGCCGATCCAGCTCAACGCCAACACGCAAAATGGCGGTCACGGCAGCGTCAACGCGGAGGGAGGCGATACGAACATCACTGTGCGTTTCGGGGTGCGGGAAAGCTACCGTGGTTCAAGAGCCGCCTCCAAGGTTACCGGCACGGTCGCCGACCCGGATGGCAAGCCCGCAGCTAAGGTGTGGGTGAGCCTGTTTCCTACCTTCTCGCAAGGGGAGAAGCAGACGGACGGCGAAGGCCGCTTTACACTGTCATTCGATCCCAACCAGTTCCGTGCTATGAGGGAGTCCCAGCCAATTGTGGTGGCCCGTGACTTGAGCCGTAACCTGGCGGCGGCTCTTGATTTGGAGGAGGGCGCCACCAATGCCATCGTCCGGCTCGAACCGGCGCTAACCATCGCCGGCCAAATCAAGGACGCCAACGGTAAGGGCATTTCGAACGCGCAGGCGCAGGTCCTATTCCTTTCGGAAAGGATGGCTTCTGGCCTGGGTTCTGCGGTGCCGGCCGATGCTGAGGGCCGCTTCGAAATCAAAGCTCTGCCGCCGGGCCGTCAGTACAGCATCAGCGCGTCGGCCAAAGGCTTTGGCCAGGATCAGCGCATTGTCGCGGCATCCGATACTGCCACCAACCGCATGGAGCCGGAGCCATTCCAACTGGAGGTCGCTGACCAGCGGATCGCCGGTATGGTGTTGGACGACAATGACAAGCCGGTGGCGCGAGCCGAATTATATGGGTTTGGTCCCAAGCAGCCCCACATCAACGCCCAGACCGATGCCAAGGGACAATTCTCCGTGGAAAAGGTCTGTGCCGGTCCCGTTCAGCTCTCCGTAAACAGCCAGCGCGGCGGTTACGCCAATGCCACGGCTGAAGGCGGCGACACGAACATCGTTATTCGGATCAGCAGTGCCCGCACGGTGCGCTGGACCGAGACGCCAGCCACCCGCCTCAAGGGCAAGCCCTTGCCCGAACTCGCGCCACTGGGACTGACCACGGAGCAGGCCCCGGCCGACCAGGCGTTGCTGGCTGTGTTGATTGATGCCGAACAACGCCCCTCCCGGCGCGCGTTAAGGCTTCTGGGCGAACAGGCTGCTGCCATGAAGGACAAGGGCATTGTCGTGATCGTGGTTCAGAGCGGCGCAATGGCCGAGGACGCCTTCAAGACCTGGAAGCAGGAGGCGGCTTTGGCATTTCCGGTCGGCTGCTTGAAGGGAGATACGGAGAAGGCTCGTGCCGCCTGGGGCGCAAGCGCCCTGCCGTGGCTCATCCTCACCGACAAAGCGCACCGCGTAACTGCTGAAGGCTTCCCCCTCGAAGAGCTGGATGCTAAGCTCAAGGACGCTAATCGTTAAGCCATAGCAATGTGAGAACATACCTGGTCCTGGCAACTTGCCTGGCCTTCGCCGGGTGCGGTCGCCAGCAGGAAGAGCACCGCGAGGTGATGAGCAAGCTGGAAAGCATTCAGAGTGAGGTGGCCAACCACGACTCCAGCAGGCCCGTCACGCTGCCGAGTCCTCCCGCTGAGCCAGAACGGGAGTTTGACGGCATCCTGACGCTTCGTGTGACCGTGGGTCCGTCGGGCGATTCGGTCGCTGGCGCCCTCGTGAAGCCGAGGATGTTCGTGGACGACATCTCTGTGGCCGCCCCTGATTTCCTGACCTCCACCGCGGGCGTGGGCGTGGTCCGCTACCCGCTGGACCTCACCAAGCAGATTTGGGTTGCGGTCGAGAAGGAGGGGCTTGCTTCTCAGCAAGCGTCGGTCGCGCTCTTCTCCAGGCCAACGAATCACCTTGAGATCGAAATGACTTTGCCGCCCAGGGTGACCGGCGTGGCGCGAGATAGCGCGGGCGAGCGGTTGGCTGGTGTAGAACTGACGCTCTGGCCAGCGTGGCGCGCCAGCACCAAGGGCGCCACCACGGATGCCGACGGCAAGTTTGTGCTCGCCTGGAATTGCTCAAACCAGAATATACTGGATAACGAGCTAATCCTCGTAGCGCGGGACTTGAAACGTAATCTGGCCCTGGCACAGCTCATTGACGAAGAAACCACCAACCTCGACCTGCGGCTGGCACCGGGTCTGACGCTCACCGCCCGCGCAACGGATGCGAAGGGCAACGCTATTACAAACGCTCAAGTAGAGCTGATCTTCCAGGGGGAGCGCGCGGTTGATGCGTTGGGTGAGTCGGTGCTCGCTAACGCGGGAGGCCGCTTTGAGATCAAGGCGCTGCCCGCCGGCCGCCGCTATGACTTGACGATCTCGGCCAAAGGCTATGGGTCGGTCACTCGCACCGTGAACCAGCAGCCCGCGAGCGGGCGCGTTGAATTGGAGCCTTTCATGCTGCCCTTGGCCGACAGGTGCATTGCCGGCGTCGCCATCGACGCCAGTGAGAAGCCCGTTGCCAGCGTCAGCATTCAAGCGTACGGAGAAGGCCAACCCAGCGTAAATGGTTATACCGGCGCCAATGGGCGATTCTCTCTCAGCGGCGTTTGCGCTGGCCCGATTGTAATCTACGCCAACTGCCCGGACAGTGGGTTCTGCATATTCACCGCTGAAGGTGGCCACACCAACATCGCCGCCCGGCTCATGATTCGGGAAGGCGTTAGTGGCGCCTTTAATATTAGCGGCCGAGTCACCGACCCGGACGGCAAGCCGGCGGCCAAGGCCTTGGTGAGCGTGTTTCCCTCCGCTTCGGGAGACGAGAAGGAGACGGACAGCGAAGGCCGCTTCACGGTGAGATACGATCCCGACCCTTTCTCGATGGGGCTGATCCCACGACCGGTCCTCGTCGCCCGCGATCCGACTCGCAACTTGGCCACGGCACTGGAACCGGAAGAGGGTCTCCTCATGTCCGATTGGCGACAGCATTATGCCGCCAAGCCCACGCTGCGTCTCCAGCCAGCCTTGGCCCTCGCTGGCCGCGTCACAAACCCCAATGGCGAGGCCATCACCAACGCCCAAGCGCAATTCTTCTTTCATACTCAACCAGGGGAAAGCGATTCCAAGATGGGATTACCCGCCCCGGTTGACGCCGGAGGGCGGTTCGAGATCAAGGGGCTGCCGCAAGGGCGACAGTACAGTGTTAACACTTCGGCCAAGGGCTATGGTCAAGCATCGCGTATTGTGGCGGACTCCGATACCCAAACCAAACGTGTCCAGCTTGAGCCTTGCAGACTGCTACCCGCCGACCAGCGCATCGCCGGCGTGGTGCTCGACGATAGCGGTAAACCGGCGGCATACGCCGCCATCGAAAGCCATGGCCGCACGCAACCGACTTGCTTCGGTTCGACCGATGCGAATGGACATTTCTCAATAGGCAACGTTTGCGCTGGTCCGATCGGACTTCGCATATTCCCCCGGGGTTTGGAAAGCGGTTACGCCATAGCGGAAGGCGGCGACAGCAATATCTTAATTCACACCACCCCCTTGCCCGTTCCGCCTTCGGAGGAGCCATCGTTAGCCGGCCTCAATGGCAAACCCTTGCCGGACCTTGCGCTGCTGGGGTTGACGCCGGCTGACACCCCTGCGAACAAGGCAGTGCTGGCAGTGTTGATTGATGCCAGGCAGCGCCCCTCTCGGCGTACCTTGCGGCTCCTAAAGCAGCAAGCTGCCGCGTTCCAGCAGAAGGGCGTGTGTGTGATACAAGTGCTTCTGCACCGGGGGCGACCAGAAACACTACTCGGTCGGCGACCGCCTCGTGACGCGCGATATCCAGGGCGTGAGGATAGGTCTGGCCATCTGCTACGACATTTGCTGGCCGCAGCTTTACATCGCATATCGGGAACTCGGCGCTACGGTCATGGTCCATTCCTTCCATAATGCCAGGTCGAAAGGCCCGAACTGCCTGGATACGCTCAACGTGCGCCAGGTTCCTACCCGTTGCGCCGACAATCGATTGTGGGCGGTCTGCAACAACTCCTCGCAACCTTATTCCCATTGGGGATCGTTCATTGCCCGGCCCGACGCCACTATTCCACAGCAGTTGGGAACCGACCAACCTGGCATGTTGGTTCATGACTTCCCCGACGGCCTGTCCAAGGGCGGCTGGTTTCACAATCAGAAGCCGATGCGCAAACGCGATGATGAAATCATGAGTCTGGGAACCCCCGCCAGGCACGCCCGCCAGGCGAATGGCCAGGCCGAGCCGTAGGGTCTCTGCCCTGAGTCTTATGGAGTGCGGCGGCAAGGTCCTCCGCGACGCCGCTTTCCCAGGCAGCAGTGGTTCGCAGGGGCAGCAGATGTGCCACCCTGATCCAAAGTGGCGTCGCGGAGGACCTTGCCGCCGCACTCCAAAGTGCGCAATATCGTGCGCAATATCGTTGACCCGGCCGGGAATGGGGACCATGATCGGAAGGCAGCAATGAAACACCCTCTTGAGGTGAATCGGGTTGGGGCTGGCTCTGCTGATCGTAGGCGGAGCTCATGGATGGCGTTTACCCTGATTGAATTGCTGGTCGTAATTGCCATTATCGCGATCCTGGCCGCACTGCTCCTGCCCGCCTTGGCCAAGGCAAAGTCCAAAGCCCATCTCACTACTTGCATCTCGAACCTGAAGCAGCTCGGCCTTACCAGCATCATGTATCACGGCGATAACGCCGACCAATTCCCGTACTCCGGCCGCTAC
>Ga0194060_10003734_pt1 | contig 10720 bp, 6 predicted proteins | sample SepL225m_MetaG_FD_163427 | JGI IMG/M metagenome (GOLD analysis project Ga0194060, IMG submission 163427) | Anoxic zone freshwater microbial communities from boreal shield lake in IISD Experimental Lakes Area, Ontario, Canada - Sep2016-L222-5m | ecosystem: Environmental > Aquatic > Freshwater >... | reverse complement strand
GATCTGCACCGTCAGAGAGTTTGCGGCAGGCGAGGATCGTCTCTTCAGCAAGGATGCGGGCGTCTTTAAATACCGTCATACTCTGCTTTCCGGCCATGATGCGCCGTGCGGCGGAAACCTCCGAATCCTGTCCGGTAACAGGCACCCTGCCATCCAGTTTCTGCGCGGCAAGCGCCGAAATCGCCCCCCCTGCCGTGCCGTCGTTAGGTGCCAGAATCGCATCAACGCTGTTATCTGTCTCTGTCAGCGCGTTTTCAACCAGCTTCATCGCCTCAGAGGGGAGCCAGTCCTTTATCGCCTGCTCCATGACAATTTTTATCTCCCCCCTGTCGGCCAGCGGCTGGATATATTTCATGGCTCCGGCTTTAAACTGGGTCGCGTTGTTGTCTGTCGGAGCGCCCGCAAGAACGACGTAATTCCCCTTAGGCACAAGGCGGGTGATAAATTCCCCCTGGAGTTCGCCGACTCTTACATTGTCGTAGGAGAGGTAGAGATCAACATCGGCATTTTTTATCAGCCGGTCGTAGGCAATCACCTTTATGCCGGCACGGTGCGCCTTTTCGACAATAACCGAAGCGGCGGAGTTATCGTGCGGTGCCACGACGAGGACGCTGACACGCTGTGCGATGAGGTTTTCGCACTGGGCAAGCTGCCGGGAGGCATCGTTGTCTGAAATCTGCAGCCTGACTTCATAGCCCCGTTTTTCGGCCTCTTCCCGCAGGTATCGCGCCCCGCGTACCCACCCCTCCTCACGCTGTGTCGGGATCGATATACCGATAACAAGCCGTTTGCCGGAGTCAGGACGACACCCCAGAATAGATGCGGAGAGCAGGCAGAGGAGAGCCAAATTACGGAGCAGGGGATTATTGAAGTGGTTGGATTTCATGGTTGTCAGGTTCTCGTTCATATTTATTGGAGCTTAGGCTCCAAAAAGTCTCAGTTCGCATTTTTTCTGTATTCGCCGATGGCATCCGCCGCCAGCATGGCGTAAAGAACTTTTTCCGGTGTCATGCTCCCCGCTTCGTGATGTATGGCTTCGCCCGCAGCGCAGGCTTTTTCCGCAACCGGCATCAGAGCGCTTCTGTCGCGATTCAAAATACCAAGCTCCGCCAGGGTGACAGGAAGACCCAGCTTTTCGCAGAAGGTGTAGACCGTTTCAATATCTTCCGGTGCGGCGTCGGTGAGTTGAAGCCCGGTCAGAACGCCGAAGGCAACTTTTTCGCCATGGTAAAACTGATGGGTTTCTTTAAGCGCGGTGAGTCCGTTGTGAACGGAGTGAGCGGTTGCCAGACCGCCGCTTTCAAAACCGATGCCGCTTAACAAGATATTTGCCTCTATGATATGTTCTAGAGCAGGCGTGATGATCTGCCGCTCGACGGAGAGCTTTGCTGCGAGACCGTACTTAAGGAGTGTGTCGTAACAGAGTCTGGCCAGGTTTAATCCCGACAGTGTGCCAAGACCGCCGCATGCGTTCTCTGACTGCGTACTGCTGCACGATTTTGCCTCGAACCAGGTCGCCAGAGCATCACCCATACCGGCCACAAGAAAGCGAACAGGAGCGTTGACGATGATTTTCGTATCTACAAGGACGGCTGCCGGATTTGTCTTTTGATACTGAACCGATTGAAACACGCCGCTCTCCGAATAGAGCACGGCGCATCCGCTGCAGGGAGCGTCGGTCGAAGCGATGGTGGGTACGATGAGTGCCGGAATATTGGCTCGGTCTGCAGCGATTTTTGCCGTATCAATGGTTTTGCCACCCCCCATTCCGACAAGAACATCCACACCGTTCTCTCTGATGATAGCCGCCAGACGGGAGAGTTCCCGTTCGCAGCACTCCCCGGTAAAGCGATCGACGAGCAGCGGTATCCCCGATTGTTCGATGCCGCTCCCGGGAATAACCCTGCTCTGCGCTGTGGGTGAAGCGAGGATGAGGGGGCGCCTGCCGAAAAGTCTGATCAACTCCGGCAACTCTTCGATAGCTCCAACTCCTTGAATATACTTTCCGGGGAACAAAGCTTTCTTCAGCATGACATTTCTCCTTCTGGCGAGCTAAGGCAACAGAGCGAATACACGCGCCGGGGCACCGGTGCCGTTTTGTATCAACATCGGAATCACATACAGAATAGCGCCCGATTCAGGTATCTTTTCAAGGTTTGCGATATTCTCAAGGGCAAGCTTCTGTGCGCCGCAGAGTTCCCTGTGTACTTTAAAGTCCTTCGAGGTTCCCGGATCAATGCTCGGGGTATCGATAGCTATGCCGTTGATCGTCCGCTTTGAGAGGAGAAAGGAGACCGCTTCAGGCGAGAATCCGGGGAAGTGCAGTTCTGCAACAGCATCCTTACCTGTTTTTTCTGTACCGAGTACCTCTTTCCTGTTCGGGTAGAATCGCCCGTCAATGCCGCTCTGCATAATGACCCACGCCCCCTGCGGTATGCGGCCATGCTTTTTTTCCCAGGCAAGAATATCTTCCATAGTCAGTTGATAGTCACGGTTTGAAAGAGACTTCCCCGTCACATCAATTTTGACCGCCGGGCCAATCCATTCCTGAAGCGGAATTTGCCCGATAGTGCGCCCCTGCTCGGAAAAATGAATCGGCGCATCAGCGTGAGTGCCGCCATGTTCTGAAGCGGCGTACTGATTAGATGCATACCAGTAGCCGCCATCTGTTTTCCCTTTGAATACGACAGTCGGGGTAAATGGTTTATCGGTGGGCCAGTAAATCGACTCTTCTGAAAAAGGGAAAGTCAAGTCGATTATTTTTCCTTTCGGATTGGCGAAAGCGGAAGGTGTCAAAGAAAACAGCGTCATAGAGATGAGTGAAAAAATGAAAAAAAAGGGGGTCAGGCGCATATAATCTCCTTTGATCAGCAGGAATTTAGTTGACATGTGTGAGGAAAAATACACTTGACGGAGGGGAGTGTCAACGCAATTTGCCGATTACACACCCAATATTCGTACGGACATAATACCGATTCAGTCTTGACATTATTCGGCACTACCTCTACCCATCCGCCATGGCACGTATCTCCCACATAGTTGTTCCGGGTTATCCTCGTCTAACGAAAGTGCTGGGAACGAATACATATCCCTGCAAGTTTGAACCTGCTCTCCACTGGTATATTCGGGGGACATAATACCGATTTCATATTCGTATATTCGGGGGACATAATACCGATTTAGTCTTGACATTATCCGGCGCTGCCTCTACCCTTCCGCCATGGCACGTATCTCCCGTATAGTTGTTCCGGGTTATCCTCGTCTAACGAAAGTGATGGGAACGAATACATAACCCTGCAAGTTTGAACCTGCTCTCCACTCTGCCCAGAATTTCCGGAAGAAATCTGTGACAGATGTCCCCGGAATATTAGCGGGGACAATCCGGAAAATATGCCTTTTTTAGAAGCACTACTGTTATAAATAAGATGGATACAGCAAATTCCGGCATGCTGGAATTGACCTGATCATCTAAGTACATGGCGGTTAATTCCGCTAAGAAGTCAGTTCTGAAAGAGGCTATCAGGGGAGTTACGTGAAATCGATGAATGAAAATAAACTGCACAATCTTAAGTTTGTCTACGGCATCGCACTGGTGTTTATAGCACTGACACTGCTTTCGTCATCCTTCCTCATGCAGTACTCGATCAAGCGCAACGGCGGTGACTCAAGAGTGATCAACCTCTCCGGACGGCAGCGGATGCTGAGTCAGCGGTTGACCAAGTGCATCCTGGCTCTGGAGAGGACGACATCGGTTAATGAGCGATTGCTCCGGAGTAAAGAGCTTATTGAATCGTTTGACTCATGGAAGGCCGTCCATCTGGGACTGCAGCGTGGCGACGAGAAGCTGGGTCTGCCACGACGGGAGAACTCACCCGAGATAAAATCACTTTTTGCCGGGATGGAGCCGTTTCATGCCCACATGGTAAACGGTTTGGATGAACTGCTGAAGGTCGGGGCGGTCGATCCGGCTCTTCTGCACACTACCGCCGACCTGATGCTGGTCAATGAGCCCCGCTTTCTGACCCTGATGGACAAGATCACCTTTCAGTTCGACAAAGAGGCCAAAGAGCGTATTTTCGCCATGCAGACTCTGGAAACAGTAATTCTGGTAATCGGGCTGTTGATCCTCACCTTTGAATTTTTCTTCGTATTCCGCCCTTCTCTTTCACAGTTGACAGTGATGATGGTTTCGCTGAGAAAAAAAGGGGAGGAACTGAAAGAGTCCAACGAACTGCTTCACAAATCGCTGAACAATTCCCTGCACCTGACCGAGTTGGCCAACAGTGCCAATCATGCCAAGAGCGAGTTTCTAGCCAATATGAGTCACGAAATAAGAACCCCCATGAACGCAATCATCGGTTTTTCCGACCTGCTGCTGCCGCTGGCTCAGGATCAGAAACAGGCGGAGTACATACAATCCATCAGCAGTTCCGGCAAGGCTCTGCTGCATCTGATCAACGATATTCTTGATCTCTCCAAGGTCGAGGCGGGCAAGCTGGAAATTGTGCATACCGCCTTTGCCCCAGTGGCTCTTTTCAACGAGATCAGGCAGATTTTTTCTCAACGGGTTGCTGAAAAAGGTATCAGTTTTGACATTGAGATCGACCCGGCACTCCCTGCTGCGCTTATTCTTGACCCGATCCGTCTGCGGCAGGTGCTGCTCAATCTGGTGGGTAACGCAGTAAAATTCACCGATTCAGGTGGAATAAGGTTAAAGGTACTCTATGCCGTACCGCATGAGGCGGAATTCAGTCTCTGTACGATCGAGATCCGCGTGGAGGACACCGGCATCGGTATCCCGAAAGGCGAGCGGGACAAGGTGTTCGAACCTTTTGAGCAGTCGAACAACCAGGATCACGCCAAATACGGCGGCACTGGACTTGGATTGGCAATCACCCGCAAACTTGTCAACCATATGAATGGTGACATCCGCGTCGAAGCTAATCCGGATGGTTGTGGGACCGTTTTTGTAGTTACACTTAACTCGGTATCGGTTGCAATATGCCTGATGGAAGATTCACTGCGCGGCACTACTGCTCCTGCGCCGACGTATACATTCGCGCCGGCCCGCATTCTGATTGTTGACGATGTGGAGATCAATCGCAAGTTGTTGATGGCATATCTGGAAGAGCAGCCGTTCACCTGCTTTGAGGCTGCGGATGGCGAGGAAGCCCTCAAACAGATGCGCGAGCAGAAGCCGGATCTGCTGATTACCGACATAAGAATGCCGAAGATGAACGGTGACGAACTGGCACGGATAGCCGGGGATGATCCACTCCTGAAAAACATTCCTATTATCGCCGTAACAGCATCGGCAATGCCTACCCAAATTGAGGAGATTCGCCAACTCTTCCGACGGGTACTCCTCAAGCCGCTCAGGCAGGGGGAGCTGCTCGCAGAAATTGCCAGGGTGATTCCCTGCGTTCTTACTGAGCCGCACTCTCTCTCCTCCGGTATCTCTGCTGCGCCGCTAGTGATGGACTATTCCTGCACCGATTCAGCAGAACTTCTACGCGCCCTTGCCGAACTGGATGCCGACTACCAGGTCATGCGCAAAACCCTTCAGGTGAACCGGGTAAAGCAATTCCGCGATGAGGTTGCCGGGCTTGCCGTTCGCCATAATGCAAAGGCGCTTCAGGCCTGGGTTACTACGCTTGCCGCTGCACTGTCATCCCTTAATATTACCCAGATCAAGAGCGAGATGATCCGCTATGAAAACGTGGTAGCAACTTACCAGCGAGAGGTCACGATATGAATGAAACATCAAAAATACCGGTAGTACTGGTTGTAGACGATAACCCGCAGAACCTGCAGTTGGTGGCCGGTCTGCTCAGTGAAAAACTTGAATGTGATCTCTGCTTTGCCGCCGGTGGCATTGAGGCATTGGAGGTGATGGGAGCCACGACGCCAGACCTCGTGCTACTGGACATCAATATGCCCGGCATGAAAGGCTACCAGGTCTGCGAGGCCATCCGGGCATCAGGTATACACCGCGAAATCCCGGTTATTTTTCTGACAGCCCAGAACGACTCCGATTGCATTGTCAAGGGCTTCGAGGCGGGTGGTACCGATTACGTTGTGAAGCCGTTCGAGAGCAGGGAGTTGCTGGCGCGGGTGCAGGTACACCTGGAACTGAAACTGAAAAGGGACGAACTGCAGCGGCGCAATGAAGAGCTTGAGACGGCTATAAGCAGGATCAAACGGCTTGAAGGGATCATTCCTATCTGCATGTACTGCAAGAAAATCAGGGATGACAATAGCTCATGGCAGCAGATGGAACAGTACATTACTGAGCATTCGGAAGCATTGTTCAGCCACGGAACCTGCCCGGATTGTTTTGAGAAGCAGATGGAAATAATAAAAAATATGAAGTTCACTTCTGCCTGATAAATATTCGGGGGACATAATACCGATTTACTCTGATATTCGGGGGACATAATACCGATTTACTCTTGACATTATCCAACATTGCCACTATCCTTCCGCCATGGCACGTATCTCCCGGGATATTCGGGGGACATAATACCGATTTACTCTTGACATTATCCAACATTGCCACTATCCTTCCGCCATGGCACGTATCTCCCGCATAGTTGTTCCCGGTTATCCCCATCACATCACCCAGCGCGGCGTCCGTTCAATGGATATTTTTGATTCTGACGATGACCGTCGCGCTTATCTGTCGTTTCTGGCGGATGAAGCAGAACACGCTGGTCTGGACATTCTTGCGTGGTGCCTGATGACCAACCATGTACATTTTGTTGCTGTGCCGCATTCGGATTCATCTCTTGCCAGAGGATTTGGTGAGGCGCATCGCCGCTATACCCGGATGAAGAATTTCACCCAGGGCGTCCGTGGGTATCTGTTTCAGGGGAGATTCAGCTCGAGCGTTCTTGATGAAAAATATCTGCTGGCAGCCGTTCGTTATGTTGAATTAAATCCTGTACGAGCCGGAATGGTTGCCTGTGCATGGGAGCATCCCTGGTCAAGCGCCGCTTTTCATACAGGCAGAACAGATGCCGACCCGCTGGTTAAGGAGAAGACGCTTTCCGGATTGATAACCGATTGGGAGGGGTATCTTGCGAGTGACATAACAGTAGAAATTGACCAGGTACGCATGGCAACGCAAACTGGCCGTCCGGCTGGTGATGATTCATTTGTTGGCAAAGTGGCGAATTTGACAGGTCGGGATTTGAGTAAAGGTAAGGCGGGAAGGCCGAAGAAACAATAATCGGTATTATGTCCCCTGAATATCCTCTCTGAATATCCTGAAGAAACAATAATCGGTATTATGTCCCCTGAATATCCTCCTGAATATCCTCTCTGAATATCCTGAAGAAACAATAATCGGTATTATGTCCCCTGAATATCCTCTCTGAAGAAACAATAATCGGTATTATGTCCCCTGAATATCCTCTGCTGAATATCCTTATGTCCCCTGAATATCCCAGGAGTGCCCGAATGCGCGCTGCCAGTTCATCCGGATCAAACGGTTTGACCAGGTAGTCATCAGCGCCGCAGTCCAATCCCGCTATCCGGTCGCTGACTGCGTCGCGAGCTGTAAGGATGATAACCGGAATGGAGTCCTTTCTCTTGCGCAGGTCGTGCAGTATATCCAGGCCGGTTTTTCCGGGTAATCCCAAATCAAGCAGCATAAGGTCATATGGTATGGAACCCAATGCCAACTCCGCCTCTTCACCGTCCCGCGACCAATCTACTGCAAAGGATTCCTGTTGCAACACACGCTGTACAGCATCCTCCAGCATCGGGTCGTCTTCAACCTGCAATAGTCTCATATGCACACTTCCAGGAAATTCACAATACAGGGAGTTTCTTAAGGAAAAACAAGGGATAAGAACCTGCTTTTTGAGTGAGCGAAAAATACACACGGTGCAGGTTAGTGTCAACGCAATTTAGGATGAACGGGAGAGTTTTGCATGACAGATCTGCCGGAAGTGTGTTATGCGTAAGCTGTTCTGGGGGCCCTAACAACATGATGGAAAATAAAAAATGAACATCGCCGACATCTTCATCCGCCGCCCCATAATGACCTCCCTTATCATGATCGCCATCTTCATTTTCGGAGTGGTCTCCTATCGCCTGCTCCCGGTGAACGACCTCCCCAACGTTGATTTCCCTACGATCCAGGTGAACGCCAACCTGCCGGGCGCAAATCCTGACACAATGGCGTCGGCGGTGGCGACCGCGCTGGAGAACCAGCTCTCAACCATCCCGGGCGTCGATTCCATGACATCCACCAACGGTGTCGGGACAACCAGGATAACTCTCCAGTTTACCCTCGACCGCGATATCGATGCCGCCGCACAGGATGTCCAGACAGCCATATCGGCCGCCAGTCGTTCCCTGCCTAAAAACATGCCGACGCCACCATCTTTTAGGAAGGTAAACCCGGCCGATCAGCCGGTTCTGTATCTGGCGCTCAGCTCCCCTACCCTCCCCCTTTCCGCAGTTGACGAATACGCCCAGACGCTGATTGCACGGCGCATCTCAACCATCAGCGGCGTGGCACAGGTAAATGTGAACGGCTCGCAGAAATACGCCGTGCGTGCCCAGCTTGACCCAAAGGCTCTCGCATCGCGTCAGATCGGCATTGACGAGGTGGCGACCGCTATTGACGAGGCAAACGTCAATCTGCCGACCGGGGTTCTGGATGGCGCGAAACAGGCTTTTACCATCGAAGCCAACGGGCAGCTCTTAAAGGCGGCGGCATATCGGCAGATGGTGGTGGCCTATCGGGACGGCTCTCCAGTCCGACTGGAGGAGCTTGGAACGGTTATAGACAGCGTCGAAAACACGAAGACGGCGGGGTGGTACAACGACACCCGCGCCATCGTTCTAACCATTCAGCGTCAACCTGGAACCAACACCATCGAGGTTGTGGACAACGTAAAGAAACTTCTCCCCACCTTCCGGAGCCAGATGCCGGCCTCGGTCGAACTGAACGTCCTCTTTGACCGGTCAACCCTGATCCGTGAATCGATGCATGATGTCAAATTCACCCTCTGCCTGACGATAGGTCTCGTCATCATGGTGATTTTTTTGTTTCTTCGGAATATTTCCGCGACGATCATCCCCTCTCTCGCCGTGCCCATGTCCATTGTCGGCACCTTCACAGTCATGCATCTCATGGGATTCTCTCTGAACAACATATCGATGATGGCACTGACGCTTGCTGTCGGCTTTGTTGTGGATGACGCCATCGTCATGCTGGAGAATATCGTCCGGCATCTGGAAAAGGGGGAGAGCGCGATGGAGGCCGCGTTCAAGGGTTCCAAAGAGATAAGCTTCACCATCCTCTCCATGACGATCTCGCTGGTGGCGGTTTTTATCCCTGTCCTCTTTATGGGTGGCATTCTGGGGCGTCTCCTGCACGAATTCGCCATAACCATCAGCGTGGCAATTTTAGTCTCCTGTTTTGTCTCCGTTACGCTGACCCCGATGCTCTGCAGCCGTTTTTTGAAACCTCCGGCAACAGAGGGTCACGGGCGGTTTTTCCTGATGATGGAGCGTTTTTTTGACGGCATGCTCCATCTGTATGATCGGTCGCTGAAACAGGTGCTGATCTACCGCCGCACAACGATGGTGGTAACGCTTCTGACAACGCTTCTGACGGTATGGCTCTTTATGAAAGTCCCGATGGGATTTTTGCCGACGGAAGACACCGGGAGGATAAACGCCGACACAGAGACCGCCCAGGGGACTTCGTTTGCAGAGATGAAGCTGCACCAGGAGGCGGTGGCGGCGATCATCGCAAAGGATCCGAATATCGAAGGTTTCATGTCGTCGATCGGCGGGGGGCGCGGCGGCAACACCGGCAGTTTCTTCATGCGTTTAAAACCGAGAAGTGAGCGTAAACTCTCGGCGGACGAGATCATTCAGGAGCTGCGCCCAAAGCTTGCAAAAGTTGTCGGAGTCCGCACCTTTCTGAAAAACGTCCCTTCGATCCAGATCGGCGGCACCAGCTCCAAAAACCAGTATCAGTTTACCCTCCAGGGGCAGGATACGGATGAGCTGTACCGCTCCTCCACAGATTTTGAGACAAAGCTGCGCGATATTCCGGAGCTTCAGGATGTCACCAGCGACCTCCAGATCAACAACCCCCAGGTTCATGTAGAGATCAACCGTGACAAGGTGGCGGCGCTCGGCATAAGCGTGCTTCAGGTGGAGGATGCCCTCGCCTACGGGTATGGTTCGAGGCAGGTCTCCTACATCTTTGCGCCGACCAACCAGTACCAGGTGATTTTAGAGCTTGACCCGCTCTATCAGGGTGACCCGGCCGCACTCGGGATGCTCTACATCCGTGGCAAAACGGGTCAGTTGATCCCGCTCGAAACAATAGCGACGATATCAAAGAGCATCGGTCCCCTGTCGGTCAATCATCTGGGGCAGCTTCCGGCGGTGACGATCTCGTTCAATCTCCGTCCAGGGGTGGCGCTGGGTGACGCAATGCAACTGGTTGACAAACTGGCGGACAGTGCGCTCCCCGCGACCGTCAGCACAAGCTTCCAGGGGACTGCGCAGGCTTTTAAATCCTCATTCAGCGGAATCTGGATGCTGCTGATCCTGGCCATTTTTGTCATCTACGTTGTGCTTGGTGTACTCTACGAAAGCTATATCCACCCGATAACGATCCTCTCCGGGCTCCCTGCCGCCGGTTTCGGCGCTCTGATTACACTCATGCTCTTTAAATGCGACTTGA